>Ga0214472_10001732_pt1 | contig 23906 bp, 21 predicted proteins | sample RVTome_6_FD_207662 | JGI IMG/M metagenome (GOLD analysis project Ga0214472, IMG submission 207662) | Soil microbial communities from uranium-contaminated site in the Upper Colorado River Basin, Wyoming, United States - RVT140D175 | ecosystem: Environmental > Terrestrial > Soil > Contaminated >...
GCATCGCCGAATACCGCTGGACCGACGTCTCCGGGCACGAGGCCAAGTTCCTCAGCGACGACGAGCTGAAGAACCTGACCATCCGCGCGGGCACGCTGACGGCCGAGGAGCGGCAGATCATCAACCACCACATCGTCGCCACCATCAAGATGCTGGAGGCGCTGCCCTGGCCGCGGCACCTGAAGAACGTGCCCGAATACGCGGGCGGGCACCACGAACGCATGGACGGCAAGGGCTATCCGAAGGGCCTGACGCGCGAGCAGATGTCGGTGCAGGCGCGCGTCATGGGCATCGCCGACATCTTCGAGGCGCTCACCGCAAAGGACCGGCCGTACAAGAAAGGCAAGACGCTGTCCGAGTCCCTGGAGATTCTGGGGCGCATGAGCCTCAGCGGGCACATCGATGCCGAGCTGTTCGACGTCTTCTTGCGTCGCAAGGTCTACCTGCGCTACGCCGAAATGTTCCTCGACAAGGAGCAGATCGACAAGGTCGACGAGGCCAGGATTCCCGGCTACACCCCCTGAGCGAGGAAATCCTCGAGCGCCCGGATCGGCGCGCTGTCCTCGAAAAGGATAGGCCGGCCCGCCGCCATGCGCCGCCTGATTTCGGCGCGGTAGCCGGCGTCCTGCGCCAGCCTGACCGCCAGGGCGACGTACTGCTCGCCGTCCGCGGCGACCAGATCCGGCAATCCGATGCGCTTCAGGATGCCGCTTGCCAGCCTGCCGCGCAGGAAGCGCCCTTCGCGCGTCACGATCGGCAGGCCGCATTCCACCGCCTGCAGCGCGGTGTTGAAGCCCGAGAAGCCGATGCTGTCCAGGAAAACATCGGCGCTGCGCAGCAATCCATAGAACGCGGCGCGGGACTGCCATGGCACGAAGACCGCATTTTCATCGAAAGCCAGTCCGCGGCGCGTGAACTCGGCCGCGAGGCGCGCGCGCAACGTGGCTGACAGGGTGCGCGTGCGGTACTCGAAGAACACCAGCCGGCATCGGCCGAGCCTGCGGGCGATTTCCGCGAGGACCCAGTCATGCTCGGGCGCATACTTGAAGGGTGTGCCGGGGCAGACGAGCAGAGGCACGCCGGGCTCGATGCCCCAGTTCGCTCGATCGGGCGGGAGCGCGTCCACCGCGCCGGCTTGCACGAAGCAACCGAGATTGGGCAGGGCGACCAGGCGTTCGCAATAGTTTGCCTGCGCCCCCGGGGGCTCGAGGTCGGCCGCAGACAGGTAGTAGTCGATACTCGGCAGCCCCGTGGTTTCCGGGTGTCCCCAGGAGGCAGCCTGCACCGGCGCCAGGCGCATGCTCGCCAGCTTGGCGCTCATCGGATCCATGCCGATCTCCGGGTAGATCAGCACGTCGGGTCGCGCATCCAGGATCGCCGCCGCCCATTGGCGCAGTCCGGCGTGCCCCTGCTCGAAGCGCACCGCGCGCGAACGCGCGTAGTGCGTCTCGGCATCGCGGTAGGGGTCGAGGCAAAACGCCTGCAGCGCGAAGCGCTCGCCGTCGAGTTGCTGGAACCAGCCCTTCACGATTGCGTTCCATACGGAATGCTCGCGGAAGAACTGCGACACGACGCCGACGCGTAGCGGACGCGCGGCGCGCCGCGGGGCAGGCGGCGGGGCGTGCCGCGCCTGCCAAGGCGCCATCAGCCTCGTGCACAGCCGTCCGTAGCGTTGCAGCAATTCGCGGTTGTCCTCGTCCTGGTAGGCGAGCCAGAACGGCTGCGCCACGCCGACCGCTTTCCAGCCCTGCTCGGCGCGCGATCCGTCGAACCAGCGCTCCAGGCTGTCAAGCTCGGACGTAAACCGCGCGCGAACGGCGGTGAGTTCGTCCTGCGCGTTGCGCATGGCGGGGATAAGGCACATCGCGCGCGCCCATCGGGCTTCTGCGGATTCCGGGCTCAGCGCCAGAGCGGCGTCGTAGTGCTGCAGCGCCTCCCGCCACAGGCCCTGGTCCTTCAGCACATGGCCGAGATTGACCTCGGCGTCGGTGATCCGCGGATCAAGCGCCAGCGCCCTGCGGTAACAGGCCGCCGCCTCCTCCAGACGGCTGGTGCTGCCATAGACATTGCCCAGTCCTACGTGCGCGTCCGCGCAGCCGGGATCCGCCTCCAGGGCTCTTTCCAGGCAGCGCACCGCCTCGTCGCGCAGGCCTCGGTCCGCGAGGACGTTGCCCAGGTTGCACCAGGCTTCCGCATGATCCGGTCGCAGTGCCACGGCCTGCCGGTAGGAGGCTTCGGCTTCGGCAGGCTGTTGCATGTGCACCCGAGCGTTGCCGAGCCGGCAATGAGCCTCGGCGTCTTCCGCGTCCAAGTCGATCGCACGTTGCAGCGATGCGGCTGCATCGGCCCACCGCTGCGCCTTGGACAGCAGCATGCCGAGATTGCGCCATGCGACTGCATAGTCCGGACGCAAGGCAAGCGCCGCCCGCAGGCACTGGGCGGCCGCAGGCGCGTCCCCCCGGGCTTCCAAGACGCTCGCGAGCACCACCTGCGCCTGCGGAAAATCCGGCACCTGCGCCAGGGCCGTGCGCAAAAGCACCTCTGCGTGGCCCATTTCGCCGCGCAAATAGAGCGCCTTCCCGAGGTTGTAACCGGCGTAAGCGTTGCCCGGTTCCAGGACGAGCGCAGCTTCATAAGAGCGAATGGCCGCGTCGGCGTCGCCCAGACCCTCGAGCGCAGTGCCGAGATGCAGATGCGCTGAGGCGTGGTCCGGGGCGGCCGCGACCGCGGCGCGAAAGTGGGCACACGCCTCATCCAGCCGGCCCTCCCGTTCGCTGATTAGGCCTTGCTCGATAAGCTGCTCGGCCGCGGGCGCCGACCGCGCGCGACCCAAAGACGCAAGCCATTTCAGGAACTTGGGCACTAGAGCGGGAGAGCCAGGAAGCCGACGAGGGCTCGATTCTCACATACCCCCGAAAACGGCCCCGCAAGCCAAGATTGGTCACGGGCTGCCAATTTCCGTCACTTTGAGCCGCGCTTACTGCTGATTTTGGTGACGTTTTAGGCATAGATAGCCCTGGCACGCGCCTTGCAGTAATAGTCGTCAGCGGCCATGCCGCGTCGTTATTTTTAAAGGAGATACGAATGAAACGCTTGCAACAGGGCTTCACGCTGATCGAGCTGATGATCGTGGTTGCGATTATCGGTATCTTGGCTGCGGTCGCGCTGCCCGCCTACCAAGACTATACCGTGCGCGCGAAGATGTCCGAGGTGCTGCTCGCCATGAGCGCCTGCCGGACCTCCATCACCGAGGTCTACCAGTCGGGCGGCACGCCCCCGACTGCCAACAACTGGGGTTGCGAGAGCGGCGTAGCATCGAAGTACGTTCAGGGCATCGGTACGAACGGCAACGGGGTAGTGACCGCGACCGTGACGGGCATCAGCGTTAACGTCAACGGCAGCGTCGTGTCGCTAGCGCCGCTCATCAATAATGCCACCACGCTGGCTGTGACCGTCGGTGGTCCGGCTGGCATCGGCAACATGGGTCAGGGCCTGTTCGGGTGGCGTTGCGGCAGCCCCGCCGATGCCACGACCGTGAGCGCCAAGTTCCTGCCCGGCTCCTGCCGCGGCGCGTAAACTGGCATCAGCAGCATGACGAAGGCGCCCTGCGGGGCGCCTTTTTTTTGGCACCATGCAATCCATGCTGAACTGGATTGAGGCGAAGCTGGGCCTTGGCGGGCGGCGGGCCCAGGCGCGCCTCGGCCGGGTGGAAGCGGCGTACGCTGCCGGCAATCTCGAGTTGGCTCGCGAACGGGCCCTGCGCTTGCTGGCAGGCGCGCCGGCCGACCCGCGCACGCTCAGTCTCCTGGCGGCCATCGCGGCGGACGAGGGTCGCACCGAGGAGGGCCTGCAGTGGGCCCGGCGCGCCGAGGCGGCGGACTCGCGCGCCGCGTCCCCGCACTACATCATGGGGCGGCTGTGGCAGGACGCGGGACGCCTGGTCGAGGCCGAGGCCGCGTACCGCAATGCCATCGAGCGGCAGGCCGATCATGCCCGTGCCCATAACAACCTGGGGTGCGTCCTGCACATGCAGGGAAAGCTGCAGGAAGCGCTCGCCGCGTACCGCAGAGCGCTCGAGCTCGACCCACGGTTGCCGCAAGCCAACCAGAACTATGCGGCCATTGCACGCGATGCGCGCGCCCTGGAGCGCGCGGTCGCGGACTACGAGCGCCATACCGCGGCACATCCCGAAGACGCAATGGCGTTCAACGACCTTGGCAACGCCTACCGCGAGCTCGGCCGCAACGAGCAAGCGCTGGCCGCCTACGAGCGCTCCCTGGCGCTCGCGCCGGGTCTGGCGCAGGCCCACTTCAGCCGGTCGTTCGTTCTGCTTCTTCTCGGCCGCTACCGCGAAGGGTGGCGGGAATACGAGTGGCGCTGGCGCATTCCGGCGTTCAACGAGCCCGCGCGCAGGTTTTCGGCGCCGATGTGGAATGGCGAGCGCATCGAAAGCGGCACGCTGCTGCTGCACGCGGAGCAAGGGCTCGGGGACACGCTGCAATTCGTGCGCTATGCGCCGCTCGCCGCGGCGCGCTGTGCCTCGGTGGTGCTCGAATGCCAGCCGGAGCTCGTCAGCCTGCTGCAGGGCACCGCGGGAGTGCAGCGCGTCCTGGCGCGCGGTGAGTCCCTGCCGGAGTTTGCCGCGCATGCTCCCCTCATGAGCTTGCCCGCTGACTTCGGCACCACTTTGCAGGACATACCCTGGAACGGTCCGTACGTTCGCGCGCATGCGGATAAGGTCGCCGCCTGGCGTGGCGTGCTGGATGCGTCCGGGTTCAAGGTTGGACTCGTATGGGCGGGCCGGCCGCAGCAGTGGGACGATCGCAAACGCTCCCTCTCGCTCGACCTGCTGGCGCCGCTTTCCCGCGCCGCCGGCGTGGTCTTCCACAGCCTGCAGGTAGGTGAGGCCGCCGCGCAAGCCGCCAATCCTCCGGCGGGAATGCGCCTCGTCAACTTGGCGCCGCGGATCGTGGATTTTGCCGACACCGCCGCGATCGTGGCGAACCTCGGCCTCGTGGTCACTATAGATACTTCTGTTGCGCACCTTGCCGGCGCCATGGGCATCCCCGTGTGGGTGCTGGTCGCCTATGCGCCCGACTGGCGCTACCACCTGGGACGCAGCGACAACCCCTGGTATCCATCGATGCGCCTTTTCCGCCAGGCGCGCGACGGCGACTGGCCCAGTGCCATCGAGCAGCTCGCCGAGGCCCTCGTACAAACGGTGCGCGGTCGTTGACCTGGCGGACGCCAGGTCCATGTGCGTCTAGCGACGCGCCGCGGGTGCCCGCACGCCGCTGCCGGGGGCAGCCAGCCGCTGCAGCTCGAATCGCGCTCCCGCATAGCCGTGCTTCTCGGCCTGCTCGAACATCGCCTTCGCTTCTTCCAGCCGCCGCAAGCCTTCCAGGGCGAGTCCGAGGCGGTGGTAGATGATGCCGCTGTCGGGCTCCAGCTCGAGCGCGTGCTGGAGATGCTGCCGCGCCAGCTCGTACTGCTGCAGATGGAGATGCGTGGCGCCCCGCGCATAGACGCATTGCACGGTTTTCGGATAGAGCCGTGCGCAGCGCTCGGTGGTGGCGATGGCCTTCTCCGGCTGGCCCGCGTAGAGGTACTCGCGGCCCAGGCCGTAGAGCGTGCGCGATCCCCACGGCACGGGCCGCTCGGGCAGCTTGGCCGCCGCGTCCTCCCACAGGAGCAGGGGGTGCGAGAAAGTGACGAGGCGATCGTGCGCCACATAACCCAGAATGGCGCTCGCCAGTACGCCGGCTCCCAGTGCGCCGGGGCGAAGCAGGCGTGACATCGCGGCTACCGCAATGCAGATCACGCCCGGTCCCCAGAGATAGCTGCGATAAAGCACAAAAGGCTCTTGGTACCGAGCCGCGGTGAATTCGACGAAGAACAGGAGCCAGGCGTAGAGCAGGCCAAACCCCGCGATGCCCAAAGCGCCGCGGCGCACGAGCAATATCGCGCCGAGCACGCCGCAAGCCGCGAAGCCGGCGACCTTGGCCGCGATCCAGGCCGGGCTCCACCCGGCGACGAAATCGACGCGCAGGTCGATCGACATCGCCGCGGGCTCGGGCCACAGCCACAGGCCGAGATACTTGAAGAACAGTCCCGCCTGCGTCACCGCGCTGAGCGCCAGAGAGTGCTGCAGGATGTCCTCGCCCGAGGCCGCGCTCACCTGCGCGGCGATGGCCCCGACACCGGCTTCGTAGACGCCGCCGATGACCCCGAGGCTGCGCAAGGTGACGAAGATCGCCGCAGGCGCGCACGCCGCGAGGTAGATCGCGGCGTGGCGCAGCGCGAAGCGTCTGTCGGTCTGCGCCAGAGCCACGGCCGGCAATATCGCCGCCGGCAGCAAGACGGCATGCTCCTTGGAGAGAACGGCCAGTGCATACAGGAGCGCAGCGGAAAGGGCGTCCGCGTGGCTGCCGCGGCGCAGGCCGCGCAGGAACAGGACCGCCGAGAGCAGCCCGAACAGCGTCGCCATGACGATGCTGCGCTGGACCAGGTAGGCCGCCCCGTACACGGCCACCGGATGCAAGGCAAACGCGGTCGCGCCAATCCCCGCGCGCAGGGCCGCGTCGGCGTCGCCCGCCGGGTGCAGCGCCGCCCGCTGCAGATCGAGCAGCAGCCTGTACAGGGCGAGCGCGCAGCCGATGTGCAGGATCAGGCTGACGACGCGCTGGGCCACGATTCCGCCCTCGAGCACCTGGGTGATGGCGAGCGAAAAATAGGGCGGCAGCCGGAGGTCCAGCCCCAGCGGATGCGTGGCGTAGTAGGCGAATCGGTAGCCGGAAAAGAAGATCTTGTCGTCGAACACCAGCGGATTGCCGAGGAACGGCACGTACAGGGCGGCGGCGAGCGCCGCGATGGCGAGGGCGGCCGCTGCGTGCCAGGGGGTGGCACGGCTCATTCGAAGCGCAGCGCTTCCACCGGGTTGAGGCGCGCCGCCTTGCGCGCCGGGTAGAAGCCGAAGAACACGCCGATGACGAACGCGAAGGTCACCGCGAGCGCCACCGCCTCGCCCGAAAGCAGCACTTTCCAGCCGGCGAGCTGCGCTACGGCGAGCGCCCCGCCGACGCCGATCAGCACGCCCACCAGGCCGCCGATCAGCGACAGCGTGACCGCCTCGACGAGGAACTGGCCCAGAATGTCGCGGGTGCGCGCGCCGAGCGCCATGCGCAGCCCGATCTCGCGCGTGCGCTCGGTGACCGACACCAGCATGATGTTCATGATGCCGATGCCGCCGACCACCAGCGACACCGAGGCCACCGCCGCGAGCAGCAGCGCGAGCACGCGGCTCGAGGCCTCCTGCGCGGCCATCACCTCGGCGAGGTTGCGCAGCGAGAAATCGTCCTCCGCCCCCGGCTGCAGGCGATGGCGCTGGCGCAGAAGCGCGCGCACCTGCTCCTCCGCGACCTTGGTGTCGTAGCCGTCGGCGACCTTCACCCAGAGGGTGCTGACGGCGCGCTGTGCCGCCAGGCTGGCGCTGCCGAGCACGCGGCTGCGCGCGGTGGCGATCGGCACGACGATGAGGTCGTCCTGGTCCGTGCCCATCATGCTCTGGCCCTTGTTCTCGAGCACGCCCACCACCGTGAAGGGAACGCGCTTGATGCGGATGACCTGCCCCAGGGGGTCCGCGTTGCCGAACAACTGCCGCACCACGGTCTGGCCGACCAGGCAAACCTTGCCGGCGCCCGACATTTCGGCGGGCTCGAAGCCGCGCCCCGCGACGATCGGCCACTGCCGCACGTCGAGGTATTCGGGCGTCGTGCCGTAGATCTGCGTGGCCCAGTTGCTGTTGCCCCAGACCACCTGCGCCCCGCCGCGCAGCGCCGGCGCGGCAATCGCCTCGGGGATCTCGCGGTTGATGGCGATGGCGTCGTCCTCGGAGAGCGTGTAGGTGGAGCCCACGCCCAGGCGCACGCCGCCCTGGGTGCGCGCGCCCGAGAGGATGAGCAGCAGGTTCGAGCCGAGCGAGCGGATCTGCTCCTCGACGCGCGCCTGGGCGCCCGCGCCTACGGCGATCATGACGATCACCGCCGCCACCCCGATGATGATGCCGAGCATGGTGAGCGCGCTGCGCAGCATGTTCACCGCGAGGGCGCGCAGCGCCACGCGCAGGAGCGCGCCGAGACTCATGCGGCCACCGCCGCCTCGTGCGCCAGAAGACGCCGCGCATTCTCGGGCGCGGCATTCGCCTCGTCGGCGATGACGCGCCCGTCGAGGAAGCGCAGCACGCGGCGCGCAAAGCGCGCCACGTCCGCCTCGTGCGTCACCAGCACCACGGTCATGCCCTCGCGGTTGAGCTCCTGCAGCAGCGCCATGATCTCCAGGCTGGTGCGCGAATCGAGCGCCCCGGTCGGCTCGTCGGCCAGGATCAGCACCGGGCGCGTCACCAGCGCGCGGGCGATCGCCACGCGCTGCTGCTGGCCGCCGGAGAGCTGCTGCGGCAGGTGGTGCGCGCGCTCGGCCAGGCCGACCCGCGCCAGCATCTCGAGCGCGCGCTCGCGCCTCGGCCGGGCCGCCGCGCCCGCGTAGACCAGGGGCAATTCGACGTTCTCGAGCGCGCTGGTGCGCGCCAGCAAGGTGAAGCTCTGGAATACGAAGCCGATGCTGCGATTGCGCACCGCCGCCAAGGCGTCGTCGGTCAGCGCGGACACCGGCTTGCCGTCGAGCCAGTAATCGCCCGCGCTCGGCCGGTCCAGGCAGCCGAGCACGTTCATGAACGTTGACTTGCCCGATCCCGACGGCCCCATCACGGCGAGACACTCGCCGCGCGCGATTTCGACGCTGACCCCGGCCAGTGCGCGGATGACGTTGTCCCCGACCCGGTAGTGCTTTTCCAGGCCGCGCGTGCGGATCAGCGCGTCGCTCATCAGAACAGGCGCATGCGCGGCAGTCCCGAGTCACGCTTGTCGGCGCCGGCCAGGCCGACGATGACCTCGGCGCCTTCGGCGAGCGGCGCGCCCAGGAGCTCGGTGCTCGTACCGTCGCTCAGGCCGAGGCGCACGTCGAGCGGCTTCGGCCGGCCCGCCTCGAGCACCCACACGCGACCGGCGAGATCGAGCGGCTTTGACGGCTTGGCCTGCCGGGCGGGCTGCGCCTCCGCCGCGCCCGCGGGGCTGAAGCGCAGCGCCGCATTGGGCACCTTCAGCGCGATCTCGCGCCGGTCGACCACGATGCGCACGTTGGCGGTCATCCCCGGCAGCAGCGACAGATCGGCGTTCTTGGCCGATATCACCACCGTGTAGCTGACCACGTTCTGCACGGTCACCGGCGACTTGCGGATCTGCACGATCTCGCCCGAGAAGCTGCGCCGCGGGAACGCGTCCACGGTAAAGCTGGTTGCCTGCCCGGGGCGCAGCCGTCCCACGTCCGCCTCGTCGATCGCGGCCTCCACCTGCATGTCGCGCAGGTCCCGCGCGATCGTGAACAGCACCGGCGCCTGCAGGCTGGCGGCCACCGTCTGCCCGGCATCCACGTTGCGCAGGATGACCGTGCCGTCGACCGGGGCGCGGATGATGGTGCGCTCGAGATCCACCTGCGCCTGCTTGAGCAGGGACTCGCGCTGCTTGACGGCCGCGAGCGCGCTTCTCACCTGCGCCTCGCCGACGTGGATCTGCGCCTCGACCGCCTTCAGCTGCTCGCGCGTAGCATCGAGCACGGTGCGCGCCTTGTCCAGATCGGCGGGCGAGATGAAATCCCTCTCCAGCAGAGACTTCTTGCGCTCGTAATCGCGCTGCGCGTCGGCGAGCGTCACCTTGACGCGCCCGACCTCGGCCTGCTGCGCGGCGAGTCCGGAGCGAGCCACCGCCACCGCGCCCTGCGCCGCATCGAGGTCCGCGCGCGCCTGGTTCACGCGCAGCTCGAAGGTCGCGGGGTCGATGCGCGCGATGATCTGGTCCTGCTTCACGGCCGAATTGAAGTCGGCGTAGATTTCCTTGACCTGGCCGGAGATCTGCGATCCGACCTGCACCGTGGTGACGGCGTTCAGGGTGCCGCTCGCCACTACCACCGCGGTGAGCGGGCCACGCTCGACCCGGGCGACGCGGTATTGCGGATCCTGGCGATTGCTGCCGGACTTGATCCACGCATAGCCGCCCGCCGCAGCGGCCAGCACGGCGAATGCGATCCCGGTCTTCAGTAGGCCGCTTTTCATGTCCTCAGGAAAGGTTCAACGGCTGCGCCGGCGCCAGGCGCCCGAGCGCCCGCCGCGCTTCTCCTCCAGGCGCAGGTCGGTGAGCACCATGCCCCGGTCCACGGCCTTGAGCATGTCGTATACCGTGAGCAGCCCGACGGCCGCCGCGGTGAGCGCCTCCATCTCCACGCCGGTGGGGCCGCGGCACTCGACCGTGGCGCGGATCGTCACGGCGCCGCGCTCGGGCCGCAGCTCGAAGTCCACCGCGGCGCGCGTAATCGCTATGGGATGGGCAAGCGGGATCAGATCCGGGGTGCGCTTCGCCGCCTGGATGGCGGCGATGCGCGCGACGCCGAGAACGTCGCCCTTGGCGGCGCGGCCCGCGGCGAGCAGGCGCAAGGTCGACGCGCGCACGAGAATGCGCCCGGAGGCCACCGCCACGCGGTGCGTGCGCGCCTTGGCGCCGACGTTCACCATGTGCGCGCGCCCGCCGCGATCAAAATGGGTCAGCCCGCGCTTGCGTCTCGGCTTGCCTGCCATGCCTCACCGGAACTTGAAGGACGCGACGGTATCATATCTGCATGCGCTTCACGCTCCTCCTGCTCGCCGGGCTGATGGCTTTCGCGGCGCGCGCCCCGGCGCAGCCGCTGCCGGAGCTCGGCGATGCGGCCGGCGCGGCCATCGCGCCGCAGGTCGAACGCCGCATCGGCGAGAGCATCGTGCGCGAGATCCGCTACCGCGACCCGGCGTACGTGGACGACCCTGAGGTCACGGATTTCCTGGACAGCCTCGGTCGGCGTCTGCTGTCGTCGATCCCGGACGCGCGCCGCGAGTTCGAATTCTTCGCGATGCGCGATCCGGCGATCAACGCCTTTGCGCTGCCGGGCGGCTTCGTGGGCGTGCATACGGGGCTGCTCGTCGCGGCAGAGAGCGAATCCGAGCTGGCGTCGGTGCTGGCGCACGAGATCGCGCACGTCACGCAGCGGCACATTGCCCGGATGATCGGCGCCCAGCAGCAGATGCAGCTGCCGAGCATGGTGGCGCTCGCCGCGGCGATCCTGCTCGGGGGCTCGCGCCCGGACCTGGCGGTCGGCGCCGCGGCAGCGGCCCAGGGCGGCGTCCTGCAGCAGCAGCTCAGCTACACGCGCGATTTCGAGCGCGAAGCCGACCGCATCGGCTTCCGCACGCTGCAGGCGGCGGGATTCGATGTGCGCGCCATGCCCGCCTTCTTCGAGAAGATGCAGCGCTACGGCCGCCTCGGCGACGACGGCACGGTGCCGAGTTACCTGCGCACCCACCCGATGACCACGGAGCGCATCGCCGATGCGCAGGGCCGCGCCGCGAACGCCCAGTACCGCCAGCATCTCGACAGCCTGGATTTCCACCTGGTGCGCGCCAAGCTGCGAGCGGAGAGCGGCGAGGCGCACGATGCCGTGGCCGCCTTTGCCGCCGCGGTGCGCGAGCGGCGCTACGCGAACGAGACGGCCGCCCGCTACGGCCTGGTGACGGCGCGCCTGCGTGCGCGGCAGCTGCCGGAAGCGCGGTCCGACCTGGCGGCGCTGCGCGCCACCGGCGCGGCAAGCCCGATGATCGAGACCCTGGCGGCACGCGTGCAACAGGCCGCGGGAGATGCCGCGGCGGCGCTGACCACGCTCGGCGGGGCGCTGCAGCGCTATCCGGGACGACTGCCGCTGATCTATGCGTATGCGCAGGCGCTGCACCAGGCGGGGCGCTTCCAGGAGGCGCTCGCCACGCTGAGCGACCCCGTGCGCCGGCACCCGGGCGACGCGCGGCTGCGCTCGCTGCAGTCGCAGACCTATGCGGCGCTCGGCAAGCGCCTGCTGCAGCACCAGGCGCAGGCAGAGCTGTACCTCCTGCGCGGCAGCGTGCCGGCCGCGATCGAGCAGCTGCAGCTCGCGCGCGCCGCGGGCGACGGCAATTTCTACGAGCTCTCCGCGGTCGAGGCGCGGCTCAAGGAGCTGCGCGCGCGACACGCGCAGGACGAGCGCGACGCGAAGCGCTGATCAGGCGCGCGTGATTTCGCGCGTGTCCGAATACGCTTCGTACAGGAGATCGAAGGTCTTTTCCGCTTCGCGCAGCAGCTCGTCGTCGCTCGAGGCGCGGCGCACGGCGCCCTGCAGCAGCGTCTGCACGCCGGCGGCTTCCGGCACGGGCGTGCCGCGCACCTCGAGAAAGTGCACGATGCCGCCGATCCTGCCGAGCGCCGCATGCCCGGCCAGGCCGAACAGATCCAGCATATGCTCGAAGGTGACGCGCGCTTCGCTGTTGGCGACGCGCGCGCCCTCGAAGCCGAAGCCGAGCGCCCCTTCGGGGCAGGCGGCGCCCTTGTCGAGCCAAAGCAGCCTCGCTTCCGAGTCGATGAAGCGCCGGATCAGCCAGGCGCTCGCGAGCCGGTCGGCCCACAACGGCTGGCGCGTCGCCCAGCTGCGGCGCTGCAGCGGCTCGGCGCCGTGCGCCGCGGCGCCCGCCTGCGCGGGGAACAGCAGCTCGCGCACCTCCCCCTCCGCCTGGGCGAGCGCCCGCTCGGTGCGTCCGCGCGCCTCGGTGGGGAAGAAATCGAGCGCGGCGAGCGCCTCGAAATCGCGGCGCTGCTTGTGCAGCACGCGCGAAATCGCCGAGGCGTCGGACACGCCGAAGGCGACGCGCAGGCTGAGGATGTTCTTGGTCAGCTCGTCGTAGCGCGCCGAGCGGTCGAAATAGCGCTTGAGCTGCGCTTGCTGCGCCTCGTCCGCCGCCTCGACCCGCAGCACGCTGGCGATGCCTGCATTCTGCGCCACGTATTGTGCGAGTCGCTCCAGGGCACGCCGATTGTCCTGCGTGTCGGGCAGCAGGTAGACGCCTTCGCGCATCACCGCGGCGCCCAGCGACTCCAGAGTGCGCAGCATGCGCATGCGGCCCGCGGGATCCTCGCTGGGCAGCTGCGTCACGGTGACCAGCCAGCGGTTGCCCGCGGCCGCATCTTCGTTCGCCGTCGCGGTGTGTTCCGATTCCATGGCGCGCGCCGATTATTGCATAGCGTGCCGCGCATGATATATAAGCCTCGGTCATGGCACAGGCAGCGCGTTGGATGCGGATGTGTCTTTCGGCGGACGGCGAGTCGGCGGCGCTGTGCGCCGGCCTCGCGGCGGCGCAGCCGGCGGCGGCCGATCCGGTCCTCGTCTGGCTGCGCTCGCAGGGTGCCTGCGCGTTCGCTCTCGTCGCACCGCGTCGCCTCGCGCCCGGCAGGAGGTGGCGCTGGCTGGCGTGGGGCGCGATGCCCGCAGTCGCCGCGTGCCGCATGTTCGGGCTGCCCGCCTACCTGGAAGGCGAAGCGATCTGGCTGCACGGGCGGCGCGAAGCTGGCTTGCGCGCCGCGCACATGGGGGAATGCGCCGTGATCGAAGGTGGGTTTCCCGCGCGCCTGGCGGCCGAGCCCGGGCTCGAGGCCGCGTTTCGCGAGCGCATCGAAGCCCAGCACGGCTGGCGCTTCGACACCGCGTGGCCGAGCGGCGGCGAGGCGCGCCGGTGAGCGGCCGGCGGCGCTTCCTGCAGGGCGCCGCGGCGCTGCTCCTCGTGCGCGAGACGCTCGCCGCCGGGACGCTGGAAAAGGGCGTCTACCGCGTCCGCGGAGAGGCGCGCATCAACGGCGCCCCGGCAAGGCGCGGCATGGCAGTCGGGCCGGGCGACGCGGTGGCCACGGCGGCCGGCGGCGAGATCATCTTCGTCGTCAACCGCGACGCGTTCCTGCTGCGCGCCAACTCGCGCCTCGAGGTGGGCGGCGCCGCCGCGGACGTGTTTCGCATCGTCACCGGCGCGCTGCTCTCGGTGTACCAGCCGGGCGCGCGCAAGACGCTGCACGCGCAGAACGCCACCATCGGCATCCGCGGAACGGGAATCTACGTGGAGAGCGCCGCCGACAAGACCTACGTGTGCACCTGCTACGGCGAGGCCGAGCTGGTGCCGCTCGCCGACCCCGGCGCCGGGGAAACGGTGCGCACGCAGCACCATGAGCAGCCGCGCTACATCCTGCCGAAGGGGGCGCCGCAAATGATGATGAAGGCGCCGGTGATCAACCACACCGACGCCGAGCTGGCGATGCTCGAGTCCCTGGTCGGCCGCGGCGTTCCCTTCGACCCGACCGGCTACCGCAGCTACTGATCCGCCGGCGGCACGATACCCAGGCGCACGTACACCGGCCGCATCTCGCGCCGCATGGCCGGCAGGCGCGCCAGGTAGGCGAGGGAGGCGCACAGGGCGATGGCGCCGCCGATCGCGAGCGCGGCCGGCGGACCGACATACTGCGCCGCCCAGCCCGCGGCGAGCGCGCCCAGCGGGCTCACGCCGAGGAACGACATGATGTAGATGGCGGCGACGCGCGCGCGCAGGCGGTCTTCGACGATCGTCTGCAGCACGGTGTTGATGGACCCCGCGGTGAGCATCATGCCCATGCCGGCCGCGTAGGTCAGCAGCAGCGCCGGCCAGAGCTGCGTGCAGCGCGTGAAGCCGATTACCGCGGCGCCCGCGGCGGCGCCGGACCAGCCGATCACCAGCAGCAGGCCGCGCACCGTCGGGCGCAGCGCGAGATAGAGCATCGCCGAGACGGCGCCGAGGCCGCCGGCACCGATCAGCCAGCCCAGCGTCTGCGAATTGCCGCCGAACACGTCGCGCGCGAAGTACGGCGCGAGCGCCTGCACCGGCTGGGTGCCGAGGCTGACGGCCGCCAGCAGCAGCAGGGCGGTGCGCGAGGGAGCAAAGCCGTAAGCCCAGCGAAAGCCTGCCGCCAAACCGCTCAGCCAGGGCTCGCGCGCAACTTCGCGGGCGCGCCCGGGCACTCGCAGGACGGCGAGCGCGGCGAGGATCGCCAGGTAGGAGGCGCTGTTCAGCGCGAAGCCCCACACCTCGCCGCCGAGCGCGATCACCGCGCCGCCGATCATCGGGCCGACGAAGCGGGCGCCGTTCATGAGCATGGACTGGAAGGCGATGGCGTTCGGCAGGTCGCTGCGCCCCTCCACCAGCTCGATGAGGAAGGACTGGCGCGCCGGGCTGTCGAAGGCGTTGACCACGCCGAGAACGAAATTGCCGGCGATGAGGTGCCAGGGCTGGATCAGGCCGGAGGCGACCAGCGCGAGCATGGCGAGCGACTGCGTCAAGGCGATGGCGTTGGTCGTGCGCAGCACCGTGCGCTTGCTCAGGCGATCGACCCAGACACCGGCGAACGGCGCCAGCACGAGGAAGGGGATCTGCAGGGCGAAGCTGGCGAGGCCCAGGTAGAACGCCGAGCCGGTCAGGCGGTAGATCAGCCAGCTGGTGGCGATGAGCTGCAGCCAGGTGCCGAACTGCGATACGCCCTGACCGAAGAAGAAGAGCCGGAAGCGGCGGTGCCGGAAGGCGCGCAGCCCGTGCGGGAGAGTCACGTCTTGCCGTTGAGCTTATCCAGTGTTGCCTGGTGGGCGTTCAGGCGATCGCGCTCCTGCTGTACGACGTGAGCCGGCGCGCGTTCGACGAAGGAGCTCTTGCCGAGCCTTTGCCGAGACTTCGCGATCTCGGCCTCGAGGCGCTTGATCTCCTTGGCGACGCGCTCGCGCTCCGCCTTGGGGTCCACCTCGATGTGCGGCATGATGCGGTGGGGCCCGACCACCGCCACGGGCAAGCCGGAGGGCGGCAGCTCGGTAAACTTCTTCACCTCGGAGGCCAGGGCCAGTGCGGCGAGCGCAGTCTGGGCCGGCGTACTCAACTCGCCCGTCACGTAGTACGTAATGCGCTGCTTCGGTGGAACCTTTGCTTCGCTGCGCAAGTTGCGCGCCGCATTGACGATCTCCTTGGCGACCGCGATCACGCGCTCCGCGGCCTCATCGATCTTCTCGGGCTGGCTGCTTGGATAGGGCGCCAGCATGGCGGTCTCGCCCTGCTTTCCGGCGAGCGGCGCGACTTTCTGCCACAGCTCCTCGGAGATGAACGGGATGATCGGGTGGGCGAGCCGGAGTGTGGACTCCAGCACGCGCACCAGCGTGCGGCGGGTGGCTCGCTGTTGAGCCTCATTGCCTCTCGCCAGCTGCACCTTGGCGACCTCGACATACCAGTCGCAGTACTCGTCCCACACCAAGCGGTAGATCGCCCCGGCGGCGTTGTCGAAGCGGTACTCGGCAAAGCCCTTCTCCACCTCGGCCTCCGCGCGCTGGAGCGTGCTCACGATCCAGCGGTCCCAGGCGGAGAGCTCGACCGCCGCCTTCTCGTCCAGGCCGCAATCCTTGCCTACGGTGTTCATCAGCACGAAGCGCGTCGCTTGCCACAGCTTGTTGCAGAAGTTGCGGTAACCCTCGCAGCGCCCGAGGTCGAAGTTGAGCGTGCGCGCGAAGGTGGCCTGTGCCGCGAAGGTGAAGCGCAGCGCGTCCGCGCCGAACGCGGGGATGCCCTGGGGATAGTGCGCGCGCACGTACTTCTCGATCCTTTCCTTGTGCTCGGCCTTGAGCAGGCCCACGGTGGACTTGGCGAGCAGCTCGGGCAGCGTGATGCCGTCGATGAGATCCAGGGGATCGAGCGTGTTGCCCTTCGACTTCGACATCTTCTCGCCCTCGGCGTCGCGCACGATGGCGTTGATGTAGACGTGGCGGAACGGCACTCTGTCCGTGAAGTGCAGCGTCATCATGATCATGCGGGCGACCCAGAAGAAGATGATGTCGTTGCCGGTAACGAGTACCGAGGAGGGCAGGAAGGTCTCGAGATCGCGCGTCTTCTCCGGCCAGCCGAGCGACGTGAAAGGCACGAGCGCCGAGGAGAACCACGTGTCGAGCACGTCCTCGTCACGCCGCAGCTTCGCGCCACCCGCCTTCGCGCGCGCTTCCGCCTCGCTGCGCGCGACGTAGCTCCTGCCGGCTTCGTCGTACCAGACGGGGATCTGGTGGCCCCACCACAGCTGGCGCGAGATGCACCAGTCCTGGATGTTGTTGAGCCACTCGTTGTAGGTGCTGGCCCAATACTCGGGGAAGAACTTCACGTCGCCTCTCGCCACCGCCCCGAGGCCGGACTTCGCCAGCCCGTCCATCTTCACGAACCATTGGTCCGTCAGCATCGGCTCCACGATCTCGCCGGTGCGACCGGACCTCGGCACGCGCAACTTGTACGGCTTTTCCGAAACGAGAAGGCCCTGTTGCCTGAGATCGGCGAGGACGCGCGCGCGCGCTTCGAAGCGGTCGAGCCCCGCGTACGGGGTGCCCTGGATCTTCGCCTCTAGCGTGAGGATCACGATCGGCGCGAGGCCGTGGCGCTGGCCGACCGCGTAGTCGTTGAAGTCGTGCCCCGGCGTGATCTTCACGCACCCGGTACCGAAGGCCGGATCGACGTAGTCGTCGGCGATCACCGGGATGTGCCTGCCGGCGAGGGGCAGCTGCACCTTCTTGCCGACGAGCGCCGCGTAGCGCTCGTCCTTCGGGTTCACCGCCACCGCCACGTCGCCGAGCATCGTCTCCGGCCGCGTCGTCGCCACGCTGACGCTGAAGCCCTCGCCCGGATAGCGGATCTCCCAGATCTTGCCGTCCTCTTCCTCGCTGTCCACTTCGAGGTCGGACACCGCGGTGCCCAGCACCGGGTCCCAGTTCACCAGCCGCTTGCCGCGGTAGATCAGGCCTTGCTCGTACAGGCGCACGAACACTTCGACCACGGCGCGCGACATGCGCGCGTCCATGGTGAAGTAGCCGGCCTTCTGGCCCTCGGTATCGGCGTAGGTCCAGTTGGCCGAGGCGCCGAGGCGCCGCATCTGGCCCATGATGGACGCGCCGGAGCGCTGCTTCCACTGCCACACGCGCTCGACGAACTTCTCGCGGCCCAGGTCGTGGCGCGACTTGCCCTCGTCCTGCAGCTGGCGCTCGACCACGATCTGCGTGGCGATGCCGGCATGGTCGGTGCCGACCACCCAGTTCGTGTTGAAGCCGCGCATGCGGTGATAGCGGATGAGCGCGTCCATGAGCGTCTGCTGGAACGCGTGGCCCATGTGCAGCGTGCCGGTGACGTTCGGCGGCGGCAGCTGGATGCAGTAAGCGGGCTCGGCATCGCCGCGGTGCGCGAAGCAGCCCGCGGATTCCCAGCGCCCGTACCAGCGGGCCTCGACCGCGTGCGGATCGAAGCTCTTGTCGAGCGGCATGCTCAGCCGCCCGGGGACGCGGAGCGCTTTGCCGCGAGGGCGCCGGCGTCGAGCTTGCGCGCCTGCAGCTCGCGCGCGACGGCAACTGCCACCGCTTCGTGCAGCGCCGTGCGCAGCGCTTCGCCCATCGCGGCAAGCGCGGGTTGCAGCTCGTTTTCCAGGCGCGCCAGCACCGCGCGCTCCAGTTCGCGCGACAGCGCCTCGACCGCGGCCGCGTCGAGCGCGGCCGAGCCGGCGGGACTGTTCGGATCGACGATCTCGGTCAGGACCGGGAGGTCGCCGCCGCCCGGCGCCGCCTCCTGGTGGCGCCTGAGAAGAGCGTCGACGCGCTGCACCAGGGGATTGGGATCACTCACCGCGGCTCTCCCCGGCGAGGTCATGGCTGGCGACACGGTAGCCCCGCTCGCGGTAAAAGCGATAGCGCTCGCGCGCCGCCTGCCGGTCGGCATCGTCGCGCGCCACCACCTCGAGCAGGCGCTCGAAGCGCTCGAACGCCGGTGGCGTTTCCCCGGCGAGGTTGAGCAGGATGTCGCACGGCGTGCCCGCGTCGCCGTCGGCGGCGATGAGCACGGGCGTGTCCGCGGCGAGCGCGTCCTGCGCGCGGCAGTGCGGCACGAAGCCGGTGGCCGGCCACGTCCACAGCAGGCGGTCGATCTGTTGCGCGGCATCGGCCTGCGGCGCGTAGATCAGGAGCCGCTTGCCTTGCGCAAGCGCCTTGCCGGCGAGACGGCAGGCTACCTGCAGCTTGTCGGCGGCGTTGAAGTAGAAGTCGACGCTGGTCATCGTTCCGCGCGGGCGAGCGCGTAGCGCACCAGCAAGGGCACGGGCCGGCCGGTGGAGCCCTTGTCGCGGCCGCTCCTCCATGCCGTGCCGGCGATGTCGAGGTGCGCCCAGCGCAGCTGCCTCGCGAAGCGCGCCAGGTAGCAGGCCGCGGTCACGCTGCCGGCCGGCCGGCCGCCGATGTTGGCCATGTCGGCGAAATTGGAGCGCAGCTGCTCCTGGTAGTCCTCCCACAAGGGCATCGGCCACACGCGGTCCCAGGCGTCCTCGCCCGCGGCGCGAAGCGCCTCGGCCAGCTTCTGATCGTTGGCGAAAAGCCCGGTGGCGACATGCCCGAGCGCGATGACGCAGGCGCCCGTCAGCGTGGCGATGTCGACGACCACGTCGGGCTTGAGGCGCGCCGCGTAGGTCAGTGCATCGCACAGGATCAGGCGCCCCTCGGCATCGGTGTTGAGAATCTCCACCGTCTGTCCCGACATCGTGGTCACCACGTCCCCGGGCCGCGCCGCCGCGCCGCCGGGCATGTTCTCGCACGCCGGGACCACGCCGACGACATTCACCGGCGCCTTCATTCCGGCAAGCGCGCGCAGCGTGCCCAGCACGCTGCCGGCGCCCGACATGTCGAACTTCATCTCGTCCATCTCGCCCGCGGGCTTGAGCGAGATGCCGCCCGTATCGAACGTGATGCCCTTGCCGACCAGGACCAGCGGCGGCTCTTTCTTCGCGCCGCCCGCATAGCGCAGCACGATGAGCTTGGGTGGCTGGTGCGAGCCGCGCGTGACCGAAAGCAGCGCGCCCATGCCGAGGCGCTCCATGTCGCGGCGCTCCAGCACCTCGAGGCCGAGCTTGAACTGGCGCGCGAGCTTCCTCGCCTCTTCGGCAAGGTAGGCCGGCGTGCAAATATTGGGCGGCAGGTTGCCCAGCGTGCGCGCCAGCGCGACGCCGTCGGCCGTTGCCACCGCTTCGCGCAGCGCGGCGCGCGCCTGATCGGTCAGCGCTCCGCCTTGCGTGGCGAGCGTCACCGCGGCAAGCGCCGGCGCCGGCGCCTTTTTCTGCGTCTTCAGCTGGTCGAAGCGGTAAAAGGCATCGCGCAATCCCATGACCGCGTGCCGCAGGTTCCAGGCCGTGGAGTGCCGGCCGACCTTCAGATCGGCGAAGTAGAGCACGGCGTCGCGCGCGCCGAGCTCGCGCAGCGCCACGGCGGCGCCGCGCACGGCCTTGCGATAGGCGGTTTCCGCGAATTCCTTCTGTTCCCCCAGGCCGACAAGGAGGATGCGCTCCGCGGCAAGGCCGGCGACGCCGTGCAGCAGCAGCGTCGAACCCGCCTTGGCGCTCAGGTCGCCGTGCGCCAGCACCGTGCTCAGCCGTCCGCGGGCCGCACGGTCCGCCGCGGCCGCCGCGCGCGTCAGCTCGGGCGCCCCTGCGCCGCCTGCCTGGTAAACCCCGAGCACCAGGCATCCGGCCTTCGCGCCCTGGGGCGCGAGCGCCCGTATGCTAAATTCCACCCGAATCTCCCGTGTAATGAGTGCTTTAAGTATCGCATGATCTTTCACCGAGCGCTGCTGCGAGAGTTCGCGCAACTGGCGACGGCGGTGTTCCTTTCGCTGTTCCTGATTGCCATCACCACGCGCCTCGTGCGCCTGCTGGGGCAGGCGGCGGGCGGCAAGATTCCGACCGACGCCGTGGTCGCCTTTCTCGGCTTCTTCGCGCTCAATGCGCTGCCGGTGCTGCTGTCGCTCACGCTGTTCGTCACCGTGCTGCTCACGGTGACGCGCAGCTACCGCGATTCCGAGATGGTGATCTGGTTCAATGCCGGCCTTTCGCTCGCGGCCTGGGTGCGCCCGGTGCTGGCGTTCGCGGTGCCGCTGGTGGCGCTGATCGCAACGCTGTCGATGGTGATCGCGCCCTGGGCGGTGCGCATGAGCGAGCAGTACCGCAGCCGCGTGGAGGCGCGCGACGACGTGGCGCGCGTCGACCCGGGCGTGTTCGGCGAATCGCGCTCCCGCGACCGGGTGTTCTTCGTCGAGTCGGCGGGCGGCGCGTCCGGGGAGGTGCAGAACGTCTTCGTCAATTCCGTGCAGCACGGGCGCACGGGCGTCATGTTCAGCCGCAGGGGCCTGGTCGAAACGGCGCCCAACGGCGATCGCTTCATCGTCATGCTCGACGGCAGGCGCTACGAAGGCGTTCCGGGGGAGGCCGACTACCGGGTGATGGAATTCGAGCGCTACGAGGCGCGCGTCGAAACGGCGGCGGGGCAGGAGCCGGTGCCGACGCACAAGAGCCTGTCCACGCTGGCGCTGCTGCAGAACCCGAGCAACGCGAACCGCGGCGAGCTCGTGTGGCGCATCGGCATTCCGCTGTCGGCGCTGATTCTCGCCTTGCTCGCCATCCCGATGAGCTTCGTCAACCCGCGCGCCGGGCGTTCCGTCAACCTGCTGTTTGCGCTGCTCGCCTACCTCGTCTACCAGAACCTGTTGAGCGTCAGCCAGGCGCGCGTGGCGCAGGGCGGGCTGGACTTTGCCATCGGCTGGTGGCTGGTGCACGCCGTCGTGGTGGTGGTGCTGCTCGTGCTGTTCGCGCAGCGCATGACGCTGCGGCGCGTGAAGCGGCGTGGCTGAGGCGATGACGGGCGCCAGCCGCACGCTGAACCGCTATCTGGCGCGCGAGGTGCTGGCGGCGGTGAGCTTCATCCTGCTGGGCTTCCTCGGCCTGTTCGCGTTCTTCGACCTGCTGGGCGAATTCCGGGACCTGGGCAAGGGCGACTACGACCTGCGGCAGGTGTTCGCCTACGTGCTGCTTTCCACGCCGACGCACGCCTACGAGCTGCTGCCGGTGGCGGTGCTGATCGGCACGCTCTACGTGCTCGCGCACCTCGCGAACAATTCCGAGTTCACCGTGATGCGCGCCGCCGGCATGTCGCCGGGCCAGGCGAGCGGCATGCTGCTGCGCACCGGGCTCGCGTTCGCGGCCGTTACCTTCGCCATCGGCGAATGGGCGGCGCCGGCCGCGGAAGAGGCGGCGCAGCAGGTGCGCATGCGCGCGCTCTCCGCGGCCATCGGCCAGGACCTGCGCTCGGGGCTGTGGTTCAAGGACGAGCGCGCCTTCATCAACGTGCGCGAAGCACGCGACGCGAACCGGCTGAGCGGCGTGCGCATCTACGAATTCGACGCCGACTACAGGCTGGACAGCATCACCTCGGCGGCGCTCGGCGAGTACCTGGAGCAGGGCGCCTGGCGCCTGAGCCGCGTCGTGCAGACGCGCTTCACCGCGGCCGGCCCGCGCACCACGCAGCTCGCGCAGATGCGCTGGCTCACCGCCGTGACCCCGGACCTGATCAGCGTCCTGGTCGTGGATCCCGAGCGCATGTCGGCCTGGGGCCTGTACCGGTACACCCAGCACCTGGCGGGCAATCGCCAGAAGACGGGGCGCTACGAGATCGCGCTGTGGAAGAAGCTGTTCTACCCGATCGCCACGCTGGTGATGATGGCGCTCGCGCTGCCGTTCGCGTACATGCATGCGCGCTCGGGCATGGTGGGCCTGAAGGTGTTCCTCGGCATCATGCTGGGCATCTTCTTCCACATGCTGAACGGCCTGTTCGCGCACATCGGGCTGCTGCAGAATTGGCCGCCGTTCACCGCCGCGGCCCTGCCGGGGGCGGCGTTCTTCCTCGCGGCGGTGCTGATGATGTGGTGGGTCGAGCGGCGCTAGGCGCGAACCAGGCGCGTCCCTGCCAGCCGGTCGTGCAGGAACTGGCCGTCGCGGTCGACGAGCGCCCAGGCGAGCGACAGGCCGGTCGGCACCAGCACGAGCGCACAGAGAAAGCGCACTAGCGCCCGCACCGGCGTCACGCCGACCAGGCGCACGCGCCAGGTCTTCATCGCCAGCGTCTGGCCGCCGCGCAGCCAGCAGCAGAGGAAATAGGCGGCGAACACGGCGGCGAGAAACGCCTGGTGGGCGCGCAGCAGCCAGCCCTCGAGCGGCGCCGCGCCCGAGGCGAAATGGAAGGCGAAGCCGGCGAAGAAGGCGACGGCGAACAGCAGCAGCGCCTCGTACAGCAGGCTCCCCATGCGTCGCGCGATTCCAGGGGTCACTTCGCCGGCGCGGGCTTCTTGCGCGGCGGCAGCGACTGGTACTCGTCCCACTGCTGTCGCAGGTCGCCGCGCTTTTCCGGCGGCACCTTGCTGATGCGCCGGTAGTTCTCGCGCGCCTGCTTGCGCTGCTCGGGCGTGAGCTTGACCCACTTGTTCATGCGCGTCTGCACACGCTTCTGCCCGACGGGCGTCATTTTGGGGTAGCGCTTGGCCACCCCGATCCAATTGACGCGCTGCGCCGGCTCGAGGCGGTCCCATTCGGCTTCGAGGGGCGCGAGGATCTTCTGCTGCTCGGTGCTCAGCTGCGCCCAGCGGCGATCCTGCTCGGGGGCGGCGCCGGCCGGCGCCGCCGCGAACAGGAGCAGCGCCGCCGCTAGGGCTGTTGCGAGGCGCGCCGCTTCAGCCAAGCCGCAAATCCATGGTCGAGGTAGGCATCGATCGGCAGGTCGCTGGAGAGCAGCTGCGCATCCAGTTCCTCGACTTCCGCGGCACGCTGCGTCTGCTGCCAGGCGTACGTGGTGGCGAAGGCGACGGCGAGGATCGCGAGCGGCAGCAGCACGCGCAGCGACAATCCGCGCGCGCCGCCGATGCGGCCCATGGCGTTGCCGGCCAGCGCGAGCCCGGTCATCGGCTCGGGGCGGTGCCGCGCGAGCGCCTGCTCGCGCGCCGCGCGCAGCCGCGCGGCGACGTGTGTATCGACCCGGGCGCCTTGATTCAGCTGCTGGCGAACGCGAAGGGCGAATTGCGTTTCGTTCAT
>Ga0214472_10001733_pt1 | contig 23879 bp, 23 predicted proteins | sample RVTome_6_FD_207662 | JGI IMG/M metagenome (GOLD analysis project Ga0214472, IMG submission 207662) | Soil microbial communities from uranium-contaminated site in the Upper Colorado River Basin, Wyoming, United States - RVT140D175 | ecosystem: Environmental > Terrestrial > Soil > Contaminated >...
CTGCAGGATGTGGTCGCCGAACATCTGATGCCTGCGCTGGAGGAGTTCGAGATCGACCATGAGAACCTCGCCGATCTGATTGGCGAGCAGTGGTCGGGTGTGCTCTGGGGCTGCGGGTTCGAGGATTACCTTGGCCGATACTATGAAGATGGCAGCATCGTCGATCTCTACCTGAAACGGCGCGGCTGGAAGGAAACGGCCTTGAACCGGGCCTATTTCGCCGCGCTGCGGAACGCGCCGGTCAGCCTCAACGAGGTCAGCGAGGTTCAGCCGGGCGCTTCAATGGCGCTGCGCGATCTGCTGTCGGATGCCGCGCCGGCCACGGTGACGGAGAAATCCGCCACGCGCACGCTGAAGAAGTGGGACCGGATCGCGGTGCGGTTGGTGCCTGGCCGACCTTGTCATCGTCATCCTCGCTCATGCCGCGTCCTCCCCGGCCTCTGTCGTGAGCCTTTCGGCCGCGACGGTGTCAAAGCTCCGGCCGTCTTCCGCTAGAACCGCGCCGAGCTTGCAGACGCGGGTCATCCGCGTGACGATCGTGTCGCAATAGGCCGGGTCGATCTCGACCCCGTATCCGCGCCGGCCGGTCTTCTCTGCGGCAATTAGGGTTGTGCCGGATCCGGCGAAGGCATCGAGGATGATGTCCTTCCGCCGCGAACAGTCGAGGATCGCATCGCTGACGAGGGCCAAGGGCCTGTCCGTCGGATGCATCGCCAGATCCTCGTCGCGGGTCGCACCGAAGCTGTTCACGCCGGCGTAGCTCCAGACATTGGTCCGGTAGCGGCCATGCCGGCCGAGCTCGACATTGTTGACGTGCGAACCGGTGCCGGCCTTAAAGACGAAGACCAGTTCATGGGCTGAGCGGTAGAGCGATCCCATGCCTCCGTTGGTCTTCGACCAGACGCAGAGGTTCTTCAGCTCCGAATAGCGGGCGGCCCCGGCTTTGAGGATCTCGCCCATATGCCGCCAGTCCATGTAGTGGAAATGGATCGACCCGTCCGACGAGGCCTCAACGAGATGCCCGAACACGGTGGACAGGAAGCCAGTGAACTCCGAGGGCGACATCTCGCCCGACGCCATCGCGAATTCCCGGTTTCGGGTCTTGCCGAGCCCCGAAACGTGACCGTTAACCGGCACATTGTAGGGCGGATCCGCGCAGCGGCTCGCGCGACATCTTCACGATGATGCTGACCAGCGACCGCGTCCAGGGATAGTGGCGCAGAACCTCGTCGCGCTGCGCATCCAGTTCCTCATGGGCGATGGCCACGATCCCGGCGTCATCCGCGCCGCAGGCCAGCGCCAGGGCCTGCAACTCCTCGCGGGTGATGGGGGGGTGCGGCTGGGGGCGTTTCTTCGCCGCAAGCGCCCGGACGGTCGGGTGGTCATCGAGAAGCATCAGCCATTCCTTTCGGTGTAGGGTCGCGTCGTCGGAACGCGGTTGGGCCTGTCGGTCGGAGGGGCCCAGGTGCCGAGCAACATGGCGATCGCGGTCAGCCCGCCGTAGACCAGCCCGGCAAGGGCGACGATCTGGAACAGGGTCGCGGGGCCCGCACCGTAGCGGACGACCGCCGTCCAGCCGATGAAGGCCGCAATGATCATCCGCATCGTGCCGGCAAGGACGGGGGCCAGAACGCGCCCGGCGCCCTGGCTCGCGAAGTACAGCGCCAGACCACCACCAATGGCACCGTAAACCGGCGCGACATGACGGATGTAAAGCGCGCCCATCGCATGCACCTCGGGCGCATCGCTGAAGAGCCCGATCCAGACGTGCGGAAACAGCAAGGCGGTGATCCCGATCCCTGCAGTCACCGCAAAGGCAAGCGCGGCACCGGTCCAGGCGATACGGCGGGCACGGGCCATCTCTCCGGCCCCGACGCTGATGCCGACCATGGTCAGAAGTGCGGTGCCGATGCCGAAAAGGATCGGGATCTGGATGTAGTCCAGCCGCGAGGCGATGCCGTAGCCCGCGATTGCATCGGGGCCGAACCGGCCGACAGCGGCGGTGACAAGGACCACCGTCAGGTTGACCTGAACCGTGCCGACTGCGGACAGAAGGCCGACACCAAGGATCTGGCGGAACAACCGCAGGTTCAGGGGCGCGATGCCAAGCCGCACCGGGCTTGCGGGCGACCGCATATACAGGACAAGCGCCAACGTGGCGAGTAGGTAGTAGATGACGACCGCCACGCCCCCGCCCGCGACGCCAAGCTGAGGAAACGGACCCCAGCCGAAGATCAGGGCGGGGGACAGCGGCAACAGGATCGCAAAGCCGGACAGCGTGACAATGGCCGGGACCCGCATGTTTCCGGCCCCCCGCAAGGCGGCCGACAAGAGCGAGGTCACCCAGATCGGGATGGACCCGGCAAAAACCACGCCGGAATAAGTCAGAGCGGCGGTCAACGCCTGTCCGGTCCCGCCCATCGACCGGTAAAGCAACGGGCCGCCAAGCAACAAGGCCACCGAGAAGATTGCCCCGAAGGACAGGGCCAGGATCACGGCATGCCAGACCAGCGCATCGGCATCCGCGGTGCGACCCGCGCCCTGCGCCCGGGCGATGGCGGCGGCAACACCGCCCCCCATCCCGCCGTTCGCCATCATCTGCATCAGCATCAGGACCGGAAACACCAGCGTCACACCGGCCAGCGTTTCGGTTCCCAAAAAGCCGAGAAACCAGGTCTCGACCACTCCGACCAGCGTCTGGGCTACCAGCACGACCGTGGTTGGCAGAGCCAGGCGCAGCAGAACCGGCAGGATCGGCCCGGAAAGGACGCCCTTCGGCACGTTTCGCCCGGGAGGCGGCGGGTTCGAGACCCGAGTTTTGGCGACATCAACCATCGGCTTCATCCTGTGCTTGTGGGGCGATGCCGGTCAGACCGGCAGACCGGCCTGTTTGCGAAGGCTCTTGTCAAAGGCATCCTCGGGCACGAAGCTGCGCAGCATCCGCACCTTGCGCGCCATCTTGCCCGCCGGATAGCGCCGCTTGGGCACGGCGGCCTTGGCAGCGACCAGCACCGTCTGGGCCACGATTTCCGGGGCGTCGCCCTTACGCACGCTGTCCAGCATGAAGGCCTCGGTCGTGGTGCGGAACTGGTTGTAGATCGCAAGCGGCTGATCCGGCTTGATCTTGTTCTCCTCGAACGCGGTGTTGGTATAGGCGGGCTCGACCACTGCCGCCCGGATGCCAAAGCCGCGCAATTCATGATCCAGCGACTCGGTATAGCCTTCGATCGCGTGCTTGCTGGCTGAATAGATCGCGTTGTAGGGCGACGGGATCAGCCCCAGAAGCGAGCCGATGTTGATGATCCGCCCGGCCTTCTGACGGCGCATGGCTGGCAGAACGGCATTGGTCATGCGCATCACGCCGAAGAAGTTCACATCGAACAGCGCCTGCGCCTGGGCCAGCGAGGATTCCTCCGCTCCGCCGACCACGCCGAAACCGGCATTATTGACCAACAGGTCGATGCGCCCTGCCTTGGCGAGCACCTCTTCGACCAGCCGGGCGACCGAGGCATCATCGGTCACATCGCATGGCAGCATGGTGATGCCATGCGCCGTATGCGACTCCGCGCGGCGGCTGGTGCCGAAGACGCGGTAGCCCGCCTCCACCAAGGCCTTGGCGGTGGCCTTGCCGATGCCGGATGAGGCCCCGGTGACAAGCGCGATCTGGGGGTTTGTCTTGGTCATTTCAGTGCATTCCTTTTGTCATGCGGGCGGCCTCCCGCTCCGCCTTGCACGGCGGACCAGGTCAGGCAGAAGCCCGTCTTGCGGATAGTCGAGACCGGCAGCTGGGCATCGCTTCGATGCAGCCATCGTCTCGAGTGATGTGTGTGGTCAGCCGCCCTGCGGACCCTATGGCGGCTTAGCGGGATCTTTGTCGTCGCGGGGCAGGTTGTACCATTTCACCCCGATCTTCCGCAGTGGCCCTGCGGCCGGGTGGTCCTTGCATCATTGCGTCGTCCCGTTTTTTGGTGCGGCTTCAGCCATGCCGCGATCCGCAAGGATGCTCTCTCTGGCCGATTGAAGGAGTTGCATCGACAACCTTTCGTCGTTGACTGCGCGCGACAGCACCATCGCACCGACCATCGTTGCGAGGGTGGTCATGGCCTTGCTGCCCGGGCCTTCGGTTTCACCAAGGATATCGGCCATCTGCGCCAGATGAGCGCGGACCCCCGCCTCGAAGGGGGCCTTGACGTCCGGTCCCTTGCGCGCGACTTCGCCGCCAAGGGCGACAACCGGACAGCCTTCCATCCGCTGATCGCGATGCTGCGGGCTTAGATAAAAGTCGACCACCGCAGACAATGGGTCTTGCGGCCGCGATGCGACGGCCGAAACCCAGCGGGCTTCGGCGGTTTCCAACGCCCGTCCGGTGGCCTGAGCGATCAGATCCTCTTTCGAGGCGAACTGCTTGTAGAACGCGCCCTGGGTCAGGCCGGCCTCGTGCATCAGGTCCTTCAGACCGATGCCGTCAAAGCCGTGCTCGCGGAACAGGCGTCCGGCCGTGTCGATCACGGTCTGGCGATTTTCGGCGGCCTGGGCACGGCTGACACGCATGGTGATTCTCCTTGTTAGCTTTCGCTCGTAATCTAAAGATCCACCCCGGTCAAGTGGCCTATCCAGCCCCCTCGGTCCAACGCCGGAGCACGAGGCTCGCATTCACCCCGCCGAAGCCAAAGCCGTTCGAGATGGCGTAATCCGTCTGGATGGGACGGGCCCGGTTGGCAACGATGTCCACGCCTTCTGCCATCACATCGGGTTCTGACAGGTTGAGCGTGGGCGGGGCCACCTGATCCCGCAAGGCCAGAACCGTGAAGATCGCCTCCAACCCGCCCGCCGCGCCCAGAAGGTGCCCTGTCGCCGACTTGGTCGCGCTGACGGCGATACCGCCCTCGGAGCCGAAGACATGCCGGACCGCGGCCAGTTCGCCCTTGTCGCCGACCTGGGTTGAGGTCGCATGGGCGTTCAGGTGGCCTATGGCACTGGCCGGAATTCCGGCCTGCGCAATGGCAATCTCCATCGCACGCCGCGCCCCGTTGCCATCCTCTGGCCCCGAGGTGACGTGATGGGCGTCCGCCGTGGTGCCATAGCCCAGAATCTCGGCGAGGGGCTGCGCGCCACGGGCAAGGGCGTGGTCCAGTGCCTCGATCACCAGAATCCCCGCTCCCTCACCCATGACAAAGCCGTCGCGGGCCGTGTCAAACGGGCGCGAAGCCATCGCTGGCCGGTCGTTGAACCCGGTAGAAAGCGAACGGGCCGCCGCGAAGCCGCCGTAACTCACCTCGTTGATACAGGCCTCGGTTCCGCCGCAGACCGCGATATCGGTCTCGCCGCCACGGATCAGCCGCGCCGCATCGCCGATGGCCTGCACCCCCGCAGCGCAGGCGGTCACCGGGGCACCGATCGGGCCCTTGAACCCGTGCCGGATCGAGACTTGCCCGGCCGCCAGATTGACAAGAAACGACGGCACGGTGAAGGGTGAGAGCCGCCGCGCCCCGCGCTGATCGACGGTCCGCACCGCCTCGGTGATCGCCGGAAAACCGCCAACGCCCGAGGCGATGACCGTCGCCGTGCGCAGCTGGTCCGTCTCCGTCACCGCCCGCCATCCGGCCTGCCGCAGCGCCTCTTCGGCTGCTGCCACGGCGAAAAGGATGAAGCGATCCACCCGGCGGCTGTCCTTCGGATCCATGACCAGGTCCGGGTCGAAGCCCGCCTGTGCGTCCTCGGCCAGCGTCGGGACAACGCCGCCGATCCGGGCGGGCAGCGCGCCGAAGATTTCATCGGGCAGTGTGCGGATACCAGACTGGCCCGCCAGAAGCCGCGCCCAGATAGGCTGCACATTGGCTCCAAGAGGGCTGACCGCCCCCATGCCTGTCACAACGATCCGCCGCATCTTGTTTCCTCTCAAGGCCTTGCCAGCGCACCGGAACGGGCGCGCAGGACAACACTGCTTCTTAGATTGCAATATAAATCTATATTTTTAGAGTGCAATTGAAATCTATTTTTGTCATGGCTTACCCAGACCCGACAGACGGCCCGTCGCGGGGAGGGGCCAGAACCATGGCAGTGGCTCGCCCAATGCTCCGTCAACGCAACCGCGCCAAATTCAACCGAGGACTCTGGCCTCGGCCGGATGAGCATCGGGGGCCGCATAGGAACGAAGGCGTCCGAAAAAGCTATTTGCAAGTCGGGCGGTTGGGGGATTGCGCTGAGCATTCGGGTACTGGCGCGAAGATAGAGATGGGGTGGATGCCGCTCTCCCCTGACGGCATTGCAATGTGCCAGGCTTGCGGTGTCAACGCACAAGCTGAAGGAGAGGGCATCCATGGGAGAGGTTACCATCATCGGCGTCGATCTCGCAAAGAACGTGTTCCAGGTGTATGGGGCCGCGGCGGACGGGTCCGTCCTGTTCCACTAGAAGCTGTCGCAACCACAGTTCGCGCGCTTCATGGCCGAGCAGCCGCCGCGCCTCGTGGCAATGGAGGCCTGCGCCAGCGCGCATCACTGGGCGCGGGAGATGGCGCGGCACGGGCATGAGGTTCGGCTGATCGCGTGTCGTTGTTTCTTGCCATCGTTACGACGTCGTTGGCCTTCGAGCGTGTAAGTTGGATGTCAGTCGCGTTTGAACGAGTTGGCAATCCAAACCACGCCGATGTTAGCAATTTCACTCGGTTACTGCCTGGAGAAGGTTCGACCGCAGTCCCGTTTCCTCCGCCACTTGCACTTGCGAAAGCGTTCTCCCCATCCGGCCGCGGCCGGATTTTTCCGTTGTTTTCGAGGGTTATGCGGGAGGGGCTGTTAACCGGCTCGCGCGTCGGACGGCCCAGAAGTGTTCTCTCGGGGCCGATATTCTCTGGACCTGTTGCCTGCGCCATTCTAGTGAATTCAGCGCAAGCATATGAAATGTATATTAGTTCTTGACATCAGCCTCTACAGTTTGTTTCCAGTGGCGTTCGGCGAGGCGGAACACAAATCGAACATGCGCTTATCCCGATGAACCAGGATACGTTCATTGAAACGAAGGAACGGTCTGGGTACCGATCAATCCTCATTGTCGCGAGATCTCGGTCGCGGATATTTTGGATCCAACGCCTCCGTGAAGCTGTGACTGGCGGGCGGCTGTCACAATAAGCCGAGCCCGATGTCACATCGCGCCTGGATCGGCCCCGGTTTTCCGGGGCTTTTTCACGTCTGGATGTCACAAGAAAAACCACGCCTGATCATATCAAACCAAGCGTAACACGTTGAAAATGCTCGTATGTCCAAGTGCTTCGGCGCTGCTGGACATACCCGGAGGCAATTCAACGGAGACCAGCATGTCCCTGAGGCATCTGAACCAGATCAATCTCGCCGATCGCTGGAACATTTCGCACCGCACCCTCGAACGGTGGCGCTGGACCGGTGAAGGGCCGCGGTTCGTCAAGCTGGGCGGCCGGGTCGTTTATCGGCTCGAAGACGTCGAAGCGTTCGAACGTGATCAGGTGCGCGCAAGCACATCGGCCAAGCCCGAACTGAAGTCGGCGTGAGGGAGCAGTCATGAACATCCCCAACCGCATCACCCTCAACGACCTGCGCGGCATGCCGATCGGTGCCATCGCCGCACTGTCGGGCGATGAACTCGCCCCTCTGCGTCTGGAAGCCGAAGACCAACTGCGCACCGCAAAGACCCTCTGCGATTGGCTCGATGGGGCGATCGCGCTGAAGTACGGCGACCGGCCGCACGCAGTGCGCAATGCCGATGGCAAAGACACCGGCACGATCCGCATCGCTGATGGCGCCGTGACCGTCGTCGCTGAACTGCCCAAGCGGGTCGATTGGGACCAGGCGAAGCTCGCGTCCCTTGTCGAGCGCATCAAGGCGGATGGCGAGGACCCCACCGAGTACGTCGACATCTCCTTTGACGTTGCTGAACGTAAGTACTCCGCCTGGCCCGCGCATATCCGCACGGCTTTCGAGGGCGCGCGCACGGTGCGGACCGGCAAGCAGCGCTTCCGCTTTTCCCCGACCGACGAGGTGACGAAATGATCGGCCAGAGCAAACTGGGCCAGCTGCGCGCGCGCCATTATGGCCTCGAGAAGCTGCCGGAAACTGTCCGGATCCCCGCGTTGGGCAACCGCCGCGAGGAGACGGTCAAGCCGATCGAAGCCGCGACTGTGGACGATTTGGCCTTCGCGCTCATCGCATTGAACGAACGGTCCTCGGTCCTCTACCGCGAGATCGATGCGTTGCGAACGTTGCAGGACGAGGCGCGCAAAGTCGGCGCTCGACATCTGCAACATGTTCATGCTATTCCGAAGGCAAGATGGGGAGAGTGCGCCGAAGGGCACGCTCTCCCCTTTGCTTTTGGGCGGATACGGCTGGATTTCGGGTTGGCTTCCGGGGTCCGGAAAGGGTCCAGCCGGGGTCCAATGGGCTAACCCACTGATTTCCGGTTCCTTCCTGGCGATATTCGTATGCTGGGGGGCGAAGCGCGGCACATCGCTAGCGACAGGGCCGGATTTTTGGGAAGCCAGCCAGAAGCCACTGCCCACTAGACCCGCCTAAAACACTGCAAAATCAAACCCTTGAGGCTGGACACTCCTGGTGGCCCCTGGACCCCGCGTGGAGTCCAGTCTGGACCCCGGAGTCCGGAGTCCGGAGTCCGGAAGCCAGGGGTATCCACCCAGCAAATGCCACCTGAACTTCGACAGGAACCCACATGACCGTCGCGCCCGAGGCGATTGACGTACCGGGCACGACAGGAATGTTTGATCAGGGTGCGAAGACAAATAGTCGCCCGACGCGCCTTCGCGCCTGCCCGGGCTGCGGCAACGTTGATGAGGTCAGAGCCGACAATCCCGCGCGGCGATGCCGACGATGTGGATCATTGCAGACCCACCTTGGCACATCGATGCCGTCGGGAGGGGGGCGGTCACATCATCAGAGCCACATAGTATTGGCAAATTGCGATGCCGCCAGGAGGGGGCATCCACGCCACCCACAGAGCACATGCGGGAGCAAAGCGGTGCCTGTTATGACGAATACGTATCGGATGATCCGATCAGAGCATTTGCGCTGTCGAAAGCAGTGCGCTTTGTGTGGGTGCCGAGGTCGCAAGGCCTTTAGGCGGCAAGGGAGTCGCCCGGCAAGATTGCGCTCCCAGGGGTTGCGGGGAACAAGATATGTATGACCTTCTGCTAAAAGGTGGCCGCGTGATCGACCCGTCCCAGGGTCTGGACGGCACTTACGATGTCGCCTTCGAAGGGAGAAAAGTCGCGGCGGTGAACGCCGGGATCGACGCCTCGGCAGCCCAAGAGGTTCGGGATGTGTCTGGCAAGATCATCAGCCCGGGGCTGATCGATCTGCACACGCATGTCTATTGGGGCGGAACGTCGCTCGGCGTCGACGCCGACACGATTGCGCGCCGCTCCGGCACGACGACCTTTGTCGACGCGGGCAGCGCTGGGGCGGGCAACCTTGCCGGTTTCCGCAAGCATGTCATTGAACCTTCCGACCCGCGCATCCTCGCATACCTGAACATCTCGTTTCCGGGGATCTACGCTTTCTCGAAGACCGTGATGGTTGGTGAATGCGAGGATCTGCGGCTTCTCGACTCGCGCGAGTGCCTGCGCGTGGCGAAGGAGAACCTCGACATCATCGTTGGGCTGAAGGCGCGCGTCGGCTTCCGCGCCGGCGGCAATTCCGGTCTGGCGCCGCTTGCCCTGGCGGTCGAGGTGGCGGACGAACTCGGGCTGCCGGTGATGGCGCATATCGACAATCCGCCGCCGACCCGCTCCGAAGTGCTGGGCATCCTGCGCCCCGGCGACATTCTGACCCATTGTTTCCGGCCATTTCCGAATGCGCCGATTCATGGCGACAACACGATCCGCAAGGAGATCCTCGAAGCGCGCGAGCGCGGTATCATCTTTGATATCGGCCACGGTTACGGCGGGTTCAGTTACCGTTCGGGCCGCGCGATGCTGGCCGAAGGGATCAAGCCTGATGTGCTCAGCAGCGACGTGCATGTGATTTGCGTCGATGGCCCCGCCCATGATGTGCTGGCAGTCATGTCGAAGTTCATGGCGCTCGGGATGACCCTGACCGAAGTGATCGCAGCAACGACCGCGAATCCGGCGCGCGCGCTGCGCCGCAACGACATCGGCACGTTGCGCGTGGGTGCGGCCGGTGATGCCACGATCCTCGTCGAGGCGGGTGGCAGCTTCGTTCACACGGATGTTCTCGGGGAGCAAATCCATACCGACACGCGCCTGGAACACCGCGGCATCGTCATCGGCGGGCGCTGGTGGGCCGATGGCGAGGGGCAATGACAATGGCTTCGCAGGCGCCTGCCCTGCCAACCATTCTGCAGTCGCCGTGCAATGAGGTGCAGCAATGATGCAGTGTCCTGCCGCCCGGATCGGTGACACCCTCGACGAAGTCGACACTCCCGCTCTGATCGTCGATCTGGATGCGCTGGAGGCGAATATCCGCAAGATGAGCGCATTCGCAGCGGCGAGCGGCCTGCGGCTGCGACCGCATGCCAAGACACACAAATGCTCGGCTATTGCGCGGATGCAGATAGCGGCCGGCGCGGTCGGGATCTGCTGCCAGAAGGTCAGTGAGGCCGAGGCAATGGCGCGTGCAGGCGCAACGGACATTCTGGTGTCCAACGAAGTCGTCGGGCGACAGAAGCTCGACAGGCTCGCGAGCTTGTCCAAATGGATACGCGTGGCGGTCTGCGCCGATCATCCCGCTCAGGTCGACGAGATCGCCGCCGCCGCCGCGCGCTTCGACACGACCATTCGGGTTCTTGTCGAGGTCGATATCGGCGGCGGCCGGTGCGGCACCCAGCCCGGCAAGGACGCAGTGACCCTGGCGAAACGGATCGCCGCCGCCCCGAACCTGGCTTTCGCCGGGCTGCAAGCCTATCACGGGCCCGCACAGCACCGGCGCAGCCATTCCGAGCGGGCCGAGTTGATCGCCAACGCGGCGCGTTCGCTGCGCGATACCGTGGACATGCTTGCCGCCGCCGGTCTGCAATGCGACATCATCGGCGGCGCCGGAACCGGAACTTTCGCGCTTGAGGCGGCGTCCGGTGTCTGGAACGAACTTCAGGCTGGCTCGTATGTGTTCATGGACCACGACTACGCGCTGAACATCGACGAGACGGGCGCGCCGGTCAGCGCGTTCCGTCACAGCCTGACGATCAAGACGACCGTACTGAGCGTGCCCACTTCCAGCAAGATCGTCACGGATGCGGGGCTAAAGGCCTATTCGACTGACAGCGGCCTGCCGTCGCTGCTGAACTTTCCGGCTGGCAAGGTCGTCAAGGCCGCGGACGAACATACGGCAATAGAGATCGCGCAGGGCGAGCCGACGCCGGCACTGGGCAGTGCTTTGTACCTGATCCCGGGGCACTGCGACCCGACTGTAAACCTGCACGACTGGATCATCGGCGTTCGCGGCAACCGGGTCGCATGCATCTGGCCGGTCGATGCCCGCGGCGCGCTTTTGTGACAACGAAACGCCGGGGCGGTGGCGGAAATCAAAGGGGAGAAGGCGCAATGAGCATCAAGCGGCACGGTGTTGGCGAAGGCAAGGGAGGCGGTCAGCGCAGCCTGCCGTTCGCGAAGGCGGTCGAGGCGGATGGCTGGCTTTATGTCTCGGGGCAGACTCCGATGCGCGATGGCGAAATCATCGGCCACGGCATCGTGGAACAGGCGAGCTTGGCAATCGAGAACATGCTGCAGATCGTCAAGGACGCCGGCTATGCAGCCAGCGATATCGTGCGGGTTGGCGTTTGGCTCGACGATCCGCGCGATTTTTGGAGCTTCAACAGCGTGTTCGAACAGTATTTCGCAGACCATCCCCCTGCGCGCGCCTGCGTGCAGTCGGCAATGGTCGTCGACTGCAAAGTCGAGGTTGACTGCGTTGCCTATCGCAAGGCGTGACACGGTCACGCGAACAAACCGCACCCGATCGAGTAAGAAGACCAGCCATGACGACGAAGGACATCGCTGACTATCTCGAAATCGAACCCGTTGGGGATGGCGAACTGGAAACACCGGTTCCGGTCGTCGATCTCGACATCGTCGATGCGAATTTGCGCCGCTGGCAAGACCGTTGCACTTCCCTTGGGCTGAACAACCGGCCCCATATCAAGACCCACAAGCTGGTCGGGTTGGCGCGTTACCAGCTTGACCTCGGCGCGGTCGGCATCTCGGTCCAGAAGCTTGGCGAAGCCGAGGTGATGGCCGATGGCGGTATTACCGAGATGCTGCTGACGTTCAACATCGTGGGTGCATCCAAGCTGCGGCGGCTGGCCGACCTTGCCCGGCGCACGAATATCTCGACCGTCGCCGATAATGCGGTCGTGGTCGAGGGGCTGGGGCAAGCGGGGCTCGCGGCTGGCCGCGATATTGCGGTTCTTGTCGAATGCGACACCGGCGCGGCCAGGAACGGTGTGCCCACACCAGAGGCGGCGCTGCAGCTCGCGCAACTGATCGACGCAACGCCGGGGGTGCGGTATGGCGGTCTGACGACCTATCCCGCCACGGGCGAGCGGCTTCGCTCTGCTGCCTTCTTTTCCGAGGCACGTGATCTGATCGCCGCCGTCGCGGGGCTTGAGACCGAGCACATCAGCAGCGGCGGCACACCGGACATGTGGAAGGACGACGGGCTCGACATCGTGACCGAGTACCGGGCGGGAACATATGCCTACTTCGACCGCTCGGTGATTGCCGCGGGGGCCTGCACGGTCGATGACTGCGCGTTGAAAGTGCGCTCGACCATCGTCAGTGTTCCGACGCCTGATCGTGCAATCCTCGACGCAGGGTCGAAGGCGCTGACAAGCGATCTGCTGGGTTTTGCCGACTACGGCTCTGTGCCGTCGCTGCCCGGCACGCGCGTCTCCAATGTCAACGAAGAACACGGGTTCTTCGATATCTCGAAGCTTGCCAGCAAGCCCAGGGTGGGGGACTGGGTTGACATCCTGCCGAACCATGCCTGCCCCGTCAGCAACCTGTTCGACAAGATCGCGCTGGTGCGCGGCGGCAGGTTGCTTGGCCTGACCCCCGTCGATGCCCGTGGTCGCGTCTGGTGATCCGAGCGGGCGAAAAGGGGTGAGCGTGGAAAAGGATCTGCCGGTGATTATAAACGCGGCGGGGCCCGTGACGCGGCTTTCCGGCGGCCCGCTCGCGCCCGGCGTTATCGAGGCAATGGCGAAGGCCGACCGCGCGTCGGTCGACATGGCCGAACTTCAGGCCTTCGCATCGCGGAAAATCGCGGCCGCGACGGGTGCCGAAGCCGGCATCGTCACCGGTGGCGCAGCTGCCGGCATTCTCTTGTCGGCGGCAGCCGCGATGGCGCGACTGGATGTTCGGCGGATCAACAGCCTGCCGGAAACGGACGGCCCGCACGAGGTCGTGGTCGCACGCAGCCATCGCAACGGCTACGATCACGCCCTGCGCGCGGCCGGCGCGAAGCTGGTCGAGGTCGGCTTTCCCGAGCCCTTGGCCGGGTCAGGCGTGCGCGACGTCGAGGTGTGGGAATATGAGGCGGCGATCGGGCCCGCCACCGCCGCGATCCTCTTTGTGGCGAGACCCCTTGCATCGCCGGCACTGGGCGCGCTTTCGAGAGTCGCCAAAGCGCGAAACATCCCGCTGATCGTCGACGCGGCCGCCGAACTGCCGCCCGCCGCCAACTTGCGCCGGTTTATCGCCGAAGGCGCCGACCTCGTCAGCTTCTCGGGCGGCAAGATCCTTGGAGGGCCGGCGGGATCGGGGCTTCTGTGCGGACGGCGCGATCTAGTCATGTCGGCCGCTCTGCAATCGCTCGACATGGATGTGCCTTACGAAGAATGGTCGCCCCCTGCCGACTTCATCGAAAAGGCCAAGTTTGTCGGGTTGCCCCGCCAGGGGATCGGGCGCGCCTGCAAGGTCGGCAAGCATGAGGTCTTCGGCCTGCTTGCCGCGCTCGACCATTTCCTTGCCGAAGGCGACGCAACGCGGCATGCGCGCTGGCTGGCGACCTGTCGGCGGATCGAGGCCGCGATCGAGGCCTCGGCAGACTTTTCCGTGGTTCTCATCGGCGGCTCGTCGGTTGAACAGGTTCCGCAACTGGAGCTGCGCTTTGCCGATCCCGCACGGTCGCGCGCGCTGCGTCAGCGGCTCTTGGCGCGGGCAACGCCGGTGCACCTCGGGCGTGACAGGCTTCGCCCCGAACGTCTGCGCGTGAACCCGACCTGCCTGCGCGAGACCGAGATCGCGCCCCTGATCGACGCCCTTGTCGGCTGACCGGATGGCGCTTGGCGGTGTGACGAACCAACATAGGCCGTTGCGCTGGTGCGGCGCCGCGATCATGCAAGCTTTGCATCGGATCATCAGGACATAGCATTCCCAATATATCGCCACATCGCCGATGCTGACGCTCACGCATTGGTCAACACTCCGGATCTGATCCGGTTAGAGAATGCCGCTCCGGGTATTCGGCCATGCCGTTGAACCGAACTAATGGTGGTGTCCATCCATGCGAATATTCGATCGGCTGAGTCTCGGCGGAAAGAAGCTCTTCATAACGGGGGGGAGTCGGGGACTCGGGCGGGAAATGGCGCTGGGAATTGCGGATGCGGGGGCGAATGTCGCGCTTGTCGCCCGCGACAGCGCCTCGCTTGAGGAAACCGCCGAACAGATCCGCAAACTTGGCCGCAACTGCTGGACCTATACCGCAGATGTCGGCGACCCTGAAGCCTGCGAGGCGGTGTGCCAAAAGGCGCTACGCGAGATCGGCCCCTTCGACATTCTCGTGAACAACGTCGGCGGCCGGCGGGCGAATGTCGCGACCGAAGACATGCCGCTTTCGCAGTGGAAGGAACTGGTCGATCTCAATCTGACCTCGGCCTTCGTCTGCTGCAAGGTGATCGGCGGCGCGATGATCGCGCGCGGGCGGGGTGGCCGGGTCATCAACCTCGCCTCGATCAACGCGCTGGTAGCGGGCCGCGGCATAACCGGGCGCCATTACGAGGCCGCGAAGGCCGGCGTCCTGATGCTGACGCGCAGTCTGGCGACGGACTGGGCGCCGCACGGCATCACCGTCAACGCGATCTGTCCGGGGATCTTCGCGACCGACCCGAATCAGGCCTGGGCACTGAAGCACCCGGAGGTGATCGAAGCCTACGTCCGAAATATCCCGATGGGAAAACTCGGCGAGCCCGAAGACCTCGGTCCGCTCGCCGTCTACCTCGCGAGTGATGCGGCCCGTTACATGACTGGCGCCGCGCTGGTGATCGACGGCGGCTACACGTGCTGGTGACGGTGCCGCACAGTGCCGCCGCCTGAATATTCCAAAACAAAGAAACCAGACAACCAACAGGAAAGTGAGACAGCCATGCAACCCAACTTTCTCCAATTGACGCGCGCAGCCATGATTTCCGCGGCGTCCCTGCTTTTGTGTTCGACGGCGGTCTCCGCCGAAACGCTCCGCTATGCGACGATCGGGGAACCGCCAAGCCTCGACGTTCAAATGGGAACGGCCACCATCGCGGCGACGATCGGCCAGCATATTTTCGAGACGCTCTACGCCTTCGATTCCAAGTTCGATCCGCAACCCATGCTTGCCAGCGGCGAAACGCTGCAGGACGATGGCAGGACGATCGTCATTGCGCTTCGCGAAGGCGTGAGCTTCCACAATGGTAAGGAAATGACCGCCGAAGACGTGGTGGCATCGCTGCAACGTTGGGGCGAGTTCGGGGCGCGCGGCAAGCTTCTGATGGCAAACGCGGTGTCGGTCGAGGCGACCGGCAAATACGAGGTGACGCTCACGCTATCCGAGCCGAACGGCGCCTGGAAAAGCATGCTGGCCTTCCCGAACGGCGGCCCGGCTATCTATCCGTCCGAGATCGTCACCGCGGCGGCGGGCCAGCCGATCGACCCGGCGAACTATATTGGAACCGGCCCGTTCAAGTTCGGCGAATGGCGCGCCAACCGCTATGTCGAGCTGGTCAGGTACGACGAATACGGCTCGCTCGACACGCTGTCCGATGGCTATGCGGGCGCAAGGACCGCCGACGTTGACGCCATTCAGTTCATCCCGGTTCCCGACGTTGGCACTCGCGTCAGCGGCGTGCAGGCGGGCGATTACGACTATGCCGAATTCATCTCGGGCGATCTCTACAGCATCCTGAAAGACGATCCCTCGGTCACGATCCACGTCAGCGGCGCGCCGATCTTCGGCCTGATGTTCATGAACTCGTCGAACGGCCCGCTTAAGGGCAACTACGCACTTCGTCGCGCGATCCTCGCGGCGCTGAACATGGAAGAAGCGCTGCGCGTCTCGGTCGGCGAGGAAGCGCTTTGGGATGCGAATGGGTCGTTCTTTCCCGAGGGCAACATCTGGTTTAGCGACGCGGGCACCGAAGCCTACAACCAGGGCGATGTCGAATTGGCCAGGACCCTGGCTGCCGAGGCGGGCTATGACGGAACGCCGATCAAGCTTCTGGTATCGACCAATTACAAGGAGCACTACGACCAGGCGACCGTGTTCACGCGCCAACTGGCCGACGCCGGCATCAACGTCCAGATGGTCGTTGTCGACTGGGCGACCCTGCTGAAATATCGCGGTCAGCCCGAACAGTGGGATATGTTCGTGACCCATCACGGGAACATTCCTGACCCGATCCTTCTGACGGCGTTGAACGACAGCTACCCCGGCTGGTGGGCAACGCCCGAAAAGACCGCGCTGAACGCCGTGTTCACGGGCTCCGCCGATCCGGCCGTGCGGCAGGACGCCTGGTCGAAGCTTCAGGCGCTGGTCTACGAACAGGTTCCGACGGTCAAGGTGGGTGACGTCTATTCCTATGACATCGCGTCCCCCGACCTGAAGGGCATGTGGGATCAATCGCTGATCTGGCCGCACTTCTGGGGCGTGTCCAAATAGGCGCGTAGGGAAGCGGGCCGGACATGTGGGGCTTTGTCCTGAAACGAACCGGTGCGGCCGTCGCCACTTTGGCGGCCGCGTCGGTCATCATCTTCATGTTCATCCATGCGATCCCCGGCGATCCGGTCTATGTTCTTCTCGGAGACGAGGCCACGCCCGAACAGGTGAACGCGCTGCGCGAGCGGCTTGGCCTCGACCGGCCGCTGGTGGTCCAGTATCTGCTCTGGGTCGTCAACGTGCTCAGGGGTGACTTCGGCACTTCGGTCTTCTTTGCGGCGCCGGTCTCGACGGTCATTCTCGACGGCGCCGAAACCAGCCTGCTGCTTGCCGGGATAACCATGGTCTGGGTAGTGATGATCGGCGTACCGATCGGCGTTGTTGCGGCAATCCGGCAGGGCACCTGGATCGATCAGGGGCTTTCCGGCATCGCGATGCTGATGGCGTCGGTGCCGACCTTCTGGGTCGGCCTCTACCTCATCCTGATTTTCGCGGCCTGGCTCGGCTGGCTACCCAGTTCCGGCTACCCTTCGATCTTTGAGGAGGGCGGCCTTTCCAACCTGCGGTATCTGCTGCTGCCAAGCCTGACGCTCGCCGCCCCGAACGCCGCGCTGATCCTGCGTCTGACGCGCGCCTCCATGCTGGACGTCGCGAAGGAAGACTACGTCCGCACCGCGCGCGCCAAGGGCATCAAGCCGCGGCAGGTGGTCATGCGGCACATCCTGAGAAACGCCTTGCTCGCGGTCGTTTCCGCCTTCGGTTTCACCTTCGCCGCGCTCGTCTCGGAAGCGGTGGTGACGGAAACCGTCTTCGCGCTGCCCGGCGTCGGGCGCACCGTCGTGCAGTCGATCCTCAGACGCGACTACCCGGTGATCCAGGGCGTGATCCTCGTCATCGTGTCGCTCTATCTCGTCGTCAATCTGCTGGTCGATATCTCGTATCGCTACCTTGATCCGCGCGTGGAGCTTGAGTGATGGAACAGCTGACATCCGTCCTCAAGCTCTTCGCCCGGCGTCCGCTGGCGCTGGCCGGTCTTGTGACGCTCATGGTGATTGTCTTTGTCGCCCTGGCGGCGGACATCGTCGCGCCCTACGCGCCCGAGGTCATCGAGCCCATCAACCGGCTGAGCCCGCCAAGCTGGGATCACTGGTTTGGCACCGATCACTTCGGGCGCGACACGTTGAGCAGGGCGATCCACGGCGCGCGGCTGGCCCTGTTGATCGGCATCGGCGTCGTTTCCTTCGCGATGGTGACCGGCGTTCCGATCGGCATCGTGTCGGCCTTGTTCCCGCGCCTCGGGCGGGTTCTGATGCGGTTCGTCGACCTGCTGATGGCGTTCCCGTCGCTGCTTCTTGCCCTCGGCCTGATCGTGATCCTGGGTCAGGGCGTCAGCAATGCGATCCTGGCGATTGGCGTGATCTACCTGACGACCACGGCGCGGATCACTTACGGCGTCACGCTCAGGTTGCGCGAAGAGACCTATGTCGAAGCCGCCCGCAGCATGGGCGCGCGGACACTGTGGCTGATCCGCAAGCATATTCTGCCGAACATGGTTTCGCCGCTGCTGGTTCAGGCCAGTTTCGTCTTTGCCTTCGCACAGCTTGGGGCCGCGTCGCTCGATTTTCTCGGGCTGGGCGCCCCGCCCGAGATCCCGAGCTGGGGCAACATGCTGGCAGAATCGCGCATCTACATCACCCGTGCGCCGTGGCTGCTTTTCTTTCCCGGTTTCATGATCGTCCTGACGGCGTTTTCGCTCAACCTCTTGGGCGATGTTCTGCGCGACCGGATGGATCCGCGGTTCCGCGAGATGCTGGGCAACAGCCAAAGGAAATAGCTCATGTTCCGGGTCAGCGACGTGATCGTGGCGATCGGCCCCCACAGTGCCGGGATTGATGTGGTCTCATCGGTGTCGTTCGAGATTTCTCGTGGTGAAGTTCTCGGGCTCGTGGGCGAGTCCGGCTGCGGCAAAAGCCTGACCTCGCTCGCCATCATGGGCCTCCTGCCCTACCCGGATGTCACGGTGCGGTCCGGGCGGATCGAGCTTGACGGCACCGACATTACGCATCTGGCGCCGCATGAGCGGGTTGCGCGCGGCTGCGGCGGCGTCGCGATGATCTTTCAGGAGCCGATGACCTCGCTCAATCCGGTGATGCGGATCGGCGACCAGATCGTCGAAGCCGTGCGGGTGCATGATGGCTCGACCCGGTCCGAGGCGCGCAAGCGGGCAAAGGAACTGCTGGACCTCGTGCGCATTCCCGACGCGGCGCTTCAGTTGAATGCCTATCCACATGAGCTTTCCGGTGGCATGCGCCAACGTGTGATGATCGCGATCGCCCTGGCGTGCCGGCCGCAGGTGCTGATCGCCGACGAGCCGACGACGGCGCTCGACGTCACGGTCCAGCTCCAGATCCTTGGTCTTGTGCGGGAACTTTGCGACAAGCTCGACATGGCGGTCCTGTTCATCACCCATGACCTTGGGGTGGTCTCGCAACTCGCCAATCGGGTTGCGGTCATGTACGCCGGGCGCATGGTCGAGACCGGGCCGGTCGATATCCTGTTCGAGGAGCAGGTGCATCCCTATACCGCCGGTCTGATGTCCTGCGTTCCCGATCCCGCCGCCGGCCGCCACCGGCTGCGGACGATCCCGGGACAGGCCCCAAAACCGGGGGAGATTCCGGACGGCTGCGCGTTTGCGCCGCGCTGCGACTATGCGCAGGCGGTGTGCCGGGCAGGAGCGGTCCCGAAGAAAGCAATCGTCGCCGGACATGAAGCGCGCTGCTGGTTTCCGCTAAGGGAGGGAGCGACCCAATGACTACCGGGGAGATTCTGACGGTCTGCAATCTTTCCAAGACCTTCTTGGTCAAGCGCGGCGGGCGGCACTACAAGATTGCAGCGGTCGACGGCGTCTCATTTGCCGTAAGGAAGGGCGAAGTTCTTGGCATTGTCGGGGAATCCGGCAGCGGCAAGACGACTGTCGGCCGAATGATCATCGGGCTCGAAACCGCGAGCGGCGGTGAGGTCAGTCTGAACGGCAGGGACATCCTTGGCGCCAACAAGCACAGTCTTCGGGAACTTCGCCTGAAAGTCCGTATGGTCTTTCAGGATCCCTATGCATCGCTCGATCCACGGCGGTCGATCGCCAATTCGGTCGCCGAAACAGGCGATATCCATGGAGTGTTCGCCAGCCGATCCGACCGCGAGGCGCGCGTTGCCGAAGCGCTTACCCAGGTGGGGCTCGACCCGTCCTACGGTCACCGCTTCCCCCATGAACTAAGTGGCGGACAGCGCCAACGTGTCGGCATTGCCCGCGCGATACTGCCGGCGCCCGATCTTATCATCGCGGACGAGCCGGTCTCGGCACTGGACGTTTCGGTTCAGGCGCAGGTTCTGAACCTGTTGGCGGACATGAAGGAAAGCATGGATCTGACGATGATCTTCATCTCGCACGACCTCGGCGTCGTCGCGCAGATCAGTGATCGGGTCGCCGTCATGTACCTTGGCCACCTTGTCGAACTGTCGGAGACGGGGGCGCTCTTCGCAAATCCGCTACATCCCTACACCCGGCTTCTGACAGCCTCGGTGCCGCGGATCGATCCGGCGAACAGGATTGTCGGCGGAATAGAGAAAGGCGAGCCGCCCAGCCGGTTCGCCGAGATCCGCGGCTGCCCGTTCAGCGATCGCTGCCCGATTGTCGGCGATCTGTGCCTGACCAAGCGCCCCGAACTGACAAAGCGGGCGGCGGGCGGCGCAGTCGCCTGCCATTTCGCCTGAACGGCTTAACCCGCCGGCGGCACCTGCGCCGGTGCAAGTGGCGACCGGCCAAGAACGAGGTCGGCCGCCTTTTCACCGATCAGCAGTGCGACCGCATTGGTGTTGGCGGCCGGCATGGTCGGAATGATCGAACAATCGGCGATGCGCAGCGCCTCCATCCCGTGCACCCTGAGATCGGGCCCCACGACACTCCCCGGTGCATCGGCCCGGCCCATCCTGCATGTCCCTATCGGGTGATAGGTCGTGTTGCCCGTTTCGCGCGCGTGTGTGATCAATGCGTCGTCGCTTGCCGCGTCCGGGCCGGGCCAGTCTTCGCGTTCGACAAAAGCCGCGAACGGCGGCTGACCGGCGATCTGCCGGGCGAGCCGCATCGCGGCAGTGACGGTTGCCTGGTCTTCCGCCTCGCCCAGGTAGTTGGGGAAGAAGTCGGGGAAAACCCGCATGTCGGACGAAAGGGCGTGCACATGTCCGCGGCTTTTCGGCCGTTGCTGCCAGCAGGCCATGGTCGCGCCGGGAAACCGGTCAAGCCCCGACCAGATGCCCGAAGGGTAGCTCGCCGGCGTGAACGAGACCTGAATATCGCCATGCGGCAACGCCGGGTCTGACTTCCAGAAACAGTAGACCAGCGTCGGCGTGAGCGCGAGAGCGCCACGACGAAATGCAGCGTATCGTATGATCTCGCCCAGCAGCGGCGGGCCGCGTGTGCGTTCGTTGATGGTGCGGGCCTCGCGGATTCGAAACACGATCCGGGCCGCATAGTGATCGCAGAGGTTCTCTCCGACGCCGGGAAGCGCGTGAACGACCGGAACCCCGATGCCGCCAAGAAGGTCGGGAGCGCCGACACCCGACACCTGAAGAAGTTGCGGCGTGGCGATAGAACCGGCGCAGAGGATGATTTCCTTGCGCGCCCGTATGGTTTCTTCGACGCCCTGCCGAACGAACGTCGCCCCGATGGCCCGGCGCCCCTCGAAAAGGACGCGCGTGACTGTCGCATCCGTCAGAACCTCGGTATTGCCGCGGCGCATCGCGGGGTAGAGGAACGCCCGCGCCGGGCTGACGCGGCGGCCCCGCAAAATGGAGCGCTGAACGTAAGAAATGCCCTCTTGCGTTGCTCCGTTGTAGTCGGGGTTGCGGGGTATGCCCAGCGTTTCGGCGGCCTTCATGAACGCTTCGCAAAGCGGCTCGGCTTCCGCCATCGCAGTGATTGTGAAGGGGCCTTCACGGCCGCGATAGAGATCGTCGCCAATGTTGATGGCCGCCTCGTTCCGGCGGAAGTAGGGCAGCAGATCGGCGTAGCTCCACCCCGGATTTCCCAGCGCCGCCCAGCCGTCGAAATCGCTCCGATGACCGCGCGTATAGATGTGTCCATTGATCGAACCCGAGCCGCCAAGCGTCTTGCCGCGCGACTGGATCAGCTCGCGCCCGGCGGTGCCCCAATGCGGACGGGTCGGATACATCCAGTTGATCCGCGGATTTCCCAGTGCATAGACCACTGCGGCCGGCACATGGATCGACGGGTGCCAGTCGCGCGGTCCGGCCTCCAGCACGCAAACCGACCCGCAGTTCCGTTCCGAGAGCCGGCCGGCCACGACCGAGCCTGCGCTGCCGGCGCCGATGATGAGATAATCGACTTCACGCGGCACGATCAGAGACCAATCCGGAAGTTCTTGGTCTGGACGTCGCGAGCAACGCCTTCGGGCCCTTCTCGCGCCCGAAACCGGATCGCTTCATTCTGCCGAAGGGCGTTTCGATGCCGCCGGCCGACCATTCGTTGCATTGGACCTGACCGGCGGCGAGTGCCGCCCCGTCTGGCCAAGTTCCATCCATGAAATTCTGCCAAAACGGCCGGGTTTCCTGAGTCATTGGCGCCTCACTCTACTTGGCCCCTGGAACAACGAAGCACCGGGGTTGCAAATTGCAGTATCGGGCCGGGAAAGCCGATGGCGAATGTTATTTGCCGATCGCCTTATGCCGCTTTTGCATGTGCTGCTTATTCTCGGCGCGACTGATGCTTCGTTTGCATCGGGTCTGACCGGGCTTGCATTGGTCGTCCGCCCATTGCCGCGGCCAGGCGGTGCTTCCCTACGTCGCGCGAACAATACTGAAACGGCATCGCTCTATTCCGACTCGGCATTCGACGCTGGACGCGGCGCACGTCTAACATCGCGGACACATGGGACCAACAGGGAACACCCCGGAAAGGGAAACACAATGAAACGGATTCTCGGAAACGCGATGTCGGTTCTGGCATTCACTGTTGCCGCAACATATGGTGGCGTGGTCGAAGCCAAGTCGATCAAGTTCGGAATGAACGCGCCCCAGGGCGACAATCCGGAGTGGAACGCGCTGGTCGCGTTCAAGAACCACGTCGAATACAAGACCGAAGGCGGCATCTCGGTTGACCTGTTCCCGAGCGCCCAGCTTGGCGCCGAGCGCGCCTGCGCCGAACAGGTGCAGCAGGAAGCGATCGAAGTCTGCCTTGTCGATACCGGTGCGCTCGCGGGCTTCTACGAGAGCATCCAGGTTCTTTCCGTGCCCTATCTGTTCAAGTCCTCCGCCCATGCGTGGTCGGTGTTTGACAGCCCGTTCTTTGCCGATCTCGCCGAGGATATGCGCGCGCAAACCGGCATCCGCGTGATGTCCTGGGGCGAAAACGGCTTCCGCGACTTCACCAACAACGTCCGGCCGATCAAATCCCCGGATGACCTGCAAGGGCTCAAGATGCGGGTCATGGAAAGCCCGGTGTTCATCCGCTTCGTCGAATCCTTCGGCGCCGCCGCGACACCGATGCCCGGATCCGAGATTATCATGGCGGCCAAGCAGGGTGTCATCGACGGCCAGGAAAACCCGGCGCAGGTCAACTACGACTACAATTTGATGGACGTGCAGAGGTTCATGTCCACCGACGAACACATTCTCGGGGTCCATGCCTACATCATCAATGACGCCTTCTTCGACGGGCTCACCGACGACGAGAAGGCAGTCGTTTTGGAGGCGGCGACCCTGGCGGCGCGCATCGAGAACACGCAAAAGCTCGCCGGCGCGAAAAAGTACATCGACCTCATCCGCGAGAAGGGCGTCGAGGTGCATATGACGACGATGGCCGAAAAGGAAGCCTTCGCCGCCGTGTCGCAAGAGCCGGTGCTGGCATACCTTCGTGAACAGGTCGGGCCGGAACTGGTGCAGGGCTTGCTCGACACTGCGAT
>Ga0214472_10001734_pt1 | contig 23875 bp, 25 predicted proteins | sample RVTome_6_FD_207662 | JGI IMG/M metagenome (GOLD analysis project Ga0214472, IMG submission 207662) | Soil microbial communities from uranium-contaminated site in the Upper Colorado River Basin, Wyoming, United States - RVT140D175 | ecosystem: Environmental > Terrestrial > Soil > Contaminated >...
GCGAGCAGAACAAGGCCATCGATCGCTTCGGAGCCAAGCTGCCTGGCGGTGTTCCAAAAGGACGGTACTTTCCCACGCTCGTCCGCAGCCAACGTTGTTCTCGCCTGCGCGAGCTCAATATTGACCCCGTGCACTGCCCCTGAAAGGTTTGAGAGGACTTTGTCTTTGTCGTACTCCCTCAGCAGGGTGGCAACCTTGTGCGCCCCGTGTTTGGTGAGTGAGACGGTGAGTTTCCTTAGATTAGTCACTAGTCCCCCTTGGCCTTGGCCGTATGGCGGGCATGCTAAGGGGCTGCGCGACAAGGGGTTTGCGCTTAGCGCGTTTCCGTGTTGGTGACACCCCATTGACTACCCTTGTCTCAGGCATACAATGCCTAGACATTGTCTACGTAGGTCCCATGGAGAAAGACGTTCAGTTCGCATTCAGGGTGGAGGCGCAGCTTCGGGAGCAGTTTGTGCGCATCTGTCGCGACATCGATAGGCCGGCAGGCCAAGTCCTCCGAGAGTTTATGAGGACGTTTGTACGACAGCATATTCAGACAGGTCTCTTCGACCAAGCGGGCGAAGCGCCCACAAGTGAATCGCACCACAACAGCGAGCAGCCCCAATGACCGAAGTCGCTGATCTCCTCAGGTTGTGCAAAGGCAAAAAGTTCCGGACGGTGCTGGCAGATCCGCCGTGGCAATTCATCAACAAGACGGGAAAGGTCGCGCCTGAACACAAGCGGCTGAATCGCTACGGCACCATGAGCAAGGAAGCGATCACGCAACTGCCAGTGGGAGACATCACCGACGTCGTCGCGCACTTGTACTTGTGGGTGCCGAACGCCCTGCTCCCCGAGGGGCTTGAGGTTATGAGGACGTGGGGCTTCCAATACAAGGCCAACATCGTCTGGCACAAGGTCAGGAAAGATGGCGGACCAGATGGCCGAGGGGTAGGTTTCTATTTTCGGAATACCACAGAACTGCTCTTGTTCGGGACCAAAGGCAAAAAGAACGTGCGCACCCTCGCGCCTGGCCGCAGTCAGGTCAACATAATCAGAACGATGAAGCGAGAGCACAGCCGGAAGCCCGACGAGCAGTATCCGATTATCGAGGCATGTAGTCCGGGGCCGTACCTTGAGCTATTCGGGCGCGGGAAGAGGAAGAACTGGACGACGTGGGGCAATCAAGCGGATGAGTATGAGATTACTTGGGCGACATACAGAAATCACAGCCGATCACCTCAATTGTCGCTGATCGGTTCTACATAGCTTGACTCGCGTCGCTCCAAAGACGCTGCAGTCTTAGGGCTGCGATGCTTCAGTATCCCTGACCACGGGCCCTCAGCGCCGGTAGCCCGGATCCAGCCGGTCGAGCTGGCGCAGCAGCGCCGGCCATTCCATCAGCCCGTAGGGCCGGCGCGTGCCGCGCTGGTAATTGTTCCAGGTCGCCTCCAGCACCGCCGGCGGCACCGCGACCAGCGCGCGCCCGGTGGCCTGCGCGGCGAGCTGCGAGCGGCAGGCGAGCTCGATCCGGTGCATCCAGTTGAACGCCTCGCCGACCGTGCGCCCCACGGTCACCGCGCCGTGGTTGCGCAGGATCAGCGCCTCGCCCTCGCCCAGGTCGCGCACCAGCGACGCGCGCTCGGCGTCCGCCAGTACCACGCCCTGGTAGTCGTGGTAGCCGATCTTCAGGAAGCGCGTCGCGGTCTGCGTCATCGGTAGCAGCCCGTCCTCGAGCGCCGACACCGCCATGTTGGCCCAGGTGTGCGTGTGGATCACGCAGGCCACCTCCGGCCGCGCGCCGTGGATGGCGCTGTGCAACACGTAGCCCGCCTGGTTGATGCCGTAGTCGAGCGCGCCGAAGTCGGGCTTGGCGAGAATGCGACCCTCGAGGTTCACCTTGATCAGGCTGGAGGCCGTGATCTCCTCGTACAGCATGCCGTAGGCGTTGATGAGGAAGGCCTCGTCCTCGTCCGGCACGCGCAGCGAGATGTGGTTCGCGATCATGTCCGACATGCCGTACAGCGCGACCAGCCGATAGCAGGCCGCGAGGTCGATGCGCGCCGCCCATTCGGCCGCCGTGCAGCGGCCCTTCATCGGCGAGATGCGGAAAGCGCGGCGCGCGGGCTTCTTTTTCATCGGATCGAGGCCGCGCTCGTGCCCGCGATGCGCCCGAACACGGCGCCGTTGGTGAGACCGGTGCCGCCCGGGTAGTTGAAATAGAAGATCCCCCCGACCAGCTCCCCCGCCGCATACAGGCCCGGAATCGGCTCGCCCTCGGTGGACAGCACCTGCGCGTCCGTATCGATGCGCAAGCCCCCGAAGGTGAAGGTGATGCCGCAGGTCACGGCGTAGGCTTCGAACGGGGGGGTATCGAGCGTGTTGGCCCAGTTCGATTTCGGGATCGCGAGGCCCTGTGTGCCGCGCCCGTCCTTCACGTTCGGATTGAACGGCACGTCCTGGCGCACTGCGGCGTTGTAGGCCTTCAGCTCCTCGAGCGCGACCCTGCCGTCGGTGTCCTCGAGCTTCGCGCAGAGCCCTTCGAGCGTGTTCGCCGTGACCTTGGTGACCTGCCGGATCTTGTACTCGTCGCGCAGCTGCGCCTTTACCTTGGCGTCGAAGATCTGCCAGGCAAACTGTCGCGGTTGGCCGAGGATCACGCGCCCGTACTTGGCGTAGGTGTAGTTGCGGAAGTCGGCGCCTTCGTCGAGAAAACGCTTGCCCTGGGCGTTGATATACACGCCCCAGGGGTAGGAATGCTTCTGGAACTGGTCGCCCACCGCGAGGTCGCCGAACTCGGGGGCATTGCGCTCCCAGGCCACGGCGTGGCAGCCGGACCAGTTGCCCGCGGGCGCGGCGCCGATGTCGAGCGCCATGCGGATCACGTCGCCGGTGTTGAAGCGCGTGCCCCTCACCTTGGCGAGCTCCCAGCCCGGCCCGAGGTAGCGCGCGCGCCACTCGGGATTCGCCTGGAAGCCGCCTGCGGCGAGGACCACGGACTTCGCACGCACCTCGATGGTCTTCCCCGCCCGCTTCACGCGCACGCCTTTCACGCCCTCGTCGTCCGCGACGAGGCTCGTCGCGGGCGCCGCGTACCAGATCTCGATGCCGTTCTTCTTCGCGGCGCTGGTGAGCGAGTCGACCAGGCCGGGTCCGCCGCCCACGGCCTCGACCGTCAGCCCGCCCCAGAACTTGAACTTGCCGCCGATGTTGAACGCCTGCCGGCCCCAGGCGGCGGTGAAGCGCACGCCCTTCGTGCGCATCCATGCCACCGTCTCGAGGCTCCTCTTCACCAGAATCTCGGTGAGGTCCGGGTCGCAGCGGTACTCGGTGACGCGCGCCATGTCGTCGAGGAACTGGTCCTCGGTGTAGGTACCGAAGTCGGTGCGCGCGATCTCCTCGGGCGTGAGATCCGGGATCGCGCGCTTCAGGTCCTCCACCCCCGCGTAGGCGACCCGCATCAGTCCGGCGGTGAAGCGCGAGTTGCCGCCCGCCTCGTCCTGCGGCGCGCGCTCGAGCACCAGCACCCTGCCCGCCCTCTCGCGCGCGGCGAGCGCCGCGCAGAACGCGGCGTTGCCCGCGCCCACCACCACCACGTCGTAGCGATCCGTCACCGCCCGGATTGTGCCAAACTTGGCTCATGCCGCGCGGCGTCGTCGACCTGGAAGGCCTGAACAGCCCGGCGGCGCAGGCGCTGCGGCGCATGGCGCCGCCCGCGGCGCTGCCCTTCGGCATCCGCAAGCTCGGGCACGTGGTGATCGTGGTGCAGGACCTCGCGCGCTCGGTCGCCTTCTACACCGGCGCGCTGGGCTTTCGCGTCTCCGACGTCTACCCGGACAGCATGATGAAGGGCGGCATGGTGTTCCTGCGCTGCAACAGCGACCACCACAGCCTCGCCCTGGTCGGCGGCGCGAGGGACGCGCCGTCGGCACGCGAGCTGCACCACCTTGCGTTCGAGGTGGCGACGCTGGACGAGGTATTCGCGGCGCGCGCGCACCTGCGGCAGCGGGGCGTGAAGATCGATTTCGAGGGCCGGCGCCGCGCCGGCTGCCAGGTGGCGGTGGAGTTCCGCGACCCTGACGGACATTTCCTGGAGATCTTCTGGGGCCTGGACCAGGTCGGGGACGACGCTCGCGTGCGCCCGCCCGCCGAGTGGCGCGAGACGCATTCGCTCGAGGAAGCCGTCGCCGACGCGCCGCCCGGCCAGGACACGACCTTGCGCCGCGGATGAAGGCGCTGCTCGGCGATTACCCGGTCACCGCCGCGTTCAAGCGGCGCGCGCCTCTGGCATTCGAGGACATCCGCCCGCCGAGCGCGGGCTTCAAGCGCGTGGTGCGGGACCTGGAATTCGACTTCGCCGAGCTCGCGATCACCACCTTCCTCATGGCGAAGGCGGCGGGCAAGCCCTACCGGCTGCTCCCCGCCGTGGTGCTCGCGCGCATGCAGCACCCGCGCCTCGTGCGCAACGCCGAGCGCGGGCCCCTCGCGCCGCGCGACCTCGAAGGGCGGCGCGTGGGCGTGCGCTCCTACTCGGTGACCACCGGCATGTGGATCCGCGGCATCCTCGCCGAGGACCAAGGCGTGGACTGCGACCGGATCACCTGGGTGACCTTCGAGGAAGCGCACGTGGCCGAGTTCCGCGATCCCCCGAACGTAGAGCGCGCGCCGGCGGGCGCGAAACTGCAAGACATGCTGCTCGCGGGCGAGATCGACGCCGCGGTGACGGGCGATGCGCCGGTCGCCGACCCGCGCATCGTGCCGGTGATTCCGGATGCCGAGGCCGCCGCGCGCGCCTGGCGCGCGCGCAAGGGCGCGATCCAGATCAACCACATGGTGGCGGTGAAGCCGCCGGTGGAAGCGGAGCCGCTGATGCGCCTGCTCGGCGAGAGCTTCGCCGCCGCGGGTAACCCGGAGATGAACCCGATCGGGCTGGAGGCGAACCGCCGCAACCTCGAGGTCGCGATCGACACCGTTTATCGGCAGCGCCTCATTCCGCGGCGCTACGCGGTGGACGAGCTCTTCGCGTGATCATCGATTGCCACGGGCACTACACCACCGCGCCGCCTGCTCTGTGGGAATGGCGCAGGCGCCAGGTCGCGGGTGAGGACCCCGGGCCGCTGAGGATTTCCGACGACGAGATCCGCACCAGCCTGGAGAAGAACCAGCTGCGTATCCAGCGCGAGCGCGGCACCGACCTCGCCTTCTTCTCGCCGCGCGCCGGCTCCATGGAGCACCACGTCGGCGACGCGCGCATGAGCGAGGTGTGGTCGCGGCAGTGCAACGACCTCATCCACCGCGTCTGCGGCCTGTATCCGGCCAACTTCGCCCCGGTGTGCCAGCTCCCCCAGTCCCCCGGCGTTTCCCCGGAGAACTGCATCCCGGAGCTCGAGCGCTGCGTGCGCGAGCTCGGCTTCATCGGCTGCAACCTCAACCCCGACCCTTCCGGCGGCTGGTGGAAGGCGCCGCCGCTCGGCGACCGGTTCTGGTATCCGCTCTACGAGAAGCTCGCAGAGCTCGAGGTGCCCGCGATGGTGCACGTCAGCTCTTCGTGCAACCCGGCTTTCCACTTCACGGGCGCGCACTACATCAACGCCGACACCACGGCGTTCATGCAGCTCCTCACCTCGGACCTCTTCAGGGACTTCCCGACGCTCAAGTTCGTCATCCCGCACGGCGGCGGCGCGGTGCCCTACCACTGGGGACGCTACCGCGGCCTCGCGCAGGACATGGGCAAGCCGCCGCTTAAGGACCTGCTGCTCGGCAACGTCTTCTTCGACACCTGCGTCTACCACCTGCCCGGCATCGAGCTGCTGCTGAAGGTGATCCCGGCCGAGAACATCCTGTTCGCCTCCGAGATCGTGGGCGCGGTGCGCGGCGTGGACCCGGAGACCGGGCACTACTACGACGACACGCGGCGCTACATCGACGCGGTGGACTCGCTGAGCGCCGCCGACCGGGAGAAGATCTACTCGGGCAACGTCAGGCGCGTGTACCCGCGCTTCGCGCGCACAGCGGGCTGATCGCCGGCTACAATGGTGCCGCCATGAAAGTCGTCATCACCTACTGCGTTCCCTGAAACTACCTGCCCCGGGCGGTCAGTCTGGCTGCCCAGATCAAGCAGGCGCTCGGCATCGAGGCTGAGCTGGCGAAAGGCGCGAACGGGATCTTCGACGTCGCCGCGGACGGCAAGCTGGTCTTTTCCAAGCACCGCGACGGGCGCTATCCCGCGCCCGAGGAGATCATCGCCGCGCTGGAGGCGCAGCAGAAAGCCTAGTCCCCGTTTACTCGGCGGCGACGAGGCGGGCGAGCAGATCCGCGTCCTCGCGCAGGCGCGCGGACGGCCCGTCGTAGGCCACACGTCCCTTGTCCATCACCACCGTGCGCTCGGAGAATTCCAGCGCCACGCGGCTGTTCTGCTCGACGAGCACGATCGACAGGCCCTCGGCGGCGCGCAGCCGCGAGAGCACCTGCGCGAGCGCCTGCACGATCACCGGCGCCAGGCCTTCGGTGGGCTCGTCCATCAGCAGCACCGACGGATTGGTGAGCAGCGCGCGCGCGATGGCTAGCATCTGCTGCTCGCCGCCCGAGAGCTGCGCGCCGCCGTGGCGCAGGCGTTCCTGCAGGTTCGGGAACAGCTCGAACACGCGCGCGAGCGTCCAGTACCCCGGGCGCGCGCCGAGCTCGAGGTTCTCGCGCACCGTGAGCGAAGGGAAGATTTCGCGCTCCTGCGGCACCCAGGCGAGCCCCGCGCGCGCGCGCCGGTGCGGCGCCGCGCGCTCGATAGGCGCGCCCCCCAGTTCGACCTTCCCCGCGTGCAGGGTCGTGTGGCCCATGACGGTCGCGAGCAGCGTCGACTTGCCGACGCCGTTGCGGCCGATGATGGCCAGGCTCTCGCCCGCGCCGAGCCCGAGGTCCACGCCGTGCAGCACGTGCGTCGCGCCGTAGCCCGCGGTGACGCCCGAGAGGCGCAGCGCCTCAGGCATCGAGCGCGTCTCCCAGGTACACCGCGCGCACGTCGCGGTTGGCGGCGATCCCGGCCGGCGTGCCCTCGGCGTAGATCGCCCCGCTCACCATCACCGTGATGCGCTCGGCGAAGCGGAACACGAGGTCCATGTCGTGCTCGATGATCAGCACGGCGATGCCGCGCGGCAGCGCGCCGATGGCCTCGAGCAGGATATGGCTCTCGGCGCTCGGGATGCCCGCCGCCGGCTCGTCGAGCAGCAGCAGCCGCGGCTGCAAGCCGAGGGCGATGGCGATCTCGACGAGCCGCTGGCGGCCGTAGGGCAGCTCGTCGATGCGGCGCCCGGCGTCATCGCCGAGATGCAGCAGTTCGACGAGGCGCGTGGCCTCGGCGAGGACGTCCGCACGCCGCCCCGCGGGCGTGAGCATCGCGCCGCCCGCGCCGAGGCGCTCGGTGACCGCCAGGCACACGTTCTCCAGCACCGTGAGCCCGCGGAACAGCTGGTTGATCTGGAAGGTGCGTGCGATGCCGCGCTTCACGCGTTTGGCCTGCGCGAGGCGCGTCACGTCCTCGCCGTCGAGGAGCACGCGCCCGCCCGAGGGCGCGAGCAGCCCCGTGAGCAGGTTCACGAAGGTCGTCTTGCCGGCGCCGTTCGGGCCGATGAGTGCGTGCCGCGCGCCGGCCTCGAGCCGGAAGTCGATGTCGCGCGCCACCTCCAGCGCGCCGAAGCTCCTGCACAACCCCTCGGTCCGCAGCAGCGCCGCGCTCATCGCGCACCCCCGCGCCGGCGCAGCCCGTCGGCGAGGCCGAGAACGCCGTTACGCGCATACAGCGCGACCAGCACGAGCGCCAGGCCGATGCCGAGCTGCCAGGCGCTCGGGTAGGCCTTGGCGAGCGTGTGCTCGAGCACCAGGTAGGCGATCGCCCCGACGAAAGCGCCGTACAGGCGCCCGTAGCCGCCGAGGATGAGGATGATGAGCACGCCCGCCGAGCGGTCCAGCCCCAGCACGGCGAGGTTGACGAAGCCGTTCGCCTGCGTAAAGAGGCCCCCGGCGACGCCGGCGAGCGCGGCCGAGATCGCGTACACCAGCACCTGGCGCGCGCGCACCGGCGCGCCGATGGCGTGCATGCGCAGCAGGTTCTCGCGTATGCCGGTGAGGCTGCGCCCGAAGGACGAGTGCACCAGCATGCGCACCAGCAGAAAGCCGCCGAGCAGCACTGCAAGCGCATACAGGTACTGCGAGCGGAAGTACAGCACGTCGAACTCGAACCGCCCGAGGAGCGGCTGGAACTCGAGCCCGGGCATGCCGTCGAAGCCGCCGGTCCAGGCGGCGCCCATGTTGGCCGCCTGCTCGAGCAGCGCCATGGTGCACAGCGTCAGCATGAGCAGCGTCAGCCCGTGCGTGCGCAGCACGATCCAGCCGCTCGCCAGGCCCAGCGCGCCGGCGACGAGCGCCGCCGCGGCCAGCCCCGAGAGCGGCTCGCTCCAGCCGGCGTGCGCGGCGAGCATGCCCACGGTGTAGGCGCCGGCGCCGAAAAACGCGGCATGGCCGAGCGTGACGATGCCCGCGTAGCCGAGCACGAGGTCGAGCGACAGCGCAAAGAGGATCATGATCAGCACCTGCGTGCCGAACGCGAGATGGTTGGGGAAGAGAAAAAAGACGGCGAGGCCGGCCGCCCAGGGCAGCGCCTCCCAGGCGCGCAGCCGGTGGCGCGTCGCGTACTCCAGTGTCGCCGCGCGCAGGCTCATGCGCGTTTCCCGAACAAGCCTTGCGGGCGCAGGAGCAGGAAAGCGAGCGTCAGGGCATAGATGAACATCGTGCCGCCCTGCGGGAAGTTGAACTTCAGCACGAAGTCCAGCACGCCGATGGCGAGCGACGCGAAGAACACGCCCGAGACGCGCCCGAGCCCGCCGACGGCGACCACGATGAGGAAGTAGACGAGGTAGCGCAGCGGATACTGCGGGTCGAGGCCGAGGATCTCGGCGCCCAAGGCCCCGCCCACCGCCGCCAGGCCGCTGCCCAGCGCGAACGTGAGCGTGAAGAGCCGCCCCACGTCGACGCCCAGCGATTGCGCCATGCGCCGGTTGTCGACCGCGGCGCGGATCTGCGCGCCGATGCGCGTGCGCTCGAAGCCGAGCCACAGCGCGAGCATGAGCGCGGCGCCGAAGGCGATGAGCGCGAGGCTATAGCTGCGGTAGCTGAGAAAGCCGAGGTCGGTCTGCCCGCGCAGCCACTCGGGCAGCGCCACCGTCTGCGACTCGGGGCCGATGGCGAGCGTGACCGCGGCGATCATGACGAAAGCGAGGCCGATGGTGAACAGCACCTGGTCGAGCTCGCCGGCGCGATACAGCCGGGCGTACAGGGTTCGCTCGAGCAGCGCCGCGAGCGCCGCGACGGCGAGGAAAGCGAGCGCCAGCGCGGCGAAGAACGGCAGGCCCCAGTGCCGCATGGCGAGCACCACGGCGTAGCCGCCCAGCATGGCGAAGCCGCCGTGCGCCAGGTTGACGAAGCCCATCAGGCCCATCGTCACCGACAGGCCCACCGACACCACGAACAGCACCATGCCGGAGGCGAGCCCCCCGAGCAGGATGCTCGCCAGGTCCATCTACACGGAGTGGCCCGGGGCTACTGCGCGCACTTCCCTGCCTTGAGCTCCTTGCACATGTCCTTCACGGCCTCGATGACGCCGATATTCTTCTGCACCAGGCGCCCGTCCTTGCGCACCAGCTCGCTCAGGTACTCGTTCATGACGATGTCGCGCGTGGCCGGGTCGATCATGATGGGGCCGCGCGGGCTGTCGTACTTCCAGCCCTTCAGCGCCTTCATCGCACCCTCGGCGTCGATGCGGCCTTTCAGGGCGCGCACCACGTGCGCGATCGCCGCCATGCCGTCGTAGCCCTGCACGCCCATGAAATCGGGCGTCGCGTCGGCGCCGTACTCCTGCTTCCACGCCGCGACCAGGCGCCGGTTGGCCGCGTTGTCGAGGTCGGCGTTGTAGTGGTGCACGGTGATCAGGCCGACGGCGTTCGCGCCCATGCTCTGCAGCTTGATGTCCTGCGTGATGTCGCCTTGGCCGATCAGCTTGATGCCCGCCTCGCGCATGCCGAGCGCGCCGTAGGTCTTCACCACGCCGACCGCGTGATCGCCCGCGGGCACGAAGACGAAGAACACGTCGGGCTTGCGGTCCTTCGCGCGCTGGAAGAACGGCGTGAAGTCCGGCACCTGCCCGGGGCCGCCCATCGGGATCTCGTCGATCACCTTGCCGCCGTTGGCCTCGAAGCCGCGCTTGAACGCGTCCAGGCTGTCCTTGCCGGGCGGGTAGTCGGTGTAGCCCACCACCGCGGTCTTCGCCCGCAGCGTCTTCGCCGCCGCTTCGCCCATCGCGAACCCGGAGTGCCACATGGAGAACGACACGCGCGAGATCATCGGCGAGAGATTGGTGATCCAGGCGGTCCCCGCGTTCATGATGACCATGGGCTTCTTCGCCGCGGTCACAAGCGACGCCGAGGCGATGGCGTCCGGCGAATAGATGAAGCCGGTGAGGATGTCGACCTTGTCCTGCGCGATCAGTTCCTGCACCGCGGTCTTCGCTTCCGCGCCGCTCGGGTTCTTGGAATCGCGTCGGATGAGCTCGACCTTGTAGGGCGCGAAGGCGCCGGGATTGAGCTTCATGTACATCTGCATGCCGCGGTCGACCTGCTGGCCGAACTCGGCGCCCACGCCCGTGTAGGGGAGCACGATGCCGATTTTTACCGTCTGCGCCTGCGCGCCGGACGCGGCGGACAAGGCCGCCGCCAGCGCCAGTATGCCAATGGCTTTCATCTTCCCTCCTCCCGGATGCGCGGCGCCCTGCGCCGCAGTAGTTGTAATATGGACAAAAGGGTGGCCGCTGGCAAGCGGTTTGCCCGCCGCATACACTAGCGCCGCCGCTCGCGAGCACGGCCGTGCGACTCCGGTAGAGCCGGCGCGTCTCGTGCCCGAGCGCCGCCGCGCCCCCATGTCTTGATGTGCCCGCCCGCTTCGGCGCCGCGCTCGAGCGTGACCAGCACGCCGACCGACATCGGCCGACCCGGTGCTCCTGCCATCATGCGGATGTTATCCCTGACGTTCGGCACTACACTAGCGCGCCACGACATGAACCCGCGGCACGTCACCATCGAGCTTGCAGCGCTTGCCGGCCTGAGCGCTGCGTTTCTGGCGCTTGCGCCACACGACATGCGCCTTTTCGTGCCGCTCGCGCTCGGCTTCGCCGCTTACGTGGCGTGGATGCGCGCGCGCGCCGCGTCTGGCCGGCGCCGCGCGGGCCCGCGCGCGTGCGCATGAGATCGGCGTTTGCCGTGCTCGCCTGCCGCACGCTCCCCGCCGCCCTGCTGCTGTACGCATGGGGCGCCATCGCGTGGTACCGCGGCAACGGCTACCTGCGTTGAAGCCTACCCGGCCAAGACTCCCCGCGCGCGTGGTGCGCGCTCTGGAAGCGCAGCGCGAACGCAGCGAGATCCTCACCAGCTGGGTGCAGGCCATGGTCATCGCGGTGCTCGCCACGCTTTACGTCGTCGCGCCCAGCACCTCGCCCGCCGATTTCCTCTTCCGCCCGGCCCCCTGGGCGATCGGCGCCTACGCCGCTTTCACCGCGCTGCGGCTGCGCCTCGCCTACACCGGGCAGCTGAGCCCGGCGCTGCGCGCGCTGTCGGTGGTGGTCGACATGGCGCTGCTCACCGTGACGATCTGGGGGTTTCACGTCGAGTACGGCCAGCCCGCCGCCTTCTACCTCAAGGCGCCGACCTTCACCTATTTCTTCATCTTCATCGCGCTGCGCACCCTGTCGTTCTCGCCGGGTTACGTGCTGCTTGCCGGCGGCGCGGCCACGCTGGGCTGGCTCGTGCTGATCGGCTACGCGCTCGCGGAGCCGGGCGGCATGGGGCTGGTGACCCGCGATTACGTCGAGTACATGACCTCGGCGAGGATCCTGATCGGGGGTGAGATCGACAAGATCGTTTCCCTGCTGCTGGTTTCCGTCCTGCTCGCCATCGGCGTGGCGCGCAGCCGCCAGCTGCTCGAGAGCTCGATTTTCGAGCATGCCGCGACCGCGCAGCTGGCGCGGTTCTTCTCGCCTGAAATCGCCGAGCAGTTGATCCAGGCGGACGAGCTCCTGCGTCCGGGGCAAGGCGTCAGCCGCGAAGCGGCGGCGATGTTCGTCGACCTGAGGGGCTTCACCAGGCTCGCCGCGCTGCTCAAGCCGCACGAGCTGATCGCGCTGCTGGGCGAGTTCCAGCGCATCACGGTACCGATCGTCCAGGAGCACCAGGGCTCGATCATCACCTACCTCGGCGACGGCATCATGATCACCTTCGGCGCCACGCGCCCCAGCGCGACCTACGCCGCCGACGCGCTGCGCTGCGCCGAAGCGCTGGTGCAGGCCGTCGGCGCCTGGGTCCGGGAGCGATGCGCCAGGGGCGATCGCGCGCTCCAGATGGGGCTCGGCGTGGACGTCGGCCTGGTGACCTGCGGCGCCATCGGCGAGCATGGGCGACTGGAGTACGCGGTGATCGGCGACGCCGTCAATCGCGCCGCCAAATTCCAGAATCACACCAAGGTGGAGGCCGTGCACGCATTGACGGCGCCGCTCGCGCTCGAAAAGGCCGTCGCCCAGGGCTATGCGCCGCGCGCCGGGCAGCCCCTGCTGCGGAATCGTCAGGTCGCCGGGATCGATGCGCCGCTCGATCTCGTGGCGATCGCCTGATCGCGCCGGGGCAAAAAAAGGCAGCGTCACCGGGGCGCTACCCTTTGCCCGGGTGGCGCTTACCCCCGGATCGCGCTCATGCCCGACTCGGCCCTGACGGAGACGGACGGCGCGTAGTTGGCGTCCTCGGGGGGCATGGCGAAGGCGGAAAGGGCCATCAGGCTGCCCACTACGACTGCGAGTACTTGGTAGGTCATGGCGATCTCCTGGTTGGTTGCACAAGGGCCGCAAACCGCCGCAGCCGTGAACCCGATGCTAGGGATTGCCGGGCCCCCCGGAAGTGCGTTTACGCACCCGATTTGACCTCTTCGACCAGCTTCGCCAGCCGCGCGAGGTCGAGCACCACGAGCGCCCGCCCGTCCTTGCCCAGCACACCGGCCCTGGCGAGCGCCGACAGCTCGCGGGTCACCTGCTCCCGGTAGGTGCTCACCTGGCTGGCGAGGTCGGCGTGCTTGGGCGCCGGGTCGATGCGCGCGCGGTTGTCCTTCACGCCCGCCTCGCGCGCAAGGCGCAGCACTTCGGCGTACAGCCGCTGGTGCACGCCGAGCGTGCTCAGATCGATGACGCGCTCCGACAGGCGCCGCACGAGGGCGGCAAGGTCCCGCAGCAGCCGCTCGGCGACCGCCGGCTCCTCGCGCAGCAGGCGGCCGAACGCCGCGCGCGGCAGCGAGGCGAGCAGCGTGCCCTGCAGCGCAACGACATCCGCGGAGCGCGGCATGCCGTCGATCGCCGCCACCTCGCCGAAATGCTCGCCGGCGCCGAAATCGCGGAACGTGACCTGCCGGCCCGCAGCGGAATAGGTGGTGACCCGCACGCGCCCGGACACGATCATGTACATGTCGCGGTCGCCGGCGTCGCGCGAAATGATGCGCTGGCCGGCTTCGCAGTTGCGCCAGGCGCATTCGCGGGCGAGCGCCGCGAGGCGTTCCGGCGCGACCCCGTCGAGCAGGGCGATCGTGCGCAGGCCCAGGCTGGAGGGAAGGACGTCTTTGGTCATCGAGGCTTTCGCCGTCAAGTCTACAGCCGCTTAAGCGTCTCGTCGGTGGTCCAGACGGCGTTGGCGATGAAGCGGAAGTTGGTGATCGCGGCCAGGTACCCATCCCCGTCCGGAATAATTGCGGCAGCGGTCGCGTCCCTGACCACGGCGACTTCGAACCCCTGTTCCAGCAGCTCGCGCAGATGCGACTCCACGCAGAGGTTGGCGGACATCCCGGCGAGAATCACCTGGTCGATGCGGTTCTTGCGCAGTTGCAGCGCGAGGTCGTTCTGCTGCGGACCGTAGACCTTGTGGGGCGAGGCGATGATGGTCTTGTCGTCGAGGATGTATTGCTTGTACTGCGGCATGAAATCGGCGCCGGAGTTTTCGAAGCCCTCCATCGAGTACGGGCTGCGCCGGTTGAACATGCCGATCTTGTGCATCAGTTTCTCGAGCGCCCCCTCGAACTTCCAGCCCTTGTCGGTCGGATAGTAGTAATGGGGCGATATGGCGACGGTAATGCCGGCGGTCTTGGCTGCCGCGAACAGGCGACCCAGATTTTCCACCGTGTTGTGCTGCTTGACGCTCTCGCCCACGACGCCCCAGGTAACACCCTTCGGGCTCAGGAAATCGACCTGGGGATCGGTGACCACGAGCGCCGTGCGCGCCAGATCGAGTTTCATGTCCGACGGCGGCAGCATCGGCTTGACCGGGTCGGCATACTTGTCGGTGGCTGCCGCGGCGTTAGTCGCCGTGGCAGCCGCGACGACCGAGGATGCGACAGCGGCAGTGATCGCCGCCCCCGATTTCAGGAAGCTGCGCCGGGGGGCGTTGTCGGGAACGGAGTGATTTGATTCATGATGCTGATGCTGGCAGGAACGTGACATTTCGTTCTCCTTCGATGAATGGGTCCAGCGTGGAACTGGGGTAAACTGTAGTCCCTGCACTGAGGACGATATATGCTGGATAGTCGACTTGTTATGCTTGATCGTCCATTCTCAGCCGCTCGTGAAAGCAGACCATGCCGATACCAACCGAATCAGAAAACAGCAGGCAGGCACGACGGCTCGACGTGACGCGGACGGGAGTGCTAAGTGTCGCCGCTTCTCTGCTTGTGTTCGCCGCCACGGCGGCGGCGGAGCACGAGGCCGACCATCGCTACAACGTGAGGGGCTATGTGCTGAGCGCCGACAAGCGCCCGCTCGACGCGGTGCCGGTCACGATTCGGAAAGACGGCCAGGTCATCGGCAGCGGCCGAACCGATGGCGAGGGCTACTATGTCATCCAGCTTCACCTGCACGACAGCGACATCGGCGGGACTTTCGCCGTGCGCGCCGGCGAGCGTCAGGCGCTCGTTCGCATGCAGGCCGAGTACGGAAACCGGACGACGGCGCGGGTGCACCACGTGAACTTCGTCGGCGGCGAGGTCATCGAGAAGAATCTTGGGATAGACATTCCGGCCTGGGTTTACGTCGCCGCGGCGCCGTTCGTGCTTTGGGCGGCGGTGCATCTTGGCGACGTGATCCGGCGAAAAGTGCGCAAGCTGAGATTGACGAATGCGCCGGAGGAACCCGGTCGGGAAAACAAGCGCAAGGGCAAGCGCAGGCGCTAAGATTCTGCCGGTGCGAAGCGACGTGCGAGGAACCCTGAGCGCCGCGGCCGCGCTGGCGTTCGCATCGGCGCTGTGGACCTCGAGCGCCGCAGGCCCCGGGCGCGCGATCGGCAAGGATGTCCAGCCGCTCTCGGCGCTCGCCCGCGTCGGCCCCTGGCCGGCGGTCTCCGCGCTCATCGGCTATCGCGGCAGGCTCTGGTTCGTCAACAGCGTCAAGCACGCCGATCACAATTCCGCCGACCTCTACAGCTATGACCCGGAATCCGGCGACCTGCGCTATGAGCGGCACCTGTTCAGCCAGGATGCCGGGCGACCGGCAGTGAGCGGGGGACTGCTTTACTGGCCGTTCGAAGACGCGCGCTTCTCCGTCGGCAGGGGCGAATTCATGCTGACAAACGGCCGCGATTGGCAATGGCGCAGCCTGCACTATCCACGGGTGCTGCATCTGCACACGATGCTGTCGCATCGCGGAATCCTCTATGCAGGAGCGGGCGGTTTTTTTGCCGCCCTCTACCGCTCCCGCGACCAGGGGCGGAGCTGGGAAACCGTGGTTGTGCACCGGAACGCGCCGGGTTCATTCAGCCGTCTGGTGAGCCTGCAAGCGTTCAGCGGCCAGGTGTACGCCGGGCTGTATGCGCCGGGCGAGCCCGGCGCGAAACTGAGAAGGCTCGCCGGCGTACAGCTCTCTCCGGTGCCAGGCTGGCCGGAAGGTGAGACCGCCGATGCGCTGACGGCTTATCGGGATCACTTGTACGCCGTTCACCGTGGCATTGAAGGCGCTGAAATATGGCGCACCGACGGTCGGGTGTCGGAACCGGTGCGGGCGCTCGCCGGCCGTCCGGTGAGCGCGATGGCCGCGGGCCAGGATGCGTTGTGGGCGGTAACCGGTCGCGGCGGCCGCGGGGAACTCTGGCGCAGCACCGACGGCCAGTCCTGGAGCATCTTGCAGCAGTTTGAACGCGACGAACCGGTTGATGTCGCGATCCACGCCGGTCGGCCCTACGTCGGCGCCACCGGCGCCGACGGGCGCGGCGTGCTTTATGGGCCACTGGCGCCCGCACCGCGGGGCCGCGTGCCCGATAGGGCGCCCATGCCCGGGATATCGCAGGTGGGCGCGCGCGCGCCGCTGCAGGTGTCCATGGAGGCGCTGGACCGCGCGCTGGCGGATCCCGATGGCTTTGAGCGCGATGGCGGAACGCTGATCGATCTGCTCGATCGCGTGATCCGCCCGCGATCCTCCGAAGTCGCGCGGGAGCTGGCGAGTCGAATCGGCCATTCGCCCGCCGAGGAGAGCACATCCCGTTTTGCAGGCCACCGGGTATCGGCGGCGGCGAAAGCAGACTGGCAGTTGCTGTGGGCGTTGGCGCGCACCGCCGGCGGGCAGGTGCCGCCGCGACTGTTGGCCCGGCCATGGCGTGCGGAACGCGATCGCGGGGAAAAGTATGTCGAGGAGGTTGCCGGTGCGGCGTGGGCGGTGTCCGAGTCCCGCCAGGACGACGACGCGACCCTTTCGGCGCTGATCGAGCGGCTGGGGCGAAAGGGCGACCCCGAGTGGCTCGCAGGCGACCTCGCAGGCGCGCTGAGCGCGCTGACAGGGTGCCGCTTCGGCTATGACGCGGCCGCCTGGCGCGCGTGGTGGAAGGTTCGCGAGCGGCAGCGCGACGGGTTCAGATGCGCGGACGGGGACGGAGGATCTCATGGCTGAAGGCAGTCGGCCACGCGCCGAAAAAAAGACGATCAATATCGCGCTTCAAGGCGGGGGATCCCACGGTGCCTTTGCCTGGGGCGTGCTCGACAGGCTGCTGGAAGAGCCGGGCATCGCCGTCGAGGGCGTGGTGGGCACCAGCGCCGGGGCGATGAATGCGGCGGTGACCGCCTACGGGCTCACCCTCGGCGGCAACGAAGGCGCCCGCGCCAAGCTCGCCGAGTTCTGGCGCGCGATTTCAGACACCACGCGCTTCTCCCCTCTTCAAGCGTCCTGGCTGGATCGCTCGCAGAGCCCGGGCAGCCTGGATCACTCGCCCGGCTATCTATTCATGGACATGCTGTCGCGCTTTTTCTCACCGTACGAGCTGAATCCCCTGAATCACAATCCGTTGCGCGAGGTGCTTTGCAAGGTGATCGATTTCGATGCGTTGCGCGCGGGCCGCAAGGTGAAGTTGTTCACTTGCGCGGCGAACGTGCTCAGCGGCCGTCTGCGCGTGTTCGAGTGCCACGAGCAGAGCGTCGGCACCGTGCTGGCCTCCGCTTGCGTGCCTTTCATGTTCCAGGCGGTCGAGGTCGACGGCGAGCACTACTGGGATGGCGGCTATATGGGCAACCCGCCGATCTTCCCGCTGATTTATCACTGCGAATCGCGCGACGTCGTGCTGGTGATGATCAACCCGATCGCGATCGACAAGGTGCCGACCGGCGCGCGCGCGATCATGGACCGGATCAACACGCTGTCGTTCAACTCCAGTCTGATGCGCGAGATGCGCGCCATAAACTTCGTCTCCCGGCTGGTCGACGGCGGCTTTGACGATGAAGGCCGCCTGAAAAAAATGCTGATTCATTGCATCGACGCGGAAGACAAGATGCGCGAGCTCGGCGCGTCCTCCAAACTCAACTCCAGCTGGGACTTCTTGATGTACCTGCACGAGCTCGGGCGGGAGCGGGGCGAGGCATTTCTCAACGCGCATTACGACAAGCTCGGCCGCGAGTCCTCGACGCCGATCGCCGAGCGCTTCTTGTAGGAGGCGGCTAGCGCGATTGCAGCAGGGCCGTCGTCAATCCGGGCCAGTAGGTGATTACCAGCACCGCCAGCAGCAGAATGACCATGAACGGAATGGTGGCGCGGTACAGCTCGAGGATCGACTTGTTGAAGCGGTAGCTGGCGATGAACAGGTTCATGCCCACCGGCGGCGTGAAATATCCGATCTGCATGTTGGCGAGGAAAATGATCCCCAGGTGGAGCGGATGAATCCCGTAGCCGACCGCGATCGGCAGCAGCAGGGGAATCATGATGATCATGGCGGAAAAAATGTCGAGCATCATGCCCAGGACCAGCAGGAAGACGTTGAGCAGGATGAGAAAGGCGATCCGGCTGTCGACGTTGCTCCGGACGAACTCGAACAGCCGCGCCGGCACCTCGGCGTCCACCAGGTAATTGGTCGAGGCGAGCGATACCGCGAGGATGATCAGCACCCCGCCCACCAGCACCATGGAATCGCGCATGATCGCCGGCAGCTGCGCGAGGCGGATCTCGCGATAGACCAGCACCTCGACGACGAACACGTAGAGCACCGAGACCGCGGCGGCCTCGGAGATGGCGAAGTACCCGCCGTAGATGCCGCCGAGAATGACGAACGGCAACGGCAACTCCCATAGCGCTTCGCGCACCGCGGCGCGCGCCTCGCGCCAGGAGAACGCGGCGCGCGCCCGCACGCGCCCGCGGCCGGCCCACACGCACCAGACCGACAGCATCACCACCATCAGCAGGCCGGGGAGCAGGCCGGCGATGAACAGCTCGTCGATGGATACCGGCGGGCCGACGCCGACCTGCTGGGCGATGACGCCGTACAGGATCAGCGCGATCGACGGCGGAAACAGCAGCCCCAGGCTTCCCGAGGAAGTGATCAGTCCCAGGCTGAAGCGCTCCCCGTAGCCCGCGCGCGTAAGGGCCGGATACAGCAGCGCGCCAAGCGCGATGATGGTGACGCCCGAAGCGCCGGTGAGGGCCGTAAAGAAGGCGCAGGCGGCGAGCGCCACGATCGCCAGCCCGCCCGGCAGCCAGCCGATCAAGGCCTCGGTCAGGCGCACCAGCCGTTGCGAGGCGCGGCTTTCGCTCAGCAGGTAGCCGGTGAAGGTGAACAGCGGTATGGCGACCAGCGCGGAGGTGTCGACCAGGCGATACATCTCGATCGCCACCACCGAGAGGTCCACGCCCGAGCGATAAAAGCCGAGCAGCGCCCCCGCGGCGATCACGGCGAACAGCGGCGCGCCCAGCAGCGCCGCCAGCAGCAGCAGCAGGCCCGTCAGCATCATGCCGGCGGCCCGGCCGCGATCAGCTCGCGCGCGCGGCGCAGCGCCAGCGCGCCATAGCGCAGCGCGATCACCGCAAATGCCAGCGGCAGAATCAACTCCGCCACCCAGGACGGCACCTGGCCGAAGGCGATCGTGCCGTAAGTACGCTCAAGCGCCACGAACCGCGCCGCGTGCCAGGCGATCAGGGCGCAGACGCCGGCGCTGAACAGGTCCACGACGACGCGCGCGGCGCGACGCGTCCGCGGCGGCAGGTAACGCGAAAACACGTTGATGGCGATGTGATTGTCCAGGCGTGTCGCCACCATCGCGCCCGCGAGACCGACCCACAGCACCAGCGTGCGCAACAGGGGATCGGCCCAGAAGATGCCCGTACCAAAAAAGTTGCGCAGAACAATCTGCCCGATCGCAAACCCGATCATGCCCGTCAGCAGCACGATCAGGATGCCGTCCTCGGTTCGGTTCACGAGCCGCAGAAAACGGCCGCCGCCGCCCTCCTCCTCTGCCATGCGCGCCCGTTACCTCGGCGACGCGCCCGCGGGCGACTTGCGGTAGCCTTCCAGGCGCTCCTGAAGCGCTTCCAGCATGTCCCTGCTGTAGACACCGCGGGAAACGATTTGCGCGCGCGCCGTGTCCGCGATCCGCTGCCACTCGGCGAGTTGCAGCGGGCTCGGGGTGACGAACACGATGCCTTGCTTGCGCAGCGCTTCCTTGGCGTTGATGCTGTCGCGCCGGTTGCCCGAGTCGATTTCCCTGAAAACCCGGCTCATCACGTCGCGCACGATGGCTTGATCGGCCGCGGCGAGCCGCTGGAAGGCCTTGCGCTCGATGACCAGCAAGGCGGTGACATAGCTCAGCGGCGTGTCCGTCAGGTATTTCACGCGGGTGTGCCATTGCAGGGCGATGGTGACGATCGGCGGCGTCGCGACGGTATCGATCAGGCCGGTCTGCAGTCCCGTGAGGACATCCGAGGGCGACAGGAGCACCGGGGAAACCCCCGCCACCTTGAACACGGCCTGGCTGATGTCGTCCCCGCTCGGCAGCCACACCTTCTGGTTCCTGAGATCGCTGACCGATTCCAGCGGCCGCTGGCACATCAGGTAGGCGAAACCGCCCTCGGCCAGGCCGAAGCTCACGAAGCCGCGTTCCTCCAGGCCCTTGATGATCAGCGGATCGAACCGCTGGCGTACGTGGTCGACTTCCTCCAGCGAGCGAAACAGCAGCGGGAAGCCGTAGATCTGCGAGTCCGGATAGATCTCGGCGAGGCTGCCGCCCGACACCGCGCCGCCCTGAAGCTGGCCGGCGTGGATCTTGCGCAGCACGCTCTGGTCATTGCCCATGATGCCGCCGGGATAGAACTTGAACTGCACGCGGCCGCCGGTGCGCTGCTCCACCTCGGCCGCGCCCGCGCGCATGCGGGCCATCCACGAGGTTCCGTCCGGGGAGATGGTCGCGATTTTCAGGACCGTCGCGTTCGCAACGGACAACGGCGTCAGGGCCAGCACCAGCATCGCCAGCATGCGCTTGGTTCTTTTTGGCGTATCCATGGTGTCGTCCTTCCAGAGCTGCTAAAAGTAGCCGTCCGCGGAGGCAAGCAGCGCCCGCGCCCTTTCCTGGGCGAGGACGTTCATCAGCGTCAGCTCAGGCGCACGCGGGTCCGCCGCCAGCACCTCGCGCAGCAGGCGATCGTGCAGCGGCCGGTCGAAAATCAACCGGGCGTAGCGCTCGGCCAGCATCACGCGCGCCGTCAGATTGCGTGCTTGCGATAAGACGTACGCGCGCTCGAAATGCTTACGCGCCTGTTCCGGTCGGCCGCCCAGCGACGGCGGCAGCAGGGTGGACAGGAAGCCCAGGTACAGGTGCGCGCCGCCGTGGTCATGGCCCTCGTCAAGTTCCTGCACCCGGCGCATGACGGCTTCGACCTTGGGCACGTCCGCGACGGCATTCCAGTCGTCCTGGTGAAACTGGATCCAACCCGCCCAGGTCGAGGCATAGGTGTAAAGCAGCGCGACATCCGACTGCGTCGCGCGCGGCAAGGCGACGATGAACTCCTCGAAAGGCTGGCGGTGCCAGGCGCAGAGCGCCGCGCGCGCGCGACAGAGCGCCGCCTGGCTCATGGTCCACGCCTTGTCGGTCAACCGGCCCGCCCTGGCCGCGTCGCTCACGAACGCCGTCGCGTACGATCCGTACAATTTCGCGCCGGCGAGAAGCAGATCGACGTCGCCCGGATCCCCGGCGATGAGGCTGTCGATCAACAGCAAGTACGCCGGGGCCCCGTCCCGGACCGTCTGCGGATCGTCCTGGTTGCGAATCGCCGCCGCAAGGTCTTCGGCCATGCCCTGCGTCGCCGAGGACAGGAAAAGGGAGCACGCCCCGAGGACGAGCGACAGTGCACAAACGCCCGCGAGCCTCGCGCCGCGGCGCAATCCGCGCCGCGCCATGCCCGCAGCGTCGCTCATTGCTCCTCCATGAGGCCGGTATTCTACGCTGCACGCATCACGTCTTTCCCGCCTGAGGCAGCGCGATGCCGCCGTAGAGCCAGGCGACGGACTCGAAATCGGGCGCGGCGCCCGGCACCGGCGCAAGGAAATCGTTGCGCAGCTCCCGCGCGACTCCCGCCGCGTGGTAAGCATCGCCGTAGTAGCGCGACATGATCTGCACTCGGGCGGTTCTCCTGTAGCGCGCGTCCTCGTAGAGACGGAAGCTTCGCTCCCAGTCGAAGCCGGTGATCTGCGCGTAGGCGGCGAGCACCACCGCGTCCTCGATCGCCATGTTCGCGCCCTGCGCGAGGTACTGCAGGGTCGGGTGCGCGGCGTCGCCGAGGAGCGTCGCGCGCCCCTTCGACCAGTGGCGCACCGGCTCGCGGTCGCAGAGCACCCACATCTTCCAGACGTCGATCTTCTCGAGCAGGCGCTGCACCTCCGGGCGCTCGCGCGCGAACTTGCGCTCGAGCTCCTCGGGGTCGCCGTAGACGTCCCAGCCCTCCTCGTACTTGTCGCTGTGGAAGACGGCGACCAGGTTGTAGAGCTCGCCGCGGCGCAGCGGATAGTGCACGAGGTGCGTCTTCGGCCCGGCCCAGAGCACGACGTTGTTCTGCCACAGGTCGTCGGGGACCTCCGCGCGCGGCAGCACCGCGCGGTAGGCGATGTGCCCGGAGACGCGCGGCTTGCCGTCGCCGAGGATCTGCGCGCGCATTCTCGACCACAGGCCGTCGCAGCCGATGAGGCAGGCGCCCTCGATCGCCTCGCCGCCCTCCATGCTCAGCACGACACGGTCGCCGCGGTCCTCGAACGCGAGGCCCTTGCGCTTTTCGTTCAGCTCGACGTCCTTCTGCGCGCGGCAGGCTTCGAGCAGCACCTGGTACAGGTCGCCGCGGTGGATGACGCCATAGGGGTAGCCGCGAAAGCGCCGGCGGAACGCCGCGCTCCCCACCGGCAGGCGCGTCACCTCCTCGCCGGTGAGCGCATCCATCATGATGAGGTTCTCGGGATGCACCGACCAACGCTCGATCGTCTCGGTGAGGCCGAGGACCTCGAACATGTGATAGACGTTCGGCCCGAGCTGGATGCCGGCGCCGATCTCCTTCAGCTCGGATCCTTGCTCGAAGAGGCGCACGCGGCAGCCCTTTCGCGCCAGCGCGAGCGCCGCCGCCAGCCCGCCGATGCCGCCGCCGAGAACGAGGACCGGAAGCGCGCTCACGGCGCCGGCAGGTCCTCGATGTTCACCGCGCGCTCGAGCCGGTTCATGGCCGGGAAGTGTACCGAGCGCCCGGTGCGCGCGCATAATGTCGTCTCGCAAAACCCGCGTTCGAACCCGACATGACCCTCACTGCCTTCCCGACCGCTGCCCGGGCGCAGGCCGCCGCCCGCCTCAAGGGCGTGCTCTCGCCCGTCATCACGCCGTTCAAGGCCGATCTCTCGCCCGACGGCGAACGGTTCGTGCGCCACTGCAAGTGGCTGCTGAAGAGCGGCTGCAGCGGGCTCGCCATCTTCGGCACCAACAGCGAAGCCAATTCGCTGTCGCTGGAGGAAAAGCTCACGCTGCTCGCGGCGCTGGTGCACGCCGGCGTGCCGGGGTCCGCGCTGATGCCGGGCACCGGGCACTGCGCCCTGCCCGCCACCGTGCGCCTCACGGCGAACGCGGTGAAGCTCGGCTGCGCGGGCGTGCTCATGCTGCCGCCCTTCTACTACAAGGGCGTGTCGGACGAGGGGCTGTTCCGGTTCTTCCGCGAAGTGATCGAGCGCGTCGGCGACGAGCGCCTGCGCCTGTACCTCTATCACATCCCGCCGGTGTCGCAGGTGCCGATCACGCTCCAGCTGATCGAGCGGCTGCTTGCGAAGTACCCCGGCATTGTCGCGGGGGCGAAGGATTCTTCGGGCGACTGGAACAATACGAAGGCCATGCTGGATGAGTTTGGCAAGGCGGGCTTCGACGTCTTTCCCGGCAGCGAGACCTTTTTGCTCGACGGCATGCGCCACGGCGGCGCGGGCTGCATCAGCGCCACGGCCAACGTCAATCCCGGGCCGATCGACCAGGTGTTCCGCAACTGGCGCTCGGGCGAGGCCGACAAGCTCCAGGC
>Ga0214472_10001735_pt1 | contig 23862 bp, 16 predicted proteins | sample RVTome_6_FD_207662 | JGI IMG/M metagenome (GOLD analysis project Ga0214472, IMG submission 207662) | Soil microbial communities from uranium-contaminated site in the Upper Colorado River Basin, Wyoming, United States - RVT140D175 | ecosystem: Environmental > Terrestrial > Soil > Contaminated >...
TGGCCTGGAGGAGGACTTCGGGGGGGACGGTCCCCGCCTCGCCGAGGGCACGCGCCGCCAGGGCGGGGACGGGGTCGAAAACCCGCGAGAAGGCCCGGGCGGCATCCAGAACCTCCTCGGAGGCGAGGGGGGCGGAGGCGGCCGTGGCGGGAAGGAGGAAGACGCCGGAGAGGAAGAGGGAAACGACCAGGCGACGAATGAGAGGAGGAGCGGGAAGGGTGCAGCGCCAGCCCCCGGGGCCGGAGGCCCCCGGGCCTCCGGGGGCGGACGGCCTGGGCGGTGGAGTCATCCTTGGGCGGCTCTCCCTCGCGCGGGACTGGACCTCCCCGCGCGGCTGGTGGTGCAGGGCCGGGGCAGCGACGGCATTCCTCTACCACGCCAGCCGGGAGATGTCAACGGCGCCTGGGCCGGCGGGGGACTCAGGCGGCGGGCCCCTTGAGGTACCCGGTAGCCTTCAGGTAGCGCATCCGCAGATCGTGGAGGAGCCGGTCGAGGAGGGCAGCCTCGTCGGGGGTGAGGTTCCCCTGGGTCTTGGCCTGGAGCATGGCCAGGATGTCAATCGTCCGGCGAGCTTGCTCCGGGTCCTTCTCGATGCCGCGGGCCGTGGGATCGGTCATCTCCCCCAGGTGGATGAGGGCGGTACTGGCCAGCATGAGGACGAAGTGGCCGAAGTCCATCGCCCCGGCGTCCTGCTGCGGCCCACCCGCATCCTCTGCCGCCTTCGACTCCTCAGGCATGCCCTTCTCCGTTCTCGGGCCGCTTCACCCGGCGGGATGCCCCGCGGCCCTCCACCAGCGGCGATCACGGCCCGGGAAGAGCAGGACAGAGCATCTCACTTCCGGGCGAAGGTCACGGTCACGGCGGCGCCGCGGCTGGCGCCGAGGGCAGCGGCCGCGCTGCCGCCGGGGACGAAGATCTCGAGCGTGCCAGTGCTCCCCACGATGGCGCCCGGCCGGCCGGCCGGGACCGCGCCGTAGGAGTCGGCCAGGCCCCGGATGCGCTGGCCGGCCACCGCCACCACCGGCACCCCTCGGCCGGGTGCGAACAGCGCCTGCGGGAGGTTCGTGATGAGGTTGCCGAACCGGTCCACATGGAGGACCTGCCCGGCCGCCCCGTCGCCGGGGAGGGGCTCTGGGCGCGGGAGGTCGAGGCGGACCGGGTCGGTGACCGGGGGGCCCAGCGCGGCGAGCGAGACGCCGTTAGCCAGGTGCGCCGCGACCGGGGCGAAGATGTCCCGGCCGTGGAAGGTCCGGCTCACGGGCTGCCGGAAGAACTCGGAGCGGGTGAGGGCGTGCAGCGCCGTCACCTCACCCGCCTGCACGATGGGGCTCAGGACCCCGTTGTCCGGCGCAACGAAGCGGCCATGCGGCCCCGCGGCGGCCAGCGCACGCCGGCTGCTCCCGACCCCCGGGTCCACCACCACCAGGTGGATGGTCCCGGGGGGAAACTCTCGCCACGCGGCCTTGAGGAGGAACGCCGCGACGGCCACGGCCTGGGGCGGAACCTCGTGGGTCAGGTCCACGAGATGGACTTGCGGCGCCATCCCCAGGATGACCCCCTTCATCACCCCGACGAAGGCATCCGCGGTTCCGAAGTCGGTCAGGAGCGTGATAATGGGACGGTCAGCCATCTCGGGTCTTGACTTTTCCCCGGAACGCCGTCCAATATATGTACGCCTCTGCTGCCCTGCCCGTGCCGAAGTGGCGGAACTTGGCAGACGCGCATGATTCAGAGTCATGTGGGCGCAAGCTCGTGGGGGTTCAAATCCCCCCTTCGGCACCAACATTCACGCGAACTTAGGCTGGCCCTCCGAGGTTTCCACTTTCTCCCCGAAAGCCGGTGTCGTGAATAGCGTCGGGGAATTCCGCGTGGCCAGCCGCTCCACCGCCTCCGCCTTGTGGCCGGGGCTCAGGTGGCTGTACCGCTTCACCATGTTGAGGTCGCTCCAGCCGCTGAGTTCCTGGATCGTCCGGAGGTCCACCCCGGCCATCGCCAGCCTCGAGGCGAAGGTATGCCGGAGCGTGTGCGGGGTCACGTCCTCACCCAGGCCCGCCCGCCTGCGGGCGTTCTCGAAGGCCGTCCGGACATCCCGGTAGGGGCTCCCGTCCCGGCGGTGGAACACGAACTCCCCGGCCCCGTCTCGCAGTCTACGCTCCCTCACGGCCTCCCGCAAGGCGCTGTTCATCGGGATGGTTCGCGTCTGCCCCGACTTCGCGTAGGCCGCCTGGACCGTGAGGAGGCGACGCTTGAGGTCCACGTCGGCCCATCGGAGGGTCAGGGCCTCCGCATGGATCCGCAGCCCGGCGTGGAGCCCGGTCAGGATGATGGTCCTCAGCGGCTCCTTGGCCGCCGCCAGCAGGCGGGCCTTCTCCTCGGGCTCGAGGTAGCGGAGCCTTCCCTTCGGTTCCTTGATCGGCTTCACCTGCCGGACCGGGTTCTCCCCCTCGTAATCGATATGTGGTACTATGGAAAAGCAAGTAAACGGCCGCAGTCAAAGAGATCCCGAGAATTGTGCTCATGACCTCTTTTGCGGCTCTGATGCCTTAAAGGAGGACTTATGGGCAAGAAACTGTACCTTGGAAATCTTCCGTTTTCCGCAACGGAGGATTCCCTGAAAGAGGCGTTTTCGCAGTTCGGCACGGTGGAGTCGGTGACCATCACCACGGACAGGGACACGGGCCAGAGCAAGGGGTTCGGTTTCCTAGAGCTGGCGACCCAGCAGGAGGCGGCCAGCGCGATCACTAAGATGAACGGCTCCGAAATGGACGGGAGGACGCTCAAGATATCCGAGGCCCTTCCGCAGGCGCCCCGCGAGAGCTCGGGTTCGCAGCGGGGCAATAACGGCGGCCCCGGCGGATTCCGCCGGTAACCGCCAATCACCGACCCGGGAGATGTCCTTCGGGGGCCATGGCTACTTCATGGTCCCCGGACGATCCTTCCTCATTAAGAGAGCGTCTCCAACGCTCTCTGTGTCACCTCTTGCCTTACTCAAACGCAAATCCTGATCCATAGAAGGAGACCTCACACTTGAAGGTGAGCAGCAAGACCATTCGCGGGACCTTGCTCCATTTGAGGGCGCGTCTCCGCGGAAACGGCCGGGCACAAAAGTACGCCGGCGACGAGCCACCGCTGCGATCGGAACTGTTCAGCAGCGACCAGATGCGGCAGCATGGCAAGACCCTGGCGGGCTCGCACACGTTGGGTCTGGGACGTGCTCCGGACCGGCTTCTGCCGCGGCTGGCTGAGAATGAAGGTGTCCTGATTGGAGCCTGCAATCTGCTGACGGCGGCGGTCAACGCGAACCGCCGGATTGCGCCGGCCGGGGAATGGCTGCTCGACAACTTCTATCTGATCGAAGAACAGATTCGCACGGCCAGGCGACACTTGCCGAAGGGATACAGCCGGGGCCTTCCGCGCTTGCTGAACGGCCCATCGGCTGGACTTCCGCGCGTGTATGACATCGCGCTGGAGACGATCTCGCACGGCGATGGACGGGTGGACCCGGAAAGTCTCAGCAGTTTCGTAGCAGCCTACCAGACGGCGACCGTCCTGACGTTGGGCGAATTGTGGGCGATCCCTATCATGCTGCGCCTGGCACTGATCGAGAATCTCCGACGCGTTGGAGCCCGGATCGCCGCCGACAGGATCGGCCGAAACCGCGCCGACTATTGGGCGGACCAGATGACGGAGATCGCCGAGAAGGACCCGAAGAGTCTGATTTTGGTGATCGCGGACATGGCGCGGTCGAGCCCGCCGATAGTGAGTTCGTTTGTTGCCGAATTTGCGCGGCGGTTGCAGGGACAGAGCCTCGCTTTGGCATTGCCGCTCACCTGGATTGAGCAGCGACTTTCCGAGTCTGGCCTGACGATCGAGCAGTTGGTGCAGTCGGAGAACCAACAACAGGCCGCCGACCAGGTCTCCATAAGCAACAGCATCGGCAGCCTCCGATTTCTGGGGGCGATGGACTGGCGCGAGTTCGTCGAGACGATGAGCGTTGTCGAGCAGACCCTGCGTGAGGATCCCGGCGGCGTCTACGGCAAGATGGATTTTGCCACCCGTGATCGCTACCGTCACGTCGTGGAGAAGATCGCGAAGAGCAGCCGGCTATCCGAAGGCGAGGTCGCGCGCAAAGCGATCCATTTGGCCCGCGAGGGCCCGGCCAAGAAAGGCGGCGACGATCGAGCGGCACATGTTGGCTTCTACCTGATCGACAAGGGATTGCCGCAGATCGAACGAATGGCGAAGGTGCGCCTATCCATCTCTGAGGCGCTTCAGCGAATGAGCTGCCAGTCTCCTTTGCTCCTCTATCTCGGCACGATCACGCTGATGACGGCGAGCGTCGCCGGGAGCTTCTTGGCCAAGGCACATGCCGGTGGGTTACATGGTTGGATACTCGTGCTGATTGGTATCCTCTCGCTTCTGTGCGCAAGTCATCTGGCGGTGGCGCTGGTGAACTGGCTGGCGACGTTACTGGCGACACCGCACTTGCTGCCGCGAATGGACTTCTCCGGAGGAATTCCGCCGGAATCGCGCGCCCTGGTGGTGATCCCGACTCTGCTCACGAGCGCTCAAGACATCGAACATCTGGTCGAGGCGCTTGAAGTTCGGTTTCTGGCAAATCGGGACGAGAACCTGCACTTCGGTCTGTTGACGGATTTTCGGGACGCGCACGAGGAAACGATTCCGGAGGACGAGCCGCTGTTGCGGCTGGCCCAGAAGGGAATCGAAGAGTTGAATGAAAAGTACAGGAGCGCAAAAGGCGACACTTTCTTCCTCTTTCATCGCCCGCGCCGATGGAATCCTCGGGAGCGGATGTGGATGGGTTACGAGCGTAAGCGAGGGAAGCTTGCGGACTTGAATTCGATTCTGCGCGGCGGCTCAGGGGATCGCTTCTCACTCGTCGTCGGCAAGACTGCCGTTTTATCGAACGTGAAGTACGTGATTACCCTGGACACGGATACGCAACTCCCGCGCGACTCGGCGCGGCAGTTCGTGGGAGCCATGGCGCACCCGCTGAATCGTCCGCGGTACGACGAGGACAAGCAGCGTGTCTCCGAGGGGTACGGCATCCTTCAGCCGCGCATGGCCGTGAGCCTGCCAGGCACGAACCGGTCGCGGTACGCGCGACTGTGCGGGAGTGAGCCGGGCATCGATCCGTATACGCGCGCCGTCTCCGATGTGTACCAGGACGTGTTCGGTGAAGGCTCCTTCATTGGCAAGGGGATCTATGACGTGGATGCGTTCGAGCGGGCGCTCAATGGGCGATTTCCCGAGAACCGGATCCTCAGCCACGACCTTTTGGAAGGGTGCTACGCGCGGGCGGGGCTGTTGAGCGATGTGCAGTTGTACGAGGAATATCCATCTCGCTACAGCGCGGACGTGAGCCGTCGGCACCGCTGGATTCGCGGGGATTGGCAGCTTGCGGGGTGGTTGCTGTCGCGCGTTCCCGGTCCCGGCAAGCACCGTCAGAGGAATCCGCTCTCGGGACTGTCCCAATGGAAGATCTTCCACAATCTTTGTCGCAGTCTCGTGCCTTCGGCGTTGACAATGCTGTTGCTGCTGGGATGGACGACCTTGTCACCGGTCTGGTTGTGGACCTTGTCGGTGATCGGAATCATCCTGATTCCTTCTTTGAGTGTCTCCATTCTGGATCTGTTTCAGAAGCCGGGCGACATGCTGCTGAGGCAGCACCTCGCCGCCGCAGCACGCTCGGCTGGCCGGCACTTCGCCCAGGCGGCATTTACGCTCGTATGCCTCCCCTTCGAGGCGTTCTTCAGTCTGGATGCGATTGTGCGCACGGCCGGGCGGATGCTGGTCACACACAAACGACTTCTGGAATGGAGTCCGTCGAGCGACCCGGATCGCAAGAGCCGCACGGACCTCGTCGCCTTCTGCCGGTCGATGTGGATCGCCCCCGGGATCGCCGCCGCCACGGTGATCTATCTGGCGCTTTCGAGGCCGGTTGCGCTGTCAGTGGCGGGGCCCATCCTCGGCCTCTGGTTTGCCTCCCCCGCGATCGCCTGGTGGATCAGCCGGCCGCTCGCCCGCCGCGAGGCAAGGCTGACGGCTGACCAGACCATCTTTCTCCAGAAGCTTTCGCGAAAGACCTGGGCGTTCTTCGAGACCTTCGTCGGTCCGGAAGATCATTGGCTTCCTCCCGACAGCTATCAGGAGTATCGCGTCGCCACGGTTGCGCATCGCACGTCGCCGACCAACATGGGACTTGCGCTGCTCGCGAATCTGTCCGCGTACGACTTCGGCTACCTTCCGGCCGGACAACTCATCGAGCGCACGGCGAATGCACTCCGCACGATGGAAGCCCTGGAACGGTACCGGGGCCACTTCTACAACTGGTACGACACGCAGTCTTTGAGACCGCTGCCCCCTCTCTACATTTCGACGGTGGACAGCGGGAACCTCGCGGGCCATCTGCTGACATTGCGGCCGGGTCTGCTCGCACTTCCCGGGCACAAGATCCTGGGGTCGCGATGGGTTGAGGGCTTAAGCGACACACTCGGGGTTCTCGTGGACGAAGCGGGAGGAACAGCGAAGGCCCAGCTCACTCAACTTCAGAAGGATCTTGCGTCCGCTTCCGATTCTCGGCCGACGACGCTCTCGGCGGCTCGGTTGTGCCTTGACCGGCTGGCGGTGTCCGCCGAGGACGTGATCCATGGTCTTGAAGCCGACTCCGAGAGCCAGGCGACGTGGTGGGCACGTACCTTCGCCCGGCAATGCCGGGACATCCTCGATGAGCTGGCGTTTCTCGCCCCGTGGATTCTGCTGCCGGCAGCTCCAGGCGGGCCCGGTGACTCTCCCGGCATCGACGAGATTCCAACGCTGCGCGAGTTGGCAAGACTTGAGGAACAGAGCGAATGGCCTGTTGAGCTTAGGCGGCACATCAAGGAGGCAAACCGGCGTGCCAGGGCAAGGATTGGGGCAATCGACCTCCTTGCACTGCAATCCGGCGAACTCGCCCGTATGGAGGTTGACTTCCTGTTCGACAAGGCGCGTCAGCTGCTGGCTATCGGGTACAACGTGGGTGAGCGCCGCCGGGACTCGAGTTTCTACGACCTGCTGGCTTCGGAGGCGAGATTGTCCAGTTTCGTGGCGATTGCGCAGGGACAGCTGCCGCAGGAGAGCTGGTTTGCCCTGGGGCGCCTGCTCACTACCGTCGGTGGAGAGCCGATTCTCCTTTCGTGGAGCGGTTCGATGTTCGAGTATCTCATGCCGCTCCTGGTGATGCCGACGTACGAAAACACGCTGCTCGACCGGACCTGCAAGGCGGCCGTGGAGCAGCAGATCGAGTATGGGAGGCAGCGCGGCGTACCGTGGGGCATGTCTGAATCGTGCTACAACACGGTCGACGTTCTTCTCAACTACCAGTACCGCGCATTTGGCGTGCCCGGTCTGGGGCTCAAACGCGGACTCGCCGAGGATCTGGTCATTGCGCCGTATGCCTCGGCTCTGGCGCTGATGGTGGCGCCCGAGGAGGCGTGTCTGAATCTGCAGCGACTCGCTGCGGAAGGGGTTGAAGGAAACTTCGGCCTTTTTGAAGCAATCGACTACACCCCTTCGCGTCAGCGACGCGGGCAATCGAGCGCCGTGGTCCGGGCCTTCATGGCGCATCACGTGGGCATGAGTCTTCTCTCTCTGGCCTATCTGCTCCTGGACCGTCCGATGCAGAAACGATTCGAGTCGGATCCGCGGTTCCAGGCGACCACGCTGTTGCTCCAGGAGCGGGTTCCAAAGGCCACGGCGTTCTATTCGTCCACCGCCGAGCTCTCCGATTTACGTACGACTTCCACCGGCCTGGAGACGCGGGTGCGCGTTTTCAGCAGCCCGCACACGCCGAGTCCGGAAGTGCAGTTGTTGTCGAACGGCAGATACCACGTGATGATCACGAACGCGGGGGGCGGTTACAGCCGTTGGAAGGACATCGCAGTCACGCGCTGGCGCGAAGACAGTACCCGCGACAACTGGGGCACGTTCTGTTACATCCGCGAGGTGACCAGCGGGGAGTTCTGGTCAACCGCCTATCAGCCGACGCTCAAGCAATCGGAGAATTACGAAGCGATTTTCTCGGACGCGCGAGCGGAGTTCCGCTGCCGCGACCACAAATTCGACATGCATACGGAGATCGCCGTTTCGCCAGAGGACGACATCGAACTGCGCCGAATCACCATCGTCAACCGCTCTCGGACGCGCAGAGCGATCGACGTCACGAGTTACGCGGAAGTCGTCCTCGCATCGTCTGCCGCGGACGCGCTGCATCCGGCGTTCAGTAATCTGTTTGTTCAGACCGAGATCATCCGCCAACCGCGGGCGATCCTCTGCACTCGCCGGCCCCGCTCCCTCGACGAGCACCCGCCATGGATGTTTCATCTGATGGCCGTGCACGGGGCGAACATCGGAGAAATCTCCTATGAGACTGACCGCATGCGGTTCATCGGCCGCGGAAACACCGTCGCCGATCCACAAGCGATGACCGGTTCCGCCACGCTTTCGGGCAGCCAGGGCTCAGTGCTGGATCCGATTGTCGCGATCCGTCACCGAATCACGCTCGATCCGGGAGAATCGGCGACGATCAATATTGTCTCAGGCATCGGTGAAACCCGCGACGCTGCCTTAAGCCTTGTCGAGAAATACCAGGATCGGCGGCTCGCGGATCGCGTCTTCGAACTGGCGTGGACCCATAGCCAGGTGGTCCTCCGGCAGATCAATGCCACCGAGGCCGACGCGCAACTCTACGGACACCTTGCCAGCTCGGTCATCTACGCCAATTCCTCGCTGCGCGCCGACCCAAGCGTCCTCATCAAGAACCGGCGCGGACAATCCGGTCTGTGGGGCAACTCCATTTCCGGCGATTTCCCGATCGTGCTGCTGCAGATCGGAGACCCGGCCAATATCGATCTGGTGCGCCAACTCGTGCAGGCCCACGCGTACTGGCGCTTGAAAGGACTGGCGGTGGACCTGGTGATCTGGAACGAAGATCACGCTGGTTACCGGCAACTACTCCACGAACAAATCATGGGGCTGATCGCCGCAGGCATCGAAGCCAACGTGACAGATCGACCAGGCGGCATCTTTGTACGACCTGCGGACCAGATCTCGAACGAGGACCGCATTCTGCTCCAATCGGTCGCTCGCGCCATCATCACCGACAGCCGGGGAGCGCTGGCGGAGCAGATCAACCGTCGCGGGCTCGTGCAAGTAACAGTCCCGCGCCTCACGCCGACCCGAACCCGCCGCGCCGAACCCCCGGCGGCCGCCGCGTTGCCTCGCCACGATCTGATCTTCTTTAACGGGCTGGGAGGATTCACCCCGGATGGGCGCGAGTACGTCATTACGACCGCGCACGGGCAAGTGACGCCGGCACCGTGGGTGAATGTGCTGTCGAACCCGCACTTCGGAACCGTCATCTCAGAGAGCGGCCTGGCCTACACCTGGAGCGAGAATGCCCACGAGTTCCGCCTCACTCCCTGGTACAACGACCCCGTGAGCGATTCCAGCGGAGAAGCCTTGTACATCCGTGACGAAGAGAGGGGCCACTTCTGGTCCCCCACGCCGCTGCCCAGCCGCGGAACAACACCTTACGTCACCCGGCACGGATTCGGCTACAGCGTCTTCGAGCACACGGAGCGCGGCATCCGCTCAGAGATCTGGGTGTACGTGGCCCTGGACGCGCCGATCAAGTTCACGGTGTTGAAAGTGCGAAACGAGTGTGGCCGATCCCGCCGGCTCTCCGCCACGGGATACGTGGAATGGGTGCTGGGAGATCTGCGGCCGAAATCGACAATGCACGTGGTCACCGAAGTTGACCCCAACAGCGGAGCGCTCTTCGCGCGGAACCCATACAACACGGAGTTCGCCGACCGGGTTGCCTTCTTCGACGTGGACGATGCGACTCGGACCGTAAGCGGCGACCGGACGGAGTTCCTTGGGCGCAACGGCACGCTTCGGAGTCCGGCCGCCATGACTCGGTCGCGGCTTTCTGGCAAGGTAGGGGCCGCTCTGGATCCCTGCGCCGCGATCCAAGTTGCATTCGAGCTAGCCGACGGGCAAGAGCGTGAGTTCATCTTCAGGCTCGGCGTAGGGCGAGACGCCGATGACGCCAGCAACCTGGCGCGTCGCTTCCGTGGGTCTGTTGCGGCGCGTGGGGTACTCGAAACGGTGTGGCAGTACTGGACGCGCACTCTCGGCGCAGTCCATGTGGAAACCCCAGATCCGTCCCTCGACGTGCTGACCAACGGCTGGCTCGTGTACCAAACTCTCGCGTGCCGTCTGTGGGCGCGGAGCGGATACTACCAGCCGGGGGGCGCCTTCGGTTTCCGCGACCAGTTGCAGGACGCGATGGCGCTCATCCACGCCGCGCCACACCTCCTGCGCGAGCACTTGCTCCGCTGCGCGGCCCGTCAGTTCCGGGAGGGAGATGTCCAGCATTGGTGGCATCCCCTTTCGGGCCGGGGCGTGCGTACGCACTGTTCGGATGATTACCTCTGGCTGCCGTTGGCGACGTGCCATTACGTTCTGAACACAGGGGACACCGGGGTGTTGGACGAACCCATCCACTTCGTAGAGGGCCGCCCGGTAAACACGGAGGAGGACTCGTATTACGATCTACCCAGCCGGTCGGAAGAAGCGGCCAGTTTGTACGAACACTGTGTGCGAGCCATTCTGAGGGGCCTCAGATTTGGTGAGCACGGCCTGCCGCTCATCGGCTCTGGTGACTGGAACGACGGCATGAACATTGTGGGCGAACACGGCAAAGGCGAAAGCGTCTGGCTGGGGTTTTTCCTGTACGAAGTGCTCATGCGGTTCGCCGAGGTTGCCCGCACGCGTAGTGACCTATCCTTCGCCGAACGGTGCCAGATGGAGGCGGCTCAAGTGCGCCAGAATATCGAGCAGAACGGCTGGGACGGCGAGTGGTACCGCCGCGCCTACTTCGACGACGGCTCGCCGCTTGGGTCGGCGAGTAACCCCGAATGCCAGATTGATTCGATTGCGCAAAGCTGGTCGGTTCTATCCGGGGCAAGCAATGCCGAGCGCTCGCGCATGGCGATGGAAGCGGTGGATCGGCGCCTCGTTCGCCGGGACCATGCGCTGATCCAACTTCTGGACCCGCCGTTCGACAAGTCGGATTTGAATCCCGGCTATATAAAAGGGTATGTCCCGGGCGTGAGGGAAAACGGCGGACAGTACACTCATGGGGCGATCTGGGCGGCGATGGCGTTCGCCGCATTGGGCGATAGCCGGCGCGCGTGGGAACTGTTGGCGATGATCAACCCGGTGAACCATGCAAGATCTCCAGAGGGGATTGCGACCTATAAAGTGGAACCGTACGTCGTCGCGGCCGACGTCTATGCGCTCTCGCCCCACAATGGCCGCGGTGGATGGACGTGGTACACGGGCTCGGCCGGCTGGATGTACCGGCTGATCGTGGAATCCCTCCTGGGACTTAGGCTGGAAGTGGATAAGCTTCGATTCGCTCCGTGCCTCCCCGCGGATTGGAAGGGGTTCAAGGTGTACTACCGGTATCGCGAGACGGTCTACGAAATCGCCGTCCTGCAACAGCGTGCCGAGTATGGCGAGACGAGTGTGACCGTTGATGGGGTCGAGCAACACGACAAGGCGATTCCCCTTGTTGACGACCGCCAGAAACATTCGGTCGAGGTGGTGATACACAACGCACGCAGTTAACACCAAGCGAGGCTATGGTTCGGCCCATCGGGCTATCCCCTCGAGCCGTACCGCTGTGGAACCTTCACGCCTAGGACCCCCCCTCCCTCGGTTTCCACCCCGGGCACTCGAAAGCCGTGTCGCCGGGATCCATCACCGCCTCCACGCGCGTGATCCACTCCGGCTCCGTGACGGGCTCCTCGTTTCCGGCAAAGACCTCCTCGCTCAGGAACTGGACGTTGCCGCAGAGAACCCCGTCCTCCGCTCCGCCCGGCGTGGGCGGCGGGCCGAAGGCGAGGGCCCACCCGCAGGTGCCGCAGACCTTGCGGGGCGCCTGCTCATCGGCCATCGCCGGCCCTCCTTTCCCCCGTGCCCCCGGAGCCCTTCCAGAGCGTCTCAATGCGTCGCAGCGCGCCGTTCATGGCAGGGGAGGGCGGGGCCCCGCGGGGCGGCTCGCGGAGAACACTGCTGCCCAGAGCGGCGACGACACCGGGGGTGCGCGGAGAGGGTGAGGCCGACGAAGAGGGCCAGGAACGCAAAGAGGACCAGGTCGAGGGGAGCCGCCCCAGGCGGCGAGGAGGGCGGTGCCCGGCAGGGAAACGCCCCAGGTCACCGGTCGGGGAGCCTGGCGGGCGGGGGCGGAGCCGGCTGGGCAGCGGTGCCGAGGTCGCTCAGGGCCTGGTCCAAGTACGCCTTCAGGGCCCCGTAGACCACCTCCCCCGTCCGCATCGCCCTCCCGGCGTCTCCCTCGGTGTAGGAGCGGGATGGGATCCAGATGGGGAGGTCGGGCCGCTGGAAGAGGGGGAACCGGACCCGGGCGCCGTGCCGCTCGAGGGAGTCAATCCCCCGGACCAGGTCGTCCATGTTCCGGAAGTTCTCCTGGTAGACCGCGGCGAAGAGGGCGGAGAGGTTGTGGTCCACGGTCCGGATGTTCTTCAGGGAGAGGCAGGCCTTCACGATCTTCTCCACGGCCTGCTGGACGAAGTAGATGGTGCGGCTGTGGTACTCGGTCCCGGAGAGGAGTTGGGCAATCCGGTAGTCCACCTCGCTCTCGATGAGGAACGCACGGGCGATCTCGCGGGCTTCGTGCATCGGCACTCCTCCCTCCCCCCTCTCGCTACTCCGTCCCCGACTCAAAGACGCGAGCGATCTCATCCCGGGCGAAGACCGGGAGCGGCCTGGCTCCCGCCGGGGTCACCAGCATCACCCCCTCCTCCGGGGGAAGAACCTGCCCGATCCGCCCCGCCAGGATCCCCGATCCTCGCAGTGCCTGCACCAGATCCGCCACCGCGGCCTCGGGGCAGGTCACGAGGAGGGCCCCCGAGGCGATCGTCCCCAGCGGGTCCAGGCCGAACTCCTTGCACAGCGCGGCGGCCTCGGACAGGACCGGGATGGCCGTCGCTTTGATCCGCAGCCCGACGCCGGCCGCCGCGGCCAGCTCGTGCAGCCCCGTGGCCAGCCCACCCTCGGTCGGGTCGTGCATCGCCGTGACCGGCGCAGCGGCCACCGCCACCCGCGCATCCCGCAGAACGCCGATTCCCGGGTCCCGCAGGTACCCCCGGGCCCGCGCAAGGAAGGCCTCCCCGTAGCCCCGGGCGCGGAGCCGCGGGGCGAACTCACGGGCGAGCAGCGCCGTCCCCTCGATCGCGATCCCCTTCGTCAGGATGACCGCGTCCCCGACCTTCGCGCCCGCCGTCCGGATGACCCGGTCCGCCGGCACCTCCCCCACCATCACCCCGATGGCGATCGGCCGATCCAGGCCGGCGGTCACCTCCGTGTGGCCCCCGACCAGGCTGACGCCGATCTCCTCGCAGGCCGTCACAACCTGCGCGAAGAGGGCCTCAGCCAGCGCGGCATCCGCCTGCCCCTCGGGGAGGAGCAAGGCCACGCCGAACCAGCGGGGCTCGGCCCCCCGGACCGCCACGTCGTTCGCGTTCACCGTGACGGCGTAGTAGCCGATCTCGTCCGTGGCGAACGTGATGGGGTCCAGCGTCAGGACCAGGCAGGTATCCCCCATCGCCAGGACAGCGGCGTCCTCTCCCACCGCCGGGCCGACCAGGACGCGCGGGTCTCGCGCCGGGATCCCGGCTAACAGCCGGGCCAGGAGATCCGCCGGGAGTTTCCCCGCCGGGAGGAGCGCCAGGCCCGACCGCGGCCCCACCCGGCTCGCCTTGTGGATCGTTCCCCCTCCCGCGCGCCGCACCCGTCCCCCGGGCCTCCGCCTCACATCCCCTCCGGGAAGAAGAAGGGGGCCGGGGTAATCAGGAGGAGGAGCAGGGCAAAGGCGCCCAGGGCGAGCAAACGCCGGCGCGGATCGAGCGGCGTCACGTCGTCCAGGGGAGGCGGATGCTGGAACCCCATCGCCATCGGCAGGACCGCCCAGATCAGCCAGCCCTGCCAGAAGAAGACCCCGAGCGCCACCAGGACCCCCGCCGTCCCTATCGCCACCTCCCGGTGCCGGCGCCCGAGCAGCGCGTAGGCGATGTGCCCCCCGTCCAGTTGCCCGATGGGCAGGAGGTTCAGAGCCGTCACGAAGAGCCCGATCCAGCCGGCGAAGGCCACCGGGTGCAGGAGGATGTCCAGGCCGTCGGGCACGGGGCCGACGGCGATGGCCTGGAGCGCCAGGAACAGGAGCGAACTCCCGAGCCCCACGCCCGCGCTCTGCGCCGGCACCACCGTCGAGAGGCGCAGCCCGACGAGGACCGCCGGGATGGCGAGGACCAGGCCGGCCAGCGGCCCCGCGATCCCCACGTCCAGGAGGGCCCTCCGGTCGGTGACCGGGGACTTCATCCGGATGAAGGCCCCGAAGGTCCCGAGCCCGACCGGCGCCGGGATGAAGTAGGGGAGCGTCACCCGGATCCCGTACGCCTTCGCCGTGAAGTAGTGGCCCAACTCGTGGACCCCCAGGATGGCCAGAAGGGTGGCGGCGAAGGGAAGCCCGGCCACCAGGGTCCCGGGGTCGCTCAGGGGGTCGGCCCCCTGATGGAGCGCCCCGACGAACAGGGTCGTCAGCAGCGTGGCGACGAACAACACCAGGTTCGGCCAGGGCTCCTTCAGCCACGCGCGCGCGGGGGGGACGACGGCCCGGAGGAGGACGATCTCCTCCCGGCTTCGCAGGAGGGGATGGTAGCCGAGCGGCGCGAGGCGGCCGGTCAGAAGCCGCACCGCGGTCTCCGGGGAGGCCAGGAGAACTCCCCGGAATCGGACAGCCGCCTCCTGGACCTGTGCCTCCTCCACCAGGAAGACGTCCGTGAGGAGGCGCGCCAGCTCGAAGGCGGAATGCTGCGAGGCCTCCGGCTCGGTCATGTCGTCTCCCTCACGGCGGAGGCGGCGCCGCCCGCGGCCGCCGACACCGGCAGCCGCGCCCCCGTCCGGGCGAGGAGGGCCGCCGCGGCCACGGTGCAGGCCACGGAGAGACCGAAGGCAGCCTGGTACGACCCCATGGCATCGAAGACCGCCCCGCCCATCCAGGGGCCCAGGGCCATCCCGAGGCCCTGCCCCACTGCGATCATCCCGAAGATGGCGCCGTAGGATCGCCCCTGGTACAGCTCGGCCGTCAGCGCCGAGATGATTGGTCCGCGCGCGCCGAAGGTGAGGCCGAAGAAGAGGGCGTAGGCGTAGAGGGGCCAGAGAACCGGCGGGCCCGGGGCGAAGAGCAAGGCCAGGATGCCGAGCGCCGTCAGGGCATAGCTCAGGATCCCCGTGGCCACCCGCCCGAAGCGATCCGAGAGGGCACCGAAGGCGAAGCGGCCGACCGAGCTCAGGGCCCCCACGATCCCGAAGATGGCGACCGCCGTCAGGTGCCCGTAGCCCCGATCCACCGCGTAGACCACCTGGTGGGTCGTGACGGTAAACATCCCGATGGGGGTCAGGAAGAAGACCAGCAACAGGTACCAGAGGGTGCGGGTCCGCAGGGCCTCCCGGAGTGTCCAGCCGCCGGCCGGGCCGGCCACCACCGTCTCCTGCGCGGGGCCCGGCGCCCGGATGCTCGTCTGTCGCGGAAGCAGGAAGGTCGTCAGCGGCAGGAGAACCGCGGCGGCGAGCGCGGCCAGGACCAGGAAGGCGCCGCGCCACGTCAGGGCCGCAATGAGGGCCTGGGTGAGAGGGCTCAGGAGGAAGACCCCGAGCCCGATGCCGGCGAAGGCCATGCCGATGGCCGTCCCGCGGGTCCGGGGGAAAGCCTGGGCCAGGAGAGCCGACTGGGGGACGTTTCCGACGCACCCCACGCCGAGGGCGACCAGGACGCCAAAGGTGAGGGCCAGGTCGGTGAGGTCACGCGCAGCGGCGCTGAGGAGAAGCCCGCCAGCCAGGAGGATGGCGCCTGTCGGGAGGAGCAGGCGGGGGCCCGAGCGATCCATGTAGTAGCCGATCAGAGGGGAAACTCCGCCGCCCACCAGCATGTGGAGGGAATAGACGGCGGCGGTCGGACCGCGACCCCGGCCGAACTCCGTGAGCAGGGCCACGTAGAAGACCGGGAAGGTGAAGGAGAGGCCGTAGGCAACCGCCAGGGTGAGGAAGCTGACGGCCAGCGTAAGCCCTGGCCCTCCCTCGCCTGGCCGGCTCTCCCCTCGCGCTGCCCGCGCCCTCCGCCACGGCGCGCGCTGCATTCTGGTTTGTCTTATAGCACGCGCCGCCGGGGCAGTCAAAAGGAACCTGTATCCAGGGCATACGAGTCCTCCTGGCGCCACAGGTCTCTAGGATTCCCCCGCGACCACTCAAGGGAGGGGCATGGGGAACAGGGTGCCGGCAAGCCAGGCTTCGAGCTGGTCGGCGTAGTGGGGGGAGGAGGGCTCGCCCGAGACGCCGCCCGGGATGACCCAGCCGCCGCCCCCGGGCTCCCCCAAGTCCACCACCTGCCGGTAGGAGGGTCCCGCCACGGCCTCGAAGGGGGCAGCGAAGAAGTAGGCGCTCATGTTGACGGTCATGCCGTCGCCCGGCATCTCGACCGGCCCCCGGTTGAAGCCAAAGAGCCGGCCCAGGATCCGGCTGCCCCGGGCCGTTCCGGGCGTCAGGGGATGCCGAAGCGTGAGCCGGTGCAGCCGCCCCCACCGCCAGGCCGCCGCGTCCGGGCCCATCTTTTCCCTGAGAAATGCCACCGCCTCCTCCAGGGTCTGCTGAAGGATGGAGGGGAGAGGCGCGGGGAGTGCCGCCGTCTTCCCCTCAAGCAGCAGGGCATCCAGAAGGGCGGCCGGAACGTGGTTGACGGCGAAGAGGCGCGCGGCCAACCCGGGCCGCAGCGCCTCGAGGGGCGCCCCCAGGACCCGCTCGCGCAGACGCCAGTACCAGGCGTGAAAGAGGGCCGCCGTGCCGCTCTCGCGGGCCATCTGTCCGTCCCAGGCGAGCAGGCGATCGGCGGCCTCGCGCGCCACTCCCGCCAGGGCATCCCGGTGCGGGGCAAGGCAGCGCCCGACGAGGAGCAGCGCCTGGAGCGACACCGTGTCGGTCTGGAGGCGGCGGCAGGCCTCGGGGCGGACCGAGGGCATCCCGCGCAGGACCCCCTGGATCCGGCTGGCCCGGTAGGGGGGCTCCCACAGCGTCGTGAGGTACGGTCCCTCCTCGCTCGCGCGGTTGTTGGCGCTGACCAGGAAGCCCGACGCCGGGTTCAGCACGTGCGGCAACTCCTCAAAGGGGAGGAACCCCTGCCAGGCCGTGGCGGGATCGGCGCCGTCCAGGGGAAGGGGGCCATCCCCCGGCCGGCACCGCCTCGGGAAGCGCCCGGCCACGAACCCGCCGATATTCCCGTCCGCGTCGGCCACGAGGATGTTCTGGGGGGAGAGGGCGAAGTCCCGCAGCGCCTCCCGGAACGCCGTCACGTCCGCGGCGCGGTTCATGGCCAGCAGCGCGTCGAGACTGCGCGTCGGCAGCATCCCGGTCCAGGCAAGGGAGAGGGGGCCGAGCGGCCCGGTGTCGAAGAGGTCCGAGATGAGCGGACAGCGCCCTGGGAACCGGCGGACGAAGCGGAGCGTAACCCGCCGGGGCTCCGCCTCCCCGCGCACCCGCACCGCCACCTCCTCGACCTCGAGCGGCTCCCAGGCCTGCCCGCGGCGAGCGGCGACGGGCGGACCTGGCGCCAGGGTTTCCCGGTACAGGTCCACGTCATCGGGGAGGGCGGCTGTCATCCCCCAGGCGAGGGAGGGGGTCCGGCCGATGGCGACCCCCGGGACGCCGGGCAGGGTCACGCCCGCAACCCGGTAGGGACCGCCCCGGAGGCAGACCGGCAGCCAGATGCCGGGGAGGCCGAGGGGCAGGTGCGGGTCGGCGGCCAGGATCGGCTTCCCGCTGGCTGTCCGCTTGCCTGCCACGGCCCAGGCGTTGCTCCCCACCCAGCCGCCGCCTCCCCATCCGAAGCCGTCAAGAGCCGTGCCGGACATCGGGAGGCGGTCCGGCGGCGGCCCCGTGAGGGTCGGGCCCCACGCCGGGGACGAAGGCAAGAGCGGGGGTCCCTTCCGCAAGAGTGCGATCTCCCCCAAGGTCAGCTCGGCGCGCAGAGCGATACTCAGGCGCCAGGCCACGAGGCGGCCCACGGCGAGCGAGTCCGCCGGGCGCCAGGGCTCGGGGACATAGCCCAGGACGGCACGCTCGAGAGGCCAGGCGCGGCGCGCCTCCGCCTCCGCGAGCCATGCGTTCACGCCGGAGGCGTAGGCGGCCAGGGCGTCCTGCGTCTCGGCCGAGGCCTCCGTCGCCTCCGCGAGGGCAGCCGCCCCGAGGCCGAGGGCCCGGTGGAGCAAATCCATCTGGAGGAAGACCTCCCCGGGCAGCGGGAGACTCCGGACCTCGGGCGTCCCTTTCCCCGGACCCAGGATTTCGGCCAGTCGTCCACAGGCGACGCGCCGGTACAGGTCCATCTGGAAGAGCCGCTCGGAGGCGACCACATACCCGAGGGCCTGGAACAGGTCCCAAGGCTCCCGGGCCTCAATGGTGGGGACGCTGCGGGCATCGCGGAAGAGGCGGACGGCGGCCCGCTGGCCCGGCAGGGAAAGCGGGCCCGGGGGAACCGGTGGACGTGGCGGCGGAAGGAGGCCGCACCGGCGGCCGAGCGCCCTCAGGAGAATCCACAAGCGCAGGGAAAGGGGAAGGGAGAGAAGCACTAGCGTGACTCCAACGAATTATCCCTCATGCTCATGCGACGGCTGGTGGGGTGCCGGGCCAAATGACGAGCATCACGAGGCCCGAGAGAGGAGGCGGACAGACCGCTCTGCCGCGGGTCCTGTCGCCGGCGTGCCCCACTCGCCGCCGGGCTCCGTCACCCGCTCAGCCCCTGCCGCACTTCGGTGAAGTGCGGCAGGAGGCCGAGGGGGTCCCACTCCGCCCCGCCGCTCGGGGGCCGCGCCCGGCGCCACCCGCGGCTCAACTGCAATCCTCGGTGAAATTCGTTGGAGCAGCGCTAGGAGCCGCCAGGGACCCGGGATAGGCCTCCCAGATACTCGAAGGAGGCCACGACGTTCAGTCGGTCGAGACCCATGGCCTCCGGGAGGGGGGAGTAGGGGGCGGCCTTTCGGATGGCCTCCAGGGCGGCATCGTCCAGGATGGAGACGCCGGAGGAATCGGCCAGGCGGAGGCGGGCGAGGCGTCCGTCCTGCCGGATGGCGAACTCGATGACCAGTTTCCCCGTGAGGCCCCGCTCCTGGGCCAGGAGGGGATAGCGCCACGCCCGCTCGACCCGCCGCTTGACCTCCTCCAGGTAGGCGGCGTACTCGTGCGCCCGGGACTCCAGTGCCACGGTCGCCTCCCGGCCGCTCCCCTCGCCCACCTGCCCGGCATCGTAGGGGCCGGGCACGGGTGACGTGAGCGCCCGGTTCCCGATGCGCGCGAGTTGCTCCCGGAGGGAGAGGCGGGAAGGCGACGGGCTCGGGATCGAGGTCGGCGCTGGTGCCTGGGGAGGGTTCGCGATCAAGGGTGGAGCCGTTGCCTGCGGACGGCTGGGGACCGAGCGCGGCGCGGCCGCCTCCGGAGCGGGTCGAGCCTCCAGGACGGGCGGCGCCGGCCCCGCCGGCTCCCTTGGGAGGCCGGGCTCCGGCCCACGCGGGAGGGGGCCCGTGGGCAGGCGGGGAGTCCCGCGGCTCTCGGCCGAGCCGATGGGACCTGTCCCCGGACCGGGGGCCTTCGCCCGGCTGCTGAACCTGCCGATCGCTTTGGCCCCCGGAGGAGCCGGCTCCGGGCGCCGCGGCGGCGGCTGGTCCACGAGGGGGCCGACCGGCGGCTCGACGAAGCGGATGCGCAGGGGGGGAAGGTTCGGTAGCGGATCGGCGGGCGGACTGAACTGGAGGAGGCCCAGGAAGCCAGCATGCAGGAGGGCGGAGGCGGCCAGGAACCGGAGGAGCGACTGGTCCCTCAGGGTCATCCCCGCCCTCCCCGACGCCCGGTCTTCCGGAGGCGGGCGGCCCGCTCCAGAATCGCCGCGGCGTGCCGGCGGGGAAGGTCCGAGTCCCCCGCGGCCCCGAGCATCCGGGCCAGCTCGGCCACCCGGTTCTCGCCCTCGAGGCTGTGCAGCGAGGTCTCGGTCCGGCCGCCGCGGGTCCGCTTCTCCACCCGGTAGTGAGCGTCGGCCATGGAGGCGATCTGGGCCAGGTGCGTGACGCACAGGACCTGGCGCCCGGCGCCGACGGCCGCCAGTTTGCGCCCCACCACCTCGGCCATCCCGCCCCCGATCCCGCTGTCCACCTCGTCGAAGATGAGGGTCGGGGTCTCATCAGCCTCGGCGAGCATTCCCTTCAGGGCCAGCATGATCCGGGACAGTTCGCCACCCGAGGCCACCTTGGCCAGCGGGCGGACCTCCTCCCCCGGGTTCACGCTCAGGAAAAACTCCGCCTCCTCCAGGCCGGTCACCCGGATCGGGACGGGCTTCCCCGCGGCGGCCGGCTCCCGGTGGAAGCGGACCTCGAAGGCCGCCCGGGGCATCCCCAGTTCGCGCAGTTCGGCCAGGACCCCCTCGCGCAACTTCGCCGCCGCCGCCTCGCGCTTGCGGGAGAGCCGCCGGCCGCGCTCCAGGAGATCCGCGGCGAGCCGCGTCTCCTCGGCGGCCAGGGCCTTCAGGCGCTCGGGGGCTTCCTCGATCTGCGCCAGGTCGGCAGCCGCGGCCGCGCGGGCCTCGAGAACCGCAGCGACGCTCCCGCCGTACTTGCGCTTCAAGCGCTCGATGGCGTGCAGCCGGGTCTCGATCGCCTCCAGGCGGCCCGGGTCGAAGTCCACCTTGGAGCGATACCGGCGGACCTCGGCGGCGACATCCTTCAAGAGCGCCTCGGCCTGGGCGCACGACTCCTGGAGGGGTGCCAGGCTGGGATCGTAGCGGGCCCCCTCGGCCAGGCGGGCCGCGGCCCCCTTCAGGCGGGCCAGGAGCGCCCCCTCCTCTCCCTCCAGGGCGCCGTAGGCCTCCTCCACCAGCGCGAAGAGCCGCTCGGCGTTCGCGAGGATGCGGCGCTCGGCCTGCAGCCGCTCCTCCTCCCCGACCTCCAGGCGGGCGGCGTCAATCTCCTTTACCTGGAAGGCGAGGAAGTCCCGCCGGGCCGCCTGCTCGCGGGCGGCGGTCTGGAGGGTCGCCTGCTCGCGCCGCACCCCCTCCCACGCCAGGAACTGCTCCCGAAAGGCGCCCGCCTCCTCCGCCGTCCCCCCGAAGACGTCCAGCAGCTCGAGGTGTCGCCGCGCGCTCAGGAGGAGCCGCCCCTGATGCTGGCCGTGGATGTCCACGAGGCACTCCCCCAGGGTCCGGAGCGTCCCGGCCGGGACCATCTGGTTGTTCACGTAGGCCCGGCCCCTCCCGTCCCGCGGCAAGAGCCGGCGCAAAATGAGCAGGCCGTCCTCGGGAGCCGTGAGCCCGGCCTCGACGAGGGCGGCCGAGACGGCGGGGATGCCCGACACATCGAAGGCGGCCTCCACGGCCGCCTCCGCCGTGCCGGTCCGGATGAGGTCCGGGTCGCTCCGGGCCCCCAGGGCCATCGTCAGGGCGTCAATGACGATAGACTTCCCCGCCCCCGTCTCCCCCGTGAGGGCCGTGAGACCGGGCCCGAACTCCGCCCGGACCTCTTCCACCAAAGCGATGTTCCGGATGGCGAGTTCGCGGAGCATCCCGTTACCGCTCGCCCCACTTTAACTTGGTGCGCAGGACCTGGTAGTAGGACTTCTTCGGGGAGGCGACGAGGGCAATCCGCTGCTCGGCCCGGCGGGCCTCGACCACGTCCCGGTACCGGAGCGGGAAGCCCACCTGGCCGTCCAGGGTGAGGAAGACGTCCTCGCCCTCCGAGCCCTGCACCACCTCGACCTTCGCCCCACCCGGGAGGACCGCGGGCCGGTTGGCGAGCGTGTGGGGGCAGATCGGGATCAGGACCAGCGCCTCAAGAGCCGGGTGGACGATGGGGCCGCCGGCCGAGAGGCAGTAGGCGGTGGAGCCGGTGGGCGTCGAGAGGATGAGGCCGTCCGCCCGGTAGGTGGTGACGTACTCGCCGTCCAGGTAGGTCTCTAACTCCACGATCCGAGCCATGGCCCCCTTGTTGATCACGGCATCGTTCAGGACGGTGTACTCGGCGACCCGCTCCCCCTGCCGGTGCACGTGGACGCTCAGCATCATCCGGAGGCTGAGCCGAAGCTCCCCGCCCAGGATGTCCCCGAGGAGGGGGAAGAGTTCTTCCAGGGTGATCTCGGTCAGGAACCCCAGGCCCCCCAGGTTCACCCCCAGGATCGGGACGTCCCGCCCCCCCACGAGGCGGGCCACCGACAGGAGGGTCCCGTCTCCTCCCAGGACGATGAGGAAGTCCGCCCGGCCCGGGAGATCGGCTTTGGGCACGCCGGCCTCGGGCATCCCGGCCAGCGCCGCGGTGTCCTGGTCCATGAGGATGGTCCGGTCCCGCTCCCTCAGCCACGGGATGAGGGTGCGCAGGACCTGGCGGGCCTCCGCCTTGTGGGGCTTGGCCACGATCCCGATCGTCCGAATCTCGCGCTGGCTCATCCGTACTCAGTTTCTCCACGAATCAGTCGAAATCCTTAAGTCGCCTTGCTCCGTGATGAACCGTGAGAATCTCCACCTCATCTGAGAGGAGCCGTATAGATGACCCGGTAGCTCTGCACGATGATCTCGCGAATATCCTCTCGGCCGATCTCCGGGACAACACGACCTGACCGGGGAAACCGTGCTAAACGGTCTGTCACCCTGAAAACACGATCCGCGAATACTTCCGCGTATCGAGGAGCATCCCGAGCAATGAAGAGACAAATCGCCTCCACGTCATCCAGCGCCTAGCTCGTCCAGCTTACTTGAGCCATTGCGCCATTCGACGGCGAGCCTCCTCCTGCGACACTTTCTGCCCGGAATCCGCTTGCACTATCCCCCGCTCGACCTTATAGAGGAGATACAGACGTTCTATCGCATCTTCCACCGTCGCATCTGCAGGAAGATCCTGAATAGCCTTGATCATCTGCTTTTTCGTAGGCACGGTTACCACTCCTGCTTCAGTTTATCATTGTCCCCCACCATCGGTCTCAAAAGCTCCGCGCGTGCTGCGGGGGCCCCGCCCCTCCAGGGTGATTCGGGGCACGAAGCCCTCCTCTTCAGCCGCCGAGCAAGCTGGACATCCGACGTTCCACCTCCTCCTGATCAAGGGCGCGACCTTCCCCGATATCCCTCAGTCCTCGCTCGATCTTCTGGCGGACGTAAGTGTGGTATCGGGTGTCCTCAAAGGAGGCATCCTCCGGTAGCTCCTCGAGCATCTTTCAGACCTCGCTCTCATCTGGATAAAAGGTGAACCCCGGAGGCACTGATTCGAACTCCTCGAACGACTCGACCTCCTCAATTTCGCCGACAGAGAGCATTGGTGGATCCGAGCTTTCGTTGAGGACCATTCCGGCCAACTTGGGATCCTCACGAACAAGCCGAAGGGCGTGCTGCCTAGCTTGGTCGGAGTTAGGGGCCTCTACGAAGCGCGTCGTGTAGAACCCTAGACGCTGAGGCTCGTCGTCTACCTTCATCCAGAAGTTCTTGCCGTTGAGCATGACGCGATACCTTCCCAACAGTGCTTTCCCCGCCGCCCAACTTATTGCGGGACCACCACCGGGCGCACCGAAATGATTGACTCGAGCGCGGTGTCCAGGTCCAGGGCGTCCCCGACCTTGGCCAAGTGGAGCAGGAACTCCCGGTTCCCCTTCGGCCCGAGGAGCGGCGAGGCGGTGAGTCCCCGGACGGTGAACCCGGCTGCAGCG
>Ga0214472_10001737_pt1 | contig 23856 bp, 23 predicted proteins | sample RVTome_6_FD_207662 | JGI IMG/M metagenome (GOLD analysis project Ga0214472, IMG submission 207662) | Soil microbial communities from uranium-contaminated site in the Upper Colorado River Basin, Wyoming, United States - RVT140D175 | ecosystem: Environmental > Terrestrial > Soil > Contaminated >...
TGGTATCCGACCGGGCGGCCTTCGCCAACTGGTACTACAAGCAGGATCCCACCCATGTCTGCTTTTTCTCCCGCCGGGCCTTGGTGTGGTGGGCGGATCAGACCTGTTGCGATATCAGCTTCCTTGGTCAGGATGTAATCCTGCTGCACAAAGCCCCAGCTTTTGCTGATCGTGGGGTGCGATTTTGATCGGTCCGGGGGAGGAAGTGAAGTTCTTGTACCGGAAGTACGTTGTTAAAACAATTCAGACCACGCCACCGGTTCCAGCCAAAGAAAAGATTTTTTGCCTCCTCCCGCATACCTTGCTAAGATTCCCACTCAAGGAGGTGGCCATGAACGAAATCATTTTCCTGGTCGAAGAAGCACCGGAAGGGGGATATTCCGCCAGGGCGCTTGGCGAATCTCTTTTCACCGAGGCTGAGGATCTTGCCGAACTGCATGCGAACGTCCGGGATGCCGTTGCATGTCATTTCGACCCCGATCGTATGCCGAAAATGATTCGCCTGCATTTAGTCCACGAGAAAGTCCTCGCGGTATGAAGCTTCCGCGCGACCTCCGCGGGAATGCGCTGGCGAAAGCCCTCGGCAGCCTCGATTGCCATATCACCCGCAGACAGGCAGCCACCTCAGGCGGACCCTCACCACTCCAACCGGCGAGCACCACATCACGATCCCCGCTCACAATCCACTCAAGATCGGCACTCTTGCCGCCATTATCGCCGACATCTCAGCACACCACGGGCTCACGAGGGATGAGTTGCTAAAGCAGCTTTTTCCCTGAAGTTATTGCTGGGGTCGGATAAACCTGCTGTAATCCAAAACAAATCTAGCATAGTGCAAAAGGGTCAAACCTACACAATCCAAAAATTGAAAACTGTAGACGCGACCCCTCTCCGATTCCATTGATATTTCTTTTACCCTCCCTTGGTTCGTCCATCTGTGGAGGGTGCTTCGATCTCGAGGGAATTGATCTTTCGGTAGAGCGTGCTCGTGTCGATTCCAAGGTCCCGGGCCGTGCGCTTGCGGTTACCCTTGTGGCGATGCAGGGCATCCGTGATCAGGGCCCTTTCCATGGTCTCGAGTGTGCTGAAGCCGCCCGACTTTTGATCCAGCGGAAAATCCGGGGGGCGGAGTTCATGCGGCAGGTGGTGCATTTCGATCTGGCCGCTGGAGCACAACACAAAAGCGTGCTCCAGGATGTTTTCCAATTCCCTGACATTACCCGGATAATCATATTCCATCAGGCGGGTGAGCACGTCATGGGAAACACCGGCGATCTGGCGGTTGTGGAGTCGGTTGAATTTGGTGACGAAATGGCCTATCAGAAGGGGGACATCCTCCCTTCTCTGCCGAAGACCCGGGATTTGCAAATGGATAACGCGGATTCGGTAAAAAAGATCTTCCCTGAAAGTCCCCTCCCGAACCAATTCGGCAAGGCACCTGTTCGTGGCTGCCAGAACCCGTACGTTCACAGCAAGCGGTTCGATGGCTCCCAGCGGTTCGACGACGCGTTCCTGGAGCACCCGCAAAAGGCGCACCTGCATGGCGGGGGATATGTCCCCGATTTCATCAAGAAAGATGGTGCCCCCGTCGGCAATGGCAAAGCGTCCGGGCTTGTCACGTCGAGCGTCCGTGAATGCTCCGGCCTTGTAGCCGAAAAGCTCGGATTCGAGCAAGGTGTCGGGCAGCGCTCCGCAGTTGATGGCCACAAACCGCTTGTTGCGCCGGTGCGAAAGATTGTGAATGGCCCGGGCAAAGAGTTCTTTGCCCGTACCGCTGGCTCCTTCAATGAGTACGGTACTGTTGGACTCGGCAATTTGAGGAAGGATGTTGAACAGATCCAGCATGGGTGGACTGCGTCCTATAATGTCTTCGAAGGTATAGCGGGACTCCAGTTCCTTCCGGAGTTCCTCCACCTGGCTCAGGTCCTGAAAGGTTTCCACCCCCCCCACAACCCGTCCCCCGCTATCTTTCAGCAGTGCCGTTGAAATACGAATGGGGATGCGCGTGCCCATGTCGCTGATGATGTGTGCCGTCCTGTTGAAAATCGGCTTTCCCGATTTCATGGTCTGCCGAAGCACGCACTCTTTCTCGCAAATGCTGGCCCGGAACACTTCGCAGCAGGGCCGCCCCAGCGCCTCCTGCCGATTAATGCCGGTGATCCGCTCTGCGGCGCGATTGAAGGTCGTGATCCGCCACTCCGGATCAACCGTGAATACCCCTTCATTGATCGAATCCAGAATGATGTCCTGGACTTGTCCTTGGATTGTCTGTTCCATGGGCTATCCCTTCCGCATCTGAGTTTTCATCTAAATCGAAATCGGGATCGAAATCGGCCTTTGGCTTTTGACTTTGGTTTGAATACCAAAACCCAGAAATCGAAAAAGGCTAACACCCGATTTCGATTTCGATAGCGATTTCGATTTGGAAAAATCCCAAATTTAAAGCCTGCCCCCTGTGTCAGGATAGATGTCGCCTCTCCTTGAGAGCCTTTGAGTGAACCCCGAGGGGCCGAAAGTTGAAATTACATGACCCGTTATTCTGAAGAATTGAAAGCGAACATCATCGCCCGAATGCTGGCGCCTCAAAACGCCAGTGTTCCCGCCTTGGCGCAAGAGACCGGGATTCCGAAAGACACCTTGTATGGTTGGCGTCTCCAAGCCCGCGGCCGGGACGGCGCATTGCCGAACCAGGCGCGGCAGGGCGGAGGTTTCAGCAACGAAGAAAAGTTTGCCATCGTGCTGGAAACCGCCAGCTTCAACGAATTGGAGCTGGGCGAATACTGTCGGCGCAAAGGCATCTATCCAGAACAGATCGCCGCCTGGAAAAGGGACTTCGTCCAAGGATCGAGCCCGGTAGCGAGCAAAACCGAGCGCGACCAATTACAACAGCAGGCCAAGACGATCAAGCAGCTTCAGAGCGAACTTCATCGCAAAGACAGGGCCTTGGCCGAGGCGGCGGCGCTGTTGGTACTCGAAAAAAAGGTTCAGGCGCTCTGGGCAGAGCCCGAGGACGAAAAATCGACCTCCCGGAGCGCCAAAAAATGATCACCCTACTTGATGAGAGCTGTGCCAGCGGCGCACGCTTGGCCGAGTCCTGCAAGGTCCTGGGCCTTTCGCCCCGCACCGTGCAGCGCTGGCGGCAGGACGGCGCGGTGAAGACCGACGGTCGCAAGGCAGGTGCACAGGGCCGGATTCCGGCGAATCGATTCGCAGAGCAGGAGCGGGACGAGATTCTGGCCACCGCAAACGCCCCCCGCTTCGCCCATCTTCCCCCCAGCCAGATCGTTCCGCAGCTCGCCGATGAAGGGCGCTACCTGGCCTCGGAATCGAGCTTTTACCGGATCTTGCGCGAGGAGAAACAGCTGGCCCATCGTGGCAAGGCCAAGCCGCCCACCCACTCTCGCCCCCCGGCGCTTGTGGCCACGGCACCCAATCAGCTCTGGAGCTGGGATATTACCTACCTGGGCACCACGGTGAAGGGCCTGTATTTTTACCTCTACCTGATCATGGACCTGTTCAGTCGCAAGATCGTCGGCTGGGAGGTTTTTGCCGAGGAGTCGGCCGAGCATGCAGCGACCGTGTTTCGTAAAGCCTACCTGCGCGAAGGAGTGGCCGGCCAATTGTTGCGGCTGCATTCCGATAACGGCGCCCCGATGAAGGGCGCAACCATGCTGGGAACTCTGCAGCGACTCGGTGTCGTCCCGTCTTTCAGCCGACCATCGGTCAGCAACGACAACCCCTATTCCGAAGCGTTGTTCAAGACCGTGAAATATCATCCCAGCTTTCCTGACAAACCCTTCGATACCTTGGAGCAGGCGCGTCAGTGGGTGGCCGGATTCGAGCAGTGGTACAACGAACAGCATCGCCACAGCGCCCTGAGATTCATCACCCCGGGCCAGCGCCACCGGGGCGAGGACCATGAAATACTGCACCAGCGAACGGTGCTCTACGCAGCGGCTAAAGCCAGTCGCCCCGAACGCTGGTCAGGCGACCACCGGAACTGGACCCGACCTGAGGTGGTCACCCTGAACCTCCAGAAGTCGTCCCAGGATCAACTGCTGCTCAAAGAAGATGCGGCATGAAAAAGCGACATCTTCCTTGACAACGACCGCCTGGCCATAACCAGGCCCATCTATGTGTAACAGAAACTCATGCATTATGCACGTCAACTGGACTATGAAGCCGTGCATAATGCAATACTACAAATCCTTTTCTGGATAGATTCTTAGGGTTTCTCATGCAAAACCAATAGGTTGCAAAATTTGGCGTCGTTGGTACATATGTTGCGAAGTAGTAGATTGATGAAGATCGCGATTCCAAATTGGCAAGGGCGGATTTCCCCGGTTTTTGACGAAGCGACCCGCCTAGTGCTCGTTGAAACGGGCCAAGGGCGGGAGGTACGGCGTGAGATCCAAACGCTGACCTGCTTTGATCCCTGGGGACGGGCCCGGGAGATCCTGTTACTGGGAGCCCAGGTTCTCATCTGCGGAGCGATATCCCGGCCGCTGGAGATGGCTCTCCATGGTGCCGGAATAACCGTGATCGCCCGGACCTGTGGTCCGGTGGAAGAAGTTCTGGCCGCATTCATGAGCGGCCAGGTGGAGAGCGAAGCTTACCGGATGCCGGGATGCGGCAGCCGGCGCGGTTCCCGGCTTCGCCGTCGGCAGGGACGCGGGTGGTAGCCGTGACCTGCGCGGGGATTAAATTACGTTTACGATGGCTAAGCAAAAATTTCGTCCTACAAGGCTTGGTGGTTTTTCAGGGACGAAGGCATACATCTAGTATGTCGAGATCCTGAAAAAACGCCGTAACGCCGTAGGGCGGACTTTTTGCGACGCCATCAAACAAAGAAAGGAGCACGCGATGCCAAGAGGAAATGGCACAGGCCCGCCCGGCGGAGGTCGTGGCGGAAGAGGTGGAAGAATGGGAGGTCCCATGGCCGCTGGTCCGGTAGGCTCATGCGTATGCCCCCAGTGCGGTAGCGAGACTACTCATGACACAGGCCAGCCGTGCAACACGAGGACCTGCCCAAAATGCGGCACACCCATGACAAGAAAGTGATAAACCAAAAAGAAGAAAAGGAGGTTGACCATGCCAGGAGGAGACAGAACAGGACCGAGGGGAATGGGCCCCATGACGGGAAGGGCAGCAGGTTATGGCGCGGGTTACGGTAGGCCTGGGTACGCAAATCCTGTCTATGGGAGAGAATTCGATGCCGGCTTCGGCCCGGGCCGGGGATTTTCCGGCGGCGGCCGGGGGTGGCGAAACTGCTTCTACACTACCGGATTGCCGGGCTGGGCGCGATTCGGCGGGTACGGGTACCCCGGACTTCAGGCGCCGGCCGTGAAGCCGGATCCCGAAATGGAAAAGCAGGTGCTGAAGTCGCAGGCCGATGCGCTCGAAGCGGTATTGGAGAGGATCAAACAGCGCCTTGGCGCCATGGAAAGCGGGAAAAACGAAGGGTGAAAAGTCAATGGTGAGGACTGAAGGCTCAAAAGAACGCTGCTACCTTTACATCCGTCCTTATTCAACCTTCAGTCCTTTCACCTGACCTTCAGAAAAGGAGAGCTATCGTGAAAGTAGCCTTTACCACCTCGGGGAATACCCTGGATGCGCTCATGGATCCACGTTTCGCCCGGGCAGCGGGATATATTATTTATGACACGGTTACCGACACCTTTGAGGCGGTCGATAACCAGAAGGCTTTCAATGCCGCGCATGGCGCGGGCATACAGGCAACGGAGGCGATCATGCGCCAGGGTGCGAACTGCGTCGTGACCGGCCATTGCGGCCCTAAAGCCTTCCGTGCCCTTTCGGCAGCGGGAATCCACATTTACCAGACGCAGGCTCAGACAGTGGCGGAGGCTCTGGAGGCGTACCGCGCCGGAGCGCTTCCGACCCTGAAGTCCGCCGATGTGGATGGGCACTGGTCATGATCATTTCGGTTGCCTCCGGCAAGGGCGGAACCGGCAAGACCACGGTGTCCGTCAATCTGGCGCGCATCATCGGTCGCGGCGTGCAGCTTCTGGACTGTGATGTGGAGGAGCCGAACGCCCATCTGTTTCTGCGGGGGCGTGAAACCGGTTGCGACATTGTCACAATCCCGGTTCCCGAGGTGGATGAGTCGCTGTGTGATGCATGCGGTGAGTGCGGCAGGTTCTGCCGCTACCATGCCATCGTGTCATTTGGTTCAACGCCCCTGGTTTTTCCCGAATTATGTCACGGTTGCGGCGGATGCATGTTGGTCTGTCCGCGAAAAGCCATCCGCGAGACGGGCCAGCGCATCGGCGTTGTGGAGACGCGGGAGGCGGACGGAATCTCGCTGATTCAGGGAAAACTGGATATCGGCGTACCCATGGCGCCACCGCTTATCCGTGGCGTCAAGGCGCGGCTGGACAAGAAGAGGACAGCGATTCTGGATGCGCCGCCGGGGACCTCATGTCCGGTTATCGCCACGGTGCGGGGTTCTGATTTTGTGGTGCTGGTTACGGAGCCGACTCCATTCGGCCTCCATGATCTGCGGCTGGCCGTGGACATGATCCGGGAGCTTTCCATTCCTTTTGGTGTGGTCGTGAACCGCATGGGAGTCGGCGACGATCGGGTGCACCGATTCTGCCGCGAGAAGGACATACCGCTACTACTGGAACTGTCCGATGACCGGCGTATTGCCGAGGCTTATTCACGTGGAGAACTCGTAGTGGATGCGCTGCCCGAATATACATCGAATTTTGCGACTCTTTTGTTGAATATCAGGGAATACAGTGGCGCCAGGGAGAAATGATCCATGCCTGATTCAAAAGTCGAGGAACTTGTCATAATCAGCGGCAAGGGAGGCACGGGAAAAACGAGCATTGCGGCCTCCTTTGCCGTACTCGCCGGATTCTCGGTGATTGCCGACTGCGATGTGGACGCGGCGGATATGCATCTCATTCTCGCGCCCAACGTCTGGGAAAGGCATGAATTCCGCTGCGGCAATGCAGCGGTGATTCGTCCGGCCGATTGCACAGGATGCGGGAAATGTCGTGAACTATGCAGATTTGACGCTATTGCCGAGGCCGATGGAGGCGGGACGTACGTCGTCGATCCCGTCGCTTGCGAAGGGTGTGGGGTTTGCGTCCGTTTCTGCCCCGCGCAGGCTATCGATTTTCCCGAATCTCTGTGCGGGGAATGGATGGTGTCCGAGACCCGCTGCGGCCCCATGGTCCATGCACGGTTGGGGATTGCCGCGGAGAATTCCGGCAAGCTGGTCTCAACCGTGCGTCGCGAGGCAAAACGCCTGGCCCAGGAAAACGGGCATGGACTGGTGCTTGTGGATGGGCCGCCGGGCATCGGCTGCCCGGTGATCGCCTCCCTGACCGGGACGTCGCAGGCTCTTGTGGTAACCGAGCCCACGGTTTCCGGAGAACATGACCTGGAACGGGTGCTGAAGCTGGCACGGCATTTCAACATTCCGGTCGCGGTATGCGTGAACAAATGGGATCTGAATCCGGAGATGACGGAGCGGATAGAGGCTCTGGCGGTCCGTTCGGGAGCGCGCATCGCCGGTCGTATCCGCTATGACCGGGCGGTGACGTTGGCTCAGATACAGGGAAAAGCGGTGGTGGAGATCGACGCCCCCTCGGCCGAAGATATCCGCCAGGTCTGGGAGTCGCTCGGGCTATAGTTCGCTCGCCGACCAGGAACTTCATGAACATCAATACTCTAAAAATTACGATTCTTGTGGACAACTGCGCCGGTAACGGACTTTTGTCCGAGCATGGACTGTCACTATGGATAGAAACAGGGGATAGATGCATCCTGCTTGATACGGGGCAGGGAGGGGCTCTGTCGCCCAATGCGGAGAAGTTGGGCATAGACTTGTCCAGGACCGGCGCACTGGTATTGAGCCATGGACATTACGATCATACCGGAGGCGTATCAAGGGTCCTCAGAGCCGCATCGGAAGTGGAGGTTTGCTGCCATCCGTCGGCGGTGGTTCCCAGGTACGGATCGGACGCAGGCCAGCCAAAACCCCTCGGGATACAGTGCGAGTCCATGCGGTTACTGGACGGTCTGCCTTCCCAGAGAATGCACTGGATACAGAACGGCTGGGAATTGTCTCCCGGTATCGGATTGACCGGCTATGTTCCCCGGAATTCCGAATACGAAGACACCGGAGGGGATTTTTTCCTGGACCCGGAACTGAGCCGTCCCGATCCCATCGATGACGACATGGCGCTTTGGATACGCACGCGGAAAGGACTGGTCGTATGTGTGGGGTGTTGCCACTCCGGTCTCATCAACACCCTGAGCCAGGCGCTTTTCCAAAGCGGAGCGCCACGGCTCAGGGCAGTCATCGGCGGATTTCATCTCGTGAACGCCGATGACCGCCGTATGGAAAACACCGTCAAGGCGCTTCAGGCCCATTCCCCGGACCTGATCGTTCCCTGCCATTGTACCGGCCACCGGGCGGTCGATGCCTTGAAACATGCCTTCGGCGATGGCGTGATCATCGGGTCTTCCGGGAGAACATTTGACTTCTGACAGGCAGTGAAGCAGGCGTATCGATCCCCGAACGGTAGCGGGGTGTAGCACAACGACAATAAAAGGAGAAGAAAGATGGTGCAGCCACATGATTGCTCGGGCGGATCATGCCCTAGCGGGCAAACAGGGCAGAATGAAAAGTCGGGAGTCGATGAGGCGCTGGAACGCATCGGTCACAAGGTAGTGGTGCTCTCCGGCAAGGGCGGGGTAGGAAAGAGCACCGTAGCGGTCAACTTGGCGGTATCGCTCAGCACTATGGGCGGGTACCGGGTCGGTCTTCTGGATATCGACATTCATGGACCGAGCGTTCCCAAGATGCTAGGTCTGGAAGGGACCAAGATGTGGTCGTCGGACCGGGGCAAGCTGATTCCGGTCGAGTTCGGAGGATTGAAGGTGATGTCCATCGGATTTCTTTTGTCGGGCGAGGCGGAAGCGGTGATTTGGAGGGGGCCTGCCAAGGCGTCCGCCATCAAACAGTTCATCGGAGAGGTGGAGTGGGGGGACCTGGACTACCTGATCGTGGACTGTCCGCCCGGAACCGGCGACGAACCGCTTACTGTGATCCAGACCCTGGAAAAGATTGACGGCGCTGTTGTGGTCACCACTCCCCAGGACATGGCCCTGACGGACGTGCGTAAATCCATCAGTTTCTGCGGCCAGCTCAATCTGCCGGTACTCGGTGTGATCGAGAACATGAGCGGTCTGGTCTGTCCCCACTGCGGTGAGACGATCGATGTCTTCAAAAGTGGGGGCGGTGAATCCATGGCTCTCGAAATGGGAGTTGCGTTCCTCGGCCGCGTCCCCATGGACCCGAGAATCGTGCAGGCGGGAGACGACGGAGCGCCATATTCATACCATCAGTCGGATACGGAAGCCGGTAAATCCTTCAGCGACATCGTTACGGTGATAATGGAAAAAACGGCCTTGGGCAACGAGAGAAGGGAGGCATAGCAAAGAGGCGCATTGCGATACCTGTATGCAAAGGAGTTCTACCCATGCATTTGAAAAAATCACTGTAACGAAGCATTTCAATAGAAGAAAAAAGGAGACGATTGCCTTGTATACTGAACTGGCAATGGATCATTTCATCAATCCGCGGAATATCGGGATCATTGAGGATGCGGATGCAATCGTACAGGTCGGAGATCCGAAGTGCGGCGACAGCCTCCTGCTCTTTCTCAAATTCAGCACCGACACCATCAGCGAGGCGAAATTCAGGATCAAGGGGTGCCCCGCCGCCATCGCAACGGCCTCCATGACCACGGAAATGGTAAAAGGGATGACGCTGAAAATGGCCCTTGAGCTGACCGACGAACAGGTCGCCGAAGCTCTGGGCGGTCTGCCGGAAGACAAAATACACTGTTCGTCCCTCGCCGTTGGCGCGGTGCATGCGGGAATAAAGCACCATATGTCGTCCGACGAAGGAAACTACGAGGCAGGGCGCCAGTTGGCGAAATAGATGGAAACTTCAGAAAAAACCGCTTTTTTTTCGATTTTGACCAATGCATCCCTGGTCGGAATCAAATCGGCTCTGGCCATATTCTCCGGAAGTTTGGCCATCAAGGCCGATGCCATCCACTCGTTAACCGACGTCATTTCCTCAGTCATTGTCCTCATCGGCATCAAAATTTCCAAGCGCCGAAGTCGAAGCTTCCCCTACGGCCTCTACAAAATTGAGAACCTGGTCGCCCTGGGAACGGCCCTGTTAATTTTCGTTGCCGGCTATAAGATTGTCGAGGAAGTTTTCATCAGTCGAACCCGGATTTTTCTGTCGAACATTCCCATGGCTGCAGGAGGGATCTGCATCTCGATACTGATCACTTGGCTGTTCTCCCGCTATGAGCTCAGAAAGGGACTTGAAACGGGGTCCCCCAGCCTCGTGGCGGATGCCCGGCACGTGTGGACAGACATGCTCTCTTCCGTGGTGATCCTGATCTCCCTGCTGGGGAGTGCCTTCGGATTCGTCCTTGACCGGTATGCCGCCCTGATCGTGGTGGCGTTTATCGGCAAAGCAGCCATCCATATTTTCCTTGATGCGGCACGGGTTCTGCTGGATGCCTCCCTCGATTACGAAAGCATGAACCGGATTCGGGAAATCGTGATGGCGGATCCGAGGGTAGTGAAAATCAACGAAATGCGGGCAAGAAATGCAGGACGCTATAAATTCGTGGAACTGGATCTGGTCTTGCGGGTAAAGGAACTGAAAAAAGGCCACTCGACCACTGAAGAGATAAAACAGCGCATCAAGTGCGACCTGGAAAACGTGGATCACGTTTTGATCCATTACGAACCACAGAAAAAAGAGTGCATCACACTAGGAATCCCCCTTTCAGAGGACCGCCGAACTGTTTCGGAACATTTTGGGGAAGCTCCTTTTTTCCGGGTTCTGATCCAAAGAACGAAGGACGGTGCTGTTGTTTCCGATTCTATCCTGACCAACTCCTACAGCCAGGAAGACAAAACCAAGGGAATTAAAGTCGCCAATTGGTTGTTGGAAGAAGGTCTTGATGTGCTGATTGTCCGCAAGGATCTAGCCGGAAAAGGGGCGGGTTTCGCTCTGGGAAATGCCGAAGTTGAAATCCTGATTACGAAGGAAATCGATGTTGAAAAGGCTTTGGCAGGCGTGAAAACTGAATTGTAGGGCCTGAATATTCTACGGGGAGTGTCGCTATGCTTGATGCGCAAAATATTCCGAAAAAAATAATGCCCGGCTTGGAAAAAGTGCGTCATGTTTTGGCCGTGGCCAGCGGCAAGGGCGGAGTAGGCAAGACCACCATAGCGGTAAATGTTGCCCTCGCACTGGCAGATAAGGGCAGCAAGGTCGGCCTTCTGGACGCAGATGTCTACGGGCCGAGCGCACCGGTAATGCTGGGACTTAATGAATCACCAGGCTGGGAAAATCAGATGATGATTCCTGCGCAGAAGTTTGGGCTTAGGATCCTGTCCATAGGCATGATCACCGAAAAAGGCCAACCGGTTGTCTGGAGAGGACCTCTTGTATCCAAGGCAATCAGCCAATTGCTGGGACAGGTCTTGTGGGGTGATCTGGATTATCTGGTTGTGGATTTTCCGCCAGGAACGGGAGACCCTTCCATTACGATCGCACAATCACTTCCCGATGCGGGAGTCCTGATGGTGACAACGCCACAGGAAGTGGCACTGGCCGAAGTGCGGAGAGATATTGATCTGTTCAAAAAATTCAATATGAACATTATCGGATTAATTGAGAACATGTCATATTTTTTCTGTGGCCACACCGGAAAACCAATTGAAATATTTGGGCAGGGTGGAGGTTAAAATTAAGCGAAGAGTTCGGACTACCCTTGCTGGAGAAAATTCCCATTGATTTGGAAATTGGCAAAGGTGGCGACTCTGGGGTTCCTCTGATGCTTTCAGCACCGGATTCCGAACCAGGCAGGATATTTCAGGCCGTTGCAGAGAAAATCATGGATGTCATGTGTGATCAGAAATCAACAGCTCGTTGAAAAACCAATTCATCTATCGATAAAGGAGAGGTGAGGATGCCGGTATTTGTAGCTGACGAATTGCTCGATCGGCTGATAGAGGAAGATGTCCCCTATGGGGATTTGACCACGGATGTTCTTGGCATCGGGGATAAAAAGGGGAAAATCGTATTTTCCACGCGAGAACCGACGGTGATCTGCTGTACCGAGGAGGCCGGTCGGATTTTCCGAAAACTAGGCGGCACCGTGGAGCACATGGTGCCGAGCGGTGAATATCTTCCGTCCGGGGTCGATTTCCTTGAAGTCGAGGGAACGGCCAAGGGTCTTCACGCCGGGTGGAGGGTCTCTTTGAGCCTTCTTGAACACATATCCGGCATCGCCACGCGAACCAGAAAAATCGTCGACAGTGCCACGGAAATCAACCCGAATGTCTCCATCGAAACCAGCCGCAAATCATTTCCGGGCAGCAAGAAACTGTCCATCAAGGCAGTGCTGTGCGGCGGTGCGCACCCGCATCGACTCGGCCTGTCTGAATCCGTGCTTATTTTCAAACACCACAGGGTGTTTTCCGACAGTCTGAAAGGATTTTGGTCCACCATCGATCAGGTCCGGGAAAAGTTGCCTGGCAAAAAACTCACCATCGAGGTCGACAATGAGAGCGAGGCTTTAACGGCGGCAAAGGCTGGGATTGATATAATCCAGATCGATAAAATGCCGAGTGCCGACTTGAAGGAAATAATCAAAAAGGTTCGGGACGTGAATCCTTCCGTAAAAATTGCCGTTGCCGGTGGCATTACCGAAACCAATGCGGCGGAATATGCGACAACCGGCGCCGACATCCTGGTGCTTTCCTCGGTTTTTGCCGGTAAACTCAGCGACATAGGGGCGCGAATTTTTCCGTTTGATTAAGCCCCCGGTCTGACAGCTCTGACCGCCTGCATGAATTTTTTACCCGGGAGCCGTCGACGGGGTTTTCAGCTCCCCGGCCACCTTGAAAAAGCTGCCGACGATGGCCCCATCCACAAGGGATAATAGCTTTCCCATGTTTTCCTGGGAAAGACCGCTGCCGAGGAGCAGTGGAGTTCGTACAGCTTTTCGGAGGGCTGCGACCTCTTCAGGGCGTGGAGCCATTCCTGTTTCCTGCCCGGTCACTAGGAGAGTTCGTTGCCGGGATTTCGGGTATTGCTTTTTCAATCGTCACTTTTTTCCTGGCGGAACGATTCCGTACTTTTCCATCCGATAGAGCAGAATATGCCGCGGTATTTTTAAGAATTCGGCGGCACTCGTTCGGTTCCAGCGTTTGCGCTCCAGGGCTTCGACCACGACCTCTTTCTCCAATTGTTCCAATGAATAGCCGTCATCCGGAATATTGACCACCTTGAGCTTCGATTCCTTTTCTCCGTACAGGATCTTCTCGGGCAGATCGGCCCGGCAAATGGTATCGGCCTCACGCATGATGATCAGTCGTTGCACGGTATTTTCCAGTTCCCGAACGTTTCCCGGCCAGGGGTAACTAGTGAGGACCTCGAGGGCCTCCCGGTCGATTTCGATACCTTCCGACCCGTGTTTGGCGGCAAAGTGTTTAAGCAGCAGCGGGATGTCCTCTTTCCGTTCCCGAAGGGGCGGAATATGAATGGGGATAACGGAAAGCCGGTAATAGAGGTCGTCACGGAAGGAACCGTTCTGCATAGCCTCTTCAATATCAAGATTAGTTGCGGCCACCACCCGCACGTCCACCGGTACGGATTTCGTGCTTCCCACAGGCTCCACTAGCCTTTCCTGCAAGGCCCTCAGGAGCTTGGGCTGCAGATCGAGAGAAAGGTCGCCAATCTCGTCGAGAAAGAGGGTGCCTCCGTCGGCCTGCTTGAATTTTCCGGTTTTGTCGTTGATGGCCCCGGTAAAGGCCCCTTTGACGTGACCGAAGAGTTCGCTTTCGAGAAGATCCCGGGGAATTGCCGCGCAATTTATGGGGACGAAAATAGCCGATTTACGGGAACTCAGCAGGTGGAGGACTCTGGCCACAAGTTCCTTGCCGGTTCCGGATTCCCCGGTGATAAAAATCGTCGCATCGGTATCAGCCACCTTCCGCACTATATTGAAAACCTTTTCCATCCCTCGGGAGATACCCACGATATTTTCGAAGTCGACCTTTTCGGTAAGACGCTCCTTGAGCTGCCGGTTTTCCCGGCAAAGGCTGAAAACCTCGATGGCCTTGCGCACCACCAGCTTCAACTCGTCCCGGTTGAAGGGTTTGGTGATGTAGTCGTAGGCCCCCAGCTTCATCGCCTCCACGGCCGTGTCGACAGCACCGAAAGCGGTGATAATGATGACAATCGTGTCCGGGGAACGTTCCTTGATCTCCCGCAACACGCGGAAACCGTCGATATCCGGCATCTTGAGATCGGTTATGACCAGCGGCGGGCGGTGTTCGTCAAACTCCCTCAAACCATCGGCTCCCGACACGGCTGCAACGACCTCGTATCCTTCCTCCTGGAGGTTGTATCCGAGAACCCGGCGAAAGGACGGATCATCATCGATTATCAGTATTTTTTCTTTCATTACTTTCCAGCCCCTTTTTTATCCGGCAGACGGATACGGAAAGCGGCTCCCCTGCCCGGCGGGCTTACCACCGTGATACGGCCGCCGTGTGCCTCGATGATCTTGCGGGTAATAATCAGGCCAAGGCCGGTCCCGCCTTCCTTGGTGGTAAAAAACGGTTCGAAGATTTTGTCCGCCGCCTCCTCGGGAATTCCGGGTCCCGTATCTGTGAAGACCAGCTCCACCCAGGCGGTCCCGCCAGGCTCCGGTTCTTCCCGTACCATGGTGATGGTTACCACGCCGCCTTCCGGGGAGGCCTGCAGGCCGTTGAGAACGATATTCAGGAACGCCTGTCGCAATTTTTCCGGGTCTCCGGCTATGGCCGGCATGGGATCCAATCTGCATTCAAGAACAACATCCCTTTTTCTGGCTTCTGCGGACAAGAGAGACAGGACATTTTGCAATTCCTCGGCAAGGTCGCAACTCCCCATCAAAATCGGTTGCGGACGTGCCAGGCGCAGAAAATCCTCGACCACCTTATTGAGACGTTTCGACTCCTTCACCATGATTTCAAGGAATTCGTACTTCCTGTCCCCTGGCTGAAAGTCATCCTTAAGGATCTCGGCCGTACCCTGGATGGAACCCAAGGGGTTGCGAACTTCATGCGCCAGAACGGCGGCGAGTTCTCCGATGGTCGACAAACGCTCGCACTTCCGCAGCTGCCCCTCCATGTTGCTTATGCGCTCCGACTGGCGGCTCAGTTTTTCATAGGACCGCTCCAGGCCCAAAGCGGTCTGCTGCAACCGATAGGCCTGCATCCGTTCCCTCTGGGATAGAAAACCGGTAACGCCGCCGACCACATAGTAGAGAAGAATCTCCATGTATTGCTCCAGGGTCATGGCAACGCGCGTCGATCCGGGAAAGAGGACGAAGGACATATAGACGATGCTCACGAGGATCGCACAGGCCAACCCTCCCCGGAATCCGTACCAGAAGGCTGCCAGGATGAGCGGAATGTAATAGAGCCTCTGGTAAACACAAGGAGGCATGTGCAGGTTGTAGGGAGTGAAATAGTGGAGCAGGCTGATTCCGGTGATGAAAAACACCAGCACAAAAAATCGCGCCCCTCGGGGATATTGCTGCCAGAATCCGACAAGGTTTGAATGTAAATCACTTTTCGCTGCAGTCTGTATGGGTCCTTTTTTTATCGGACAACCAACTGATCGATTCACAAATAATCTCCCTCTTAACAGCAATCCACGCCCGTATCTTATTAAACTTATTTCAAGAATTGTACCGCCCTATCCACTATCGGTCATTCTGTGTATTGGAACGGCATTCCAGGTCTGGCGATAAACATGAGTTAGCGTTCCGCTTCAAAAATGGAGAATATTCTTCACCGAAAGAAGAATATTCTTCAAAAAGCTTTCGGAGAGGAACCCTCGGTTAGCCCCTTAATGTTTCTAAGTGCTTAACACTATTCGTGTAGTCAGGACTGGAAGGCCGTTGGCACCAAGGGTGCTATGTACAGCTGTAAAGATCTCCCCTTTATGAATGTCGATTCCCAAATTGAAATGAAAGGCGAAGAGCTATGGAAGCCGATCATGGTATGGCCGGCATTATTGCCAGATACGGAAGGGACGTCAATGATCTGGTCCCGATTCTCCAGGAAGTGCAGCGCAGTATGGGATATGTTTCCCTGGATTCGCAGCGAATTATCGCCCGCCATCTGAATCTTCCGGCAAGCAAAGTTTACGGTATTGTCAGTTTTTACAATTTTTTCCAGGAAAATCCACCCGGAAGGCACCAGATTCGTATCTGCATGGGCACCGCCTGTTATGTCCGGGGGGCCGGGAAACTGGTTGAAAAGATCAAGGCCGCTTTCGGGATTAACCCGGGTGAAACGAGTTCGGATCAGAGATTTTCCCTGGAGGAAGTCCGGTGCGTCGGTTGTTGCGCCATCGGACCGGTGTTAACCATAGACGGCGATGTCTATGGCGGCATGTCCCCCGAAAAAATTCCGTCCGTGCTCCGAAAATATAAATAGAGGTATGGCCATGCGAATACGAACATTTGAAGACCTTTCATTGCTGAAGACCCAGATTTCGGCAAACAGAGCAGCGGAGTCGGGGAAGACGCGGATCATCGTCTATGGGTCGACTTGCGGGCTTGCGTCCGGTGCCAAAAAGGTGCTGGAAGCGGTGCGGGAAGAAATCGCGGCCTGCGGTGGAGACGATGTGCTGGTTCTGGAGCATGGCTGCATGGGGTGCTGTTTCATCGAACCGTATATTTCGATCAAACAGGCAGGGCTCGATTTCACCGTCTATGGCCATCTTGACGGTGCGAAAGCCGCCGAGGTGGTGCGCAGCCATTTGCAGGAAAAGGAAATCCTCGGAAAGTATCGGGTTGACCTGAGCATACCCTTTTTTACCAACCAGGTCCGAAGGGTAACAGAGCTGCTCGGGGAGATAGATCCGCTGCGCATCGACGATTACCTCTTTCACGAGGGCTATTCCGCTTTGGCCATGGCCCTGCAAAAAGATGGCGGAGAAATCCTCGATGAACTAAAGGCCGCCGGGTTGAGAGGCAGGGGTGGCGCCGGGTTCCCGACGGGCCGGAAGTGGGAATTTGCCCGGGGCGCTGTCGGAGACCAGAAATACATCGTCTGCAACGCCGACGAAGGGGATCCGGGGGCCTACATGAATCGGGCGGAGCTGGAAGGCAATCCCCATGCCGTGCTGGAGGGGATGGCCATTGCCGCCTATGTCATCGGTGCCAGCCGCGGCTATATCTATATCCGCGCCGAATATCCCCTGGCGGTGGAGACTCTGAAAGAGGCCATTGCCCAGGCCCGGGAATACGGTTTTCTGGGGAAGAACATCCTGGGCGCCGGCTTTGATTTCGACGTCGAACTGTTCCTCGGCTCCGGGGCCTTTGTCTGCGGCGAAGAGACCGCCTTGCTGGCCTCCCTCGAACAGAAGCGTGGCAACCCGCGGACCCGCCCTCCCTTTCCCGCCATCGAGGGGCTGTTCGGTAAGCCGACCGTGATCAACAACGTCGGCACACTTTTCAACGTACCGCTGATTATCCGCAAGGGGGCGAAGTGGTGGAGTTCGCTCGGCTCGGAATCGACAAAAGGTACCAAGGTATTCTGTGTGACGGGCCAAATACAAAACAGCGGCCTGGTAGAGGTCCCCATGGGGACAACCCTGCGCGAGGTTGTTTTTGACATTGGCGGCGGCATCCCCAAGGGAAAAGAGTTCAAAGCCGCGCAGTTGGGAGGGCCTTCGGGAGGTTTCGTGCCCGATGAGCACCTCGATCTGCCCATCGACTACGAATCCCTGCAGAACATCGGCTCCATCATGGGGTCCGGGGGGATGGTCATCCTTGACCAGGACTCCTGCATGGTCGACGCAGCCAAGTTTTTCCTTCAGTTTGATCAGGATGAATCCTGCGGGCAGTGTGTACCCTGCAGAAGGGGCTTGCCGCTGATGATTCATTACCTGGAAAAAATCAGTGACGGAAAAGGTGAAATGGAGGACCTGGAGAGCCTGCTCGGCTTGTCGGAGTGCATCAAAAAGACGTCGCTGTGCGCCCTGGGGCAGACGGCGGCCAATCCCACCCTGAGCACCCTGCGCTTTTTCCGGGATGAATACGAGGCGCACATCCGGGACAGGGCCTGTCCGGCAGGCGTGTGCAGGCCGCTAATACGGTTTTCCGTCGATGAAACAAAGTGCGTCGGCTGCGGCGCCTGTAAAAAAGTCTGTCCGGAAAACGCCATTGAGGGAGTGATCGGCAAAGCGCACCGGATTATCCCCGGGAAATGCGTGAAGTGCGGTCTCTGTAAGGATGTCTGTAAATTTGACGCCATTGTCGTCATTTAAATCAAGGAACGGGCCATGGCTACGATACTCATCAACGGCAAACCCTGCACCGCAGAAGAAAATACGATTTTGTTGACCGCATGCGAGGATAACGGCTTCCAGATTCCCCACCTCTGCCATAAAGAGGGTTTGAGTTCCGTGGGAGTCTGCCGGCTCTGCCTGGTCAAAGTGGAGGGCATGAGGGGGCTGGTACCCTCCTGTTCCACGAAGGTAACGGACGGGATGGAGGTGACGACCGAAGACGAAGAGATCAACCGCTACCGCCGGCTCAACCTTGAAATGATCCTGTCCGAACACGAACATAACTGCCTTAACTGTGAAAGCTGCGGCAGGGGCGAGCTGCAGGATCTGGCGTATCAGTTTGGTATTAAGAGCCTTCGCTTTCCGGTAAACCAGGAAGAGCGCCCTCTGGATGAATCCAGCGAGGTCATCATCCGGGATCCTAACCGCTGCATTCTCTGCGGCCGGTGCGTGCGGGCGTGTGCCGAGGTGACCGACCGGCAGATTATCGATTTCGCCGAGCGAGGTCCCGGGCTGGTGATTAACGCAGGATTGCGCGAACCTTTGGCTGAAACGGACTGCAAATCCTGCGGCGCCTGCCTCCAGGCCTGTCCGACGGGGGCGCTGACGGAGAAGCTGGCCCGTTCGCTGGGGCGCACCTGGGAAGTCGAAAAGGTGCAGACGACCTGCACCCATTGCGGTGGCGGCTGCCAGATAGAATTCTGGGCCAGGGACAACAAGTTGATCAGGGCCTTCGGGGTGGAGAAAAAGAATACGGACAATCGCGGCCATCTCTGCGTTAAAGGGCGGTTCGGTTTCGATTTCGTCAACAGTCCCAACAGGCTCACCACGCCGCTGATAAGAAAAGACGGGAAACTCGAACCGGCAGGCTGGGACGAAGCCCTGGATTACGTGGCAGCAAATTTCAAAAGAATCAAGGAAAAATACGGCAGCGACGCCATCGGCGGCATCGCTTCCGCCAAAACTACCACCGAAGAAGATTATCTTTTCCAGAAATTCATGCGCGCCGCCATCGGCACCAACAATATCGATTTTTGCGTCCGGTTCTGCCACTCACCAAGTATTGTGGCGCTCGGCAGGGCCTTTGGCGCCGGCCCGGCGACGAACTCGCCAAAGCTCCTCGAAACAACGGAAGTGGTTTTCGTGACCGGTTTTAATCTTACCGAGATGTACCCGGTCTTTGGCGACATGCTGAAACAGAAACTCAAGGAAGGGAAGATAAAGCTCATCGTCGTGGACCCGCGCCGGATCGAGCTCGTCGAGTACAGCGATCTCTGGCTGCGGCCAAGGCTCGGAACGGACGTCGCCCTGATCAACGGCATGATGAACGTGATTCTGGCGGAGGGACTCGAGGATTCCGCGTTCATCGCCGCCAGAACTTCCGGGATAGATGAATTGCGGAAGGTTGTGGCGCCCTACTCTCCGGAGAGGGTGGAGGAAATCACCGGCGTTCCCAGGGAGCAGATCATCGAGGCCGCCCGGCTCTACGGAAAGGCCGCCCGTGCCTCTCTTTTCTACGGCATGGGGGTTATCCATAACATCCGCGGAACGGACAACGTGGCAGGGCTCTGCAACCTGGCTCTGCTGACCGGAAACGTGGGCAAGGCGGGCACGGGCGTCAACGGCGTCGGTAAGCACAGCAACGGCCCGGGTGCCGGCGACATGGGCTGTTTGCCGGCCGCGTTTCCGGGCGGACAACGTGTAAACGATCCGCCCGTCGCCGAAAAATTCGAAGCTGCCTGGGGAGTCCCGCTTTCCCGAAAACCGGGTCTGACCCAATCCGACATGGCTCTCGGCATGGGCCACATAAAAGGTCTGTATGTCGTTGGCGATAATCTGTTGCGAAACAGTCCCAATCTCGGAAAAACCCGGCAAGTCATCGACGCCATGGATTTTCTCGTAGTTCAGGACATGTTTCTTACCGAAACCGCGCAGGTCGCGGACGTGGTCCTGCCTGCCAGTTCCTTTGCCGAAAAGGACGGCACCTTCACCAGCGGCTACCGTCTTGTGCAGCGGGTGCGGGCGGTGATCGACCCCATCGAGGGAAGCCGACCGGACTGGCAGATCCTGTGCGAACTCGGCCGAAGGATGGGCTACGAAATGAACTACGCCTCTCCTGGAGATATCATGGAAGAAATCGCATCCTTGACCCCTTCCTACGGCGGAATTACCTATGACCGGCTGGAAGGTGGCGGATTGCGGATCCCCTGTCCGACGAAAGGTCATCCCGGCACTGAATTTCTGTGGGGAGAAACCTTCAAGACCGACACCGGGAAAGGGAAGTTTTTCCCGGCCGAGTATCAACCACCCGCGGAGATAGCGGATGAAGAGTTCCCGTTTCTGCTGACCACCGGCAAGGAGCTGTATCACATCCAAACCGGAGCCTGTACCCGGGAATCGAAGGCGCTTTTCCGTCTGGCACCTGAAGATCTGCTGGAGGTGAATCCGGCCGACGCGAAACGCATGGGGATCCGCGACGGCGGGAGGGTGAGCCTGCGTTCCCGCCGGGGAAGGGTCGAGATAACGGTTCAGATTACCGATCGGGTGCCCAAGGGCACGGTGTTCTCAACTTTCCACTCGAGCGAGATCAATGCTCTGACAAACGACAGCCTCGATGCGCTGGCCAAGGTTCCTGAGTTGAAACTCTGCGCCGTTGCGATAGCAAAGGTCGAATGAGGCCTGAGCCTTGTCCGGTTGTCCCGTTCGGAAAAGGCAGCACCTGTCGTGCTGCCTTTTCCGATATGGAGTCGAGGATAGTCGGTATCCGGCGAATTGAAGGCTGGAATTGCTGCGATCGCTCTATGGAGAATATTCTTCATTGCGGAATAGAATAGTCTCCATCAAGCTTTGATAAATTCTTTCAGAACCCTTTCATTTCTCCTAAGTAACCAATTTTATATGTATTTTTTCCTGTAAAGTGGTTGGCACAAAAAGTGCGTTTATTATATTTAAATGGCCCTATATAGCAATTCATGGGACCTGCTCACCCCAACAGAGGAGGCAAAAATGAAATCCATCAATGTATTGTTAGGAATGCTCCTGGCGGCCCTTCTGCTTGCCGGCTGCGCTACTACAGGTATGAAGAGTTCGGAAGACGCTGCCGTGAAATGCCCAGCCTGCGGTTTCGAGTTCAACCAACCTTCGGAAGCCTGAGGCTTGTACATTCCTCCTATTTCCCATTCGGAAAAAGGCAGCACTTATCGCTTCCTTTTTCATTCTGGGAAACAAAAAAGCCGATTGAAGTCCTACAGGCAAGGCAAGAAGGAACGCAGTCCAGTTGTTAAATAATGGGCTTGACATCCAGATAAACCAAGAAGATAAGACTGATGGCGTCGCAAAAAGTCTGCCCTACGGCATTACGGCATTTTTTCAGGACCTCGACATACCAGATGTATACCTTCGCCCCTGAAAAAACACCAAGCCTTGTAGGACGAAGAGTGCGTCTCCCTGGGTCCCTTGGATAGAAAGCACGACCGACACTGGCGTCTTTGTCAATCCAGTCTTTTCGGTCAGAGGGGCTTTTTCGGGGATGGGGATGGGGTTGGTGAGAGGATGAAAAATGGCCGGCTGAGGTAACCTTATGGAATACGAAAATCTGCGACAGTCTCTGGAGGTCTTCTCCCTCACGGGGAGAGCCACTCTCCAGGAGATCAAGGCCCGCCATCGAGCCCTGGTCAAACGCCATCATCCCGACGCCGGCGGCGGCGAGAATGAAAATATCCGGCAAATCAACGCCGCCTACCAGATCCTCCTGGGCTACTGCCGCGACTACCGGTACTCTTTCAGCCGGGAGGAATTCCTGGCGCAGCGGCCGGAGGAGCGGCTGCGCCAGCAGTTCGCCGAAGATCCAATCTGGGGCGGCTAGGAACTTCGGAGAGAACTAAAGGAGTCGCGTCTCAACTGCACTGTTTCATGCCAGCGATGACCAGACGCCGGGATGTGTTAGAACTACTTCTACCGAAGTCTTGAAATTCCCTGCTCCAGGAACGGCAGGTCCTGTTCCACCGTAGTCCATACGGCAACAAGGTCCACACCGAAATATTGATGGATCAGAACATCTCTCATGCCCGCCATATCTTTCCAGGGAATTTGCACGTCTTTGTCCCGGGTTTCCTGAGAAAGATTCTTGGTGGCTTCTCCAATAATCTCCAACTGGCGGATAACGCCATCTTGAACTAAACGGGATTTCAGAAAGCCATCATAATCAAGGTCTTGAGTATATTCACGGATTTGATTTATGGCTTCCAAAATGTGAAGTAAATATACTTTGTCGTTTTTTTTCATTGGAAGATGATCCGGAGTTCAGATTTGATCCGGTCAATCAAGTGCGGACTGATGGCGTTTTCAGTCAGTAGATCAACCTTGAGACCAATGGCCTCCGAAAGCTCTCGCTGGATGCGTACCAGGGTCAGCAAGCTTTTTCGTTCGGAAAAATCCACCAGAAGGTCCAAATCACTCTCCGGCCCAGCCTCTCCCCGGGCGTAGGAGCCAAAGATGCCGATTTTCGAGGCATCATAACCTTTCAAGATGGGAATCAATTTTTTTTCGATATCCCTGATATCCATGGCAGTTTCTCCTTTTCCTATGCTTTGTACAACTTTACTTGGTTTACCAGGAAAAAGCGGAGCCTACGACGTCCGTCGGTCCAGGCTCCGGTACTGGATCGCCTCGGCCAGGTGCGACTGATGAATCTGTTCGCAGTCGGCCAGATCGGCGATGGTGCGGGCGACCTTGAGCAGGCGGGTGTAGGTACGAGCGGAGAAACCGAGGCGGTCGGTGACCATCTCCATCAGTTTCTGGCCGGCTTCGTCGAGGGCGCAGAACTTTCGCAACTGGCGGGGTTTCATGGCGGCGTTGCAGATGGTGGCGCTGCCGGCGAAACGTTCCCGCTGGATCTGCCGGGCCCGCTCCACCCGGACGCGGATGGCGCTGCTGCTTTCGGCCTCTTCGGTGTCGGACAGTTCCTTGTGGCTGATGCGGGGCACCTCGATATGCAGGTCGATGCGGTCGAGCAGGGGGCCGGAGAGGCGGCGGCGATAGCGTTGGACCATCACCGGCGTGCAGGTGCAGGAATGGAGGCCGTCCCCCAGGTAGCCGCAGGGGCAGGGGTTCATGGCCGCCACCAGCATGAAGTCGGCGGGATAGGTCAGGGTCGTGGCGGCCCGGCTGATGGTGACCTGGCCGTCTTCCAGGGGCTGACGCAGCATCTCCAGCACGTTTTTCTTGAATTCGAGCAACTCGTCGAGAAACAGTACGCCGTGGTGGGCCAGGGAGACCTCGCCTGGTCTCGGCACCGTGCCGCCGCCGATCAGGCCGGCATCGGAGATGGTGTGATGGGGGCTGCGAAAGGGTCGGGAAGAGATCAGGGCATTCTGGCGGGGCAGAAGGCCGACGATGGAATGGATTTTGGTGGTATCCAGGGCCTC
>Ga0214472_10001738_pt1 | contig 23855 bp, 21 predicted proteins | sample RVTome_6_FD_207662 | JGI IMG/M metagenome (GOLD analysis project Ga0214472, IMG submission 207662) | Soil microbial communities from uranium-contaminated site in the Upper Colorado River Basin, Wyoming, United States - RVT140D175 | ecosystem: Environmental > Terrestrial > Soil > Contaminated >...
GCGCGCGCCCTCGCCCACCGACGACATCGCCACCACCGCGGCCACGCCGAAGACGACGCCGAGGACGGAAAGCGTGGACCGCAACCGGTGCAGCAGCAGGCTTTCGATGGCGAGGCGGACGAACAGGCGTGGGGCGATGTGCGCTCGCGCCCCGGGCCGGTCCGCTAGCGGACGAGCATCCATCCGTCGCGCCGGCGCCAGAGGCGCAGGGTCTCCTTGGTCGGCTCCCGGGCGCCGCCCGGGCCGCCCACGATGACCTCGGTGCGGAGGATCGTGACCACGGCCAGGTCGCCGCGCGACTTGGCGTCCAGGACGCGGAGGTCCGTGGCGGCGTTGATCGTTCCCAGGAACGGGGCGAGGAGCCTTGCCCGCTCGTCGGAGCTCAGGTCGGGACGGGCCTGCGCCAGCAGGGCCGCGTCGGCGGTCTCCAGGGCACGGGCGTACGCGGCGAGGATCGCCTCGACGGCGCGGCGGAGCTCGGGCTCGAGCGCTTCCAGCGGTGCGGTCACGGGGACCGGCGCGGGCGCCGCGGTGGACGGTGCCCGCGCGAGTGTAGGCGCCGCGACCGCCGCCGCGGCCAAGGGCGCGGGCGGCTGCCGGGGTCCGCGGCGCGACATGACGACGACCATCACCACGGCCGCGACGGCCAGGACGAGGCCCACCGGCAGCGCGCGGCCGGTGAGCGGTGAAGGCGTGGCGGCCCGAGGCACGGCCCTCGGCGCTGGGATCTTGGGGGGCGCCGCGGGGGCCGCCCGCGGGGTCGAGGCCCTCGCGTGCGGCACGGCCCGGCCTCGTGCGGCGGCCTCCACGTCTTCCCACGATACGGACGGACCCGCGACGGGCGCGGCCTTGGCCGCCGGCGCCGCGGGGCGGGGAATGGACGGTGGATGGGGTGGGCGGGCGACGGCGGGTGCGGGTGGCGGCGACGGGGCCGGCGGTGCGGGAGACGGAGCCCTGGGTGCCGGAGACGCAGCCGCGGGTGCGGGAGACGGCGCCGTGTCCACGGGAGGCGCGGCGGCCGCCACCGCCTGCCGCCGCAGCCACGTCTTCCTCACCTGCTGGACGGCCGCCTGCGCGCGGATGTTGTCCGGGTCCGCCCGCAGCACGGCCCGCAGCACCTTCAGGCTCTCCTCCACCTGTCCCTGGTCGAGGAGATCGAGGCCCGCCCGCACCTGCGCGTGAACGGCGTGGTGCCCCGCCTTCGCGCGCTCCATCGCCTTCTCGATCTCGTGGAGCATGGCCAGGAGCTCGGGGGCGTCGGGGGCGTGCCGCAGCCCCCGGCGGACCGCCATCATCGCCGCGCGCTCGCGTCCCGCGGCCATCTCCGCCTGGGCCGTCTCCAGCGCCCGCCGGGCGCGGGCCTGGGTGAGGCGCTCGAGCTCCTGCTCGGCCCAGGCCTCCGCGCTCGGGGCCTGCTGGCGCCGCTCCTTGAGCCTCGCGAACAGCGCGAGGGCCAGGGGATGGTTGGGGATCAGCTTCAGGGCGGACGTGACGATGCGCTCGGAGCCGACGGCGTCCCCGGCCGCGAGGAGCGACTCGGCCTCGCGCACGCGCGACTCGAGGCGCTCGCGGCGGCGGCCGCGCAAGAGCTCCCGCCGCGCCCGCTCGTGCAGGGCCCGGGCGGTCAGGCTCTCCGGACGCTCCTTGACGGCCTTCGAGGCGAGCACCACCGCCTTCTCGGCGGAGCCCCGGGCCAGGGCCTCCTCGGCCTCGAAGAGCAGGTGGCCCAGCTCCTGGTCGCGGCCCGGCTCTTCCTCCAGGCTCCAGGCCGGGATCTCCGGGGCCTGCCCCTCCGCGGTCGCCGTGGGGGCCGGCGGCGGCGCGGCGGCGGACGAGCAATACGGGCACACGCCCGTGGCCGGATCGACGCGCAGGCCGCAGGTGGGACAGGGCAGGGGAGGGGCGGTCAAGGTCCCTCCTTACTGAGGCGCGGCTCCCGAGCCGAAGTCCGACGACGGCGCCGCGGGGTCGCGCAGGGCCACCCGCTCCTCCGGACGCAGGCCCCGCTCCACGACGACGTAGTCCGCGTTGGACGGCCCTAGCAGGACCTCGCGCGCGCGGAGGCGGCGCCCCTCGAGGACGTAGCACAGCCGCCGGCCGTCCTTCTCGAACACGGCGTCGATGGGGACGGCGAGGGCCCGCTCGCGCTCCTCCACGTGGATCTCCACGCGCGCGGTCATGCCCGGCCGGAGGCGGGGCTCCGACTCGTTCACCTGCACGGTCACCGAGAAGAACCTGGCCCCCCGGCGGTCCTTCTCTTCCCGGGCCAGCGTCCCCACCAGGTTGACCGCGCCCGTGAGCCTCAGGTCGGGGTAGGCCGGGACGCGGACGTCGACGCGCTGGTTGCGCTCCACCTTGTGGACGTCGGTCTCGCGCACGCTCGTCTCCACCACCATCCGCGAGACGTCGGGGAGTATGAGGAGCGGCTGGTTGGCCCAGACCTGGTCGCCCACCTGCGGCTTCCGCCGCTCGGAGCCGAAGAAGACCTCGCGGTGGACCACGATCCCCGGCACGTCGGCGCGCACCTCGGTCCTCGCCAGCTGCTGCCGGGCCAGCGCGAGCTTGCTGGCGGCTTCCTGGATGCGGCTCTCGGCGGCGGCCACGGCGGCGCGCCGCTGCTCGAGGCGGGAGGCGGCCGCGGACCCGAGCTGGCGCAGGCTTTCCTTCGTGAGCAACGCGTCGGATCGGGCCTGCGACATCTCGAGGGGCCGCTCGAAGTCGACCAGCGACTGCTGGCGCCGTCTGGCCAGCGACACATCCTCGCGCGCCTTGGCGACCTGCTGCTCCGCGCGCTCCAGCTCCTGCCGGGTGATGAAGCCCTCGCTCAGCATCGGCTTCAGGTCCTCGAGCGAGGTGACCGCCTTCTGCAGCTCGCGCTCCGTGCCCGCCACGGCCAGGGCGGCCTCCTCCTCGCGGAGCCGGCCCTTCCCCTCCTGCGCGTCGCGCAGCTCGAGGTCGCTGCGCTCCACCTTCTGGCGCGCGGCGGCCAGCTCCTCCTGGTTCTGGATCACCTGGAGCTTGTAGTCCTGGCGCGCCTTCTCCAGGTCGGCGTCGGCCTGGGCCAGCAGGGCCTGGCTGCGGCGGATCTCCTCCTCGAAGGGCGCGGCGTCGAAGAGGATCAGCAGGTCGCCCTTCTGGACCATCCGGCCTTCCTCCACCATGGCCACGATCTTGGCCTGGTTGCTCTGGATCGACGACGCGTAGGTGACCGAGCGCAGGGCCTGCAGCGTCCCCCGCTCCACGATCGTGACCCGGAAGGGGCCTTCGCGGACCTCGGCGGTGGGGACCCCGCCGGCATCGGGGCCGGTGAACGTGAAGACGAGGACGGGAAGGAGCGCGAGCCCGGCCAGGGCCGCCGCGGCGCGGCGCGGGCGCCGGCGCGCGGCGGCGGCGAGGGACCGGAGGCCGGCGGCCGTCCAGGCCTCCCGCCGCAGCCAGGGCCGCACCTCCGACGCCACGCGGATCACGGCGCGAACTCCCGGGCCGGGTCCAGGGCGCCGGTGACGCGCAACAGCTCGATCCGCGCCACCTGGTAGCTGGTGCGCAGCCCGACCAGCGCGGTGCGGGCCAGGATCAGGCTGCCCTCGGCGTCCACCACGTCGAAGTTGCTGGCCAGGCCGCGCTGGTAGCGCAGCGTGGCCAGGCGGAGCTGGCGCTCGGCCACCTCCACCGCCTGCCGCTGGAGGTCGACGCTCTTGCGGATCCGCTCCATCTCCCGCGCCGCGCCCCGCACCTCGGACTCGATCTCCAGGCGCCGCTGCTCCAGCCCCCGCCCCCGCGCGGCCACCTCGATCTCGGCGGTGGCCTTGGCGGCCACGGCCGCGGACCGCGCCAGCGGGTACGAGGTGGTCACGAAGAAGGTGAAGCCCCGGTCCGCGGCGCGGAAGCTCTCGCCGAGGCTGTTGCCGAAGCCGCCGCGGGTCAGCCCGAGGTTCAAGTCGAGCTGCGGGAGCAGGGACTGGCGCGTAAGGGCGACCGCGCGCCTGGCGTCGGTCACCTGGTCGCGGGTCTCCTCGAGCTCCCGCCGGTTGGCCAGGGCGCGCGAGACGAGGACCTCGACGGGCTCCGGGGCGTCGCCCGGGGGGTCGGGCAGCGTGACCGCCTCCGGCTCCGTGGGGTCGGTGGGGGCGAGGCCGAGGAGGACGCGGAAGCGCTCCAGCGCGTCCTCGAGGGCGGCCTGGGCACGGATCATCGACTCCTCGGCCTGGGAGGCCTGCAGCTGGGCGCGGAAGACATCGAGCTTGCTGACCAGCCCCACCTCGAGCCGTGCCTCGGAGGCGCGGCGCAGGCCGTCGCTGCGCTTCAGGCTCTGCTCCGCCACGGCCAGGAGCTGCCGCTGCTGCACGATCTGGTAGAAGGCCGCCGCCACCTGCACCGCCAGCCGCTGCCGGGCCAGGTCGAGGGCGCGCTCCTGCGACTGCCGCGCGCGCTGGCTGTTGACGAGCTCGTAGCTCGTGGCGTTCGGGCCGAATCCGCGCAGCAGCGGCTGCGTGAGCAGCAGCCGCATGTCGGAGAAGCGCGTGGGCGGCAGCTCGGCGCCCAGGTTCGAGCGGAAGGCCGCGGTGGCCGACAGCCGTCCCCCCGTCCAGGGCAGGCGCTGCGAGGCGTCGAGGGCCAGGGCCTGGTCGTCGGTGGAGCGCTGGTACTGCGGCGTGAGCGTGGGGTAGAACTGCGAGCGCGAGGCCGTCTCCCGCAGCTTGGCCGCGGCCACGCTGTCGCCGGCGGCGAGGATCCCGAAGTTCCGGTCGAGAGCGGTGGCCACGGCCCGCGCGAGGCTGATGCCGACCGCGCCCGGCCGGGGACCGGCCGCCGGCTCGGCCAGCGGCGCCTCCTCTTGCGCGGAGCTCGCGGCCGCCGGCGTCTCACGGGACGCAGCGGTGCCTTCGCTGACGACGGTGCTCGCGCTGACGGTCCCCAGCAGGATCAGGGCCCAGGCCACCTGCCGCCTCTCGAGAAGAGCGAGGGGAGATTATCCACCCGGCCCCAGAGGCGTCAAACCGCTCGCAGCTTGCCGTCCGGCGCGGCGAGACGTATAACCCCCTGGCGCGCGCATGCTGAGGCTTGGGTGGGCGGCCGGCGTGCTCCTCTTTGCGGCGACGGCCACGGGGGACGACGCGCCGGTCATCGAGCACCAGCCCGCGCCCTGCTCGGTGCCCGGCAAGCGGATCGCGCTCTGCGCCTCGGTGACCGACGAGCGCGAGGTGGCGTCGGTGCGGGCGTATTTCAGGGCGCGCGGGGAGAAGTTCTACAGCTTCGTCGACATGGCCTTCGCGGGACTCTCCTACTGCGGCGCCCTGCCCGCCCCGCGCGAGAAGACCAGGGCCGTCGAGTACTACGTCCAGGCCGTGGACGACCAGTACCAGCCGCAGAGGACGAGCACGCACGTGATCCAGATCGAGCCCGAAGGCGCGTGCGAGTTTCCGCCCGTGGCCGCGGGGGCAGAGCCGGGGGCGACGCTCGTGGTCCACGCCACGCACGCCAAGCAGGGACGCCGGCTCTCCAAGGCCTTCGACGACGCAGGGGTGTCGTACGTCGCCGCGGCCACGCACTAGATGACGATGACGATCTGCCCCTCCTGTCACGCCGAGAGCGCCGACGACGCCGACGCCTGCTTCACCTGCGGCATGGCCCTGTCCACTCTCGTCAAGGGCGCGGTGGTGGCCAACCGCTACGAGATCCTGAGCCCCCTCGGCAAGGGCGGCATGGGGATCGTCTACAAGGCCCACGACCGCGAGCTGGACGAGGCCGTGGCCCTGAAGGTCCTGCGCGCGGACGCCGGGCCGGACCAGGAGATGGCGCGCCGCTTCCGGTCGGAGATCAAGCTGGCGCGGAAGGTCCGGCACCGCAACGTCTGCGCCATCCACGAGTACGGCCAGGAAGGTCCGCTCCTCTTCATCGCCATGGAGCTGATCGACGGGCTGGACCTCAAGCACGTCCTGCTTCGGCAGGGCGCGCTGGCGCCTGCGCACGCCTACGACATGGCGTCGCAGATCGCCGACGGCCTGCAGGCCATCCATGACGAGGGCATCATCCACCGCGACCTCAAGAGCACGAACGTCATGGTGGACGAGCGGGGCGTGGTCCGGCTCATGGACTTCGGCATCGCGAAGCGGTGGCAGGCGCAGGGCGACGCCGCCCTCACGGCGACCGGCCAGATCGTGGGCACGCCGGAGTACATGAGCCCCGAGCAGGTGAGGGGACAGACGCTCGACTACAGGAGCGACCTGTACTCGCTGGGGATCGTCGTCTTCGAGCTGTTCACCGGCCACGTGCCGTTCCGCGGCGACACCCCCGCCGCCACCATCCTGAAGCACCTGCAGGAGCCGGCTCCCCTCGAAGGCCCTTCGGCGGCGCGCCTCCCCCCGGACCTGCTACCCGTCCTGCGCAAGGCCCTGGCCAAGAAGCCGGACGACCGGTTCCCGAAGGCTCGGCTCATGGCGCAGGCGCTGCGCACGGCCGGCGCGCGCTACCGTCCGCCGTCCACCGCCGTCCCCATGCCTACCGGGACCATCGTGCGTGCGTCGCCCGAGCGGTCGGCCCGGCGGGTCGTGCTCGGGAGCCTGGCGGGCGCGTTGTTCGTCGCGGGAACGGTGCTCTACCTTTGGCAGGCCACGAAAGAGGCTTCGGCCCCGCCGGCTTCGCAGGCCGCCGCGCCCGCCGGATCGCTGGTGGCCGACGTCCCTGCCCCGTCGACGATTCCGGCGCCGGTGCCCTCACCGGCCGCGACGAGCGCGCCGCTCACTCCCGAGGAGGGCCCGGGACCCGGCGCCCTCGAGGAAATGGAAAAGGCGCAGGCCCGCGCCCGCAGCGGGCAGAAGGCGATGGTGCACATCCGCGCCGCGGAAGCCGCCCTGGAGCGCGGCGATCCCAGCGAGGCCTCGAAGGAGGCGGCCATGGCCCGCGCGGAGGCCCCGTGGGAGCCGACGCTCCCCCGGCTCGACGCGCGTGTCCTCGACCTGCAGCAGAAGAGCCAGCGGGAGGCCGGCGCGCGGGTGGACGATCTCCTGGATCGGGCGCAGAGCGCGCTGGAGTCGCGGAAGGTGGACGAGGCCGTCGCTCTCTACGACGAGGTGTTGAAGCTGGACCGCCAGAACGCGGTGGCCCGGATGGGCCGGCTCACCGCACTGAACAACCGTGCCGCGGCCCAGGCCCCGGTCCTCCCGCCACCGGCGACCAAGGGCTTCGTGCCCGGAAAGACGCTCGCGCAGAGCGTCGAGACGCGGACGGCCGACGCGGCCCCGCCCGGCTTCGAGCCCGGCTCGGGAATCAGCGTCGCGCGGAGCACGCAGGCCGCCGCCCTGCCGGGCCTGATCCTGTTCGAGACCGAGCCGGATGCCGTCAAGCCCGGAGACAAGTACACGATCAAGGTGATGTTCATGAACGGCGGATCCGCGCCCATCGAGATCCGTACGATGAGCGTCGGGACGGTGTTGAACGGCGGCCGATCGGGCGGCCCCGTCTCGCCGCTGACCAAGGTGGTGGGTCCCCGCGAAAGGGCGATCCTGCTGTCGCCCCAGGGTGTCTGGAAGGACGAGGTGAAGAGCTGGTCGATGGAGGTCGCCGTCCACACCGCGGCGGGCGAGACGTACCGTAACGCGTTGACCTGGAAATGAGGGCGCCGCGAGCCTGACCATTGCATAGGAGAGAAGCCATGCGCCGACGTACCGGTGTTCTCGTCGTGTGCGGCCTGTCGGTCCAGGGAATGGCTCTCGGCCAGGGTGTGAGCATCGACCACCAGGGCGTGGGGTGCGTGCTGGCCGAAAAGTTCCCCCGCTTCGACGCCCGGCTCGATCCCGCGGCCGCCGTGGCCCGGGCCCGCTTGAATTTCCGGCCGGAGGGCGGCGCGCACTGGTACTACGTGGACATGAAGCCCGAGGCCGGGCTCTTTCACGGCATCCTGCCCAAGCCCCAGAAGACGCTCCACCGGTTCAGCTACTACATCGACGTCACGGACAAGGCCTTCCACGCGAGCCGCACCGCGGAGATCGTCGCCGAGGTGGCTACGGGTCCCGCGGCCTGCAAGCGGGAGAAGGTCCTGGCGGCGGGCTTGAGCCGGGCCAACGTGCTGCTGCACGCGCCGGAGGGCGTGGCGGGCGCGCCCGCGGTCCCCGGGGGCTTCGCCGCCGACGGTGTGGTCGCCGCCAGCGGCGCCGGAACCACCGCGGGCACGACCGCGGCGGCGGCGGGCGGTCTGGGCGCGAAGGCGGTGGTCCTGGGCACCGTGCTCGCGGCAGGCGGCGCGGCGGCCGTCGTCGCGGCGACATCGGGCGGCGAGGGCGGGGCCTCGACACCGAGCCCGCCGCCCACGACCGTGCCCGCCGGGCCGCCGCCGACGACCCTGGCCACCCCGCCTCCTCCGGCCAGCCTGACCGGCACCTGGGTCGGGAACCGTCCCGCTGACGGGTTGGACCTCTCGACGGGCTGCGGGTCCGGGGTCCAGTGTGACTGCGGACTGGACACGGTCCTGGAACTGGTTCAATCGGGGGACTCCCTATCGGGGAGCGTCGTCAATACGATCAAGGAAAACCCCCCCACCGCCTGCGGGGACCCGGGACCGAGCGGCGCTTGCAACTGCGGAGAGATCGGCGAACTCTTGTCCGGAACCGTGACCGGCGGCTCGGTCAGCGGCGCGACGGTGACCATGCAATGGCTGGTGCCCCAGGATAATGGCTCGATCGGCCTCTTCGTCTTCAACGGGACGCTGGCGGGGGACAGGATGTCCGGCACCATGATGGGCACCGGGGAGCAATCGATCACGAGCGGGACCTGGGCGGTGAACCGGCAATGATGCGACCCTCGTCCCGCTCGCGCGCGCTGCAAGTGGCGCGCGCCTCGCTCCTCGCCGTCGCCGTCTGCAGCGCAGACGTCGCCGCCGCGGTCCCCAAGCCGCGCATCGAGGTCGCGGAGCTGACCCTCGGCAACGGCATGCGCTGGCTGCTGTTCGAGCGCCACGACGCCCCCACCGTCTCCGCGGGCTGGGTGGCGCACGTGGGCTCCGTGAACGAGAGGGAGGGCATCACCGGGATCAGCCACCTCTTCGAGCACATGATGTTCAAGGGCACACGCACCATCGGCACCCGGGACATCGAGTCCGACCTCGAGATCATCGAGGAGCAGGAGAAGGTCCGGGAGCTGATGCGCTCCGAGCTCAAGATCATGCGGGAGCGCCTGCGGCGCGGGGAGATCGACGACCTGCTCAAGCCGGAGAACCAGACCGCGCGGTACCGGGAGCTGGAGGCGCAGCTCGACGACCTGGTGGCCAGGCATCGCGACGTGATCGTGAAGGACCAGCTCGATCAGATCTACACCCGGAACGGCGGCGAGAACCTGAACGCGTTCACGACAGAGGACCTGACCGCCTACTTCATCCGCGTCCCGAGCAACCGGCTGGAGCTGTGGGCGTGGCTGGAGTCCGACCGGCTGCTGAACCCCGTCTTCCGCGAGTTCTACAGCGAGCGCGACGTGGTCTTCGAGGAGCGGCGCATGCGCACCGAGTCGACGCCGCTCGGGAAGTTCGACGAGGCCTTCAACGCCCTCTTCTGGGAGGCCCATCCCTACAAGTGGCCGGTAGTGGGCTGGGCCTCGGACATCGCCTCCATCACCAAGGCCGAGGCCGACGCGTACTTCTCCACCTACTACGCCCCCAACAACCTGACGGGGATCCTGGTCGGCGACTTCGACCCCGCGCGGGCGCGGGCCCTCATCGAGCGATACTTCGGCCGCATCCCGCGCGGGGCGAAGGAGCCGCCCGAGGTGGTGACGATGGAGCCGAAGCAGCTCGGGGAGAAGCGCTACCACGCGGAGGCCGAGACCCCGCCCACCGTGCGCGTCTGGTGGCACGCGGTGCCCTTCGTGCACCGGGACCGGACGCCGCTGGACCTGGTGTCGGACCTCCTGACCGGCCGCACCGGGCGCCTGTACAAGGGCCTGGTCCTCGGCCGCCAGGTTGCCAACAAGGTCGAGGCCTCGGTGGACCTCAAGAAGTACGCGGGGTCCTTCCAGGTCGAGGGCGTGGTCAAGGAGGGGAAGGACCCGGCGGCGATGGAGGCGGCCATCCACGAGGAGATCGCCCGGCTGCAGGACGAGCCCGTGCCCCCCGACGAGCTGCAGAAGGTGAAGAACCAGGGCAAGGCCTCCGCCTTCCGCCGGCTCGCGTCGCCGTTCTCGATCGCGATCCAGCTCCTCTACTACGACGGCCTGGGGGACTGGAAGTTCATCAACAGCTACGCCGACGAGGTGGACGCCGTGACCGCGGCCGACGTCCAGCGCGTGGCCCGCGCCTACTTGACGAAGGAGAACCGGACGGTGGGGGTGTTCCTCCGCAAGGCGGCGCCGGCCGCGGCGCCCGGAGGCACGCCATGACCGCCGGCTCCGTTCTCCTCCTGATCGCCGCCGCCCTCCAGGCGGCGCCCGCGCCCTCCATTCCCGAGCACCCCGACAAGCTCGTCTTCGAACCCCTCGCCTACACGCCGCCGCGCGCCGCGGACCACCGCGTGGTCCTGAAGAACGGGATGGTGGTCTTCATCGCCGAGGACCCGACGCTGCCCCTGGTCGACATCGCGGTCACCGTGCGCACCGGCAGCTACCTCGATCCGGCGGGACAGGAGGGATTGGCCGCCCTCACGGGGTCGCTCATCCGCAACGGGGGCACCCGCACGCTCACCGCGGAGCAGCTGGACGAGCGCCTGGACTTCCTCGCGGCGCGGGTGGCGACGTCGATCGGCGAGACCTCGGGGACCGCGGCCCTCAACTGCCTGGCCGAGAACCTGGACGATTCGCTGAGGCTCTTCGTCGAGATGCTGAAGGAGCCGCGCTTCCAGGAGGACCGCCTCGCGCTGGCGAAGGAGCAGGCCCTCCAGGAGATGACCCGGCGCAACGACGACCCCGAGGTCATCGAGCGCCGGGAATGGGCGGTCCTGCTCTACGGCGAGGGCCGGGCCGCGAACCGCTTCACGACCGAGGCCTCGATCCGCTCCCTGGGCCGCGCGGACCTCGTGGCCTTCCACCGCCGGTACTTCCATCCGGCGGGGATGATCGCCGCGGTCTCGGGCGCCTTTGCACGGCCCGAGATGATCCGCAAGCTGGAGGCGGCCTTCGCGGGCTGGCCCGGCGCCCGCCCCGCGGTGCCGCCCGTGCCGTCCGAGATCGCCACCGCGGCTCCCGGTGTCTACCGGATCCAGAAGGACGTCCCCCAGGGGAGGGTCTCGATCGGCCTGCCCGCGGTGAAGCGCGACCACCCCGACATCTACGCCCTGGAGGTCATGAACGAGATCCTGGGCGGCAGCGGCTTCGTCTCCCGCATCACCCGGACCGTCCGCTCCAACGAGGGGCTCGCCTATTCCGCGGGGTCCGCCCTGCGCTTGGGGATCTACTACCCTGGCGCCTTCCGCGCCCTCTTCCAGTCCAAGAGCCGCACCGTGGCCTGGGCCGCGCAGCTCGTGCTGGACGAGATCAAACGGATGCGCGAGCAGCCCGTGACCGCCGAGGAGCTGGACACCATCAAGCGCAGCCTGGTCGAGACCTTCCCCAGCAACTTCGAGTCGAAGGCCAAGACGATGGTCCTCTTCGCGGCCGACGAGTACACGCGCCGCGACCCGTCGTTCTGGCGGACCTACCGGGACCGGATCCAGGCCGTGACCGCAGCGGACGTCCAGCGCGTGGCGCGCCAGCACCTGGCCGCGGACAAGCTGCTCGTCCTGGTGGTGGGCGACCAGAAGGAGATCGACGTGGGCGACGGCAAGCACGAGATCACGGTCGCCGCCCTGGCGGCCGGCGGCCACGTGGTCACGCTGCCGCTGCGGGACGCGATGACGATGAAGCTCCGCTAGCAGATGCCAGAGCGGCGAGCGGAGCGCGATTCACTCGCGCGGAGCGAGCGGGGGGTTCGGGGGGTGCGGCGCAGCACCCCCCGGCTCACTTCCGAAACGCCGCGACGAACTCTTTCAGCAGGAGCGGGTTGTTGCTCTTGATCTTGCCGAGCAGAAAGTCCGTGGCCGAAGGCACGTGCTTCCCGTTCCAGACGTCGAGGAACATCGCCTTGCTGGCCTTGAAGAAGCAGTCGGCGTCCTCGTCGGGCTTCCCCTCCGTGACCACGCACTTGTCCTTCGTCAGGTCCACGGTCCACTTCTCGTTGTCGCCCAGGGAGAAGTAGAAGGTGCGGGGCGTCTTGACGGCGCCCTTGTGGAGCTTCCTGGGCAGGGAACGGAAGACCTTGGAGATCTCGGACACGGTTCCTCTCCCCGGGGCCGGGAACGTTGGCGTGGGGCCATCGTCTCATATCAGTGCCGTCCCGCGAGCGGCGGCCGACGCCCGGGCCGGGCTCGAGGAGGTCATGGCGAGATGAGCTGCCCGAAGTGCGGAAAGCCGCTGGCGGCGGGCGCCCGGTTCTGCGCCTCGTGCGGCGCCCCGGTGGCGGAGGCGGGCGCGCCGGTGGCCCCCTCCGATTTCCACGTCGTGGGCGACGTGATGCAGGCCGTGGTGGTGCCGCTGGCGGCGGGCCAGGAGGTGCAGGCCGAAGCCGGCGCCATGCTCTACATGGCGGGCGACGTGGAGATGGACACCAGCATGCGGGGCGGCCTGTGGGGCGGGCTGCGAAGGATGGTGGTGGGCGAGAGCCTGTTCATGACGCGGTTCCGGGCGCGGGGCCCGGGGCAGGTGGCCTTCGCGGCGCCCCACCCCGGCAACGTCAAGCGCCTCGACTTCAACGGGGCGTCCGTGTGGCTCTGCCAGCGCGACTCCTTCCTCTGCGCCACGGCAGGGATCCAGATCAACATCGCCTTCACCAAGCGTTTCGGCGCCGGCCTCTTCGGCGGCGAAGGCTTCATCCTGGAGAAGCTCTCCGGGTCGGGCACGGCCATGATCCACGCGGGCGGCAACCTGGTGGAGCTCGACCTCGTGGCCGGCCAGTCGCTGCGCGTGGACACGGGCTGCATCGTGGCCTTCGAGGAGTCCGTGCGCTACGACATCCAGTTCGTGGGCGGCTTCAAGAACGCGCTGTTCGGCGGCGAGGGGTTGTTCCTGGCCGCGCTCACCGGCCCCGGCAAGTGCATCCTCCAGACGCTGCCCTTCTCGCGCCTGGCGGGGCGAATCCTGGGGCTCACTCGCGAGGGGGATCGAGCAGCGTCGCCGGCGTGGGCGGCACCCTGCGCGACATTGGAAACATCTTCGGCGGGAACGAGTAGCTCCTACTGCTCCCGCGGCATCGTCTTGATGAAGTCGTCCACCAGCTTCCGCTGCGCCTCCGGCGTCAGCGACGAGGCCACGATCTTGGAGGCCGCCTGCATGGCGAGGTCGGCGACCTGGGTCCGCAGCTCGAGGATGGCCTGGTCCTTCTCGCGCTCGATCTGGTCGCGCGCCCGCTGGACCATCTGATCGCTCTCGGTCCTGGCGCGGGCCGAGAGGTCGGCCTTGAGCTGCTCGGCATCCTTCAAGGCCCGCTTGATGATGTCCTCCCGCTCGCGGCCCGCCTCGCGCATCATCTCCTTGTGCTGCGCGAGAAGAGCCTGGGCCTCGGTGTTGGCCTTCTGGGCGTTGTCCACTGCGCCGCGTATGCCCGCCTCGCGCTCCTCGATCATCTTCAGGAGCGGTGTCCAGCCGAACTTCCCCAGCACGATGGCGAACAGCACGAAGAGGACGATGGTCCAGATCGTGAGGCCGAGGTTGATGTCGGCCAGCCCGCCTCCGCCCGGAGACGCCGCCGCGAGCAAGGCGGCCGCTGACGAGCTCATCGCTCCCACCGCGACGTTACTTGAGCAGGACGAGCAGCAGGCCGACGATCAGCGACACGAAGCTGATGCCTTCGATGAGCCCCGCGGCCACGATCATGGCTCCCCGGATGTCGGCGGCGGCGTTGGGCTGGCGGGCGATGCCCTCCATGGCGGCGGCGGCCAGGCGGCCGATGCCCGCCGCGCCCCCGATGATCGTCAGGCCGGCGCCGATGCCGGCGGCGAAATACGCCAGGGCCTTGGAATCCATTGGTGCTTCCTTCCTCCTGAAAGTTTCGTGCCTTTCGCCTTCAATGCGCGGGATGCGCGAACATTCCGATGAAGATCGCCGAGAGCAGCGTGAAGATGTAGGCCTGGATGAAGGCCACCAGGACCTCCAGCAGCATGACGAAGAGGGCCAGGCCCAGGGAGATGGGAATGGTCACCACCCCGAAGGCCAGGTGGATGGCGGCCATGATGGGTATGAGCATCAACAGCACCGTGATGACCATGTGGCCGGCGAGCATGTTGGCGAAGAGCCGGATCATCAGCGCCATGGGCTTGGTGAAAAGGCCGACGATCTCGACCGGGATCATGATGGGCACCAGCCACTTGGGCAGCCCGGGCGGGATCATGCCCGTGAAGTGGTGGACCACGCCGTACTTGGAGATCCCCGCGTACTGCATGGCGGCGAAGGATACCACCGCGAGGCCCATGGTCACCGAGATGTTCCCCGTGGAGGTCGCGGAGAAGGGCAGGAGGCCGAAGAGCGCCGCGATCAGGATGAAGAAGAAGAAGCTGCAGAGGAGGGGGACGAACTTGCGGCCGTCGTGCCCGATGTTCTGCTCCGCGATGTCGTCCCGGATGAAGAGCACCAGGCCCTCCACCGCGGAGCCGAGGCCGGCCGGCACTCCCGCGCGGTAGCTCCGTAGGGCCAGGCGCACCACCAGCAGGACCAGCCCGGAGACGATGACGAAGAAGAGGAGGTGGCGCGTGGGCTCGAAGTGGAGCCCGCCGTAGTCGGCATGGCCGGGGAGCCCCAGCGGACGGTCGAGGACGTGATGCATGAGGATCTCGGCGGGACTCCCGTGGCCGGAATCATGCTGCTCTTCCGCGTGAGCGGCGGGCGGCGACGGAGCCGGGCTCGACAGGGCTACGGCCAGGACCAGGGCCGAGATCATGAGGGCTGCGTCCGGGTCGGGGCCCCGGTCCGGGACGCCACCGCCAGCTCGAAGACGAGCAGCAGGGCGAAATAGCCGACGAGCGAGGTGACGAGGGCGGTTGCCGGCAGCCCCAGGCCGGCGATGGCGGCGGCCACGGTGGCCAGGAGGAACAGCATCCTGCCCAGCGTCCCGCCCAGGACGGCCCGGAAGAACGTCACGTTGGAGCGGCCCGCCGACCAGCGCAGCAGGAAGTAGGCCGCGATCGAGTTCGCCGCGGCGAGGCCGGCGCCCAGGATCGCCGCGGCAGAGTCCGTGGAGCCGACGCGGTCACCGAGCGCCACCAGCACGAGGACGAGCGACACCGCGACCGATGGGAGCACGATCGAGGCGTAGCGGGCGACGCTCATGGCCTTCCGCCGGTCATCTTGTAGGCCTTATAGAGGTGATAGAACACCGCCAACAGCCCGAAGGCCGCGCCCGCCAGGACGAAGGCGGGCGACGTGCCGAACCTGTTGTCGAGCCAGTACCCGCCGCCGACGGCGAGGAGCAGGGTCCCGGCCAGGGCCGAACCCATCCCCAGGTACGGCGCCGAATCCCGGACCGCGCGCGGCCACCCCTTCGCCGGAGCGTCCTTCTTCACCGGAGTCACACGCAGGGGCTTCAGGCGATTCGACGGCCGGAAAGCCTACCACACGGCTCGCGAGGCAGGCAAGGAAGCGGAGACGACCGGGCCGCGTCCTCCATGACGATCCTCATACTCCGGTCATACCGCCAACCATGCTACCCCGCGGGATCCGCGGTTGCGCTAGCGGTACGCGCGCGCGGGCTCCTCGACGACCGCGAAGGAGCCGGTGCGCCCGGTGCCGCCCGCCTCCTGCCGCCAGCGCAGGATGTCGTGGCGATAGATCCGGAACGCGGACATGACGAGGGAGAGCACCACCGGTCCCACCACCAGGCCCTTGAAGCCGAAGGCGTACAGGCCCCCCAGGATGGCCAGGAAGCCGAGCAGCATGTGCACCTGCGCGGAGCCCTTCAGGATCAGCGGCTTCAGGACGTTGTCGACCATGCTGATCACGAGGACGCCGTAGACGAGCAGGCCGATCCCCCGCGGCGGCGAGATCGAGAAGAGGTACAGCCCGGCCGGGACCCAGGCCAGCGGGCTGCCCACGAGCGGGATGAGGGCCGCGAAGACGACCATCGCGCTCCAGAGGTAGGGCGCGGGCACGCCGAAGATCAGGAAGCCGAGGAGGGCCGCCACGCCCTGGGCCAGCGGCACCAGCAGCATGGCCTGGAGCACGCCGCGCACCGTCCGCGTGAGGTGCTCCAGCATCTCGGCCTCCTGGCCCCGGGTGAAGGGCGAGATCCCGCGCACCTGCTCCCGCAGCAGCGGCGCGTCGCGGAGCAGGAAGAAGACCATCATCAGGAAGATCACGAGGTCCAGGGCCGCGGTGGCCACGCCGCCGAGGACGGCCTGGACCACGCCTTGCGCGGCCGAGGTCAGGCGCCCGAGCGCGGCGGAGGCCGAGGGCATCGCCCCCATGCCCGTCGACCGCAGCCAGTCCATGAGCAGCGGGAACCGGGCGGGGAGCGTCTCCCGCCAGAGCCGGTCCAGGGCCGCGGGCTCGAGACGGGGCCGGACCCAGTCGAAGAAGCCGGCGGCCTGATCGACGAGCAGCACGCCGTAGCTCAGCACCGGCACCAGGATCATGACCGTGCAGAGCAGGACCAGCAGCGCCGCCGCCAGCGAGTGGCGGCCGCCGAGGGCGCGGGTCAGGCGGTCGTGGGCGGGGGCCAGCAGCAGCGAGACCGACGCCGCCACCGCGAAGGTCAGGATGAAGGGCCGGAAGACGACGAAGGCCAGGACCAGGATCAGGAAGAGGCAGGCCAGCAGCGAGTAGCGGACCACCTTGCGGGCGGCGAGCGCGGCCTCGTCGGTCATGGCGCGGCGGGCCTCTGGGTCCACGGTCCCTCGCAACGAGGATACCGCGAGTCGGTGCCGCGCCGTGTCAGGGCGAGGGCGAGGGCGTCACCACCACCGTCTCGGCCCGCTCGGGCACGCCCGGTACCCCGGCGGGGCTGGCCGCCTGGACGGCCCCGCCCGTGAACTTCCCGGGCTGCACGGTGTCGGCGATCTGCGCCAGCGGGCCGTGCAGGAAGTCGAGGAACGGCTTCGGGTAGACGCCGATCCAGAAGCACAGCGCCACGAGCGGCACGAGCGTCGCCACCTCGCGCGCGTCGAGGTCCTTCAGGTGGAGGTTCTCGTCCCTGGTGACCTTCCCCCAGAAGACGCGCTGGTAGAGCCACAGGAGGTAGGCCGCGCCCAGCACCACGCCCGAGACCGCCCAGTAGGCCCAGACCCGGTTGGCCGAGTACGCGCCCTGCAGGATCATGAACTCCCCGATGAAGCCGTTGAGGAGCGGCAGCCCCATCGAGGCCAGGAAGAGGATGAGGGTGAAGGTCGCGTAGACGGGCATGACGTGGGCCAGGCCCCCGAACTCCGCGATCTCCTTCGTGTGCCGCCGCTCGTAGATGAGGCCCACGATCAAGAACAGCCCGCCCGTCGAGAGGCCGTGGTTGATCATCTGGAGGACGCTGCCCTCCAGGCCCAGCGGGTTCAAGGCGAACATCCCGAGCATCACGAAGCCCAGGTGGCTCACCGACGAGTAGGCGATGAGCTTCTTCATGTCCTTCTGCACCAGGGTGACCAGCCCCGCGTAGACGATGCTGATGATGGCGAGGGTGGCCATCCACGGCACGGCGTCCAGGGTGGCCTGGGGCAGCAGCGGCAGCGAGAACCGCACGAAGCCGTACGTCCCCATCTTCAGCAGGACCCCCGCCAGGATCACGGAGCCCGCCGTCGGCGCCTCCACGTGGGCGTCGGGCAGCCAGGTGTGGAACGGGAACATGGGGACCTTGATGGCGAAGCCGAGGAAGAAGGCCAGGAAGACCCAGAACTGGAGGTCGGCCGGGATCCCCATCGTGTACCACTGCGTGACGTCGAAGGTGCCGGTCTCCGCGAAGGCCGGGACCTTCCTGGAGTGGAAGTAGAGGGCCAGGATCCCGAGCAACATCACCACCGAGCCGGCCAGGGTGTAGAGGAAGAACTTGATCGCGGCGTACAGGCGCCGCGCGCCGCCCCAGATCCCGATGAGGAAGTACATCGGGACCAGCATCACCTCCCAGAACACGTAGAAGAGGAACATGTCCAGGGCGCAGAAGACGCCGAGCATCCCCGTCTGCAGCAGCAGGAGGAAGACGTAGTACGCCCGCACCCGGTCCGTGACCGCGGTCCAGGAGGAGAGGATGGCGATGGCGCCCAGGAGTGTCGTGAGCAGGATCAGCAGGACGCTGATCCCGTCCACCCCGAAGAGGTACTGCACCCCGATGGACGGGATCCAGGGCTGCCTCTCCACGAGCTGGAAGCCCGCGGCCCCGCGGTCGTACCAGAACCACAGGGGCACGCTGACCAGGAAGCCGAGGACACCGAAGACGTTCGCCGTCCAGCGCACCGCGTTGTCCCGGCCCTTGAAGGACGGCAGCAGCAGGAGCACCGCTCCCAGAAGCGGCGTGTACGTGACGATCGAGAGGATGTGGGAGCGGAAGAAGTCCATGACGCTCCTAGTAGAGGTGCAGCACGAAGTGCCCGGCGCCGATGATCAGGAAGACGCCGATGAGCATGGCCAGGGCGTAGCTCTGGACCAGCCCGTTCTGGACGGACCGGAAGACGTAGCTGAAGTTGTCGAGGACCGCGGCCGTGAGGTTCACCGCCCCGTCCACCACGTAGCGGTCCCACGCGTTCGAGAATCGCGCCACCACGTCGCGCGTGGCCCAGGCCACGCCGTTCACGCCCAGGCCCGCGCGCACCTCGCCGTCCCCCCCGTCCACCACGAACCGGTCCATGCCGTGCAGGGTCGTCCCGCCGCCCAGGGCCAGGCCGCGCACGAAGACCTTCCCGTAGAGCTCGTCCACGTAGTACTTGTTCAGGAGCAGGCGGTGCGCGCCGGCCATCGATCCCGCCAGGCGCTCCGGGATCTCCGGGTGGGCCTTGTAGAAGCTCCAGGCCATCCCGATGCCCAGGAGCGCCACCGCCACGCTGGCCGCCATGAGCGCCAGCTCCATCGCGTGGCCCGGCGGCGCGGTCGTGAAGACCTCGCCCAGCGCGTGGTGCGCGTCCCCGAAGACGGGCTCCAGGAAGTGCTCGAACCAGTTCGGGAAGCCGATGGGCTGGCCCAGGATCGCGGGCACGCCCACGAACCCGGCCACGATCGAGCCCACGGCCAGGACCTGCAGCGGCACGATCATCGAAGCCGGCGACTCGTGGACGCGCTCCTGCTCCTCCGTGCCGCGGAAGGTCCCGCTGAACGTCAGGTGGTACAGGCGGAACATGTAGAACGCGGTCATCGCCGCTACCGCGAACCCCATGCCCCAGACCCACCGGCCGTAGCCGCCGACCTTGTAGGCGGACCACAGGATCTCGTCCTTGGAGAAGAACCCGGCGAGTGGCGGCACGCCCGCGATGGCCACGCAGCCCACCAGCATGGTGAGGTGCGTCCAGGGGAGCTTCTTCTTGAGCCCGCCCATGTTCCGCATGTCCTGCTCGCCGGACATGGCGTGGATCACGGATCCCGATCCGAGGAAGAGCAGGGCCTTGAAGAAGGCGTGCGTCATGAGGTGGAAGATGCCGGCCGCGAAGGCGCCCACCCCGCAGGCCAGGAACATGTAGCCGAGCTGGCTCACGGTGGAATAGGCCAGCACGCGCTTGATGTCGTTCTGGACGAGGCCGATCGTCGCGGCCACGATCGCGGTCGCCGCCCCGATGAACGCCACCAGCAGCATCGCCTTCGGGGCGTGGGCGTAGATCGTGGCCGAGCGCGCCACCATGTAGACGCCCGCCGTCACCATGGTCGCGGCGTGGATCAGGGCCGAGACCGGCGTCGGGCCCTCCATGGCGTCGGGCAGCCAGACGTAGAGCGGGATCTGCGCGCTCTTGCCCGTGGCCCCCACGAACAGGAACAGCGCGATCATCGTGAGCGTGCCGCCCCACGCCCACTCCACGGGCATGGCCGCGGCCGCCGCGGTGACGGCGCGGAAGTCCAGCGTGCCGAACGTGAAGAAGACGAGGAAGATCCCCAGCAAGAAGCCGGCGTCGCCGATCCGGTTCACGATGAAGGCCTTCTTGCCCGCGTCCGCCGCGCTCTGCCGGTCGAACCAGAAGCCGATGAGCAGGTAGGAGCAGAGGCCCACGCCCTCCCAGCCCACGAAGAGCACCAGGTAGTTCGCCCCCAGCACCAGGGTGAGCATCGCGAACATGAAGAGGTTCAGGTACGACATGTAGCGGGCGTAGCCGGGGTCGTGGGACATGTACCCGATCGAGTAGACGTGGATGAGGAAGCCCACGAAGGTCACGACCAGCAGCATCACCGAGGAGAGCGGGTCCACCATGTACGCCCAGTCGACGCTGAAAGGCGCCGTGCCCTGCGCGGTCTCCGCCGCTCCGCCCGGGAGCCAGTGCCAGAGGGTCTCGACGAGCCTGTGGTCGGGCTCGGCGTGGGCCTGGACGATCGCCCACACCGACACCAGGAAGGAGAGCGCGACGGACGCGCAGGCGACGAACCCGACGATGGGCGAGGGCGAGGCGTGCGCCGCTTCGCCGTGCCCCGCGCCGCCGTGGTCGTCGTGGCCGTGGCCGGCCTTCCGGCCCAGCACCCGCACCCCGACCGTGAAGTTGAAGAGGAACCCGAGCAGCGGGAGCAGTGGGATCCAGTAGACGAACGCCCTCATGGACGCCCGCGCCGCGGGAGAGAACGCGTGAAGCTCAAGCGGGGGGAATATCTCACGCGAGGGTCGCGCCTGACAAGCGCGCGACCCGAGCGGCTTGTCGAGCGGTTCCCGCCCGTCGTGTCAGACCGGTCCGCCGGTCCCCTCTAAGCCGGTCCGCCAGACCTGGTCTTCCTGAACTTCCGCGTCCCCTGGCTCTTGATGTACCCGACCCCTCCCACGCCCTTGGCCGCCTTGTCGATCTTGCCGACCTTCTTGCCCTTCCCCGTCCCCGCCGTCTTCTTTCTTTTCATGGCCCCATTGTCCGTCGGCTCATGCTCCGTCCGACCCGCGAGCAGCGACAGAGCATGGCCGAGGATCGGCCGCAGCGCCTCCAGCCCGTCGCGCACGGCGGCGGGGCTGCCCGGCAGGTTCACCACCAGGCAGGACCCCGCGACGCCGGCCAACCCGCGCGCCAGCGCGGCCATGGGCGTCTGCTTGCCGCCCCGCGCCCGCAGCAGCTCCGCGATCCCGGGGGCCTCGCGGTCCAGCACGTCCCGCGTCGCCTCCGGCGTGACGTCCCGGGCGGCCAGGCCGGTGCCGCCGGTCGTCACCACCAGCGCGGATCGGGACGCGGCGGCCCGGATCGCGGCGGCGATCCTGGCGCGGTCGTCGGCCACGACCTCGGGACCGTGCACGTCCAGGCCCGCCGCCCGCAGCAGGCGGCAGGCCTCGGGCCCCGAGGCGTCGGGACGCGCGCCCCGGGCCACGGAGTCGCTCACGGTGATGACGACGGCGCGCGCGGCGGCGGGCATGGATGCGTTGACCCCGGCGGAGACTGGCCTATAGTGGATCATATGCTGACCCTCGCCCTCCTCGTCCTCGCCTTGCAGGGCGTTGCCGACCTGTCTCCCGCCGAGTCCCGCACCCTGACCGTCTCCGTCACCGACGACAAGGGCGGGCCGGTCACCGGGCTGCGCACCGACGAGGTCGTGGTCCTGGAGAACGGCGTGGCCCGCGACGTCTCCCGGTTGGAGCCGGAGACGCGGCCGCTCATGGTGGCCGTGATCGTGGATTCCAGCCAGCCGATCGGCAGCCTCTACCGGCTCAACCTGGTGGACGAGGTCGCGCGGTTCGTGGGCCGCCTGCCCGACGGCTCCCGCTACGCGCTGTGGACGACGGGCGACCGTCCGACCAAGGTGGTGGACTTCACCGACGACGCCTCGCGGGCCGGCCGGGCCCTGAAGCGCACCTTCCCGCGGGGTGGGAACACCGTGCTCGACGCCGTCATCGAGGCCTCCGAGGACCTGAAGGAAAAGGAGGGGGAGCGCACGGCGGTGGTGGTGGTGAGCGGCAACGGCCTCGGCTTCTCGAGCTACGACCGGACCGAGGTGGTGGACCGCGCCCTGCGCACCGGCCACACGTTCATGACCGTCAACTTCCAGGAGGGCGCCGCCCCCGGCGACCCCGGCTTCGCCGGCAGCCGCGACGCCGTGGGCAGCGTGGGACGCGCCGACTACGATCACGTCCTGGGCAGCCTGGCGGACCGCAGCGGCGGCCTCCGCGAGACGCCGCTCTCGGCGATGGGCGTGGGCCGGTCGCTGGAGAAGATCGCCGCCGCCCTGGGCGGCCAGTACCGGATCACCTACTCCACGCTGCCCGACCTCAAGGAGCGCAAGGTCGAGGTCCGGGTCGCCCGTCCCGGCGTCAAGGTGTCCCTCCGCGGCTCCCGGTCCTAGCGGCCGTCCGAGCCATGCGCCGCGCGATCGCCGTCCCCGCCCTCGTGCTCCTCGCGTCCGGGGCGGGACTGGCCCAGGTCCCGACCCCGCGCCGGCCGCCCACCTTCGAGGCCGGGATCGAGGTGATCAACCTCAACGTGTCCATCACCGACCCGCGCAACCGCTACGTGACGGACCTCGGGGAGAAGGATTTCGCGGTGTTCGAGGACGGCGTGCGCCAGGAGCTGAGCCTGTTCACCCACGAGAACCTGCCCATCTCCCTCGTCCTGATGATCGACACCTCGGCCTCCATGGACGAGAAGCTGCCCGTGGCCCAGGCGGCCGCCGTCCGGTTCACCAAGACCCTGCGCGAGCAGGACCTGGCCCAGGTGGTGCAGTTCAACGACCGGGCCACGACCCTGCAGGACTTCACCTCCGACCACGACGCGCTGGCCGCGGCCATCCACAAGACCGAGGCCTCGGGCCCCACGGCCCTCCACAACGCGCTCTACATCGCGCTCAAGGACCTGGGCAAGCAGAAGAAGGTCGGCGAGCTGCGGCGGCGGGCCATCGTGCTCCTCTCCGACGGCGAGGACACCGCCTCCCTGGTCAGCGACGACCAGGTGTTGGAGCTGGCCCGGAAGACGGAGATCAACATCTACTCGATCAGCCTGCGGCCCAGCCGCCCCGCCGACCGCAACCGCCAGGGCTTCAGCCAGGCGGCCCACCTCCTGACCTCCCTGGCCCAGGAGACCGGGGGCCAGGTGCACTTCCCGAACTCCCTATCCGAGCTGGACACCGTCTACGACCGCATCGCCGAGGAGCTGCGCACCCAGTACAACCTGGGCTACGTGTCCTCCAACAAGCGACGCGACGGCAAGTGGCGGCGCATCGTGGTCCGCGTCCCCGAGCGCGAGGACGTCCAGATCCGCCACAAGATCGGGTACTACGGCCCGCGGGGGTGAGATCCGCGGGGCTGCTCCTCCTCCTCGCGGCCGCCGTCCTGCCCCACCCCGCGCGCGCGTACTCGGTCCTGACCCACGAGGCCTTGGTGGACGTGGCGTGGGACGCGTCGATCCAGCCGGCGCTGCGGGCGCGGTTCCCCGGCGCGTCCGAAGAGGACCTGCGCCGGGCGCGTGCCTACGCCTACGGCGGGAGCCTGATCCAGGACCTCGGCTACTACCCTTTCGGGAACAAGCTGTTCAGCGAGCTCGCCCACTACGTCCGCAGCGGCGACTTCCTGGAGGCGCTCCTGCGGGAGTCGCGGGACCTCGACGAGTACGCCTTCGCGCTCGGGGCCCTCTCCCACTACTGCGGCGACGACCTCGGCCATTCCATGGCCACCAACCGCTCGGTGTCCCTGCTCTTTCCCTCGCTGCGCGCGCGCTACGGCAAGGAGGTGGCCTACGCCGACGGCCCGGCCGCCCACATCCGGGTGGAGTTCGGGTTCGACGTCGTCCAGGTCGCCCGCGGGAACTACGAGCCCCGCGCCTACCACGACTTCATCGGCTTCG
>Ga0214472_10001739_pt1 | contig 23854 bp, 23 predicted proteins | sample RVTome_6_FD_207662 | JGI IMG/M metagenome (GOLD analysis project Ga0214472, IMG submission 207662) | Soil microbial communities from uranium-contaminated site in the Upper Colorado River Basin, Wyoming, United States - RVT140D175 | ecosystem: Environmental > Terrestrial > Soil > Contaminated >...
TTAAGCGTTAGATACCCGCTTTCTTGCAATCTACTTGTACCCTTTTTATCCTATTTCTTCAATACTTTTATTGTCTTATTCCTTTTTCAGGAACGACAAATTAATTTTAAATATCTGGCTTATTAGGGGATAAAAAGAATATCTCCGCGAATAATGATGACTGTGATCAGGATTGCCAGGGTGATTACCCAGAACACGATATAGGTCGTAGTGGATTGGCGGGCCTTTCGTTTTTCCAGCCAAGTGCGTGGCCTGACGCCCTTGGCGAGTAATACAAGCTTGGCGGAGAGATTTACACAGACGATGTTCACGGCCAGCAACAGACCTGCGCCTGCCATTAAATCAAAATAACCTCGACCGAGCATTAGCCCCATGGTGGTTGCAGGAGGTAACAGTGCAACGGCAACCATCACGCCGACCAATACACTCGGAAGTCCGGTAGTCAGCGACAATACGGCAGCAGCGCCGGAGGCCAATGCCAGCACGACGCCATCGAGTCCCACATCGGTACGCGACATGAGTTCCCGGCTGTCCAGTTCACCCGGCCATAGCAAACCGATCAAGGCAGTGACTGATATTGCAAAGATCAGCCCGACCAGATTGGTTTGCAGCGATTTCCACATCAGTTCGGTATCACCCAGGGCCGTGGCCAGTGCCAGGGCGATATTGGGGCCTAGCAGTGGTGCAATGACCATGGCACCGATAATGATTGCGACATTGTCTTCAATCAGGCCAATGGCCGCGACAATGGTTGAGAGGAATACCAGCAACAGAAAATTACCGTCCAGGCGGCTGTCTTTCTCAATATTGTTGTAAAGCTCTTCACGCGTGGTGGTAGTGCTTTTCTTTTCTTGTGCTTCCTCTTTTTCTTCCGGCTGGCGCGGCAAGGTCACTTCGAGCGGGATAATGTTGATGCGTGAATTTTCACTCGTTCCTAATATGCCTTGCAGGGCATCCAGAATATCCTGAGTTTTTTCCGGAGAGACGATCATGCGTACAACCTGGCGCCCGTCCTCGCCTTGTGGACTTGTCCATATGTCCGGGCAATCATTTTTTTCGGCGATACTGGTAACGGTATCGATATGCCCGCTATCGGCAATGACCTCGATGATTTTCATCTCTGTTCTTCAGTAAACGTCAGACGTGGCGTAAAAGATCGTGGTGACCAGGAATCAGGCGGAGTGATTGTTGCTGAGGCCGCATGGATTTTTCTGATAGCCTTTTTGACGGCCTCGCGAGTTTCGTTTTCCTGTATCGATTTATCGCCGCCATAGCAAAATTTCTGAACGGCCCGGACGGTATTGTGGATATCGGGATCTTGTCCATGCACTTGTTCCCATCTGTTCAATCCTTCTTCAAGTGTCCGTGACTCGAGTGCCTCGAGGAGAACGGTCTGTAATGGATGCTGACCGGCTTGAGCAGGTTTTGGTTTTTGTACAGTTGTTACATTTTTTGACCGGTGATACATATCCCACCATAGGCCCAGCGTGATCAACCAGAGCACTGCTAGAACTATGCTGATGATTTGCCATGTGAAAGCGGACCCTTGTGCACCGGATGTGGCCGTTGATTGCTGTATTGACGTTGGAAGATCGGTCAATATTGGCGTCGGCGCTGTGGATTGCAGTGCAGGCTCGACGGAAAATGTCTGACCATCAAGCACCGCAACATCCATCGCGCCGCGCTCCGGGTCAAAGTAGGGGATGCGTATTTGCGGCAAGGTAAATTCGCCCGCGGACAGCGGGATCAGGTAGACATGATAATTCGCAACACCCGTGATCGGGTCCGATTCCTGATCAATGGTTCGTTCCGTGGCATCGCTGTACATCTTGATGTTGTCAGGCATATTCAATGAGGGCAGTTCTTCAGGAAAAGACGCCGGGCTCGCCGGCGCGCGAATCGTGATGGTCCAGGGCGATACGCGGTTAACATGAGCCGATTCAGTAAAGGCGGTTTGGCTGAGCACCGGTTTGCCTATCATAGTAAGCGGCGGCACATTGTCCGGTAATGGCCTGACGTCTATATCCTGTTCATTAAACGGCAGGCGGATTTTGCGGTCATCGCTGGTCTCGATCCAGATATCAGGCAGATAAATCTTATAAGATTGGCTTAATAAAGGCGTAATGGCCCATGCTGTGCGCACGACATTGTATGTAATACCCGTGACCTGTTCCTTACGTTCCGACTGGGTCAGTTTGTGCAGTTCAAGTTGCGTTGGCTCGGTATCAATCTCGCCGCCCAGTTTGGCGGATTTGAGTTCAATGCGGTGATACAGGTCAAGATATGCAATGAATTGTTCGCGTTGCCATCCGCTGTTTTTGCTGACACCGTTGCGGGTAAAGACTTGAGGCGTGGTTTCAACAGTGCCCTTGTGTACCTGGATATGAATCGGTTCCGACGATATCCCGTCGACCATGAATGAGGGGATGACAAATTTTCCGGCCTGTTTGGGGAATAATTCAACCTTCAGTTCGGACGTGGAACGTCCGCGGTTGCGAAAGATATTGAAACGATGGTCTTCGCGCGGCACGCCCAGCTCAAAGTCCTTCGTTAACAGCGTCAGATCGACATTGGGGGATATGCCTTCGGCGCGCAGGCGCGTATCGCTGTTGACCAGCGATAATGTCAATAACACATGCTCGCCCGTCAGGATTTCCTTTTTGTCGACCGTGGCGGTCAACATGGCTGCCGATAACATCGTGCTGAACAACAGGCTGGTGATAAACAATATTATACGGCCGGTTACCATGGCCGCTCCCCGGCAAGATCGGGATGTTGTGCGTCTTCATGCGTAAAACGTGCGCGCAACAGTGTACTCGATGATTCATCCAGCGAACGCAGTTGCCACAGCGCCGATCCAAGCGCATCATCCGTTCCTGTTTCTCCCAGATTCCATTGTGCAATTGTTTGTTCAACGATGCCTTTATGGCTGGTTTGTGGTCTGCCATTGGATGTGCCTGTTTGTTCTTGTGCGGTATTTGCGGTGTCCATGTCATTGAGTTTGGCGTTGCGATCACTCAGTTTGTCTTTAGCGTCGGGTTTGATATCCGGTTTATTGGTTTTGTTCATGCTGATTTGCATGCGCACCTTATTGATAAGACTCAGATTCAACGCCGCGCGCGGATAACCATTCTGTACACTAAGCGCCTCTTTAAAGGCCGCGCTCGCCTTGTCCAAGTCGCCCATGCGAGTGAGTGTATTACCCCTGTTATATGCCGCCTTTGCCCGTTCATTGTCGTTCGCGGCCAGTTCGCTGGCGCGTGAAAATGCAGCGAGTGCCTGTTGCCAGTCACCCAGCCGATAGGCGGCCGCGCCCATGCCCATTTGTCCATTGAATGACTGTATCTGTTCATAGGTGTTATTGGCCTTGCCATAGTCTGCGTTGATAAAGGCCTCATAGGCCTGCTGTTCCTGCCAGGGCGATGCCTGCGCGTCATGACCAAAGATGAGCGGGGCAAGTACTACGATCGCAACGGCATCGATGCGGCGTGTACCGGCCCACACAAACAGCATGATACTTAAACCCAAGAGCCAGTGATAAAGCTGATAACCTTGTTGCGCAGCGGGGGCTTGATACATATTATTGCGCTCAAGCCTGTCCATCGCGGTAAAGAGTTGTTGCCAGTCACCGTCATCTTCTTTGAGGTCCGTGTACATGCCGCCGCTGATGGTGGCCATGGATACCAGCGTTGGCCGTTGCAGTTGCGAGATGACCAGTTCATCGTCGTGGTGTAGCAAGCGGCCGAGATCATCTTCAACAGGGCCACCGGCCTCTGTGCCTGCGCCTAATATATAGAGTGGAATCGCGTCTTTTTTGAGCCTTTGCGCGGTTGCCAATGCGCTGGTCTCGTCATCGGTCTCGCCGTCACTGATCAATACAATCGCCCGGCTTCCTGTCCGCGTTTGCGCCAATGTCTGCCGCGCGAGCTCCAGCGCTTGTGTAATATTCGAGCCGCGTTTTCTGGTCAGCGTTACATCCAGTGCCTTGACAAAATGTATCAAGGCGTCACGGTCATGCGTCAAGGGCAGGATCTTGTAGGCATTGGCCGAAAACGCGATTAATGCAGTGCGGTCACCTTTGAGGTTGCCGGTAAAATCCTGCATCTCGAGTTTAACCCGCTCCAAACGGTTGGGGAAGACATCGCGTGTCTTCATGGAGGGAGAGATATCGATGACGACGGCGATATCCATGCCGCGTTGTTGTTGCGTGTCAGATTGTTGCTGTTTCAGATACGGACCGCTCATTGCCACTGTTGCCAATAACCATGCAACGGTCAGCAACCAGGGGGAAGATGGATTTTTATTGTCGGGGTGCATGATCAGCCAACGCCACAAATGAGGATCGGCGAATTCCTTCAATCGCGGTGGAAGTTGATATGTTGATTTACGCCAGGCAAGAACGGCCAATGGCACAAATGCCAATAATAGCCACAGCGGTTCGCGTAATGAGAGTTGTGCCAGTCCCTCTGTCATGGCAATACTCCGGCGTGCCCGCTTTGCAGGCGATGGTGTTCATTAAATAGTAACAAGGCAAGCCCCATCAGCAACGGCAGCCAATACCAGTCCTGCCGATTCGCCAGATGCGGATCTTTGAGTTCGGTCGTTTCCAGTTGATCTATGTCTGCATAGATCTGTTGCAGTTCCGTGGTATGGCCTGCATGAAAATAGCGGCCACCGGTCTGTGTGGCGATGGTGCGCAATAAATCTTCATCCAACGGCAGTTCGGTATAGAGGGGGTCAAGTACCGGGCCACGCGGAAAGGCCACGGTGTTATCCGTGCCGATGCCGATGGTGTAAATCCGGACACCTTGTTGTCTGGCCAGCACGATGGCGGATTCTGGCGAAATGCCGCCGGTGGTATTGGCGCCATCCGTCAGCATGATCAGGATGCGCGATGTATTGTTCCCTGTTATATCATTTGAGCCACGCAGCCGTTCCACGGCGAGTGCGATGGTATCGCCCAGCGCGGTTTTCTCCCCGGCGATGCCGTGCCGAATTTCATCAATAAGGCCGCGTACCATCGCGATATCGGTTGTCATCGGCATAAATGTCATTGCATCATCGGCAAACATGATCAAACCGATGCGGTCATCAGTGCGTTGATCAAGAAATTGTTTGGTGACTTGCTTGAGCATATCGAGCCTGCTGGTGGGCGTGCCATCGACGACGAAGTCAAGCGCCCGCATCGAGCCCGAGACGTCGATCGCCAGCATGATGTCATGTCCGCGGTGTGCGCCGGGGGCATTGAAATCCAGCCATTGCGGGCGTGCCATTGCTGTCAGCAGTAACATGCAGCCTGCCAGCCATAGCCATGGCGCGCGGCGCTTGCTTTTGATGCCATTACCAAGCCCGGCCAGGACGTCGGCCTGTGAATGGACCACGATGGCTTGAACGTTTCTGGTGTTTGCGAATACAGGTGATGCATCCATGCGGCGCGTGGTAATGCGCCATACCAGATAGGGCAACGGTAAAGCAAACAGCCAGAGAGGCGATAAAAATGTCAGCATGCCCGTTGACCGTCACTTGAAGCGTGCATCAACCATTTTTTTATATGATTAAAAACATCCGGTGATAAAGTTGCTTGGGTGTTTTGTTTGTATCGCAGCTGATTAAAGAGTTGTATGGTGTTCTCCCACGTGCCGGCGTCATTTGTCAGACCTGGTGGGCACGCGGTATCCAGTTGCTGCAGGCCAAGACTCAGACGCAACAGCGTGGAAAGTCGATAAGACGCCTCACGGTCCGTGATCCGGCCCTTTGACCACTGTTCCTTAAGGTCTTCAAACACCACACTGCTGTGTCTGACATTGACAGGCGGTGAATCGTCCGGGTTCTTGCCGCTTTTGCTGATGTGCCGGATGATCAGAATGGTAGCAACAGCGATCAGCATCACGGCGCTAACGGTTATAATCAGTGGCTGCCAGTCGGGGGGCGCCGGCAGTTCGATATCCGCCATCTTATTTAATAGATCGGACTCGTTCATAACAGGGCGCTCAGTTGCTGGAATGTATCCCGGTGATTGTGTACCGCGAGGTATTGTATGCCCGCCGTTGTGAATAACGTCCTCAGTTCGGTGCTGCGCCGGGCCATGATCTCGTTATAACGTTGACGAATGCCGGCATCGTCCGTATCGATGGCAATGGTCTTACCGCTGATGGGCGATGCCATGCGCATTTGTCCAGTGGCTTGCAGTGACTCTTCCGCGGGATCGACGATCCTGATGGCAATGGTTTCAAATTGTCCGGCCAGATATAACAATGCGGGTTTATGTTGATCAGTCACGTCGTGAAAGTCGCTGATGATGCATACCGTCGTGCCGCGCCCTGCGTGCCGTGTGATGTGTTCGTAGACGTTTTTAAGATCGATGGGCGTAACTTGTGATGAAAGAGACATGTTTCCCAATGGTGCTGTAACTGCCTTGAGCAACGGGAATACGCCCGCCAGCGTCCGTGCGGACGGATAACTGGTCATCGTGTTCTCAATAATCAGACCGCTGACATGCTCCTGCGCAGCCAATGCCGTGAATGCCATGATGGAAGCGACACGCGCCGCGCATGCCACCTTGATTTCGCCTCTGGTGCCAAAACGCATCGTGGGACGGCGGTCGACGATAACAAACAGGCTGCGTTGCCGCTCTTCGAGAAAGACCTTTGTCGTCGGTTTGTTACTGCGTGCCGTCGCACGCCAGTCCATGTGCCGGATGTCATCACCGGGATGGTAGGGGCGCACGTCATGCAGTTCCATGCCATAACCGCGGTGAAGGGAGACCGCCGGACCGCTATACGGAGATGATACCGCACGCCTTCTGTCGCGCCGTTCGAGGATTAAGCTCTGCAGGCGCTCGAGTTCATCATGATCCAACAGCGGGGTGTGATCGGCTTGCAGATACATCAGGGGATCGGAACCATCTCGATAATACGTTCGATGACCTGTGCGATTGAAACATTCGCGGCGCGGGCACTGAAGTTGAGCGCCATGCGGTGATTGAGTATGTCATAGGCAAGGTCGATGATATCGCCGGGTTCGACGAAATCGCGTCCGGTCAGGTACGCACGGGCCCTTGCCGCATGCGCCAGCGCAAGGGTTGCGCGCGGTGAAGCGCCGCGGTTGATCCAGCCGGTGAGCGCGGGATCCCAAGGTGAGGGGTTGCGCGTTGCACCGACCAGCGTAACGATATAACGTTCCAGCATTTCATCGATATACACATCGCACACCGCCGTGCGCGTCTGCATCACTTGTTCGGGTGTAATAACCGCTGCAACGTCGGTATCAGATGACCTGCCGGTCAGGTGTTGGTGCTCCTGGCGCAGGATGGCAAGCTCATCGTCGGCCGAAGGATAATCGATATGCGTTTTCATCAAAAAACGGTCGAGCTGTGCCTCGGGAAGCGGATAGGTGCCTTCATGCTCGATCGGATTTTGCGTGGCGATGACCATAAAGACCGGCGATAATTTTCGCGTCACGCCACCCACAGTGACTTGCCGTTCCTGCATCGCCTCCAGCAGTGCCGATTGCACCTTCGGAGGCGCGCGGTTGATTTCATCGGCCAGGATAATGTCGTTGAAGATCGGGCCCTCGACAAATTGAAAGTGACCGTCTTGCGGAATGAATATATCGCTGCCGGTGATATCGCCGGGGATCAGGTCGGGCGTAAACTGGATGCGCTGAAAACGCATATTCATCCCGCTGGCAAGCGCGCGTACCGCAGTCGTCTTGGCAAGTCCCGGCAATCCTTCAAGCAGCACGTGTCCGTCTGCCAACACACCGATCAGCAGGCGTTCAATAAGTTTGGGCTGACCGATGATGATATTTTCAATATGCGTCTTTAATGCAGCAAAATGGGTGCGCATAAGATCAATGTGCTGTGGTTTCTTGTCAGGCAGTGATGAGCGCAAGGTAAAAGGCCTCTGTTTGTGTCGTTTGTTAAGAGTATCAGTAAAGCTATATCCGTCAACTTGGCACTCGAATAATAAGCGCCGTGTTTATCTCGGCAGGATGTTTGTCAAACTCCTGATATGATAGGGAAAGTCTGATTTATTTGTCATCAACTCTGTTTAATCCGCCTGTGATTCAACAGAGTTGATGACACCAGGGACACATCCGGAGCTTACATAGGTCTTTGGTTTGGCAAGATAAAACTGATTGTTATTATGCAAATAGTGCAATTTTTATTACCGGATTTCGTGCCAAGTACGTATAATTCGTTGAATTTTATGCATGAAGTCATCGTCAAAGGAAATTGATGCTAGAGGCCACCAACCTAGAGGCCGTTCGCGGAGACCGCCAGCTATTTACGGGGCTCAGTTTTTCACTGCAACGTGGTGAGCTGTTGTTTGTCAATGGCCCGAACGGTGCTGGAAAATCGACACTGTTACGCATGCTGTGTGGCCTGGTTATTCCCGCAAACGGGGAAGTCTTGTGGAATGGTAGCGGAATTCGAACACTTGGCGAGGATTTTCACAAGGATTTGTTTTTTCTTGGGCATTTATGTGCCATTAAAGCGGAACTGACCGGCCTTGAGAATCTGCGTATTGCAAGCGCACTGTCGGGTCAAGCGACGACGGAAAAGAATGTACTTGCCGCACTGGATCGCATGGGGTTGCGAGGTTTTGAGGACTTGCCGGCTAAGGTCTTGTCACAAGGGCAAAAACAGCGGGTGTCCCTGGCGCGCCTGTTATTGTCGACGGCGAATCTGTGGATTCTGGATGAACCCTTCACAGCGTTGGATAAGGCATCGGTGGAATTATTGAAATCGATATTCAGCGGGCATTTGGCAAAGCAGGGTATAATCGTGCTGACAACCCACCAGGATGTAGCGATAGACGCCGCAACCGTGAAGCAGATCAAGTTGGGGCCATGAACAGTCAGGGCATGTTGGCGGTATTGCAATGCATGTTGACCCGTGACCTGCTGCTGGCCATACGGCGTTTGTCAGATGTGCTGACCACGTTGTTTTTCTTTGTGATTGTCGTGAGCCTGTTTCCGCTCGGTATCGGCGCGGACATGGATACATTGCGGGCGATCGCGCCGGGGGTTGTGTGGGTTGCCGCGTTGCTTGCCTCGATGTTGGCCCTGGGGCGGTTGTTTAATGAAGACTTCGCCGATGGAACGCTCGAGCAATTGATATTGACACCGCAACCGCTGGCGCTGCTGGTGGTGAGCAAGGTTACCGCGCACTGGCTGGTGACCGGGCTGCCATTGGTGTTGATCGCGCCGCTGTTAGGGTTGCAATATGATTTGCCTGCTGATGCATTATGGATACTGGTCTTGTCTTTATTGATGGGAACGCCGGTGTTGAGTCTGATCGGTGCCATCGGCGCGGCATTGACATTAGGGCTGCGGGGTGGCGGTGTGCTGATATCCTTGCTGGTGCTGCCGTTGTATGTTCCGGTGTTGATCTTTGGCGCGGGTGTCGTGGATGCCGGTATCTCCGGCCTCGATACCCAGGCACATTTTTGGTTATTGAGTGCTTTTTTGGTATTGGCGCTGGCATTTTCACCGTTGGCGACTGCAGCGGCGTTGCGTATATCTATAGAGTAATGAGTTATCAGGAAAGGTGTTTGTGGTGATAAACTGGTTCAAATATTCATCCCCGGCGAGTTTTTATCCCCTGGCCGACAGATCAATCCCCTGGTTTATGGGAACCGCGATTGTTTTGACGGTAATCGGGTTATATTGCAGTTTTTTCACCACTCCGGATGTGCTTCAGGATCAAAAAGAGTATTACCGCATTATTTTTATCCATGTGCCCGCTGCATGGATGTCGATGTGGTTATATGTGGTGATGGCGGTCTGGGCGGGGATCGGGTTGGTGTTTAATACGCGCCTGTCTTTTATGATGGCGACCGCACTGGCACCGACGGGCGCGGTTTTTACCTTTCTTGCGTTATGGACGGGCTCGTTTTGGGGCAGGACCAGTTGGGGTACCTGGTGGGATTGGGATCCGCGATTGACGTTCGAATTGATACTTTTATTCTTATTTATAGGTTACATGGCCTTGCATGCGGCCATCGATGATTCGCGCCGGGCGGACCGGGCCTCGGCATTATTGGCCTTGGTGGGTGTGTTTTGCATTCCAATCATTTATTATTCGGTGCAGTGCCCCGATCCGAATTCCCTTAATTGCAGGGCATTGCATCAGACATCTTCATTGCGCTCGATCGAATCCAGTATCCTGACCTCGATGATGATTATGACATTGGCATACTGGATGTATTCCTTTGCCGCGGTGCTGATGAGATTGCGGTCCCTCATTCTCGAGCGTGAAAAAGGCAGCGAATGGGTCAGTGAGTTATTTGGCAGGATGAAATAACAATGGCGGAATTTTTTGCAATGGGGGGTTATGGTTTTTATGTATGGAGTTCCTTTGGTATGACGGCATTGGTATTGGTGGTGGAAGTGGTGTCACTAAGACAGCGTCATAAGGCGCTGATACAGCGCTTGAATCGTATGGCCGGCGTAGATACCGGAATAAGATAAATGAAGCCACGTCAAAAACGTTTTGTGTTTATTGCTATCGGAGTAGCAGCACTTGCCATTGCCGCGGGCATGGTATTGAAGGCCCTGAAAGGCAATCTCGCCTATTTTTATAGTCCGTCCCAGGTGATATCAAAAGAGGCGCCGTTGGGAAAGAACATGAGATTGGGCGGGCTGGTTGAAGAGGGAAGTCTGCGGCGTGAGGATGATGGCCTAACGGTTCATTTTTTGGTAACCGATTTGGTGCAAATGGTGCCGGTTGTCTATACCGGAATATTACCGGATCTGTTTAGGGAGGGTCAGGGCGTGGTAGCCCAGGGGCGCCTCAGCGCTGACGGTACATTTCACGCCGAGGAGGTGCTTGCCAAACATGATGCCACTTACATGCCGCCCGAAGTTTCAGAGATGCTTGAAAACTCGCGACAGACCTCAAAACAAACCAGTACTTCATTGATATTGGAGGACAGCAAATGATACCTGAGATTGGAAATTTTGCATTGATCATGGCCTTGTCGATGGCCTTGCTTCAGGGAACGCTGCCGATTATCGGTGCGGCACGTGGCATATCTTCGTGGATTGCGTTGGCACGTCCGGTGGCGCAAGGTCAGTTCGTGTTTATATTGATTGCCTTCGGGTGTCTTGCCTTTGCCTTCATCGACAACGATTTTTCCGTTTTCTACGTCACCAACCATTCCAATTCCGCATTGCCGCTACAGTACCGCATTGCCGGTGTGTGGGGTGGTCATGAAGGATCATTGTTATTGTGGATGTTGATGCTGGGTGGCTGGTCGTTTGCAGTCACCTTGTTCAGCCGTAATCTGCCTGACGATATGGTGGCCAGGGTACTGGGTGTGTTAGGGCTTGTCTCCGTTGGATTTTTGTTATTTTTGTTGATTACTTCGAATCCGTTCGAACGTTTGCTTCCCGCTGCACTTGACGGCCGCGATCTGAATCCGTTGTTGCAAGATCCGGGCTTGGTCATTCATCCGCCAATGCTCTATATGGGATATGTGGGTTTTTCGGTGGCCTTTGCCTTTGCGATTGCCGCACTGATGACAGGACAATTAGATGCTGCATGGGCGCGTTGGTCCCGGCCATGGGCGACAGTGGCCTGGATGTTTTTAACGATCGGTATCGCGCTGGGCAGTTGGTGGGCCTATTACGAACTCGGCTGGGGTGGCTGGTGGTTCTGGGATCCGGTCGAGAATGCCTCGTTCATGCCGTGGCTCGTAGGTACGGCATTGATCCATTCTTTGGCCGTGACCGAAAAGCGTGGCAGTTTTAAAAACTGGACGGTATTGCTGGCTATTGTTGCCTTTTCTCTTAGTCTGTTAGGGACGTTTCTGGTACGCTCCGGTGTGTTGACCTCGGTGCATGCCTTCGCCACGGATCCTGAACGTGGCGTGTTTATCCTGATTTTTCTCAGTGTAGTAGTAGGGGGTTCGCTGTTTTTGTATGCGTTTCGCGCGCCGCGTGTCGGTATGGGAGGCAGTTTTCATTTTGTATCGCGCGAATCGATGTTGCTGGTTAATAATGTCATGCTGGTCGTCGCCGCCGGGAGTGTATTGCTGGGCACCCTGTATCCGCTGATCATCGATGCCCTGGGCAAAGGCAAGATATCGGTCGGACCTCCCTATTTTCAGGCGGTATTCGTACCGTTGATGGCGGCCATGGTGTTTTTCATGGGCCTTGGCCCGATTGCACGCTGGAGGAAGGCAAGTTTGCCTGAACTTGCCGTCAGATTACGCTGGGCGTTCGGCGTGGGGATAATCACCGCGATAATATTACCGTTTATAATGGGAAAATGGACGCCGATGATCAGTCTCGGGATATTAATGGCTACCTGGATTATCGCGTCGCTTGTCACCAGCTTCGCGCGTACCATCAAGCGTTCAAAAGAATTGGGTGGCAGTGGCCTGGCGGGACTGTCACGCAGTTATTATGGCATGCAACTTGCCCACTTTGGCATCGCGGTATTTATTATCGGTGTCACCTTTGTGAATGGTTACGAAACAGAAAAAGATGTGCGCATGGATCTGGGTGACACCACCACGGTGGGAGGATATGAATTCCGTTTCGATGGTGTAGTGAACGTCGATGGCCCGAATTATCAGGCTGCAAGGGGTTTTATCATGGTCAGCAAGAATGGCCGGCCCATTATGGAGCTGAATCCTGAAAAACGCATTTACAATGTTCAACAGACTCCGATGACGGAAGCGGCAATCGATACCGGTTTGTTCAGAGATCTTTATGTCTCACTCGGCGAACCGGTGAGTGGCGGGGCATGGAGTGTGCGTATCTATCACAAGCCTTTTGTCGATTGGATTTGGGGTGGTTGTGTGCTGATGGCTCTGGGTGGCTTGCTGGCGGTTAGTGACCGGCGTTACCGGTTGGTTGTGCGTAAACAACAATCTCAGGCAATTCCTCATGACGATCTTGCAACTGCAGCGCCAAGCGCAGTTGCAAGGCTGGCCCCGCAAAGCAAAGGATAATTGAAGTTAATTCATGCCGCGTCATTTGCGTTTTCTGATTCCTTTGCTTGTGTTTGGCGTGCTCGTAGCCTTTTTAGGTAAAGGGTTGCGATTGAATCCAAGCGAAGTGCCGTCGCCTTTGATTGACAAGGCGGCGCCAACGTTCGAGTTACCTCAGTTACATGATCCGGCCGGGCATTTTTCATCTAATGATATGCTGGGTAAGGTATGGCTGTTGAATGTGTGGGCCTCCTGGTGTGTTGCCTGCCGTCAGGAACATCCCTTGTTGGTTGAACTTGCACGCAGCCGTTTGGTGCCGCTTTATGGTCTTAACTACAAGGACAACCGCGATGATGCTATAGAGTGGCTGGAAGCCCTCGGTAATCCTTATGTGATGAGCATTGCCGACCTTGACGGACGCGTGGGTATTGATTTTGGTGTTTATGGTGTGCCTGAAACTTTCGTGATCGATAAGCAGGGGATTATTCGTTATAAACAAATTGGGCCCGTCACGATGGATGCATTACGGAATAAAATACTGCCATTGGTGAAGGAATTACAAGGTTAATGAGTCGATGATACGTGCTGCTTTATTAGGTCTGTCGTTGTTGTTTACCATCCTGCCTGTGCATGCGAAAGAGGCGGCGCCGATGGCCGAGGATCCGGTGATTGAAGCACGGATGATCAAACTCGCTTCAGAATTGCGTTGCCTTGTGTGTCAAAACCAGTCACTGGCCGATTCCCATTCCGATTTTGCCGTTGATTTGCGCCGTGAAATGCGCGACATGATGCAGCAAGGCAAGACGGATGACGAGATTGTCGAGTTTATGGTGGAACGCTTTGGCGACTTTGTATTGTTTCGTCCTCCGATGAAAGCAACCACCGTATTGTTATGGTTTGGTCCATTGATACTGTTGCTAATCGGCGCTGGCATATTAATTGTCAGTTTAATACATCGCCGCCGGCGTGTTACCGAGGCACCATTGTCTGATGAAGATCTCAATCGGGCTGAACAATTGTTGAGCAGCCAATCGGGAGAGGATAATAAGGCATGACGGTTTTCTGGATCGTGGTTGTGCTGCTGATTCTTGCGGCATTGCTTTTTATCCTTCCGCCATTACTCTACCAGGCATCGGATTATAAGGCCATTGCGCATCACTCGCTGAACATAGCCGTTTATCAAGATCAGCTTGCCGAGCTGGAACGCGATCTTGAAAATGATGTCATTACATCCGAGCAATTCGAACAAGCCCGGTTGGAGCTTGAACGAAGATTGCTCGAAGATGTTCCCGCAGATAATGGAGATGTATTGGCGAAGGGCCCGCAAAAGAGCAGCAAGGCCGCTGCTATTATAGTCGGTATAGCGGTGCCTGCGTTTGCTGTCGGGCTTTATCAGTGGCTGGGAACACCGGAATCCTTATCTCCCGCTGCCATATCTTCCGTTGATGGTGCCGGGGCATCAATGGACGCGAACCCATCTGATATGTCGGATCAGATCAATGCCATGGTGGCTCAACTTGCGCAGCGTCTTAAAGACAATCCCGTTGATCCAGAAGGATGGGCGATGTTAGGCCGGTCCTATCTGGTGCTGGAACGTCTGGACGATGCGGTGACCGCTTATGAAAATGCGGTGGCATTGGCGAGCGATAATCCGGATTTGCTGGTCGATTACGCCGATGCTCTGGCGATGGCAGGCGATGAACGGTCGCTGGAAGGCCGGCCACTGGAATTGATACAGCAGGCACTCGCGCTTGATCCCGATAACCAAAAAGGGTTGTGGCTTGCAGGCACTGCAGCATATGAAAAAGCGGATTTTGAGCAGGCATTGGAATATTGGCGCAAGCTTTATCAAATGCTGCCAAAAGATTCCGAAGATGCGCGTGTGATGCAGAGTAATATCAACGAAGCAGAAGGATTGCTTGCCGGGCGCGCGAATATTGCTGCGGGTGACAGCCCTGATCAGGATATATCACAGGATAATAATCAACATAGCCAGATTACCGGAGTGGTCAAGCTGGACGGAAAACTGGCAAAGCAGGTCAATGACACCGATACCGTGTTTGTGTTTGCGCGTGCCGCCGCAGGTCCACGGATGCCGCTTGCAGTGATACGTGCGCAGATAAAAGATTTGCCACTGGATTTTTCATTGGATGATTCAATGGCCATTAATCCTGCGATGACGATTTCACAATTTCCTGAGGTCATAGTCGTTGCGCGGGTATCAAAATCAGGTAACGCAACTCCGCAAAGCGGCGATATCCAGGGCATGAGTGACGTGCTGCGGGTTGGCAAGGATGAAGCAGAAGTGGTAATGAATGAGGTCATTCCATAACATACCGTTTAGTTAGCCCGATTAGTTATGCAGAGACTTCGTGCGGGTATAGCGATGCATAAGAAACAAAAAATACACGTATCATGTATAGGGTTACTGATGCTGTTAGTGATATCCGGTTGTAATCAGGCGCCACCGCCGGACGGTTTGAGCGAAGGCAGTCTGTTTCCTCCGCTGGTATTAACCGGGCTTGATGGCAGTAAAGTTTCAATCGATAGTTTTCGGGGGAAATTCGTTATTCTTAACATATGGGCGACATGGTGTGCGCCGTGCCGGCAAGAGTTGCCCAGTTTGGAACGCTTAAGCCGTATCCTTGATCCGCAGCGTTTCGTAGTAGCAGGATTATCCGTGGATGACGATGTTCTTCAAGCCCGGGAATATCTGATTGATAAAGGCATCACCTTTGCCGGTTATATCGATCAGGATATGAGAATATCAACAGATTTACTCGGTATCCGCATCTTCCCGGATACGCTGCTGATCTCGCCGCAGGGAATATTATTACGCCGGATCACAGGAGAGCGGGTATGGGATGATCCAAACGTTATCAAGGCACTTGAGGAAGCCTATAACGGAAGAAATGAAATGTTGGCGAGGTTATGACCGGCTATCGCCTGCATAGCGTCTATGATGACAGATATGCGAGAATATAAGCCGTCCAACTTCAATTTTATCTATGCCAAAGAGGAGCGTGCATCATGCTGAACAACGATTCTAAATTGACCGGCAGATTAGTTGGAAAAAATAGGCAGGGCAACCGGCCGTTCTTGCTGTTGATAGGGGCGTTTTTATCGTTCGTTTGTATTGACACCGTTTATGCCGCGGATCCGTTACAAGGCGGAAAGTCCTATCAGTCACACTGCATCAATTGTCATGGCGCGAACGGTGCGGGAGAAATTCCCAATGCGCCTGATTTTGCCCGCGGTGAAAGGCTTTTACAGCCTGATAACACACTGCTGGAGACGATAAAATCCGGCAAGGGGATGATGCCTGCATATCGAGGCGTGTTGACGGATGAAGAGATACGCGATGTGATCGCCTATGTGAGAACGTTGCGCAGATGAGGCGTGATTCCCTGAGTATTCCGGTTGTAATCCTGTTGCTCGCCGGAAGTTACGGTTGTTCGGATTCTGAAACCACATCAAAGACGGAAGTTACCGGCCAGTCCATTTCCCAACAACCGGTTTCGCCGGGAGTGACACAACGCAGGGCCGGTGTGATTGAGTCCTTTGAGGTCGGCCGGCAGGTGTATGTGCGCTCATTGCTTGTTGAACCCGCCAAGCAATCATTATGGGTCGGTACGTCCGTGGGTGTGCATGAGATTGATTTAAGGAATCAGCAGGTGCTCAATACCTTTACTCGCGATGCCGGATTGGCCAACGAATATGTCTTTGCCATGCTGGCGGATCGTCAGGGCAACAAATGGTTTGGTACAAACGGTGGTGGGATAACACGTTATAGCGGCAACGACTGGGAGACCTTTTTTCCAATGCATGGCTTGGCTGATTACTGGGTGTATGCCTTTGCCGAGCAATCCGACGGGACGCTCTGGATTGGTACCTGGGCGGGCGCTAACCGGCTTGATACGACACGCAATGAATTTGCTACCTATTATGATGAGCTGGTTAATGAGTGGGTCTATGGTGTTGCTGTTGATTCCGGTGACCGTGTTTGGTTTGGTACCGAGGGCGGGGTATCCATGTATGATGGCAAGAGCTGGCGGGAGTGGACGCATCAAGATGGTCTTGGCGCGCCTAATACTGAAAATCTGCCGCCGAGTACCAATACTGGTCTTGGCACGCGCGCCCGTCATGACTTAAGTGTTCTAAGCGAGGGTAAACCTACCTATAATCCGGGATATGTATTCTGTATTTATGTCGCCGGTGATGATACCGTTTGGGCGGGTACCTGGGGAGGCGGCGTAAGCCATTTTGACGGCAATGAATGGCATAACATTACGACGTCGGATGGTTTGGCGGGTAATATTGTTTTCAGTATGACACAGGATCAGGACGGGGTCTTTTGGTTTGGTACACAGCAGGGCCTGTCACGTTACGACGGGACATCATGGCAGACAATCGGACGTAAGGAGGGATTGCTGGGGGACAGCGTTTATGCCGTTGCGGCAACGTCTGCCGGTGAAATCTGGGCAGGCACGTTGGGCGGTGTCACGCGTATCGGATATCAAGGAACCTCTGGTTAGTACGGAGTTGGCTTTTCTACATATGATGACAGGATGAATAGCGGTGAAACTGGATCATAAAGGCTGGGCAGTGCTGATAATCGTCATGGGTGGCGTGATTATCGCCAGTTATAAGTTAGGCGAACAACAGTCATCTAAAACCGGGTCTGCAACAGGCGAGAGTAATCGGCAGGCAACAATGGCAGGCGTGCTTCCTGCCGACGCACAGCTTCCGCCTGATCATCCGTCTTTGCAAACGGCGGATACCGCAGAGAACACTCGCAAGGCATCAGGTCCATCGAATGCAAAATTCACCCATTTTCGCGTGGGTAACCGGAACGTTAAGGGACTTTATATTGATGGAAACTTTACCTGGATAGGCACGTCCGGCGGAGTGATCCGTTACGATATATCAAATGATACCTATAAGGTATTTGATAACCGGGTTGAGGGGATATTATCAAACGGTGTTTTCCATGTAAGCAAATTAGGCGACAGGATTGTGGCAGGCACCTATGGTGGAGGGATGTCGCTGTTTGACCCCAAAACAGAGCAATGGAAAAACTACAATATACCGGACGGCCTGGCCGATCAGTTTGTCTATGAATTGTTAAAAGTATCGAATGGTGATGTCTGGATTGCGACGTGGTCGGGCGCCAACCGGATACGTGGCGGCGACATTGATGACGCATCGAAATGGGAAATGTTTACCGTGGAGAATACCCATGGAGGGCTGCCCAATAGATGGGTGTATGGCGTCGAAGAAGGCAAGCACGGCGAAATGTGGTTTGCAACGGAAGAAGGGCTGGCGCGCTATATGAATGATACATGGCAAAACTGGAAACATACAGATGGCCTGGGCGCCCCCCTTGAATTGGTAAAGGACGACATCAAATTTACCAATGATCCGGGCAAGGCCTCTCAGCATCATGCGCAACTTAAATCAGAACAGGGACTGGAAAATGTCGATGTCGCCTATAACCCTAATTACATTATTTCATTGAAGGTCGATCGTGACGGTATAGTGTGGTGCGGTACATGGGGCGGTGGATTGGCCCGCTTTGACGGGACGGCGTGGCGTAATTACACGACGGCAGACGGACTGCCGGCGAATCACATTTTTATGCTATATATTGATCCGCAGGGACAATTATGGATCGGCACCAGCAAGGGGTTGGCACGCTTCAATAAAGACAGTGATGATTTTACCGTAATGACAACGTCGGATGGATTATTTGCCAATAATGTATTTTCTATGGCGTCAGCCGCTGATGGTACATTGTGGGTGGGAAGTTTTGGGGGGGCGGCGAGGATTTTCAAGAATTAGAATCTTGCGTGTAAGTGGTAAGATAAAATTATTGAAAGGCATGGATGCCCTATATGATCGAATAATCCATCGCAATGTATCGATATGTTTAAGATAGCAGGCCAATAATGAAGAGTCTCGGCGTACGCCTTGCGTTTGTTATATCAACCGTATTGTTTGGCATGATGGTCATGGTAGGCCTGTGGATAGATAAACAATTGACCCAGGCGATCCATGATGAGGAAATCCGGCAGGCACAGGCCCATGCAGGTTCATTACTGGCGAGCCTGCAAACTCTTATGTTAAATGGGCAGGGAACGCTTGCAAGAGAATGGCTCGACCGGATGCAAGGACAGGAAGGCATCGTCGACATCCAGGTATTACGCAGGGATGGACAAGAGGCATTTACCGATCTGAATACGGTGAATGCAGTCAATCTATTCCTGAAAGAGGAACGTTTCCGCCGTAAACCAACACCGCCACGGCAAGCCACACTCCCGCCCCCTCCGAATTTATTTGAACAAGCCTTGCAAGGGGAGACGATTTTTGATCAGCATATTCCCGGTCAATTAGCGCTATATATGCCTATCGATGCCGATACGGAATGTCTCGCCTGTCATGGATATGATCAGTCGCCCCGGCGCGGGATTTTGAAGCTCAGTTTGTCAACCGCAGCATCAACGCAACGTATCGATACCATGCGCAGTGCATTATGGGGGATATTAGTATCGGTAGTCGGGATTCTCGCCATTGCGCTGTGGACCGTATTGCGTTTTAGTGTATTAAAGCCTATTGCACAATTGCGTGATGCAATCGCACGGGTTGGGAAGGGTGACAGGGCTGCAAAATTACCGGTACTGCATCACGATGAACTGGGCTTGGTGAGTGCGGTATTTAATCGCATGCAAGATCAATTGCTGGCGACCGAGACGCGCATCCGCGCAGTCACAGACAGCGTGGCCGATACGATTATTACTATTGATGAACGCGGTGTTATTGAGACCATCAATCCTGCCGCTGAGAAGCTCTTTGGGTATTCAGTGCAGGAATTGCTCGGAAAGAACATTAACATGTTAATGCCAGAGCCTGAACGTACCCAGCATAATGAATATATTGCCGGATATCTTCAGACGGGTAACGCCAATATACTTGGAATGACACGCGAGCTTGCCGGTCAGCGTAAAGATGGTTCTGTTTTTCCGATGGAAGTCGCGATCAGCGAAATGGTGATGGGAGACTCGCGGTATTTTATCGGTATCCTGCGTGACATCACTGAGCGCAAGGAGCATATGGCTCAGCTTGAGTATCAGGCGTTGCACGACGCCCTGACCGGGTTGCCGAACCGTACATTGCTTGCCGACCGTCTCGAACAGGCGATTCGTACCGCCAAGCGCGAACGCAAGCAATTGGCATTGGTTATTATGGACCTCGATCATTTCAAAGAGATCAATGACACCCTGGGCCATGAGAATGGCGATCGGGTGCTGAAGGATGTGGCCCACCGCATGAAAAAAGTACTGCGGAGTTCAGATACCGTTGCCCGGCTGGGCGGGGATGAGTTTGCGGTATTATTGCCCTCTGCCGATCTTGCGCATGCCTCACAGTTATCGGCGAAGCTGCTCTATGTTCTGGAGCAGCCATTTGAGCTTGAGGGTCATACTTTTCTGATGGGCGCCAGCATCGGTATCTCATTGTTTCCGGAGCATGGCAGTGATGTCGGAACATTGATGAGACGGGCCGATGTCGCCATGTATGTCGCCAAACGCACGCGCCGGGGTTATGTGGTTTATGAGTCCAAACAGGATCAACATAGCCTGCATTCGCTTTCGCTGATGAGCGATCTGCGTAATGCGATTGAAGGCGATCAACTTGTATTGTGCTATCAGCCGGTGATCAATCTGCAAACTCATCGCGTAAACGGTGTTGAAGCGCTTGCAAGATGGCATCACCCGAAGCACGGCCTGTTATATCCGGATGAATTTATTCCACTGGCCGAGCAAACAGGATTGATCAGAACGTTGACGTTGTGGGTATTGAAACGTGCGACCGAGCAGAGCAGAGAGTGGTCCAAGACAGGCATAGAGTTGAGGGTGGCCGTTAATCTTTCGGTGCGGAATTTACATGACGCACATTTTCCTGAACAGGTCGCCAATATCATCGCCACCGGCGGTGTACAACTTTCACGATTGCGGCTGGAAATCACCGAAACGGCGATAATGTCTGATCCTGCACGTGCCCTTGAGATTTTGAATCATATGGGAGCCATGGGCGTGAAGATTTCAATCGATGATTTCGGTACCGGTTATTCATCGCTTTCCTATCTCAAGCAACTTCCGGTGGATGAGTTGAAGATCGACAAGTCATTTGTTATGGGTATTACGGAAGACGACAATGATGCCGTCATTGTTCGTTCCACCATTGACCTGGCGCATAATATCGGTTTGAAAGTCGTCGCTGAAGGCGTCGAAAACCAAACAGTATATAACCTCTTGTCAGGATTGCATTGTGATGCAGCGCAGGGATTTTATATGAGCGAAGCCCTGACAGCTGATGAACTGGTTAAATGGCTACAGGAGTCTCCATTCGGATTAAAAAAAGACCGGCAACGTAAACAGCTTTCATGAGTCAGGGCGAAAGTATTGAAGAGGATGCCGCATAGCCTTGTTCCGACGGCAGATTGAACGGCCGGAATATATCGATCTTGCGGAAGAACTGATCGACGATGTAGATACGGCCGTTTTAGTCGATATCAATACCTGCAGGCAGCATATATTTGCCCGGAAGGCCTGAGTTGCCACGTTCGCCGATAAACATCAGTAATTGACCCTGATTGTTGAAAATCTGGAAGTTGCCGAATGCGGTATCCACCACATAAATGTTGCCCTCCTTATCCGTCGTGATGCCTTTAGGGCGGGCAAAGCGTCCTGGCAAGCGTCCGATTGAACCAAAGGCAAACACAAAACTACCGTCGGGATGAAAGGCCTGGACGCGGAAGTTACCCCCATCGACAACATACAGCATGCCGTCGGGTCCTACCGTGATTTGCAGTGGCAGATTGAATTCGCCATTCCCGTCGCCCCGTTTACCGATTGTCTGCAGATGATCGCCCGTGACAGGATCGAAGACCATGACATGGTGGTTGTCCACATCAACGCCGCCTGTATCTACCACATAAAGACGTGTGCCGTCAGGGCTGATCGCCACGTCACTGGGACGGCTCAGGATCTCCTTGTTACCGATGGCGCGCAGGTATTTCCCCTCTATAGTATAGACCATGATCCGCTGTGCACTGATATCACACACGTAGAGTTCACCGTCTTTTGAGATATCCATGCCAAGTGGTTTAATAAGCTCACCGGGTTTTTCAGTGCCAATTTCGACAAAGCGTTTGCCCGGGATATCATAAAGCAACACGGCGCGTTGCACGGTATCCGTGACGTAGACACGTCCTTGGTAGACGGCAACATCGAAAGGTTTGATGAGACCTTTAAGTTTACGTGACGATCCGGTGGCAAATTGCTGAAAACGCATACCCGTAGTGAATTCTTCCACATCATCGCTGTATAACAACGTGCGTTCGAATATAAAGCGCGGTTCGCTGGGAGGCGGAGGATAAATGGGGGGCTCAAATTTTGAGGGTTTTTCAGGTACGCCGGCACAGCCCGCTAACAACAGCGCTACAATTGTGGCTAAAAGATAATAGACCCGCTTTTGAGACATTTAGGATGACAAAACAAGTGGAAATTTACAGTGTGATATAGATGCGGTTCTTTTCACTTTTATCTTTTCACTTAATATGACATGTCTCGCATAAGCGGTCGGCACTCACACGCAGCAATAGTGTCACGTCCGGATTATGTACGTTATGACAGGATGCGCACTCGACCTTGTTGTCATACAGCTTGACGCCATTGTCAAAACCGTAAGGTCCATCCGGCGGCCTGAAATCGGCATCCTTATGCGTCAGACCCGCATAGGTCATGGAGATGGGATGATCGTTTTGTAAATCAGTACCGATATGTTTTATCGCAATGTTGTGGGCGACTTTGCCATCATGGCATTTCCCGCAGCTGAAAAGATCATTTGCGCCATTGATACGCAGATGCAGTGCCGCATCTTCACTGCTTTGCCAGCCGTTGGGCCTGAAGACCGTCATATCGACGGCCATGGTGCCATCATGACAAGACAGGCACAGCAGGCTGATTGGGCTGGGGAAGCGAACCTTATTGTCCAGGGTATTGCTGTCATACAAATCATAGCCGTTGGCGGCAGGGGTGAAGCGGTTAAACTCCGGGATACCGCCTAGGGTTGTTGAATCGGCACCTTCTCTATCGGGTGGAATATGACAGTAAATACAGGATGAGCCATAGTCGGAAAACGCCAGGCCCGGCATCGCGACGACGCCCGCGCGTTTATTGAGGCCGGTGAAGTCATGTTTGCTGCCGAGGATAGTGCCGGCGTGGGAGGTGGTGATCCACGAGATTGCGAGTACAATAACCGCCATCAGCCTTCTGTGGGTAACAAGCGTGTATTTCACGTGTATTAAAATTTCCTCTTCCGTCACACTATACGGATTTTTGCCATTTTATACGATTTAAGAGTGATAAGCCATGCTGATCTGCTTTAATATGGACACCAAATTAAAGAACCGCGATGTAGGGTATTGGACATAGCGGGAGTTAAGATTTTGAGTCACAATAAAATTCCATGAATATAACGATACAGTCAAGACCGTCCTTTTTTATTTTTATTATTGTGCTGTTATTCAGCGCAAGGATATGGGCTTTGCCGCAACATGATGTTAACAATGCCGGGCAAAAAAATAATCGTTTCGGGCAACTGTATAAAAATTTTTGCTCGGCGTGTCATGGTGAACGCGGCGACGGCAAGAGCCGGGCACAATTTGGTTTGAATCCGCCGCCACGCGATTTTACGACAGAGATAGCGCGGGATGAACTCTCAAGGGAGCGTATGATAACCTCCGTGACATACGGGCGGCCCGGTACCGCAATGGTTGGTTGGGGCAAACGCCTGGGGGCCGAGGATATTGCCGGTATCGTGGATTATATCAGGGCAAATTATATGCAAAC
>Ga0214472_10001740_pt1 | contig 23852 bp, 21 predicted proteins | sample RVTome_6_FD_207662 | JGI IMG/M metagenome (GOLD analysis project Ga0214472, IMG submission 207662) | Soil microbial communities from uranium-contaminated site in the Upper Colorado River Basin, Wyoming, United States - RVT140D175 | ecosystem: Environmental > Terrestrial > Soil > Contaminated >...
CGGCGTGACCGCGGCCGAGCTCGACGAGGCTCGCGACTACCTCGTCGGCGTCTTCCCGCTCCGCTTCGAGACAGCCGGGGCGGTGGTCGGGGCCCTCAGCGGCCTCGTCATCCAGGACCTGCCCGACGACGAGCTGACCCGCTACCGGCCCGCGATCCAGGCCGTCTCGGCGGCCGACGTCGCCGCCGCGGCCGCCGCGCACGTCCACCCCGACGAGCTGGCGATCGTCCTCGTCGGCGACGCCGACGCGTTCCTGGCGGACCTCGAGGGGGCCGACATCGGGCCGATCGAGGTCGAGCGTGATGCGTCCCCGCCAGCCGCGGAGGTCACCGACGACCAACCAGGCTGAGCCGCCCGCGGGTCCCCAGGCCGGCCGGTTCCCGGCCCTCGCCTCGCCGATCTACCGGCGGCTCCTGTTCGGCAACACGGTCGCCACGCTGGGCGCCTTCATGCAGGCCACGGCCCAGGGCTGGCTCGTCCTGCAACTGACGAACTCGCCGGGCCTGCTCGGCCTCGTCGGGGCGATCGCCGGCCTGCCGACGCTGTTCCTGGCCGTCCTCGCCGGCGTCCTGGCCGACCGGCTCGACCGGCGGCGGCTCCTCGCCTGGTCGTATGGCGGGGCGGCGCTCCTCTCGGTGATCCTGGCCGTCCTGACGATCACCGGGGCGGTGGCCTACTGGCACGTGGCCCTCATCGCCTTCGCCGGCGGCGTCCTCCTGACGGTCCAGATGCCGGCCAGCCAGGCGATCGTCTCGACCGTCGTCGACCGGGCCGTCCTGGGTGGCGCGATCGCCCTCAACTCCGCCCAGTACAACCTCATGCGGATCGTGGGGCCGTCGCTGGCGGGCCTCGCGATCGCGGCCGGCGGCCTGGCCTTCGGATTCGTCGCGAACGCCGCCGCGCTCGTCGTCGTCGCCGTCATCTTCATCCGCCTGCCGCTGCCCCAGACCCGGGCCGTCGGCCGGCTCCAGGCGGCCCTGTGGGGCGACCTCCGGGACGGCGTCCGGCACGTCGCCGCCGATCCGATCCTGTCGACCCTCGTCCTGCTCGCCGCGGCACCGGCGCTCTTCATCCTCAGCTACCTGACGTTCCTGCCGGTCTACGCGCGGGACATCCTGGCGATCGGGGCCCCGGGGCTCGGCCTGCTCACCGGCTCGATCGGCGTCGGGGCCCTCGCCGGGGCCCTGCTGATGGCGACCCGGCGGCCGTCGGGCGGCAGCGGCCGGCTCCTGCTGACGGGGCTCGCCTCGATGTCGATCTCGCTCGCGACCTTCGCCCTGTCACGGTCCGTGCCGCTGACGTGCGTCGCCCTCGCCATCCTCGGCGCCAGCCAGGTGGCCTACTACTCGACGACGAACACGCTCCTCCAGACCAGGGTCCCGGCTCGCCTGCGCGGCCGTGTCCACAGCCTCTACGTGCTGACCTCGATCGGGCTCCTGCCGCTCGGGAACCTCATCGCCGGGGCCATCGCCGAGCGGGTCACGGTCCCGCCGGTCCTCGCCGCCGGTGGCGGAGCCACCCTCGCGATCGTGGTCCTCGCGGCGATCCTGCGCCCGGAGATCAGGCGCCTCCGGCCGGCCTCGAGCGGGCCTCTCGCTGCGCCGGAGGGCGAGCCCCTGGGCGGCCCGGCCGGCGTCGCCGCGCCCGCCGATCCGGCCGATCTCCCGGTCGAGGCCTGAAACCTTTCCCCTCACGTCGGTCTCAGACAGTCGAACGGACCGGTCATGGAACCGGGGGACACGACAAGGGGTCACACGAGATGATGGAGCGGTTCGGCCTTCGGGCCGTGCGAACGATCGGCGTCGCAGGGGTGAGCCTCCTGCTCGTCGTCGGCGGTGCCTTTGCGGCCGACCAGCTGGCGAACTCCGGTCCGGGTGACGACAACGGCGCCCCGACGGCCACGGCCGAGTCCGAGGACGTGGAGTCGCCCGAGCCGAGCGAGAGCCCGGAGGCCAGCGAGAGCCCCGAGGCCAGCGACGACCTCGACGACGACGACGCCTCGGCGTCGCCCGATGCGACCTTCGACGACGACGCCGCCGATGATGACGATGCCTCGACGTCGCCCGGCGCGACCTTCGACGACGACGACGATCCGGACGAGAGCCCGGAGGCTTCCGACGACCACGACGATGACGACGACGACGCGTCGCCGTCGCCCGGGGCGAGCTTCGACGACGACGGTGGCGACGACGGCTCCCCGGAGCCGTCGGACGACTACGGCAGCGACGACTAGTCTGTCCCGACCGGACCGGCCGGGACGTGACGAACGGCACCCCGTGGCTGCCGCCCGAACCCGCCACCATGGGACCGACCCCGCCTGGCAGGCTGCCGGGGGGTTCGGAACCGTGGGGTGGAACCATCCAATCGACGACGGCCGGCCGGGCCGCCACGAGGCCGGGCGATGAGCCGGCGATCGTGGCCGCCGTGCTCGGCGGCGACCGTGACGCCTTCCGGGTCCTCGTGGACCGGGAATCGGCCGCGATCGTCCGGGCCTGTCACCGCGTCCTCGGCGACTTCGCCGAGGCCGAGGACGTCGCCCAGGAGGCCTTCGTGACCGCCTATCGGTCGCTCGCCACCTGGCGCGGCGACGGACCCTTCGGCGCCTGGCTGGCCCGGATCGCCGTCCGCCTGGCCATCCGCCAGGCAGCTCGTCGAAAGACCGTCGCCTGGGTCCACCCTGCGTCCGCCGAGGATCACGACGAACGCCTCCAGGCCCTGCCGGCCGGTCGCGGCAGCGATCCCGAGGGCCTGGCCCTCAAGGGCGAGCGCCAGCGATCGGTCCGCGACGCGGTCGCCCGGCTCGACGAGCCCTACCGCGAGGTCGTGGCCCTCCGTTTCTTCGCCGAGCGATCGCTCGACGAGATCGCCACCATCACCGGCCGCCCCCTCGGTACCGTGAAGACCCACCTGCACCGTGGCCTGATCCGGTTGCGAGCCCGACTCGAGGAAGGAGGGGACCGATGAGCCAGACGCCCGGTTCCTTCCGCCCGAGCGAGCTCGACGGCGCCGATCAGCGCGCCACGGACGCCGACCTCGCCGGCGCCTGGTCGACGGCACGCGAGCTCGAGGCCGCCCTGCCGGCCGAGTCGATCACGCCCTCGGCCGGCTTCGCCGACCGGGTCATGGCGGCGGTCGCCCTCGAGCCGGCGCCGCGGTCGGCCGGGTTTCTCGCCGTCCTCCGTGACCGGCCCGGCCTGGCCGGCCTCGTGGCCAGTGTCCGCGAGGCCTGGGCCGTCGTCGCCGGCGGGCCCGGGCGGCCGGTCCGCGCCCGGGGGCTCGCGCTTGCCTACGTCCTCGCCGTCCTCGTGATCGGCACCTCGCTCACCGGCGTCGCCGCCTACGGAGCCGCCGGCGCCCTCGGGCTCCTCGACGGGGACGCCTCGCCGGCGCCGAGCGTCCAGGAGTCGAGCGAGCCAGAGACGACCCCGGCCCCGAGCCCGTCACCGACGCCGACGCCCACGCCGACGCCGCTGCCGACGCCCACCGCATCCGTCGAGCCCACCGAATCCGTCGAGCCGAGCGGGTCGGTCGAGCCCAGCGGCAGCTCCGAGCCCGAGGAATCGGACGACCACGGAGGCGCCACGCCCGACGCCTCCGACGACAGCGCGTCGTCGCCAGATCCGAGCTCCGGCGACGACGACGATTCGGCCGATCCGAGCGACACACCCCGCCCATCGGATACGCCCAGGCCCTCGCAGACGCCGAACTGAATCGAACGAGCGGAGCCGGTCGGCTCCGCCCGTCCGTGGTCCCGTCGTGAGGCGAGTGCGCTACTCGACCTTGACCGGCTCCGCTATTGGCCGATGCCCGGCTCCAGCAGATACGGCGGGGCGGGCGCCGGATCGTACGGGTAGTCGAGGTCGATCGCGGCGCAGGCGCCGTTGAACTTGGCGGTCCAGGCCAGGACCTGCCCGACCGTGGCAAAACTGCTGCCCCCGCTGATGATCACGTCGTCGTAGGGCGCGTACAGGACGCCCTTGAAGGCGATCCCCGGTTCGTTGCCCGTGCACCCGCCGCCGCCGGTGCTCATCTGGAAGCGGCGGGTGATGCTCGTTGCCGGGAACGCATCGGGCGTGAAATAGAACGTGATGCCCCGGTAGTTGCCGGGAGTGGGGGTGCTCTCGTAACAGTCGCGAGCCACCGGTTGAGCGAGCGTCGGGTCCCCGCACGCGCCGGTGAGCGCCAGCTCGGTCATCGGGATCGGCCAGGCCATCAGGCCCGCGTGAACGCCGGGCTGCGAGTCGGAGTCGACGGTCCAGGCCGCGCAGACGGAGCTATACGGCAGCAGCGACAGCGGCAGGTCCGGATCGGACGGGTCGACGCTCGACGGGTTGTACGTCGACGACTCGGTCTCGGTCGGCGTGCATGGCGGCGTTCCCGGAACCCGCATCGTGTTGAGCACCAGCGCTCCTCGGTCGCCGACGATGATGCCGCGGCCACCGGTCGGGTCGGGGAACTCGGGGTTGAACACCAGGGTCACGGCATCGCCGATCAGGAAGGATCCCGTTCCGACGTCGATCTTGGCGTCGTCGCTGCCGCCGCCGAAGCGATAGATCCCCGGCAGCTGGTACAGCTCCAGCCCGGGGCTGTCGGTCGGCGAGGCGGGTGGCCGGTAGACGGCCGTGGGATCGAGGACCGCGCACCAGCCGAAGCCGCCGCTCTCGTTCGGGACGGTGATCGAGTGGTAGTAGCCGGGCGGGATCATCGGCGGCAGTACGGCCAGCGGCGACGGCGTTTCGGCCTCCGCCCACGACACGCCGCCGCCGTTCTTGTCGGTGTTGACGTTCGACTGACCGGCGGGCGTCGAGAACTCGAACTCGAGACTCAGCCCGTTGTAGTTCGTGATCATGCCGACGTTGATCGTGAAGGAGTACTGGGTCGGCGTCCCGGTGAGCGTCTCGGTGGGCGACGTCCAGATCACGACGTCGTTCTCGAGAACGCGTACGACCACGTCCACCTGGTTGCCCGCGTCGGTCGGCGTCGCGTCATGGGTCTTGAAGGCGGCGTACCGCACGGTCGTGGTTCCGTTGGGCGGCGTGCCGAAGGGCGGACGGAGCGCGACCTCGAACGACCTGTTTGCCCCCGGGCCCAGGTTGTTCTGGAGATGTACGTAATCGGCCGGCGGATTCCCCGGCGGGCTGGTCGTGTCGGGATCGGGCGTGAACGCCTGGGAGTCGTCGTCGATGTTCTGCCACTTCAGGTTGTTGCCGTTTTCCGTCACGCCGTTGACGGTGTTGGTGCGAAGGTCCTTCCAGGGGACGAGGAACGGGCTCGGGTCGATTCCGGACGGGGTCCACGCGACGCACCTGATCGAATTGCTGACCGGAATGGCTTGGCCGCAGGGATTGCTGCTCGTCGGATAGATCCTCGGGTCGTCGCACAACCAGTCGCCGGGCTGGTTCGGCATCGCTCCGGGCTGGCCGCGGTACGGGACGCAGAGGTCCGTCGCAGTGGCGAACCGGCAGTCGGCGCCGCTGATGGTCACCCCATCGAGTGGCGAGGCGTAGTGCGGGACCGGTTGTGGCGGCATGAAGAAGGCGTTCTTGCCGGTAGTGCCATCCGAGATGCCACCGAGCGTGGGCGTGCCATCGTCCGGGCATGTCCACAGCGCGTTCGAGCAGCTGCCCTCGACGACGAACACGTTGCCGGCCTGGACGATGACGCCCTGGCCGTTGGCCGCCGTGATCTTCAGGCTTTCGTTGCTGCCGATGTCGCCGCGGACGAGGCGGATGCCACCCTGCCCGTCGATGACGAGAGATGTCGCGCCGGAACCGCCACACGCGCCGTGCTCGGGCAGGATGTTGTTGCGGCAGAAGACTTCGAGGGCGAAGTCGGCGGGTAGCGGACCGGCGGTCGCCCAGCCGACCCGATCGCGCGCCACGAAGCCCAGCGCCCGGGCGAAGTAGGTGCTCGTCGGCTCATCCACGCGGACGAAGACGACCGCGTAGTTGAGGGCGTAGCGACCGCCGACGCCCTGGTACGAGGAGTTGGCCGGCGGCGGCGTGGTCACCCAGATCGTGTGTCCGCCGGTCAAGGGCGTGCTCGTGCCCGGAATGGTCGTCTGGCCGGCGTCGGGCGTGTCGCTTCCCGCAAGCGTCGTGATGTCCGCGTCGCTGAGGCCAAGGTTCAGGTCTTCGTTGAGCGACGCCCAGGCCTGGGCCCGTGCGTCATCGCACTGAGGCTGACCGACGCCGGCGCAGCTGCCTGCGACGAACTGGTCGTCGAACATCGCCGCCCCCGCCAGCGAAGCGTGATCGGCGACGTTCTGGAGCCGCCGGTCGATGAGCAGCCAGTTGGCGTAGTCGACCGCCAACGCAGACGCCCCGAGCAGGACGAGCAGGAACAGTGCGTACAGCACCAGCGCCTGGCCCTGCCGGTGCCGAGCCAAGGCGAGCGGGACGCGAGCGACGGGTTGGTCAGTCATCGATCTCCGTCTCATCAGGTGCAGGTTGCCGGCAGCGTGCCCATCGGGAGGGATGGGTTCTCGACCCGCATCTGCTCACTGGCGCTCAGCGTGAACGCGCCGTCCCCGCTGCCGTCGAGGACGTCGAAGAACCAGCCCACGAGCGGCAAGTAGAGTGGGTGGTCGTAAGCGGCGTCGATCTCGACGTACAGGAAGTACTGCTCTGCGGTCGGGTCGGCGCCGGCGGCGCCGGGATTGGCCTCCCAGTGATAGCTGATGGTCGGGTGCAGCCGGGTCTCGTCGAAGCCAGGCAGCCAGCCTCCTGCGAGCTCGCTGACGAGCTCGTCATGCACGGCGGCGCAGACTACGCCGTAGATCGAGGGGTCGTTGACGCTGGCGTCGTTGATCCGCCACGTCACCGCGCGCCGCGCCGCATCCCGAACGCCGTTGACGAGGCCATTCTGGCCGGCGAAGAGGAGCCCGAGTTGGACCACGCTGAACAGCAGCAGGAACAGGATCGGCGCGATCAAGGCGAACTCGGTGAGCGCCTGCCCGCCGCCGCCCCGCCGCCGAGCAAACCGGCTCATGGCGGACACGGGCCGCTCACGTCCGACGGCGCAGTGTCGGCCTCGATCCGCATCGAGGCTTCGGCCGTGAGGTCCCATGTCCCGTTCGACTTCCCGTCCAGGAGGTCTGTCGCATACGACAGCAGGGGGAAGAAGACGGGGTTCTTGTAGGCCACGTAGATCGTAACTCGGTAGTTGTCCGGCCCGCCAGCGATGGAATAGCTACAGAAGGTCACCGCAGGTGAGGCGCCGTACTCGGGCCCGTCCGAGGCTGTCCACAGGCGGCTCGCATCGTAGCCCTGGATGTTCGCCGCGAGCAGCGCATCGAGCTGGGCATCCACCCCGAGTTTGGTCGGGCTCGGATCAGCGGCGGCCCGTCGGGCGGCCTCGCGGACGGCGTTCGTGAGCCCCATCTGGGTCTCGAGGACGAAGGCGAACTGGACGACCGCCATGATCAGGAACACGAGGATCGGCGTGACGAGCGCGAGCTCGGCCAACCCCTGCCCGAGCTCTCGGCCTCGCCCGGCGGGTGCCCGTGCCGTCGAACCCGCCGTCGTCATTGGGCGCGAGGCTTGAGCGGGCGAGCGGGCGAGCGGCGCTCGCCGAGATGCCGAGCCCGCGGACAAGCGGGCCAACGGCATGCGCGACCCGTCCCCACCTCTGGCCACCTCCGGAAGGTAGCGCCTAGTACCTTGCAGGTCCAATGTCAGCCGAAAGTCCTGGTGCAGCGGAGCACCTGAAGGCTGGCCGGCGGCGGCCCGCGTGCGAGGCAGATTACGCCCCGTGTACCCAGCATGAGGGGTGAAACACAGCGGGCGAAGCCTTGGGGATCCGCCCGCCGCGCAGGCTGCCTCCATGGCCTACTCGACGAGCCCGATCCCGCTCAGCTGCAGTGCGTCATTGCGGGCGTACGTCGATGCGGTGGCGCTGCCCGGCTCGTCGAATAGCCCAGGCCGGGCCGGCGCCGACGCCGCCGGGCCGCTACGCTGCGTTGCGTGATCGTCGTGTGCGGGGACTTCGCGAGCCCTGGGGAACGCGGCACGGGCGCCGCGGAGATCGCCCGTCGCGCTGCGGTCGCCGGTGCTGGCGTGCAGCTCGTCAGCGTCGTCGCGGACGGAACTGAAGGCGACGCCTGGCTGCTCGAGCTGGCGACTGCGGGCGTTGGGCACGCGGCGGTCCTGCGCGAGCCGGTGCGCGAGCTCGAGGCGGCCGACCTCGACCTCGCGCTGCGCTACCTGCCCGAGGTCCGGGTCGTCGTCGTCGTCGAGATGCCGGCCCCGATCGTCGCGACGGCAGCCGATCGGACCCAGTGGTCCGGGGCCGCGCTCATCGTCGTCTCCCGGGCCTCGGCCGGCGGTGCGGTGCTGCCGGCGGAGCTCCCTGACGGGGCGATCGTGCTCGAGGCGCCCGCGAGCGACCCGGACGCGACGTTCGCCGGCTTCGTGGGGGCGTTCGCGGCCCGACTGGATGCCGGCGCCACGGCCGCGGATGCCTGGGCCGCGACAACTCGCGAGCTCGCGGTCGACCCCGTGCTAGCCGATTCCGTCTAGCCGGCCGCGCCCTCGTCGTCGAAGGGCAGGACCAGCGGTCCGTCCTCTGCTGGTGGGTGCTCGCCGAGGGGCAGGATCAGCCCCGGTCCATCGTGCCGCACGTCGTTCACGGCCCGGCTGACCGGATAGGCCTCGAGGGAGCCATCCTCGGCCGGGACGAGCAGGCCCTGGAGCTCGCCGGGGTCGGGCAGCGACGGATCCAGCCAGCGCTCCCAGGCCTCGGGCGGCACGACCACGGGCATCCGATCGTGGATCGAGCGCATCAGCTCGTTGGGGCCGGTCGTGACGATCGTGAACGTCCGTCGGACCTCGTCGCTCGCGGGATCGTGCCAGCCGGCCCACAGCCCGGCGAGGGCGAACGGCCGGCCATCGGCTCGGACGACCCTGAAGGGCTGGCGAACCTTGCCCTCGCGCCGCCACTCGTAGAACGAATCGACGGGCACGAGACAGCGATGCCGCCGGAACGCGTCCCGGAAGGCCGGCGAGGCCGACAGCGTCTCGGCCCGCGCGTTGAACAGGCGGCCGCCGACCTTCGGGCTGTCGGCCCAGTGGGGGATCAGTCCCCATCGATAGGCCCGGATCGCACGCCGGTCCTCCCGCTGGACGACGACGGCCGCCTCGTCGGTGGGGGCCACGTTGAACCGCCCGCCGGGCTCGCCGGCGAGGTCCTCGGCCTCGAAGATCTCGGCCAGCTCGGAGGTCGGGCGCTCCTGGGTGAATCGTCCGCACATCGCCGGTCTAGTATCGTCGTGCCGATGGACCTGCATCCCGCGACCGACGGGCCGAACGACCTCGACGCCGCCCTCCGGTCGACGGGACCCCTCGAGCGGTCCGTCGCGATCGCCCTCGTGACCCGCGGCCGGGAGCTCCTCGATTCGGGTGACTTCGAGCCCGCGGCCCGGCACTTCCAGCGCGTCACCGGCTTCGACGATCCCGCCGTGACCGCCTCGGCCCTGCTCGGCCTCGGCGAGGCGCTCTACCGCCTCGACATGGAGGACCAGGCCCTCGGCGCCTGGCAGGCCGTCCTCGGGCTGCCCGAGACCCCGAGCACGTATCCGGCCTGGCGGAACGTCGCCGCGGCGCGGGTTCGCGCCGGGGAGCTGCCGGAGGCGACGGAGGCCTATCGCGAAGCGGATCGCCGCGCCCCGGTCGAGGACAGGCCGGAGATCGCGGCCCGTCTCGGCTGGCTCGCCAAGGAGACCGGGGACACCGGCGCCGCCCGTCGCTACTTCGCCCGAAGCCGGGGCGACGGGCCGGCCATCCCGCTTGCGTACGTCATCCTCGGGATCACGATCGTCATTTCGTTCTACGCCCTCTCGTCGGGAGGCCGGGAGGTGGGCGCCGCCCTCCTGCTCGACAAGTCGGCCCTCCGGGACGGCGAGGTCTACCGCCTCCTGTCACCCGTGCTCATCCACCACGACATCATCCATCTCGCCTTCAACATGTACGCCCTCTACCTGCTCGGGCCGATCGTCGAGGGGATCTGGGGGACGCGCGCCTTCGGGGGGTTCTACGTGCTGACGGCGGCCGCCGCCTCGACGGCCAGCTTCGTCTTCACGGCGGCCGACAGCCTCGGGGCATCCGGAGCCGTCTTCGGCCTGGTCGGCGTGCTCATGGCCGGGACCCGGGTCCACAACCCGGTCCTCGATCGGCGTGCCCGGGCGATCATCCCGCAGCTCGGCTCGATCGTCCTGATCAACCTCGTCCTTGGATTCACCGTGTCAGGGATCGACAACGCCGCCCACATCGGCGGCCTGGCCGCCGGGCTGTGGCTCGGCTTCTTCGTCCCCCCCGGCCGGGCCCGGACGCTCCGGAGCTTCTGGCAGGGCGAGCCCGGCGGCCGCGGGGCACCGCCGATGCTGAGGGCCACGATCGGCGTCATCTCGCTCATCGGCGTGATCGCGGTGGGGCTGGCCGTCGGAGGCCTGACCGGCATCGCGCTCTGAGATGTTCGCGACCCTCCTCGGCGGCCTGCCGCGGCCCCCGCTCCCGGACCCGGACCGGCACCCGCTCGACGACCGCGGCGCCCTCGATGGGCTCGTCGCCCGGGTCATCGAGGCCCAGGAGACGGCGGGTCTCGAGCTCCTGACCGACGGCCGCCTGCGCCGGCCCGCGTTCACCGGCCCCCTCCTGGGCCTCCGCGGGCTCGCGATCGGCGGCCCGGACGACGCCGTCGCCGCCGTTCCCGGGACCCTTCCCACGTGGGCCGGCCCGCTGACCGTCGACGACTGGGCCTTCGCGGCGGCCGCGACGTCGCGGCCGGTGAAGCAGGCCCTGCCGGGTCCGTACACGGCCGGCCGGCGGCTGGCCGGGAGCGCCCGCGTCGACCGCGACCGCGGGGCGCTCACCATGGCCCTCGCAACGGCGCTCCGGACCGAGATCGAAGCCCTCGCCGCGGCCGGTTGCCCGGTCGTCGAGATCGAGGAGCGCGATGCCGGCGAGATCGGTGCCGACGAGCTCGAGCGGCGAATCTTCCGGGACGCCCACCTCGCGCTCACCGAGGGGATCGCCGGGACCCCCCTCTGGGGGGCTTTGGGGGGGGGCACCCCCCCCGCGGCCGGGATCGAGACGATCCTGGCCGCGGCGTATCCGAGCCTCGCCGTCGATCTCGTCGACGGGCCGGACAACTGGCGCCTCGTCCGGGACGTGCCCGGCGACCGGGGCGTGGTGGCCGGGGCGATGTCACCGCGGGTCCCGAGCGACGACGGGCCGGAGCTCCTCCTGTGGGCCGCCGGCTACGCCGCGTCGTCGAACGGGCGGGGCCGCGACCGGGTCGGCCTGGCGACCGCGAGCAGCCTCGCGCGCCTCAGCTGGGAGCTCGCCGAGCGAAAGCTCGGGCGCCTCGGCGAGGCGGCCCGGCTGGCCGCCCTCCCGGCAGCCGAGGCGGCGCCCCACCTCGATCCCCGGGCGATCGACATCCGGAGCGCCGCGGCCGGCCGCTACGTGCCACCGCGCCCGCCGCGCAGGACGCGACGCCGCTGACGATGGGTTGATTCCGCGCCGCGGAGAGGTGCATCATCGACGCCCTCCCGGGACCGGCGTTCCCCGCGGCCCACCCCGAACGGACGGGCGGCGACGGCTCCACCGGCGACGGGCTCCGAGCGCGCCTCAACAGCCTCGTCATCAGGTCCCGCGCTCACGCGCAGTGACGGAAGGAGGTCGGCCCGTGAACGAGCACGTTTCGCTCGTCGTCAACGGAGTTCCACGGGAGGTGGACGTCGAGCCGAGACGGCTCCTGGTCCAGCTGATCCGCGAGGACCTGGACATGACCGGGACCCACATCGGCTGCGACACCTCGCAGTGCGGCACCTGCACGGTCCACGTCGACGGCAAGGCCGTGAAGTCGTGCACGATGCTCGCCGTCCAGGCCGATGGCTCGCAGGTGACGACGATCGAGGGGATGGCCTCGGCCGAGGGGCTGCACCCGCTCCAGGCCGCGTTCTGGGAGCACCACGGCCTGCAGTGCGGGTTCTGCACGCCCGGCATGATCATGGCCGCGGCCGACCTCCTGGGCCGGACCACGGATCCGTCAGACGACGAGATCCGCCACGCCATCGAGGGCAACTTCTGCCGCTGCACCGGCTACCAGAACATCGTGACCGCGATCCGGGCGGCCGCCGCCGCCATGCGCACCGGCACGGCCGTCCCCAGCGGCGCGGTCCAGGGAGGCGCGGCATGACCACCGACATGCTCGGCCGGCGCGCGAAGCGGGTCGAGGACCAGCGCCTCATCACCGGCGAGGGTCGCTACGTCGACGACATCAAGCTCCAGTCGATGGCCCACGTCGCCATCCTCCGAAGCCCCTACGCCCACGCCAACATCCGCTCGATCGATACCTCCCTCGCGGCGGCGATGCCCGGCGTCCTCGACGTCATGACCGGCGCGGACATCCCGTACAACCCGCTGCCGATGGCCTGGCCGGCCGGCGGCTCGGCGGGCCTCCAGAACAACGTCAATACCCCGCGGGCGCTCGCCACCGACAGCGTCAAGTGGACCGGCGAGGGCGTGGCCGCGGTCGTCGCGGAGACACCCGAGCAGGCGCTCGATGCGCTCGAGACGATCGTCGTCGACTGGGAGCCGCTGCCGACCGTCGTCGATGCGGAGAAGGCGACCCAGCCGGGCGCGCCGCAGCTCCACGAGAACGCTCCCGACAACGTCGTCTTCGACTGGACGGTGGGCGACAAGGACGGCACCGCCGCGGCGATCGACGGGGCCGAGGTCGTCGTCCGCCAGCGGCTCGTCAACCAGCGCCTCATTCCCAACCCGATGGAGACCCGCGGCGACATCGGCTGGTACAACCCCGGGACCGACGAGTACACGATCTGGATGTCGAGCCAGACGCCCCACATCCAGCGGCTCCTCCTGGCGGCCTTCGTGATGGGCGTCCCGGAGCACAAGATCCGCTGCATCAGCCCCGACGTCGGGGGCGCCTTCGGCACGAAGATCTTCACCTACGCCGACTACCCGATCGTGCTCCTCGCCTCGAAGCGGATCGGCGGGCGCCCGGTCAAGTGGATCGAAGGCCGGCGGGAGAACTACCAGGCCACGATCCACGGCCGCGACCACATCACTTATCTCGAGATCGCGGGCAAGCGCGATGGCGAGATCACGGGCCTCCGGGTCAAGACCTACGCCAACCTCGGCGGCCGCCTCTCGACGATCGGCCCCGGCATCCCCACGACGCTCTACGCCAGGGTCCTGTCGGGCTGCTACAAGATCCCGAACGTCTTCGCCGAGGTCATCGGTGTCTACACGAACACCGTCTTCGTCGACGCCTACCGGGGCGCCGGCCGGCCCGAGGCGACGTACGTCATCGAACGGGCCATGGACCTCTTCGCCGCCGAGATCGGGATGGACCCGGCGGCGATCCGGCGCAAGAACTTCATCGCGCCCGACAAGTTCCCGTACGAGAACCCGTCGGGCCTCGGGACCGCCTCGGGCGGGGCCAAGATCTTCATCGACTCGGGCAACTACGAGCCGGCCCTCAACCGGGCCCTCGTCATGTCCGGCTACCTCGACGGTGACGCGGCCAAGGCCGAGGCGAAGCAGCGGGGCAAGCTCCTCGGCTTCGGGCTCAGTTCGTACCTCGAGGTCTGCGGCGTCGCGCCCTCGAAGTGGATCGGCGCCGTCGGCGAGGGCTGGGGCGCGGCGATGTGGGAGTCGTCCAACATCAAGGTCCACCTGACCGGCAAGATCGTCGTCACGATGGGCACCCAGCCCCAGGGCCAGGGCCACGAGACGACGTACGCCCAGGTCGTCGGCCACGAGCTCGGGGTGCCGATGGAGGACATCGTCGTCCAGCACTCCGACACCCAGGGCACGCCGTTCGGCTACGGCTCGTACGGCTCGCGGACCTCGTCCGTGGGCATGACGGCGGCCATCAAGGCCGCGGCCAAGATCCGGGAGAAGGCCCGTCGCTACGCGGCCCACATGCTCGAGGCCTCGCCCGGCGACATCGAGGTCGAGGGTGCCGAATACCGGGTCAAGGGCTCGCCCGACAAGAAGAAGACCCTCCAGGAGATCGCCTTCGCCCTCGACCTGGCGTTCGATGCTCCCGAGGGCATGGAGCCCTACCTCGACGAGACGGCCTACTACGACACCCCGAACTGCACGTGGCCCTTCGGGACGCACGTCGCGGTCGTCGAGATCGACGAGGCGACCGGCTTCGTGGACCTCGTGAAGTACGTCGCCGTCGACGACGTCGGCAACAAGATCAACCCGATGATCGTCGACGGCCAGCTCCACGGCGGCATCGCCCAGGGCGTCGGCCAGGCCCTCTGGGAGGGTGCCGTCTACGGCGACGACGGGCAGCTCCTGTCGGGCTCGATGCTCGACTACGCGCTCCCCCGGGCGTCGTGGTTCCCGCAGCTCGAGCTCGACGAGACGGTGACCCCGTCGCCGGTGAATCCCATCGGCGTCAAGGGTGTCGGCGAGGCCGGTGCGATCGCCAGCACCGCCGCCGCGGCCAATGCCGTCATCGACGCGCTCAAGCCGCTCGGCATCCGCCACGTCGACATGCCGCTCAACCCCCAGACCGTCTGGAAGGCCATGCAGGCCGCGAAGGGAGGCCGGGCATGATCCCCGCCGCGTTCGACTACGTCAGGGCGCGCTCGCTCGACGACGCCCTGGCCCGCCTCGCCGCCGGGGCCGGCTCGGCCAGGGCGATCGCCGGGGGGCAGAGCCTCCTGCCGCTCATGAAGCTCCGGCTGGCGCGGCCGGAGACGCTCGTCGATATCGGCCGGCTGGCCGAGCTGCGGGGCGTCCGATCCCTGCCGGACGGCCGCGTCGCGGTGGGCGCCCTGACGACCTACGACGAGATGATGGCCGACGACATCCTCCGTCACTACGGCCTCCTGAAGGACGCCCTCCCGAACATCGGCGACGTCCAGGTCCGGAACCGGGGCACGATCGGGGGCTCGATCGCCCATGCCGACCCGGCCTCTGACATGCCGGCCATCCTCCTCGCGCTCGATGCCGAGATCGTCGCCCGCTCCGCGCGCGGCGAGCGCTCGATCCCGGCGACCTCGTTCTTCGAGGGAGCATTCGCGACGGCCCTCGAGCCCGACGAGCTGATCACCGAGCTGCGCCTGCCGGGCGGTCGCGACGACGTGGGCTCCGCCTACCGGGCGATCGAGCAGCCGGCGAGCGGGTACTCGATCGCCGGCGTCGCGGCGGTCATCGGCGCCCACGATGGCAGCCAGTGGCGGTTCTGCTCGGTCGGCGTCACCGGGGTAGGGGAGCACCCCTACCGGGCGTCGGCCGTCGAGGCGGTGGTCACGTCCGGGGCCTCGATCGAAGACGCCGCGGCCCATGCCTGCGACGGCGTCGAGGTCGCCTCGGACATCCACGCCGATCGCGAGTACCGCGCCCACGTCGCGACCGTCCAGGTCCGGCGGGCGCTGGAGGCGGCCATCGCCCGGCTCGGGTGAGGGTCGCCAGGATCACCCTCGGGATGACGGCGCCGGCGGATCTCGCCGGCGCCGTCCTGACCCGGGACCTCGAGGTCGCCGGGGAGCGCTGGGCGAAGGGCCGGCGGCTCTCGCCCGCGGACCTGGTGGCGCTCGGCTGGGCCGTGGCGGTCGTCGAGGGCCGCCCGATCACGGTCCTGATCCCCGAAGCCGGTGACGTCCACGAGGACGACGCGGGCCGGCGGCTCGCGGCCGCGGTGGCGGGTCCGGGCCTCCGGGCCACGGAGCCCGTCCAGAGCCGCGTCGACCTGCGGGCCACGGCCGCCGGCGTCGCCCGGGTCCGCGCTGCGCTCGTCGAGCGGCTGAACGCCATCGACCCGGTCGAGGTCTTCACCATCCTCGACGGCCGGGTCGTGGAGGCCGGGGCCCTCGTCGCGAGCGTGAAGATCGCCCCGCACCTCGTTCCAGATGCCGTCCTCACGGCTGCGGAAAAGGTCGCCGGCCGGGCCGGTCGTCGGGGGGTTGTATCGGTCGCGCCGTTCCGGCCCCGGCGGGTCGCCGTCATCGTCAAGGAATCCATCCGCGGCATTCCCCGGGACCGATTCGAGGCGAGCGTCCGGGCCAAGGTCGAGGGCCTCGGGTCCACACTCATCGAGTTCGACTACGTCAACGACGCGGCAAGCCCCGTCGAGGCCGCGCTCCGGGCACGGTCGGCCGCGCCAGGTGCGGATCGCGCAGACCTTGTCCTGACCGCCGGCTCGTCGAGCACGGACCCGGAGGACCCGTTCTTCCTGGCCATCGCGGCGCTCGGCGGGCGGATCGTCCGCCACGGCGTGCCGGCCCACCCTGGTTCCATGCTCTGGCTCGCCCGGATCGGGCGGGTGCCCGTCATCGGCCTGCCGTCGTGCGGGGCCTACTCGAAGGCGACGGCCGTCGATCTCCTCCTGCCGAGGCTCCTCGCCGGCGAGCCGGCGTCGGTCCGGACCGTGGCGCGGCTCGGCCACGGCGGCATCCTCACCCGCGACCAGCGCTTCCGTTTCCCGGCCTACGCCCGGGAGCTCGACGCGCCGGAGGGCTAGGGCCGGTCGCAGCCGGCGAGCCTGCTAGCATCGCCGCCATGACACGGGCTCTCGATTCCACCGACGCGATCCAGGAGGCGTTCCGCGAGCGCGGCTACATCGCCGACCGCTCGATCGCTACCGCGGTTTTCCTCGGCCTGCGCCTGGAGCGGCCGCTCCTCCTCGAGGGCGAGGCCGGCGTCGGCAAGACCGAGCTCGCCAAGGTCCTCGCGAGCAGCCTCGGCACGCGGCTCATCCGCCTCCAGTGCTACGAAGGCCTCGACGTCAACACGGCGGTCTACGAGTGGAACTACCCGCGCCAGATGCTCGAGATCCGGCTCCTCGAGGCGCGCGGCCAGGCTGACCACGCGACGGCCCACGACATCTTCAGCGCCGAGTTCCTGATCAAACGGCCGCTCCTCCAGGCCCTCGAAGGTGGCGCCGGCGGCCAGCCGCCGGTCCTCCTCATCGACGAGATCGACCGGGCCGACGAGGAGTTCGAGGCCTACCTCCTCGAGATCCTGTCCGACTTCCAGGTCACGGTGCCGGAGATCGGCACGATCAAGGCCGAGCGTCCGCCGCGGGTGATCCTGACGTCCAACCGGACCCGCGAGGTCCATGACGCGCTCAAGCGGCGCTGCCTCTATCACTGGATCGACTACCCCTCGGCGGCCAAGGAGTTCGAGATCGTCCAGGCCAGGGTGCCCGGCGCCCCGGAGATGCTGGCCCGCGCCGTCGTCGCCTTCGTGCATCGGCTCCGCGAGGCCGACCTCACGAAGGTCCCCGGCATCGCCGAGACCCTCGACTGGGCGGCGGCGCTCATGGCCCTCGGTGCGGCGGAGCTGACCCCCGAGCTCGTCGACGAGACGCTCGGCGTCGTCCTCAAGTACGAGGAGGACATCCGGCAGGTCCGCGGCGACACCGTGAAGGCCTACCTCGCCGAGGCCGCGGCGGGGCGCTGAGGCCGCGTTGACTCCCCATCCGGCGACGAACCCGGCAGCGACCCCGGTGACGGCCCACGATCCGGCGATCGTCCCGAGCGGGCCGCGCGAGGCGATCGACGGGCACCGCCTGCTGCAGCGGGCGGTCGGCTTCGGGCGGGCCCTGCGCAAGGCGGGGCTCGCGGTCGACCTGTCGTCCGAGATCGACTTCGCCCGCTCCCTCGGCATCGTCGACATCGGTGACCGAGAGCTCGTCCGGGCCGCCGGTGCGGCCGTCTTCACCCGGCGGCGCGACGACCGGCCCGTCTACGACCGGGTCTTCGATCGCTACTGGCGGCGGCGGTCGCTCCAGCCGAACCTCGAGGGTCCGGGAGTCGAGCAGCGGCCCGAGGCCGTGCCCCAGGACGAGGGCGTGCCCCAGGACGTGGCCATGCCCGGTGACGAGCGATCCGAGCTGCCCGAGGACCGCCAGGGGATGCCGGTCCCGACCGACGGCGACGCCGACGAGGACGAGACCGCCCCGGAGATGGTCACGATCTCGCCCGACGCGTACAGCCGCTCCGAGACGATCCGTCACCGCGACTTCGACCGGATGACCGCCCAGGAGCTCCGCGACGCGGAGCGCCTCGTCGACCTCCTCGAGCCCCGCCTCGAGCTCCGCCGGACCCGCCGCTATGAGCTCCACCGGCATGGCCGGCGCCTCGCCAGCCGCCAGATGTTCCGGCGCAACCTGGCGACCGGCGGCGAGGTCCTCGAGTGGGTCTGGCGGCGGCCTGTTCGGCGGCCGCGGCCGCTCGTCGTCCTGTGCGACATCTCGGGCTCGATGGAGCGCCACTCGCGGCTCCTCCTCCGGTTCATCCAGGCGCTCGCGGCCTCGTCGGCCGTGAAGACTGAGTCGTTCGTCTTCGGGACGCGGCTCACGCGGGTGACGCGCCTCCTCAAGGACCGCAACCGCGACCGGGCCCTGGCCAAGGTCGCCGACGCCGTCACCGACTGGGCCGGCGGGACCCGGATCGGGGAGTCGTTCCGGGACTTCAATCACAAGTGGGCCCGCAGGACGCTCCGGACGAGCGGCGTCGTCATCGTCGTCTCCGATGGCTGGGACCGGGGCGACCCGCGGCTCGTCGAGGTCGAGACCGCCCGCCTGCGCCGCAACTGCCACCGCTTGGTCTGGCTCAACCCGCTCGCCGGCACACCCGGCTACCAGCCGCTCGCCGCGGGGATGCGGGCGGCCTACCCCTACATCGACGACTTCCTCGCCGCCGGGACGGTGGCCAGCCTGGAGCGCCTCGGCGAGATCCTCGCCGGCGGCCGTGGCGCCGACACCCGCCGGGGCAGCGAGGCCGCCGCCCACGTCGCCCCGAGCCCGGACGCGGTCCGGACCTTCGCCCCGCCGCCCCGGATCGCCCGGAGGCCGATGGACCCCAGCGCGGCACAGCCGCTCCGCTGATTCGGGCGACGGAATCGACCGTCGCCGTACGATGGCGCCATGCGAGATCTGCTCGAGACCCTCGACGCCTGGCGGGCGGAGGGCATCGGTGCCGGCCGGGCCATCGTGGTCCGGACGTTCGGCTCGGCGCCCCGGCCGGAGGGCGCGGTCCTCCTCGTCGCCGACGACGGCCGCCTCATGGGCTCAGTGAGCGGCGGCTGCGTCGAGGGCGCCGCGGCCGAGGAGATCGAGCGTGCCCGCCGGACGGGCAACGCCAGGGTCATCCGCTACGGGATCAGCGACGAGGAGGCCTGGGACGTCGGCCTCGCCTGCGGCGGCACGATCGACGTCCTCGTCCAGCCGGTCGTGCCGGCCGCCGTCACCACGGCCGCCGCGGGCTCGCTCGGGCCGCGCGGACAGTCCGTTGCCGCCGTCACGCCGCTCCCTGCCGACGCGCCGCCAGCCGAGTTCGGGGTACACGCACCCGGCGAGGGCGAACCGCCTGCGGCACCCATCCTCATCGGGGCCGCCGGCGAGCTCCTCGAGGGTTCGACCGGCGACCCCGCCGCCGACGCCGACCTGGGCACGGCGGCGGCCCGGATCCTCGACGACGGGCGGTCGCGGACCGTCGAGATCGGCGGGCGGGCGTTCTTCGTCGAGGCGTTCCCGGTCAGGCCGCGCCTCGTCGTCGTCGGCGCCGTGGAGGTGGCGCGGTCGCTCGTCCGCTACGCCCGCGAGCTCGGCTACGAGGTCGTCGTCGTCGACGGCCGGGCATCGTTCGCGACCCCGGAGCGCTTCCCGGACGTCGACCGGCTCGTGGTGGCCTGGCCGGACGAGGGCTTCGAGATGCTCGGGGTCGGACCCAACGACGCGGTCGCGATCCTGTCCCACGACCCCAAGTTCGACGAGCCGGCGATCGTCGAGGCGACCCGCCGTGCCTGCCGCTATGTCGGCGCCGTCGGGTCGCGCAAGACGCAGGCGGATCGCCGGGCCCGGCTTCGCGAGGCCGGCCTGGGCCCCGAGGAGATCGGCCGGCTGCGCGGCCCGATCGGGCTCGACCTCGGCGGGCGCGACCCGGCCGAGACGGCCCTGGCGATCATGGCCGAGATCGTGGCCGCGCGGCGCGGCGGCTCGGGCGTCCCGATGCGCGATCGGCTCGCCGCCGAGCTCGCGGCGGCCGGCTGAACGGGGTGGCCGGTGGCGTCACCGCCATCGTCCTCGCCGCCGGCGCCGGCCGCCGGTTCGGCGGTGGCAAGCTCCTCGCCCGGCTCGACGGCCGGCCGATCCTGCAGCACGTCCTCGACGCCCTCGCCGCGGCCGGGATCGACGACCCCGTGGTCGTCCTGGGGGCCGACGCCGATGCGCTGGAGTCCGCGATCGGGTGGCGCTCCGCGCGCCGAATCCGGAACCCGGATCCGGACCGCGGGCTCGCCGGCTCCCTCCGGCTCGGCTGGGGGGCGGCCATGACCATGGCGGCGAGGCCCGAACCCGCCGCGGTCCTCGTCGTCCTCGGCGACCAGCCGCGCCTCGATCCCGGTGTCGTGCGAGCTCTCGTCGCCGAGCCCGCCGACTCGCGGCGGCCGGTCGTCGTGGCCCGCCACGCCGACGGGTCGCGGAACCCGGTTCGCCTGGAGCCCGAGGCGGCTCCGCTCGTCGAGGCGGCGACCGGCGACCGTGGCCTGGGACCTGCGATCGACGGCCACGCGGAGCTCGTGCGGGTCATCGAGGTCGACGGTGCGAACCCGGACGTCGATACCCCGGCCGATCTCGTCGGGATCCTCGCCGCGGACTGGGCCCGACGCGTCCGCGACAACGCCGCCCAGGTCGATCGCTTCCGCGAGACGCCGGACGGGCGTGACTTCTACGCGACCGTCAGCCGGACCTTCGTGGCCGACCCGGCCCGCGACGGCGATCTCGTCCTCGAGGCGCTCCTCGGCCTGGCCCGGCCGGACGAGACGTGGCTCGACCTCGGTGCCGGTGCCGGTCGCTACGCCATGCCGCTCGCCCGGCGGGTGCGCCGGGTCGTGGCGGTCGACCCGTCCGGCTCGATGCTCGGCGCCCTCCGCGAGGAGATGGCGGCCCACGGCATCGCCAACATCGGGACCGTCGAGGGCCGCTGGCCGCCCGACGGCGCGCTCCGGGCCGCGCTCGGCCCGAACCCGCTCGCCGACGTCGCCCTCATCGCCCACGTCAGCTACGACGTCGCGGAGATCGGGCCGTTCCTCGACGCCATGGAGGCGGCGGCGCGGCGGATCTGCGTGGCCGTCCTCATGGAGCGCAACCCCGCCTCGGTCGCGGCGCCGTTCTGGCCACCCGTCCACGGCGAGGAGCGGGTCCCGCTGCCGGCCCTGCCGCAGTTCGTGGAGCTCCTCGAGGCGCGCGGGACGGCCCCGGACGTGATCCGCATCACCGGCGAACGCCGCCGCTGGGCAGACCGCGACGAGCTCCTCACGCTCCTGCGGCGGCAGCTCTGGACCGCGCCGGGCAGCGCCTCAGACGCCCGGCTCCTGGCCGCGGTCGGGGACCTCGCGGCGGTCGATCCTGACGGTTCGGTCTCGTTGCCCGGGACGCTGCCCCTCGACATCGGCGTCGTCGTCTGGGGTTCTATCGATTCTCGTTGACGCGACAACCGTGCGGATCGATACTCGCAGCCGGCACCCCCCGGACCCTCGGATACGGCGCCGTCGTCCCTCCGCGGGCCCGCTCGTGAACCGGCTCTTCCCCGTCGACGTATGACGGGCAGCGCACTCTCCGTGACGGAGGGTTGAAGGAGGATCGATCGAGCGATGATCCCAGCCGCAGTCGACTACGTGCGGCCCGCCGATCTCGGTGAGGCCCTCCGAATCCTCAAGGAGCGGGAAGGCGAGGCAAAGGTCCTCTCCGGCGGCTACAGCCTCCTGCCGCTCCTCAAGCTCCGCCTGGCCCAGCCGGCCCTCCTCATCGACCTCCAGGCGATCGACGGCCTCGACGGGATCTCCCGGACCGACGATGACATCCGGATCGGCGCCCGGGCCACCCATCGCCGGATCCTCGAGGACGACGGCCTCGCCGCGGTCCTCCCGATCATGCGCGATGCCGCCGGCGGGATCGGCGATCCCCAGATCCGCAACTGGGGCACGATCGGCGGATCCGTCGCCCACGCCGACCCCTCGGCCGACTGGCCGGCGGTCCTCCAGGCCGTCCACGCCTCGATCGTCCTGCGGAGCGCCGACGGCGTGCGGGTCGTCCCGGCCCGGGGCTTCTTCGTCGACACGTTCCAGACGGGCATCGAGCCGGCCGAGATCCTGACCGAGGTCCGGATCCCGCTGCCCGGCCCGAAGACCGGCAGTGCCTACCAGAAGCTCGAGCGGCGGGCCGGCGACTTCTCGACCGTCGGGGCGGCGGCGCTGCTCACGCTCGGAGACGACGGCCGGATCGCCCAGGTGGGGATCGGCCTCACGGCCGTCGCCGATGCCCCGTTCGCGGCGACCAACGCCGAGGACGCCCTGCGGGACGCCCAACCCGGCGACGAGCTCTTCCGCGACGCCGCCGCGGCCGCGTCGCGCCAGAGCCGGCCCGCCGACGACGCCCACGGCCCGGCCGAGTACAAGCGGGCCATGGTCACCGAGATGACGTTCCGGGCGCTCCGTGCGGCGCTCGGGCGCGCGCTCGCCTGAGGGGATTGACGATGACCAAGCAGCACGTTTCCGTCACCGTCAACGGGCAGGTCCGCGAGGCGGACGTCGAGCCCCGCCTGCTCCTCGTCCACCTCCTCCGCGACGTGTTCGGGCTGACCGGCACCCACGTCGGCTGCGACACGAGCAACTGCGGCGCCTGCACGGTCCACGTGAACGGCCTCAGCGCCAAGAGTTGCACGATGCTCGCGGTCCAGGCCGACGGGGCCGAGATCCTGACGATCGAGGGCATGGCCAGCGGCGCGACCCTCCATCCGCTCCAGCAGGGTTTCTGGGACCAGCACGGCCTCCAGTGCGGCTTCTGCACGCCGGGCATGATCATGCAGTCGGCCTGGCTGCTCGCCCGGAACCCGGATCCGTCGGAGGACGAGATCCGCGACGGGATCAGCGGCAACCTCTGCCGCTGCACCGGCTACGTCAACATCGTCAAGGCGATCCAGCAGGCGGCCGCGGAGCTCCGCGCCGCCGAAGCCGCGCCGGACGCATCCGGCGCGCCGGCCGCGGCGAGCTGAGGGGGAGCGACGAGATGACAGCGGAGACTGAGCTCCAGACGACCGCCGAAGTCGGGGGCATGGGCCACTCGAAGAAGCGCAAGGAGGACCCGCGGTTCATCCGCGGCCAGGGCGAGTACATCGAGGACGTCGTCCTGCCGAACATGGTCTGGATGGACATCGTCCGGAGCCCGTACGCCCACGCGAAGATCAAGTCGATCGACGCGAGCGAGGCGCTGGCGATGCCCGGCGTCCTGGCCGTGATCACCGGCAAGGACCTCGAGAAGGCCGGCCTCCACTGGATGCCGACCCTGGCCGGCGACAAGCAGATGGTCCTGCCGGTCGACGAGGTCATGTACCAGGCCCAGGAGGTCGCGGCGGTCATCGCCGAGACCCGCTACCAGGCCGCCGACGCGATCACCGCCGTCTACGTCGACTACGAGCCGTTGCCGGTCCTGCTCGACCCGTTCAAGGCGATGGAGCCGGACGCCCCGGTCCTGCGCCCCGATCGCGGGCCGGACAAGCAGAACAACCACATCTGGCACTGGGAATCCGGTGACCGCGCGGCCACCGACGCCGCTCTCGCTGCGTCCGAGGTGGTCGTCCCGATCGACGTCTATATCCCGCGCATCCACGTCGCCTCGATCGAGACCTGCGGCTGCATCGCCGACTTCGACCCGGTCCGTGGCCACCTCGACTTCCACGTCACGAGCCAGGCGCCGCACGTCTACCGGACGGTGATCAGCCTCGTGTCGGGAGTCCCGGAATCGAACATCCGGGTCAAGACCCACGACATCGGCGGCGGCTTCGGCGGCAAGGTCCCGGTCTATCC
>Ga0214472_10001741_pt1 | contig 23851 bp, 17 predicted proteins | sample RVTome_6_FD_207662 | JGI IMG/M metagenome (GOLD analysis project Ga0214472, IMG submission 207662) | Soil microbial communities from uranium-contaminated site in the Upper Colorado River Basin, Wyoming, United States - RVT140D175 | ecosystem: Environmental > Terrestrial > Soil > Contaminated >...
GCTCGCGCTCGCCGCGCGGGGCCTGGGCGAGACGAACCCGAACCCGGTCGTGGGCTGCGTGGTCGCGCGCGGCGACCTCGTCCTCGGCGAGGGCTTCCACCGCCGCGCGGGGGCTGCCCACGCCGAGGTCCTGGCGCTTCGCGCGGCCGGTGCGCGGGCGCGCGGGGCGACGCTCTACGTCACGCTCGAGCCCTGCTGCCACCAGGGTCGCACGCCGCCGTGCGCGCCCCGCGTGAGCGAGGCCGGGATCGCACGCGTCGTGGCGGCGCTGCGCGACCCGGACCCGCGCGTGAACGGGCGCGGGCTGCGGCTGCTGCAACGCGCGGGCGTCGCGGTCGCGACCGGCCTGTGCGCCGCCGAGGCCGAAGCGTTGAACGCGCGCTTCCTCACGGCCGCGCGGCGGGGGCGCCCGTTCGTGCTGCTGAAGGCCGCGCTGACGCTCGACGGCCGCATCGCGACCGCCTCTGGTCGCTCGCGATGGATCACGAGCAGCGCCGCGCGCCGCCAGGCGCGCCAGCTGCGCCGCCTGCACGACGCCGTGCTCGTGGGCATCGGCACGGTGACGAGCGACGATCCGTTGTTGCTCCCGCAGCCACGCACGCGGCGACCCTTCACACGCGTCGTCCTCGACACGCACCTGCGGCTGCCGCTGGCGAGCCGCCTCGTCGGCTCCGCGAGCCCGCGGACCCCCGTCCTCGTCCTGTGCGGCGAGGCTTCGTCCCGGAAGCGACGAGAGCTCGAGGCACGGGGCGTCACGGTCGTCGAAGTCGCCGAAAAGGGCGATCGCCTCGAGCCGGCCGCAGCGCTCGAAGCGCTCCGCGAGCGCGGCCTCACGAGCGTGATGGTCGAGGGTGGCTCCGAGGTGCTGGGCTCCTTCCTGGCGGCCCGCCTGGTCGACGAGGTCGCTCTCTTCCGCGCGCCACTGCTGCTCGGAGGCCGCGGGAGCCTCGGGGCCTTCGGCGGCCCCGATCCGAGCGACGTCGCCGATGCCCTGCCCCTGGAGCCCGTGCCGGAGACTCCCGCCTTCCCGTGGCCCTGGGAGGGCCCGACGCTCTTCGAGCGCTGGCGTCCCTACCACTAGCCTGGCGAGCCGATCGGCCCTCGCCGGTGGCTGGCTTGAACCCTGACACCGGGCCCGAGGGCACCGCGAACGCCCGGGCCGCGGGCGTGGTCGAGTTCCGATAAGTGTTGATACGCCTGCAGTTTCGGAAAGGAAGCCCCGGGGTCGCGGGGTGGCTCACGACTTGCACGCGACAGTCGTCGTGAACGCTGGTGCGCTCCGAAGGCGTCTCTCGGCAGCGTCGAGCGGGACCGCCATGGTCGCGCTCGCGGGCGTGCTGGTCCTGCTCACCGCCGACGCCGCCCGCGCCGCGATCTTCACCGTCAACAGCACTGGCGATGCCGCCGATGCCGCTCCCGGCGACGGGGCGTGTGCGACCGGCGGCGCCGTCTGCACGTTGCGCGCCGCGATCGAAGAGGTGAACGCGCTGGCGGGCGCCGATACCATCAACTTCGGTATCGCGCCGGCCGGCGCGAAGACGATCACCCTTCTCGCTGTGCTGCCGAGCATCACGAGCGTCGTCTCGATCAACGGCACCACCCAGCCGGGCTTCGTGGCGTCACCACCCTACGCTCCCGTGATCGAGATCAGCGCGGCGGCAGGAGGCGCCGCCGTGATCGACCTGCGCGGTGGCAGCTCGGGGAGCACGATCCGCGGGCTCACGATCAACCGTTGCCCCTTCGTCGGCATCCGAGTCGCCGGCTCGTCGAACAACGTCATCGCCGGCAACTTCCTGGGCACGGATCTCGCCGGGACTGCGGCCGGCCCCGGCAACCAGGTCGGCGTCTACATCGGCCTGAGCACCGTCGCCACCATCAACAACCGCGTCGGGGGCACGGCCGCCAGCGACCGCAACCTCATCTCGGGCAACACCTCGGACGGCGTCCAGATCAACGCCGGCACCGGAGGGACCGCGAGCAACGTGGTCGAGGGCAACTACATCGGCGTGGACGTGACTGGCAGCGTCGCGCTGGGCAACGGCAGCCAGGGTGTGGCCCTGTTCACCGCGAATGCCAACACCAACAACCGGATCGGCGGCACCGCCATGGGCGCCGCCAACGTGATCTCGGGCAACGGCAACGACGGCGTCCTGATCGCGAACGCCGGGACGACGGGCACGCGCGTGGAGGGCAATCGCATCGGCACCAACGCCGCGGGGACGGCGGCGATTCCCAACCTCCGGGGAGTCGAGATCTCGACCTCGGCCACCGGCAACACGATCGGCGGGGCGGTCGCCGCCGCCGGCAACCTGATCTCGGGCAACAGCATCGGCGTCCTGATCAACGGCGCGAACGCCAACAGCCTCCAGCGGAACTGGATCGGCACGGACGCCGCTGGCAGCGTTCCGCTTCCCAACACCCAGCACGGGGTGCAGCTCTTCGGCGGCGCGAGCAACAACCTGATCGGCGACGCCTCCGGCAACGGCAACGTCATCTCCGGCAACACCCTCAACGGCGTGGACATCCTCCAATCGGGCACGAACGGCAACCGTATCGCCGGAAACACGATCGGACTCGACGTCACGGGGACCGTAGACCTCGGCAACCTCCAGTTCGGGGTCGCGATCGCCCAGGGGGCGAGCGGCAACGTCGTCGGCGAGGCGGGCGGCGGCAACGTCATCTCGGGGAACGACATGGCCGGCGTGCGCATAGTCGACACCGGCACGAACAACAACCTCGTCCAGCTGAACTACATCGGCGTCGACGTCAGCGGGACGTTGCCGAGACCGAACGCCGCGCAGGGCGTGATCCTCGACTCGGGCGTGGGCGCCGCAACGGGCAACACCATCGGCGGCGTGGGCCTCGGCAACGTGATCTCGGGCAACGGCGGCGCCGGAATCCAGGTACGCCAGCTGATCACGGGGACCGTGATCACGGGCAACCGGATCGGCACGAACGCCGCGGGGACGGCCGCCGTCCCCAACGGCTCGCACGGCGTCCAGCTCGCCGCGGGAACCACGGGCCACAGCATCGGGGCCATCGGCGCCCCCAACCTCATCTCCGGCAATGCCGGCCAGGGCGTGCGGATCGACGGTGCGGGCACCGGCGGCAACGTCGTCGTCGGTAACTTGATAGGCACGGACGCCGCCGGCACCGGGGCGCTGGGCAACACGGCCGGTGGCGTGGCCATCACCAACGCGGCCACGAACAACACCATCGGCGGAATCGCCGCCGGGGCCGGGAACCGGATCGCCTTCAACGCCACGTACGGGATCAACGTCGCCACAGGTGCGGGCACCGGCAACGGCATCCTGGGCAACGCCATCTACGGCAACGTCGCCGAGCTCGGGATCGACCTGGCCCACGAGCCCGGCGTCACCTCGAACGACCTCCTCGACGGCGATGCCGGCGCGAACAATCTGCAGAACTTCCCGCTGCTGAGCGCGGCTTCCACGAACACCACGGACCGCGTGCACATCGCGGGGTCGCTCAACAGCGCGGCGGGCACGACATACCGGATCGAGTTCTTCGCGACGAGCGCGCTCGTCGGGCCCGACCCCAGCGGATTCGGCGAGGGCGAGCGCTACCTGGGCGCCACCTCCGTGGCCACCGACGTGAACGGGAATGCCGTGATCGGCGTGTCGCTGGCTGCGGTCGTGAGCGCCGGCGAGTCCGTCACCGCGACCGCCACCGATCCCTCGAACAACACCTCGGAGTTCAGCGCGGCCATCCTGGCCTACGCGTCCGTGATCGTGACGACCACCGCCGACACGGTGGACGGGATGGTGACGTCCGTCTCGGCCCTGATCACGTCGCCTGGCGGAGACAACCGCATCTCGCTGCGCGAAGCGATCCAGGCCACGAACGCGACCGTCGGCCTCGACACGGTCCGCTTCGGAATCCCGCTCACGGACGCCAATCACCTCTATTACCGGGACAATCTCGCGGCGTCGCTGACGAACGTGCAGCCCACCGCTCTCGCCGACACCGCCTCGGCGTCCTCGCCTGCGATCAGCGACTTCGACCCCGACTACCCGACTGGGCTCACACGCAGCTGGTACCGCATCGAACCGACCTCGACCACTCCGCTGATCAGCAGTCCCCTGATCCTCGACGGATCGACCCAGCCGGGCGCACTCGCCAACGGCCCGGTGATCGAGATCGTGGGCACGAGCGCGGGAGCCGCAGCACCCGGGTTCGCCACAGGGGCGCCCGCCACTCCGACGACGTTCCGAGGCCTGATCGTCAACCGGTTCGCGCGCGAAGGAATCACGTCCCCCGCGCCGACCACGACCATCCAGGGTTGCTACATCGGGACCGACCCCTCCGGCATGCTCGCCCGCGGGAACGCGACGAGCGGCAGTGGCGCCGGGGTGTACCTGGGCGGAGACGGCAGCCAGCTGGGAGGCCTGACCCTTGCCGAGCGCAACGTGATCTCCGCCAACCTCAGGAACGGCGTGTGGGTCGATGCCAACAACGTCACGATCCAGGGCAACCGCGTCGGCACCGACGTCACGGGAAGCGTCAGCCTCGGCAACGGGGTCGATGGCGTCGTCCTCGAGCCGGTCGTGAGTGCCACCGTCACCGGGGTCGTCGTGGGAGGCACGGCTGCAGGTAGCCCGAACGCGATCGCCCACAACGTCGCCAACGGGATCCGCGTGTCCGGCGCCACCGTGAGCGGCGGCTCGATTCTCGGCAACGCGATCCATTCGAACGGCAGCCTGGGAATCGACCTCGGGGGCGACGGGCCGACGCTCAACGACGCGAGCGACGTCGACACCGGCCCCAACGGCCTGCTGAACTTCCCGTCGATGACGCCAGCGGTCGAGAGCACACCTGGCACTCTCTCGCTGACCTACGGCCTCAACCTGCCTGCCGGCTTCTATCGGATCGAGCTGTTCAAGAACCCGTCGGGGGCGGATCCGAGCCTCTACGGCGAAGGGCAGGTCTTCGCGGCGGCGGTCGTGGTCAACCACCCCGGCGGGACCGTTCCCTACAGCCAGAGCCTCGCCGGAAGCGCCGGCGACGTGATCTCGGCCACGGCCACCGAGTGCACCGACGGGGCCGCGTGCACTACGTGGGGGAGCACGTCGGAGTTCAGCGCCGCCTGGGCGGCGGTGACCACCGCGGTCAAGCTGCTGTCGTTCTCGGCGACGGGCGGCGACCAGTCGGTGCGGCTCGAATGGCAGACAGCCTCCGAGCTCGCCAACCTGGGCTTCCACCTGTACCGCTCGACTTCTAAGGCGGGCCCCTGGACGCGAATCACGCCGTCGCTCGTCCCGGGACTCGGCTCCTCCCCGATCGGCGCGTCCTACTCCTGGGCCGACACTGCGCTCGTGAACGGGACCCGCTACTTCTATCGCCTCGAGGACGTCGACACGCGATCCGTGTCCACCTCGCACGGCCCCGTCTCGGCCGTGCCGACGGCGTCGTCCGGAGAACCCGACGCGGACGCGGATCCCGGCGACGGCGCTCCCGGGACGGGCGGCACCGAGACCTACGGGGACCCGAGCGGCGTCTCCCTGCGCGTGCTGTCGCGCACGGCGCGTCGCGCGCTGATCGAGCTCACGACGCCGGGGTTCTACGCCCGGCGCGACGTCGAGGGGCGGGTGAGCGTCTTCATCCCCGGCTTCGACCTGCCTTCGACGCCGCGGGCCTCGGCCCTGCCGTTCCGGCGGGTGCTGCTCGACGGCGAGGTGGGCCGCGGTGCCCGCCTGGGCGCGGTCGCGGCCGAGGACCGCGTGGCCTTCCCGGGGCTCGTACCGGCGGTGATCGGCTACCCCGAGATCCGAGTCGGCGCGGACGGCACCGTGCGACCCGGTCGCCGGCCAGCCCTGGGGAAGCGGGCGCGGGCGCGACAGCAGGAGGCTCTGGCCCGCCTGGTCAGAACGGCCTTCCTGGGGGAGAAGAAGAAAGTCGTTCTCGAGCTGTCACCCTTCGACACTCTGGCCGGCCAGTTGGTCCTGTGGCGCCGGCTGCTGGTGGAGGTGGTGTTCGACGGACGCGAGCCGACTGAGACGGGCTCGGGCCGCGTGGGTCGCCGGCGGCCGTCGGACAGGCCCGGGGCTGGGGCGACACTCGCTCTCATCCACACGTCGAGCGAGGGCCTCCACGCCGTTCCGTTCGAGGCCCTGCGCCTCGGCGACCGGCCCCTCATCTTCTCGCGGCTCGCCCTGCTGCGCCAGGGCGAGGCGGTTCCCTTCCACGTCGAGCCGGCTCGCTCGAGCTTCGGCCCGGGCAGCGTGCTCTACTTCTATGCGGACCGTGAGGCCTCGTCGACTGCCTTCGTGGGGGAGGTGGTCTACGAGCTGGCGAGCCAGGCGGGGACGCCGATGCTCATGGGCTCGGCCGCCCCGCTCGGCACCCCCGTCCCCGGTCCGTCCCGGGACCTGCGTCGATTCGAGATGAACCGCATCTATCAGCCGGGGCTGCTGGACGCCGTGGACCGCTGGCTCTGGACGTCGGTCCTCGGCGGAACCGGGCGCGACGTCCGGTTCGCGTTGGACGGCGTCGAGGCCGGAGCGCCGGGGCGACTCACGCTTCACCTCCAGGGCGGCTCCGACGCCGCAGGCGTCGACCACCATGTCGCGTTCCTCGTGAACGGCGTACCGGTCGGCGAGACCCGCTTTGACGGAAAGGCTCCCCAGCTCGTGGAGCTGGAGCTGCCGGCCTCCGCGCTGAAAGAGGGCGAGAACACGCTCCGCCTCGACAACGTCGGCGACACGGGCGTCTACTCGCTCGTATTCCTCGACCGCTTCGAGGTCACCTTCCCGCAAGCCTCCGCGCTGCGCGCGGGCCGCTTCGCAGGAGCCTGGTCCGAGCCCGGCGTGGCCACGCTGGCGGCCGCCGCGCCCGTTGTCGCGCTGGACGTGACCGATCCGCGCGCTCCGGTCTGGCTCACCGCGTACGGCGTCGGTCCGGACTCGCTGCGCCTGCGCGTCGAAGCCGGCCGCCGCTACGTCGTCGCCGCCTCCGCAGGCCTGCTCACGCCGCGTGTGGCCCCGAGCGTACGCTCGCGCCTCCTGGACGCTGCGAACCAGGCCGACTACGTCGTCGTCACGACTTCCGAGCTGCTTCCCGCGGCCGCGCCGCTCGTCGAACGTCGGGAGAGCCAGGGGCTCACCACGATGGTGGTCACGCTCGACGAGATCGCGGCGAGCTTCGGCCACGGCGAGAGCTCGGCGGAGGCCATCCGCAGCTTCCTCAGCTACGCCTTCCACAGCTGGGCGCGCCCCTCTCCCCGCTACGTGCTGCTGCTGGGGGACGCCTCGTACGACCCCAGGAACCTCACCGGCATCGCCCAGCAGGCGCCGCTCCCCGCTCTCTGGGAGAAGACCACCTATCTGTGGACCGCGTCCGATCCCACGCTGGCAGCCGTCAACGGCGACGACGGCCTGCCGGACCTCGCCCTGGGGCGGCTGCCGGCGCAGACCCTGGAGCAGGCCCGGGCGCTGGTCGCCAAGGTCCTCGACTGGGAGGACTCGAAGCAACGGCTCGACGGCGAGACCGTCCTCGTCGCCGACAACCCCGACCCAGCGGGGGACTTCGAGAAGGACGTCGACGACATCCGAGCGAGCTTCCTGGCCAGCCGCCCGACGACAACGATCAAGCTCCGCGAGCTGGGGAGCCTGACGCGTCCCGCGATCCTCGCGGCCTTCGATCGCGGCGCCTCCGTCATCAGCTACGTCGGGCACGGAGGAGCGGCGGTCTGGGCCTCGGAGAACGTCCTGAACTCGTGGGATGTCGGGGCCCTCGCCGCACAGAGTCGACAGCCCCTGATGCTCACGCTCAACTGCCTCAACGGCTACTTCGTGGCGCCGAGCTTCGACTCCGTGGCCGAGGCGTTCCTGAAAGCGGAGGGGCGGGGGACGATCGCCGCGTTCTCGCCCTCCGGGCTCAGCCTGGACGGCCCCGCGCACACGCTGCACCGGGCGTTGATGGCCGAGATCAGCTCCGGCCGTCACTCCCGGCTGGGAGACGCCGTGCTGGCCGCACAGGAGGCCTACGCCGAGTCGGGAGTGATGCCGGAGCTGCTGTCCGTCTACCACCTCTTCGGCGACCCGGCGCTGCCGATTCGATAGCGCCCGGCGCGCCAGCAGGGGTGCCAAGGCCGAGCGAATCGCCAAGCCACGCGCTAGACTGAAACCGAGCGCGCGATCGAGGCGCGACGGGCGGCGAGGCCGCCAGCTCATGTTCACAGGCATCGTCGAGGGCACCGGCACGGTTCGGTCGGCCGCACGTCGAGACGACGTGATGTCGGTCCGGATCGACGTCGGCGGGCTGTTCGCGGGCCTGCCGCTCGGCGGCTCGGTCGCCATCAACGGCTGCTGCCTGACGGCAGTCCGCTCCGACGCCCAGGGCTTCGACGTGGACCTGACGCAGGAGACGCTGCGGCGGACCCGCTTCGACGAGCGTCTCGTTCCTGGCGCAGCCGTGAACCTCGAGCGCCCCATGAAAGCCGACGGGCGCTTCGACGGGCACGTCGTGCAGGGGCACGTCGACGGCGTGGGGCGCGTTCGCGAGCTGCGAAGCCTCGGCGAATCGGCCGAGATCCGGATCGAGCCGCCGCCTGCGCTCGAGCGCTACCTCGTCGAGAAGGGCTCGGTCGCCGTCGACGGGATCTCGCTCACGGTGTGGGGGATAGCGGACGGCGCCTTCTCGGTCGCCCTGATCCCCTATACTCTTCAGGTGACCAACCTGCGGGATGCCAGGCCGGGCAGCTTCGTCAACCTCGAAGCCGACGTGATCGCCAAGTACGTCGAGCGGCTGCTCGCGGCCCGCGGACACTGAAGCCGGAGCGTCTTGCGTCGATGCCGTCCACGATTCCCGAGGCCCTCGAAGACTTCCGAGCCGGCCGCATGCTCGTCGTCGTCGACGACGAGGACCGCGAGAACGAAGGCGACCTGACGATCGCGGCCGAGAAGGTGACCCCGGAGGCGATCAACTTCATGGCGCGCTACGGGCGCGGCCTGGTCTGCCTGCCGATGACCGGCGAGCGGCTCGACGAGCTGCGCATCCCGCTGATGGTGCGCGACGAGCAGAACAACGCGCGTTTCGGAACGGCTTTCTGCGTGCCGATCGAGGCGCGCACGGGCGTGACCACGGGCATCTCGGCCGCCGACCGCTCGCGCACGGTGCTCGCGGCCATCGACCCGAAGACCGCGCCCCAGGACCTCGCCCGCCCCGGCCACATGTTCCCGCTCCGCGCCCAGCCGGGAGGCGTCCTCACCCGCGCCGGCCAGACCGAGGCCGCGGTGGACCTGGCGCGGCTCGCCGGTCTCTACCCGGCGGGCGTCATCTGCGAGGTGATGAACGAGGACGGGACGATGGCGCGCGCGCCGCAGCTGCAGGCGTTCTGCCGCGAGCACGCCATCCGCATGATCACGATCCGCGACCTGATCCGCTACCGGATGCAGACGGAGCGGCTGGTGCGCAAGATCGCCGAGGCCAACCTGCCCACCTCGTACGGGGGCTTCCGCGTCCACGCCTTCGAGAGCCTGATCGACGGCCAGCACCACGTGGCGCTCGTGATGGGCGAGGTGCGGACACCCGAGCCGGTTCTAGTGCGCGTGCACTCGCAGTGCCTGACCGGCGACATCTTCGCCTCCAGCCGCTGCGACTGCGGCGGGCAGCTGCACACGGCGCTCGAGATCATCTCGGAGGCGGGCCGCGGTGTCCTGCTGTACCTGCGCCAGGAAGGGCGCGGCATCGGCCTGGTCCACAAGATCATGGCCTACGAGCTACAGGACCAGGGCAAGGACACGGTCGAGGCCAACGAGGCGCTCGGCTTCAAGGCCGACCAGCGCGACTACGGGACGGGCGCCCAGATCCTGGTCGAGCTCGGAGTCCAGAACCTGCGCCTGATGACCAACAACCCCCGCAAGTTCGTGGGCCTCGAAGGCTACGGCCTCACGATCTCCGAGCGCGTCCCGATCGAGATCCCCCCCTCCGACGCCAGCCGCAGGTACCTAAGGACCAAGAAGGAAAAGCTGGGCCACCTGCTGCGGCGCGTGTAACAGCACCAGCCGCTGCCACCCAGGGGTGCTCGAGGGGGCGGAGCCCCCTCGTTTCAAAGAACGCAGGCGAGCCGTGCCCCTACGAGGATCCCCCTTGAGGAATAACAGGCCGAAGAGCCGGATCGTGCGCCTTCGAAGATCGCCCTTGAAGAGCCGGAACGACCACAACGGCAACGGAAAGCACGACTGGTTGGATTGCCTTGATGGGGGGCTGATCGCCCCCCAACCCCCCCATGTTTGACGTCCCCCAGTTGGACCTATAAGATCAAGTTTTGCTTTGGCTTGGCCGAAGGCCGGCCGAGGGGTGGGTCCGCGTGTTCGAGGCGCTCAGCGAGAGGCTCCAGGGGGTTTTCAGGACCCTCCGAGGCCAGGGTGTCCTCAGCGAGTCACAGGTGGACGAAGCACTGCGAGAGGTGCGTCTGGCCCTGCTCGAAGCCGACGTGCACTTCCGGGTGACCAAGGAGCTCGTCGAGCGGGTGCGCGCCCGCGCCGTGGGCCAGGACGTGCTGAAGAGCCTCAGCCCCGACCAGGCCGTCCTGCGCCTGGTTCGGGACGAGATGGTCGAGGCCCTGGGCGGAGTCGAACCGAGCCCGCTCGTCTGGTCGAACCGGGTGCCGAGCGTGATCCTCATGACGGGCCTGCAGGGGTCGGGAAAGACCACGACGACCGCCAAGCTCGGCCGCTGGCTCAAGGGCCGCGGCCGGCATCCGTTGCTCGTGTCGACCGACGTCCAGCGTCCCGCGGCCCGCGAGCAGTTGCGCGCGGTCGGCGCGCAGGCTGGCGTGGCGGTCCACCACCCCGAGCTCGGCACCGCGCGGGAGCTCGGGCTCTCGGCGCTCGCCGAGGCGCGGGCACTCGGTCACGACACGGTCATCGTCGACAGCGCCGGCCGTCTGCACATCGACGACGCGCTGATGGCGGAGCTCGCGGAGCTTCGGCAGGCGACCGAGCCGGCCGAGGTGCTGTACGTCGCCGATGCGCTCACCGGCCAGGACGCGGTGAAGAGCGCTTTTGACTTCAACCGCAAGGTCGGCATCACCGGCATCGTGCTCACCAAGCTCGACGGCGACTCGCGTGGCGGCGCGGCGCTCTCCGCGGCCGCGGTCACCGGCCGGCCCGTCAAGTTCGCGGGCACGGGCGAGAAGCTGGACGCGTTCGAGCCCTTCGAGCCCGCGCGCATGGTGTCGCGCCTGCTGGGGATGGGCGACGTGCTCGGCCTGATCGCGCGCGCCGAGGAAACGAGTGGTCGCGCCGACGCCGAAGCGCTCGCGCGCAAGCTGCGACGCTCCGAGTTCACGCTCGAGGACTACCGCGATCAGCTGAAGCAGCTCCGCAAGCTGGGGCCGCTCGACCAGGTGCTCGCGATGCTGCCCGGCATGGGCGCGCTCAAGGGTCAGGACGTCGAGCGCGGCGAGCGGGAGCTGCAACGGACGCTCGCCATCATCGACTCGATGACGCCGCAGGAGCGCGCGGACGCCTCGGTCATTGGCGGCAGCCGGCGCAAGCGGATCGCGAAGGGCTGCGGCGGCTCGGTCGAGGACGTGAACCGGCTGCTGAAGCAGTTCGCGCAGGCAAGGAAGCTCATGAAGGGGCTGGGGTCCGGCTCCGCGGCGATGAAGCGTCTCGCCGCGCGCATGCCCCAGCTCCGTTAACGGAGAAGAGAAGGATGCTGTCCATCAGACTGAGACGTACAGGTTCCACCAAGCGCCCCTACTACCGCGTGGTGGTGGCCGATTCGCGCGCGTGGCGCGACGGGCGCTTCATCGAGGTGCTCGGCCACTACGACCCGCGCAAGAACCCGGTCGTGGTCAAGATCGACGCGGACCGGGCGAAGCACTGGATCGGCAAGGGCGCCAAGGCCACGGATACCGTCCGCAGCCTGCTCAAGCGGACGACGGCAGCGGCCTGACGACCGTGAGGCCGCTCCTGCTCCAGCTCGCTCGCGGGCTCGTGCGCGAGCCGGCCCTGGTCCGCGTCCACGAGCACGTCGAGGGCGAGCGGATCATCCTCGAGCTCGAGGTCGCTCCCGCCGACCGGGGCCGCGTGATCGGCCGCGAAGGGCGCACGGCGGGCGCGCTGCGCGTGCTGACGGGGGCGCTCGCGCGGCGAAAGGGCCGAAGCTGCGTGCTGGAGATCCTCGACTGATGCCCGCCTGGAGCGAGATGGTTCTGGTGGGCCGCGTGGTCAAGCCGCAGGGGCGGCACGGCGAGGTGGCGGTCGAGCCCTTCTCCGACCGCGCGGACCGCTTTCCGAAGCTCGAGCGCGCGTTCGTGCCGGCCCCCGGCGGCGAGGCGCGCGAGGTCCGGGTCGAGCGCTGCTTCGCGCACAAGCACCGCTTCGTGCTGAAGCTCGTTGGCGTCGACTCGATCGACGCGGCCGAGACGCTGCGCGGCGCCGAGCTGCGCATCGCCGAGAGCGAGCTCGCCGCCCTGCCCGAGGGCTCGTACTACTACCACCAGCTCGCGGGGCTGCAGGTGGACGACGAAAAGGGCGCAACGATCGGTGTCGTGGAGAGCGTGATGGAGACCGGCGCCGAGACGCGCGTGCTGGTCGTGCGAACGCCGGAGGGCGAGACGTTGCTGCCGTTCGCCGACGCCTTCGTGAGGTCGGTCGACCTGGCACGCGGCCGGATCGTCGCTATGCTCCCGGAGTACCTCGTTGCGGATTGACGTCGTGACGATCTTCCCGCGCATGCTGCGGGAGCCGCTCGCGGACGGCATCGTGGGGCGTGCGTGCGCCGCCGGGCTGGTCGAGCTGCGTATCCACGACCTGCGCGACCACAGCGACGACCGCCACCGCAGCGTGGACGACGCGCCGTTCGGCGGCGGCCCGGGCATGGTGATGAAGGCCGAGCCGTTCGCGCGGGCGCTCGAGGCGATCCGTACCGAGGCCGGGCCCGCCCGCGAGGCCGTCGTGCTGCTCTCGCCGCGCGGCCGGCGCTTCGACCAGCAGGCCGCGCGCCGTTTCGCGAGCCTCGAACGGTTGGTGCTGCTGTGCGGCCGGTACGAGGCCATCGACGAGCGTGTCGCAGAGTCGCTCGCCACCGAGGAGCTGAGCCTGGGCGACTTCGTGCTGACGGGCGGCGAGACGGCGGCGCTCGCGGTGGCCGAGGCCAGCGTGCGCCTGCTGCCGGGTGCCCTCGGGGACGGGGCTTCGGCGGGAGACGACTCGTTCGAGGCGGGCTTGCTCGACTGGCCGCATTACACGCGCCCCGCCGAGTGGCGCGGTGCGCGCGTGCCCGAGGTGCTGCTGTCGGGCGACCACGCCAAGATCCGCGCCTGGCGCCGACGCGAGTCGCTCAGGGCCACGCGTGAGCGGCGGCCGGAGCTCTTCGCGGCGGCGAGCCTCACGCGCGAGGACCAGGAGCTCGTCAGGCAGATCGAAGACGCGGACCGGGCGGACGGGCCCGGGGCGCTTTACAAAAACCCCGCCGTCATTCACAAATAGGGACGGAAGAAGACCATGAAGGCGATCGAAACTGTCGAAGCGGCGGATCTCAAGAAGCTGCCGCGGCTCAACCCCGGCGACACGGTGAAGGTCCACGTGCGCGTCAAGGAAACCTCCGTCAAGGAGGAGAAGGGCAAGGCCAAGGAGACCGAGCGCGAACGCGTTCAGGTCTTCGAGGGCATCGTGATCGGACTGCGGGGCAGCGGTGCCCGCGCGACGATGACGGTGCGCAAAGTCTCCTTCGGGACCGGGGTGGAGCGGATCTTCCCGCTGCATGCGCGGACCATCGAGAGGATCGAGGTGGTCAAGCACGCACGCGTGCGCCGCGCCAAGCTCTACTTCCTGCGCGAGCGCAAGGGCAAGGCTTCCCGCATGAAGGAGAAGCGCGTGGAGGCACAGGCCCAGGACGCGTAGGGCATCAACGGGGCACGGCCCTCGGCACGCCCTCTTCGGGGGCGGCGAGGAACGAGAGGCGCGATGGTAGGGGCGTCGAGGCGGGGCAAGCGAAAGGCCGTGCACCGCGGAGTCGAGCTCGTCTGCTCCATGCGGTTCGAGGAGGAGGCTCGTGCCACCGGCCACAGGCTCGTCGCGGGCGTCGACGAGGTGGGGCGCGGGGCGCTGTGCGGCCCGGTGGTCGCCGCCGCAGTCGTCCTCGGCGAGGGCTTTGCTCCCGAGGGGCTCGACGACTCGAAGCGGCTCACGCCACGCCAGCGGGAGGCACTCGCGGTTCGCATCCGCGAGCAGGCGCGCGCCGTCGCCTTGGGCATCGTCGGCCACGCCGAGATCGATCGCATCAACATCCTGCGCGCGACGCTCCTGGCCATGAAGCAGGCGGTGCTGGCGCTGCCCGCCCTTCCCGACCTGCTGCTGATCGACGCGCTGCGCGTGCCCGGGCTCGACGTCGAGCAGCTGCCGATCATCAAGGGCGACGCCCAATCGGCGTCGATCGCCGCAGCGTCGATCGTCGCGAAGGTGGCACGCGACGCGCTGATGCGGGAGCTGGACATCGCACACCCCGGCTACGACCTGGCTCACAACATGGGCTACGGCAGCGAGGAGCACCGCATGGCGCTGCGGCGCCTGGGGCCTTCCCCGATCCACCGCCGTTCCTTCGGCGGCACCACGCAGGCGTGGCTCTTCACGTGAGGGCGCGGGGCTAGCGTGGCGAAGAAGGACAGCCCGATCAAGCTCAAGCAGGACGCCGACGCGGCCGAGAAGGTCGGCCGCTTCGACAAGGCGATCGACCTGCTGAAACAGATCGTGCAGGACAACCCCCGTGACTGGAATACCGTCAACCGGATCGGCGATCTGTACGCGAATCTCAAGAAGCCGAAGGAGGCGAACGAGCAGTACATCAAGGTCGCCCGCTACTTCGCCGACGACGGCTTCTACCTGAAGTCGATCGCGGTCTGGAAGAAGGTGCTGCGCAACGACCCCTCGCTCGTCGAGGGCCAGCTGAGCCTGGGCGATCTCTACGCGCGCCAGGGACTGCAGGCGGAGGCCAAGCAGACCTTCGGCGCCGTGTTCGACGAGTACGTGAAGCGCAACCGTATGCGCGAGGCGGGCGACGTACTGCGCCGGCTGGCCGAAGTCGATCCCGGCGACATGAAGGTGAGGATCAAGCTCGCCGAGCTCTACGCGCGCGAGGGCAACCAGGAGAAGGCGGCGAACGAAATCATCGCGATCGCCGACGAGCTGCTGAAGAAGGGCCACCTGGCCGAGGCGCTGCAGCTCCTCGACAAGTCGCTGCGCTCGGGGCCGCGCAGCCCACGCCTGCTGTCGAAGGCGGCGCACGTGCACATCGTCCAGAAGGACTACCCGCGCGCGATCGAGCTGCTCGAGGAAGCGAGGCGCGCCACCCCGGCCGACCGCGAGATCTCGCTGCGCCTGGCCGAGGCCTTCCTGGGCTCCAAGCGTGCGCAGGAAGCGCGCCGCACGCTCGAGGCGCTGCTGCAGCGCGACCCGGGCGACCAGGACGCGCGCCAGCAGCTCGGCTCGGTGTACCTCGCCGAGGGACGCTACGACGAGGCGTTCGACAACCTGCTGCCCGTGGTCGACAAGCTGGTGGAGCGCCGCCAGTCCGACCGCGCCGCGGCCCTGCTGCAACAGATCGTCGGGCGCCACCAGCAGCACTTCAAGAGCCTCGCCAAGCTGGTGGAGCTCTACCGGATGTCGAAGAACGACATGCAGGTGGCGCAGACCTACGGCCAGATGGTCGAGGCCTACCTGGCGACGGGCGGGCTCGAACAGGCGGCCTCCTGCCTCGAACAGCTGGTCCAGCTCGAGCCGCACAACGAACAGCACCGAACCAAGCTGCGCTGGCTGCGCGAGCAGAAGGGCGTCGCCGGCGGCGGCTTCGAGGTCGACCTTTCCCAGCCGACGCCCAGGACGGCCGGGCCCGCGCCTGCCGCCGCGCCGCCGGCGAAACCCGGGCGGCCCCCCGGCATCGAGCTCTCGGGGCCGCTCTCGCCGGACGACCAGGAGTTCATCTCCGAGCATCTGGCCGAAGGCCGCGTGTTCCGCAAGTACGGCCTCGGCGACAAGGCCCGCGACCAGTTCGAAGCGGTGCTCGGTCGCTTCCCGGACAACCTCGAAGCGCTTTCGGAGCTGTGCGACATCTTCAAGGAGAAGGGCGACAAGGCCGGGACGGCGCAGAAGCTGCGCGTGATGGCCGAGGTCCATCGGCTGAAGGGCGAGAGCGACAAGGCCGCGCGCGCCGACGCCGACGCCGACGCGCTCGTGGGTCCCGTCGCCGCGCCTGCGGCGCCGGTCGCCGCCGCACCCGCCGCGGCAGTGTACGCGCCGGTTCCCTTGCCGCCGTCGCCCGTGGCGCCTCGCACGGCGCCTCCACTCGCGAAAGCACCGCCTCCGGCGGAGATGGAGATGGACATCGCGCTCGAGGAGTCCGCCGCTCCGGTAGCGCAGGACGACGAGCTCGAGTACGTCGAGATGGGCGAGGAGGCGGCGCCCGAGCCGCCTCCGGAATTCGACGCCTCGGACCTCGCGCCGGCAGGCGAGATCGGCGGCCAGTTCCTCGACGAGGAGCCGGCCGCGGCGGACGCGGGCTTCAACCTGGACGAAGCGCCGCTCGCGCCGGCGCCGCTCGTCACGACCGGGTTGCGTGCCCAGGCCGCGCCGGCGCCGGCTGCCGCGGCTTCCGGCGTCCCAGCGGACCTGAGTCGAGCGATCGACGAGATCGAGTCCTACGTGTCGATGGGCTTCGTCGACGACGCGAGGGGTGTCCTCGGCGAAGTGGGGGCGCGCCTCGCCGCCTATCCGGCGCTGGTTCAGCGCCTCGCCGAGCTGGGGCTCGAGCTGGAAACGACCTCGGAGATGGATGCGCTCCTGGGCGAGGCCCCCGGCGGGGCCGCTCCCGAGACCGTCGCCGAGGAGCCGCTCCAGCTCGGGGAGGGATTTCTCGAGTTCACGCCCTCGACTTCGTTGCCGACGGCACCCACGCCCCCGCCGGCGGCGGCCGGCGGCGACGGCGAGGGCTTCGACCTCGCCTCCGAGCTCGGGGGCCTCTTCGGCGCGCAGCCGGCGGTGGCCGAGGAGCCCGCGACCGCTCCGGCCGGCACCGACCTCGGCGACGCGTCGCTCGCGGACATCTTCCGCGAGTTCCAGAAGGGCGTCGACAAGCAGCTCGGCAAGGAGGACTACGAGACCCGCTACAACCTCGGGATCGCCTACAAGGAGATGGGGCTCGTCGACGAGGCGATCGCCGAGTTCCAGCTCGCCGCGAAGGACGAGGCGCGGCTGCTCGAGTGCGCGAGCATGCTCGGGATCTGCTTTCTCGAGAAGGGCATGCCCAAGCTAGCCGTGAAGTGGTTCGAGAAGGGCCTGCAGGCGCCGGGGCGCAGCGACGAAGAGTACCAGGGGCTGCGCTACGACCTCGCGAGCGCCCTCGAGCAGGCCGGCGAGAACGGCAAGGCACTCGCTCTCTTCACCGAGCTCTACGGACAGGACGCGATGTTCAGGGATGTCGCCGACAAAGTACGCCAGCTCGGCGGTTGATGCGCCGGGCCTGATCCCTTGGTCGCGTTGCTTTCGATCCTGAGCTCGCTCCTCGTCGGCGTGGTGCTGGTCTTCGCCCCGTGGATGTCGTTCCTGGGCGTCGAGCTCTGGGAGTCCAACTGGCTGCTGCAGGTATGGCCCGGCGCACGCGGCGTGCTGCTGAGCCCGTTCACGCGCGGCGCCGTGACGGGCATCGGCCTCGTCAACCTCGCGCTGGCGGCGCGCGACCTTTCCGCCCGGCTCGGGGCCAAGGGCCCACGCGGCTGACGGGAGCGCGAGGGAGCCGCATGAACGCCGAACTCGCTACGGCCGCGGTCGACGCGCTCTTCGCCGCGTCGCTCGCCGCCGGCGAGAACCGGGCGCGCGCGAGAGAGCTCGTCGCATCCTGCGCCGACGAGTCGGTGCTCGCGGCGGTGCTCTACCGGGCCGTGCCCGTGGCGTTCCTCGAGGCCGTGGCGGGAGTCTCGCCCTGGTCGGAAAGACCGCGGCTGCTGGCGCGCGTGGTGCTCAACCCGCGCGCGCCGCGCGTGCTCTCGCAGCGGCTCGTCGCGGCGCTCTACTGGCGCGATCTCGCCGAGGTCGCCGCGACGGCGCGCATCGTGGCCGCCGTTCGCGCGCGGGCGGAATCGCTGCTGAAGGACGGCCTCGCCGACATGCGGCTCGGCGATCGCGTGACGCTCGCGCGGCTCGCGACTCCGCCGCTCCTCCCGCTGCTGCTCGCCGACGGCGAGCGGCGTGTGACCGAGGCGGTGCTCGTCAACGCGCGCCTGCGCGAGGAAGACCTGACGACCGCGCTTCGGCGCGACGACGTGCGCCCGGCCCTCGTCGAGGCCGTGGCGGCCTCGCAGCGCTGGCAGCCGAGCTACGCCGTGAATCTCGCGCTCGTGCTGCAGCCGAAGACACCGCTCGCGCTCGCTCTGCCACGGCTCCTCGCGCTCGTGCCGCGTGACCTGCGCCGCGTCGCCGTCGACGCGACGCTGCGCCCGCTGGTTCGCGCCGCGGCACAGGACCTGCTGGAGCGGGCGAACGGACCCGCCTGAGGCCGCCAATCCTCGACGGCTCAATGAGATGCACTTGACACTTCGCGAATGGCAGCACTAGAATCCCCGGGCTGCGGTCCGTGTGGGCCGAGAAGGCGGAAGCCATGGGCTCGTTCGGTGACAAGTTGCGGAGAGAGCGTGAGCTGCGAGGCGTCAGCCTGCGCGAGATCGCCGCCGGAACCAAGATCAGCGTCCGCTTCCTGCAGGCGCTCGAGGAGGACCGCATCGAGGCGCTGCCGGGGGGGCTCTTCCCACGCGCGTTCGCCAAGCAGTACGCGCTGTTCCTGGGGCTCGACGTGGAGCGGACGGTGGCCGACTTCGTCGAGGCGCACGGAGAGCTGGCGCCGGAGCGCAAGCCGGCTCCGCTTCCGGTGCGAAGCACCCCGCTGCCGCTCGGACACATCTTCCTCGCCGTGGTCGCCGTGGTGGCCGTGGCGCTGACGCTGCGCCGCGGTTCGCCGCCGCCCCCCGGACCCACGCCCACGCCGCTCGCCGCACCGGTCGTGCTGCCGACCGACCGGGTCTACCCCTCGCCGGCTTTAGCACCCGAGGGACCGAGCGACACGCTGGTGCTGACGATGACCGCCCAGGCCGACTGCTGGGTAGAGGTGCGGGCGGACGGCGCCACGCTCGTCAACCGCGTCCTGGCGCAGGGCGAGTCGCAGACCTTCGAGGCGCGCGGCGAGATCGTGCTTTCCGTCGGCAACGCCGGCGGGCTCAGCATCCGCGTCAACGACCGTCCCGCGCTGCCGCTCGGCCGCAGCGGCGAGGTCCGCAAGAACATCGTCATCACGCGGCAGAACCTGCCCGACATCGTCGGGCAGGGCGACGCGGCGCAGCCTGACGGCCGCAGCGGCTAGGCTGAATGGCTGAAGCCCGAGCCACCAACCCGCTGGTCGTCCAGTTCAGGCGCGGCGGGGTCGCCCGCGACCTGCGGCTCATGGCGGCGCAGGGCCTGCTGCCGCTCAAGCCGGAGGATCTGCTCGAGCTGTGGACGGGGCTCGTCGCCGACGCGGACGAGGGCGTTCGTGGCGCGGCCGAGGCGTCGCTCACGGCCTTTCCGGCCGCCGAGCTGCTGCCGATCCTGAAGAGCCGCGACACGCCGCAGGCCGTCCTGGGCTGGGCCGTCAGCCGTCGCGCCGAGCCGGAGCTGCGCGAGGCGGCGTTGCAGAACCACTCGCTCGCCGACGAGACGATCGAGCAGCTCGCCGGGACGCTGCCGCAGGCGCTGGCCGAGCTCGTCGTGATCAACCAGACGCGGCTGCTGCGCAGCACGTCGCTGCTCGTGGCGCTCGAGGGCAACGCGGGCCTCAGCAACGATCAGAAGCGCCGCCTGCGCGAGCTGCGCGAGACGTTCCGGATCGGCGAAGCGGAGCCCGCGCCGCCCGCCCCGGAGCCGCCTCCCGCCCCCGAGGCGCCGCCCCCGGAGGCCGAGCCGGAGATCGTCCCCGCGGGCGACATCTTCATGACGGAGGACGAGGCGATCGTCCGCTACCTTTCGGAGGAGGAGCGCCAGCAGACCGAGAAGGTGAGCGCCGTCCAGAAGATCTACCGCCTCAACACGGCGGAGAAGATCATCACCGCGCTCAAGGGCTCGCGCGAGGAGCGCTCGATCCTGATCCGGGACCCCAACCGCATCGTCTCGACCGCGGTGCTCGGCAGCCCCCGCATCACCGAGGCCGAGATCGAGTCGATCTCGGCCATGAAGAGCGTCTCCGCCGATATCCTGCGCGAGATCGGCAACCACCGGGAGTGGACGAAAAGGTACACTGTGCTCAACAACCTGGTGCGCAACCCGAGGACCCCGATTGGAATCGCGCTGAGCATGGTGCCCCGGCTCAACCCGCGCGACATCAAGGGCATTGCCGTGGACCGCAACGTGCCGGAGCCCGTGCGCAAGCAGGCCCAGAAGTTCGTGAAGGGCGAGGGTCCGGGTCAGAAGAAGCAGTAACCTCCCTCATGGCCGACTACTACCAACTTCTCGGCATCAGCCCGCAGGCTTCCGTGGCCGAGGTCCGGCAGGCCTACGCGCGTCTCGCGCGCGAGAAGCATCCCGACCGCTTCCGGGACGAAGACCAGAAGAAGCGCGCCCAGTCCGAGTTCCAGGACATCACCACCGCCTTCAACGCGCTCGCCAACCCGAGGAGTCGCCAGGAGTACGACCAAAGCCGCGACAAGCCCGTGCCGCGTACGGCCGAGGAGATCGCGACCGACGCCTACGAGCGCTCGCAGGCGGCGCTCGAGGCCGGCCAGGTCGACGAGGCCGTCACGCTGCTGCGCACGGCGGTGCACCACGCTCCGGGCCAGCTCGCGTACCAGCTCGCGCTCGGGCGTACGCTGGCGCGGGTGCCGCAGGCGGCACGCGAGGCGGTCCAGCTGCTCGAGCGGGTCGCTCTGCAACAGCCCCAGAACGCCGCGGCGGCCGCCGAGCTCGCGACCGTGCTGGCACGCCAGGGTATGAGGCTCAGGGCGCAAAAGGCCGTGGAAGCGGCGCTGCGGCTCGCGCCGCGCGACGCGCGCCTCATAAAGCTCGCTGCGGAGCTGGGCGTGGAGAAACGGTGAGCAGCGTGCGCATCACCTGCGAGGCGGTGAGCGACGTCGGTCGCAAGCGGAAGGGCAACGAGGACGCGCTCTTCCTCAACGAGGAGCAGAAGCTCTACGTGGTGGCCGACGGCATGGGCGGCCACGCCGCGGGCGAGGTCGCCTCGAAGGTGGCGGTCGAGGCGATCGCGGAGTTCGTGGCGCTGACGGGCGGCAACCAGGAGATCACCTGGCCGTTCGGCCTCGACGACTCGATCTCCTACGAGGGCAACCGCCTGAAGACGGCCGTGCGCCACGCCAACTCCCGCGTGCTCGAGGCGACGCGCGAGAGCGCGGAGTACGAGGGCATGGCCACCACCGTCGCCGCGGTGCTGGTGGACGGCGAGGTCGCCAACCTCGCCCACGTCGGCGACAGCCGCATCTACCTGTGGAGCGGCGACCAGATCGCGCTGCTCACGCGCGACCACTCCTGGGTCAACGAGCAGATCGAGAACGGGGCGATCTCGCCCGAGCAGGCTCGCAGCCATCCGCTGCGCAACGTGGTGACCCGCGCGCTCGGCGGCCGCGCCGACCTGGTGGTGGACATCCAGTCGCGGCGCATGGCGGCGGGGGACATGCTGCTGCTCTGCTCGGACGGCCTCACCACGATGATCCCGGACGACGACATCGCGGGCATCCTGCGCGAGGCGCAGGGCGACGTGGCGAAAGCCGCCAACGCTCTCGTGGGCGCGGCGAACGAGCGGGGCGGCGAGGACAACATCACCGTCGTGCTGCTGAAGTTCGGAGACTGAACGCGTGCTGCCCCAGGCGGCGGAAGCACGGCCCAGCCCGCGCATCGGCAAGTACCTGATCACCGGCCGCATCGGCCGCGGCGGGATGGGCATGGTCTACCGCGGGCTCGATTCGGCGCTCGAGCGCGAGGTCGCCGTCAAGACCCTCGGCGCCGAGGTCAGCTTCGACCCCGAGAGCCGCCGCCGCTTCGAGGTGGAGGCGAGGGCCGCGGCGAAGCTCGCACACCCGAACATCGTCACGGTGCACGAGCTCGGCGAGGACCGCGGAATCCTGTTCATCGCGATGGAGATGCTGCCGGGCGCCGACCTCGACTCGCTGCTGCGCTCGGGCGAGACGCTCCCGCTCGCCGAGAAGCTCGACATCGTCGCCCAGGTCTGCCGCGGGCTCGCCTTCGCCCACGAGCGCGGGGTGGTGCACCGCGACATCAAGCCGAGCAACGTGCGGCTGCTCGACGACGGCACCGCGAAGATCATGGACTTCGGGATCGCCAAGCTCGGCGCCAGCCACCACATCACGAAGACCGGGATGATGGTCGGCACGGTGCACTACATGAGCCCGGAGCAGGTGCGCGGCAAGCCGGTCGACGGCCGCAGCGACGTCTTCTCCGCCGGGGTGATCCTCTACGAGCTCGTGGCCGGCGAGCGGCCGTTCCGCGGCGAGGACGTCACCCAGATCCTGTACAAGATCGTCAACGAGGAGCCCGCGACCCCGGACCTCTCGACACTCGGCGAGCTCGGGCCGCGGCTCCTGGAGATCCTCTCCAAAGCGCTGGCGAAGGACGCCGACGCGCGCTACGCCGGCGCCGCCGCCTTCGGTCAGAACCTGAGCGCGCTCGTCGAGCTCGCCCAGAAGGCGCAGGCTCCGGCGCTCGCCGGCGGAGCCGAGGCGCTCGCGGCCGCCCGGCGCGCGCTGCGGGAAGGCCACGTCGAGGAAGCCATAGCGCGGCTGCGCGGGCTCGTGGTCGAGCATCCCGACTCCGTCGAGGCGCGCCGCGCGCTGCGCACGGCGCTTCGCGAGCAGAAGCACCGGCAGCAGCCGCCCGCGTCCGGCTCGGAAGTGTATCCAGAGCTCGAGGCGACGTTCCAGGCGGGGCTCACGCGGCGCGCTGGCGCGAGCGACCAGGCGACGCTCGACGGGCACGCAGCGACCGAGCTCGCGCCGACGGTCGTGGCCGGGCCGGGCCAGGCCCATCCGACTCCCGCCTCGGGTCCCACACCGGCCGCGCCGGGCGCGGGGATGCGAGGCTGGCTGTGGGGCGCCGGCGCGCTCGTCGCCGTGGCCGCGCTCGCCTGGGGAGTCCTTTGGCGGGGAGCCCCGCCCGTGACGTCGAGCGCGGGCGCCGCCGCGGCGCCGGCGGCGAGCGTCCCCGTCCCAGCGGACGCGAAGGCCGCGCCCGTGTCGCCGCGGAACGCCGTCCACGCGCTCCGCGTCCACAGCCAGCCACCCGGAGCCACGGTGGCGCTCGACGGTGGCGCTGCCGAGGGCGTGACGCCACTCGAGCTGTCGTTCGATCCCGCGACCGAGCACCGCGTCGGCCTTTCACTCGAGGGCTACGCGGCGCAGGAGATCCGCACCCGGCCCGGCGCGCCGCCCGCGTCGCTCGACGTGACGCTCGAGAAGCTCGTGCCGCCGGGCAGCGTCACGGTGGCATCCGCCTACGCGCTCGACGTGCTGTGGCGCGGCCGCACGCTGGCGCGCGGCGAGGCGAGCCCTCGCGTGCAGCTGGCGGGGGGCCGGCAGGTGCTGACGCTGCAATCGGCCAAGGTGTTCCTGAAGGCCGACGTCACCGTGGACGTGCCCCCGGGGGGCGAGGTGGCGATCGACGCTCCCGTTCTCGGCAAGCTGAACGTGCGCGCCACCCCGGACAACTGCGAGGTATTCCTGAACGACGTGTTCGCGGACTACCCACCGATCCGCGACCTTCCCGTGGCCGCGGGCCGCCACGACGTCTCGTTCCGCTGGCCAGACGGCGCGCGCTCGGAGCAGACGGTGGAGGTGAGG
>Ga0214472_10001742_pt1 | contig 23849 bp, 21 predicted proteins | sample RVTome_6_FD_207662 | JGI IMG/M metagenome (GOLD analysis project Ga0214472, IMG submission 207662) | Soil microbial communities from uranium-contaminated site in the Upper Colorado River Basin, Wyoming, United States - RVT140D175 | ecosystem: Environmental > Terrestrial > Soil > Contaminated >...
AGGAGCACTGCAAGCGCAGCGTGAAGCGAGCGTAAATGCATATATGAAACAAATGTATATGAGTCTTTATTAGAATCCATGTTAAATAAATGCCTCGGCGTAGCGACATCGAAAGCGTCCTGATCATCGGCGCGGGCCCGATCGTGATCGGTCAGGCCTGCGAGTTCGACTATTCCGGAACCCAGGCGTGCAAGGCGCTCAAGGAAGAGGGCTACCGCGTCATTCTCGTCAACTCCAACCCCGCGACGATCATGACGGATCCGGCAAGCGCCGATTCGATCTATATCGAGCCCATTCATTGGCAGGCGGTGGAGCGCATCATCGAGCGAGAGCGCCCCGACGCCTTGCTGCCGACCATGGGCGGGCAGACCGCGTTGAACTGCGCCCTGGATCTCGACCGCGAGGGAGTGCTCGAGAAATACGGCGTCGAGCTGATCGCCGCGTCCCGCAAGGCGATCGACATGGCGGAGGATCGCGAGCAGTTTCGCGACGCGATGACCGAGATCGGGCTCGAGGTGCCCAAAGCGGCGATCGCGAAGAATCTCGAGGATGCCTGGAAGATCCAGGAGCAAGTCGGGTTCCCCACGATCGTCAGACCGTCCTTCACGCTCGGCGGCAGCGGCGGCGGCATCGCTTACAACCGTGAGGAGTTCGAGGAGATCGTCAGCAACGGCCTGGATCAGTCGCCGACCTCGGAGGTGCTGCTCGAAGAATCGGTGCTCGGCTGGAAAGAGTTCGAGATGGAGGTCGTTCGCGACCGCAACGACAACTGCATCATCATCTGCTCGATCGAGAATCTCGATCCCATGGGCATTCACACGGGTGACTCGATCACGGTCGCGCCGGCGCAGACGCTGACCGACAAGGAATATCAGCGCATGCGCAACGCCTCGATCGCAGTGCTGCGCAAGATCGGCGTCGACACCGGCGGCTCGAACGTGCAGTTCGCCGTCAACCCGGTGGACGGCCGGCTGATCATCATCGAGATGAACCCGCGGGTATCGCGCTCCTCGGCGCTGGCGTCGAAGGCGACGGGTTTCCCGATCGCCAAGGTCGCCGCCAAGCTCGCCGTGGGCTATACGCTCGACGAGCTCGCCAACGACATCACGGGAGGACAGACACCGGCTTCCTTCGAGCCGACGATCGACTACGTGGTCACCAAGGTGCCGCGTTTCACCTTCGAGAAGTTTCCCCACGCCAACGACCGGCTGACGACGCAGATGAAGTCCGTCGGCGAGGTCATGGCGATCGGTCGCACGTTCCAGGAGTCGCTGCAGAAAGCGCTGCGGGGACTTGAGATCGGCGTCGACGGCCTGACGCCGAAAGGGCCGCCCGCCGAGACCGAGGAGCAGCGCGCGAAGCTCCAACAGGAACTGCGCATGGCCGGCGCCGACCGGCTCTGGTACGTCGCCGACGCGTTTCGCAGCGGCTGGACGCTCCACGAGGTCGCGGAGCTGTCGACCATCGACCCGTGGTTCCTCGCGCAGATCGAGGATCTGGTGCGTGAGGAGGGGCTCGTCCAGCGGGCGGGCCTAGACGGCCTGGACGTGCAGACGCTGCGCCGGCTGAAGCGCAAGGGCTTCAGCGACGGCCGCATTGCGAGCTTGATTGGAGTGAAGGAAAGTCAAATAAGAAGAATGCGCTACACGAATAATCTAAGACCAGTCTTTAAGAGAGTGGACAGCTGCGCGGCCGAGTTCGCGAGCCAGACCGCGTATCTGTATTCGACCTATGAGGACGAGTGCGAGGCCGAGCCCACGGGAGCCCAGAAGATCATGATTCTCGGCGGCGGCCCGAATCGCATCGGCCAGGGGATCGAGTTCGACTATTGCTGCGTGCACGCCGCTTTCGCGCTCAAGGAAGCGGGTTTCGAGACCATCATGGTCAACTGCAACCCGGAGACCGTATCGACCGACTACGACACCTCCGACCGCCTGTACTTCGAGTCGCTGACCTTGGAGGACGTGCTCGAGGTCGTCCATAAGGAAAAGCCCAAGGGCGTCATCGTCCAATACGGCGGCCAGACGCCGCTCAAGCTCGCAAGAGAGCTCGAGGCCGAGGGCGTACCCATCATCGGCACGTCGCCCGACTCGATCGATCTCGCCGAGGACCGCGAGCGGTTTCAGCAGCTTATCCAGCGGCTCGGACTCAAGCAGCCGCCGAACCGGACGGCGCGCAACAAGCAGCAGGCGGTGCGGCTTGCGGCGGAGGTCGGCTATCCGCTCGTGGTCAGGCCTTCATACGTATTGGGCGGCCGCGCGATGGAGATCGTCTACGGCGAGGACGAGCTGCTCGAGTACATGGACGCGGCGGTCAGCGTTTCCAACGAAAGCCCGGTGCTGCTCGACCACTTCCTGGATCTCGCGGTCGAGGTCGACGTCGACGCCGTCGCCGACGGCGAGCAGGTCATCATCGGCGGGGTCATGGAGCACGTCGAGCAGGCCGGCGTGCACTCCGGCGACTCCGGATGCTCGCTGCCGCCGTATTCATTGACGCCCGAGACGATCGCGACGCTCGGCGAGCAGGTGCGGCTGATGGCCGAGGAGCTCAAGGTCGTGGGCCTCATGAACACGCAGTTCGCGATCCAAAACGGCGCGATCTACGTGCTCGAGGTCAATCCGCGGGCATCCCGGACCGTGCCGTTCGTCTCCAAGGCGAGCGGCCAGCCGCTGGCGAAGATCGCCGCCAAGGTCATGGCCGGCATCACGCTCAGGGAGCAGGGCGTGGTCGCGCCCGCGAGGCGGCCGTACTTCTCGGTCAAGGAATCGGTGTTTCCGTTCATCAAGTTTCCCGGCGCCGACCCGATACTCGGCCCGGAGATGAAGTCGACCGGCGAGGTCATGGGCACGGGCAGGACTTTTGGCGAAGCCTACGCCAAGGCGCAGCTCGCCTCGGGCGTGTTGCTGCCTCGCGGCGGCACGGCGCTGATCAGCGTCCGCGACCTCGACAAGCCCGGGGCCGCGGCCCTCGGCCATAGCCTGATCCAGCGCGGCTTCGAGATCGTCGCGACCGGCGGCACGGCCGCGGCGCTCGCCGCCGCCGGCGTGCCCTGCCGGCGGGTCAATAAGGTCCGCGAGGGGCGCCCGCACATCGTCGACATGATCAAGAATCACGAGATCAGCCTGATCGTCAACACTACCGAGGGCAAGCAGGCGATTCGCGAATCGCATTCGATCCGGCGGCAGGCCGTCCACGAGAAGGTCACCTATTACACGACGCTCGCGGCCGCGAAGGCGACTTGCGATGCGCTGGATCATTTGGACAATGTAGTCGTGAATCGTTTGCGGGATCTGCACGCGGAGACGGCCTTGGAATGACGAAAGTACCGCTGACAGCGCGCGGTGCAAGGCAACTACGGGAGGAGCTCAAGCGCCTCAAAGCGGAGCGGCCCGAGATCAGTGCCGCGATCGCGACCGCGAGGGCGCACGGCGATCTGCGTGAGAATGCCGAGTATCACGCTGCGAAGGAGCAGCAGGGCTTCGCCGAGGCGCGGATTCGCGACATCGAAAGTAAGCTCGCGAACGCGCAAATCATCGAGGTCGACAAGCTCAACGCCGCGGGCAAAGTCGTCTTCGGCTCGACGGTGTATCTCGCCAACGTCGACGACGATGCCGAGGTGCGATACCAGATCGTCGGTGAAGACGAGGCCGACATCAAAAGCGGCTTGCTGTCGATAGCATCGCCGATCGCTCGCGCCCTGGTCGGCAAGCAGGCGGGGGACCTCGTGGAGGTCGCCACGCCCAAGGGCAAGCAAGCCTACGAGATCACGGCGGTCGAGTACGTTTGACGGCCGGTTAACTCTTCGCGAGGTCCACATGGCGCGTCGGTCGCGGTCGTCGACTCATTGGCGGCGGCAGCAGCACATCGACCCTTACGTGCAGCGCGCCGCGCGCGAGCGCTGGCGCTCGCGCGCCGTCTTCAAGCTCAAGCAGATCCAGGCCAAGGAGCGTATCTTGAAGCCCGGCATGCGCTGCATCGACCTCGGCGCGAGCCCCGGCGGCTGGAGCCAGTATGCGGCTCAAGTCGTCGGGCCCGCCGGCCGGGTCTGGGCGGTGGACCTCGTGCCCATGGAACCGGTGGCCGGCGTGACGTTCATAGAGGGCGATTTCACGGCTCCGGAGACGCTGGCTGCGCTTACGGTGGCGCTCGAGGACCTGCCGGTCGACCTTGTTTTGTCGGATATGGCCCCCAACATATCCGGTAACCGGGCCGTGGATCAGTCACGTGCGTCGCAGCTGGCCGAAGAGGCCTTGGAGCTTTGCTCGGAGGTGCTGCGGCCGGGCGGAAGCTTTCTCGTGAAGCTGTTTCAGGGCGAGGGTTTCGAGGCGGTCGTCGACGCTGCCCGGGGGCGGTTTTCCAAGGTTCGCCTGCTCAAGCCCAAGGCTTCCAGGCCCGAGAGCCGCGAGATGTATCTGCTGGCTAGAAACCGGCTGATGGTGTAGGGTCTCATCTGGGTGCGCGCGCCGGCGCAACGAGGGTAAGCTGTTGAACGACTTGGCAAAGAACGTCATTCTCTGGATCGTGATTGCGGTCGTGCTGCTGTCGGTTTTTCAGAGCTTCGGCCCGACCCGGCAGCGCGCCGAGACCGTGCCGTATTCGCGCTTCCTCGACTTCGTCCGGAACGGCTCGGTCGACGAGGTCGTTTTCGACGGCGAGGCGATCCGCTACGTCAGCAACGGCGAAACCTTCGTCACCTATAACCCCGAAACCGACAACACGCTGCTGATAGGCACGCTCGATGAGAACGACGTGCTGATTCAGGCCGATCCGCCGGAGCAGCAGTCCTTCCTGCTGCAACTGTTCATCTCCTCGTTCCCGATCCTGCTGCTGATCGGGGTCTGGGTGTACTTCATGCGGCAGATGCAGGGCGCGGGCGGCGGCCGCGGCGCGATGTCCTTCGGCAAGAGCCGCGCGCGGCTCTTGGGCGAGGATCAGGTGCACGTGACCTTCGCCGACGTCGCCGGCGTCGAGGAAGCGAAAGAGGAAGTCGGCGAGATCGTCGAGTACCTCAAGGATCCGGCGAAGTTTCAGCGCCTCGGCGGCAAGATTCCCAAGGGCGTGCTCATGGTCGGCTCGCCGGGCACCGGCAAGACGCTGCTCGCGCGGGCGATCGCCGGCGAGGCCAAGGTGCCGTTCTTCACGATTTCAGGTTCCGACTTCGTCGAGATGTTCGTCGGCGTCGGCGCCTCGCGCGTGCGTGACATGTTCGACCAGGCCAAAAAGCACGCGCCGTGCATCATCTTCATCGACGAGATCGACGCCGTCGGCCGGCACCGCGGCGCAGGCTTGGGCGGTGGCCACGACGAGCGCGAGCAGACCTTGAACCAGCTGCTCGTCGAAATGGACGGCTTCGAGGGCAACGAAGGCGTCATCGTCATCGCCGCGACCAACCGCCCCGACGTGCTCGACCCGGCTCTGCTTCGGCCCGGCCGCTTCGACCGCCAGGTGGTCGTGCCGCTGCCCGACGTCCGCGGCCGCGAGCAGATCATCAAGGTGCACATGCGCAAGGTGCCGGTGGGCAGCAACGTCAAGCCGTCGGTGCTCGCGCGCGGCACGCCCGGATTCTCGGGGGCCGATCTCGCCAATCTCGTCAACGAGGCCGCGCTGCTCGCGGCGCGCGCGAACAAGCGCACGGTGACGATGGAAGAGTTCGACAAGGCCAAGGACAAGATCATGATGGGCACGGAGCGCCGCTCCATGGTCATGAGCGAGAACGAGAAGAAGCTCACGGCCTATCACGAGTCCGGGCACGCGATCGTGGGCCTGCTGGTGCCCGACCACGACCCCGTATACAAGGTGACGATCATCCCCCGCGGCCGCGCGCTCGGCGTGACGATGTTCCTGCCCGAGGAAGATCGCTACAGCTATTCGAAGCAGCGCCTGATGTCGCAGATGAAGAGCTTGTTCGGCGGCCGCGTCGCCGAGGAGCTCGTGTTCGGGCCGGCCTTCGTGACCACCGGTGCGGCCAACGACATCGAGCGCGCCACCCAGATCGCTCGTAACATGGTGACCAAGTGGGGGCTTTCGGATCGCCTCGGGCCGTTGACCTATACCGAGGACGACGGCGAGATATTCCTCGGACGAAGCGTCACGCGCCACAAGCAGGTGTCCGACGTCACCGCGCACGTCATCGACGAGGAAGTGCGCAATCTGGTCGACAACTGCTATACCGAGGCTCGCAACATCCTCGATGCCAATATGGAAAGGCTGCACTTGATGGCGGAGACGCTGATCAAGTTCGAGACCATCGACGAAAGCCAGATCAAGGACATCATGGCGGGCCGCAGCCCGCGGCCGCCCGAGCATTGGGACGATTCCGATCCGGACGATGCGATCGAGGTCGAGCCCGGCCCGGCTGAGAAGCCGAGCACGCCGCCGCTGGGCGGTCCGGCCGGGCAGCACTGACACATCGGTGCCGGCTTCGTCCCGTTGACGCCTCGAGATGCCTGACCGGCCGTTGCCGCGGTCGTGACCGCATTGAGTCTTAGGGAGGCTCTTCTTGACTAGGCGATATTTCGGTACCGACGGTATTCGGGGCCAGGTGGGCAATACGCCGATGACGGTCGAGTTCGCCCTGCATCTGGCGAGCGCGGCCGCGCGCGTGCTCGCGCCGGAAGGCGGCAAGGTGCTGATCGGCAAGGACACGCGCGTTTCAGGCTACATGTTCGAGTCGGCGCTGGAAGCCGGCTTCGTCGCCGCCGGCGTCGACGTGCTCTTGAGCGGCCCGCTGCCGACCCCGGGCATCGCCTACCTCACGAGATACCTGAACGCCGATTTCGGCGTCGTGATCAGCGCCTCGCACAACCCGTATTACGACAACGGCATCAAGTTCTTCGACCGCGACGGCGAGAAGCTCTCCGACGATCTCGAGAACGCCATCGAGGAGCGGCTGGATCAGGCGCCGATCACGCGGGAATCCCGAGCCCTCGGCCGCGCCGTGACGGTGACCTCGGCGCGCACGGATTACATGCAGTTCTGTAAGACCACGATTCCCAAGGGCCTGGACCTCGACGGCATGAAGATCGTCGTCGACGCATCCCACGGCGCGGCTTACAAGGTGGCGCCACGCGTGATCGCCGAGCTCGGCGCGGACGTGATCCCCGTGGGTTGCTCGCCGAACGGCCGCAACATCAATGACGGCTGCGGCTCGACGCGGCCGGATCTGCTGCAACTCACGGTCACCGGCGTGCGCGCTCACGTGGGCTTCGCGCTCGACGGCGACGGCGATCGTGTCGTCATGGTCGACGAGCACGGCAAGCTCGTCGACGGCGACCAGCTGCTGTATGTCCTGGTCCAGGACCGGCTGTCCTACGGCGCCCTGCGCGGTCCCGTCGTCGGCACGGTGATGACCAATCTCGGCCTCGAGCTCGCGCTCAAGGATCTGGGCGTGAGTTTCCTCCGTGCCAGCGTCGGCGATCGCCACGTGCTCGCGATGCTCAAGGAGCACGGCGGTATTCTCGGCGGCGAAACCTCCGGTCATCTGATCTGCCTAGACCGCACGACCACCGGTGACGGTCTGATCACGGCGCTGCAAGTGCTGGCCGTCATGAAGCGCACGGGAAAGAGCCTCAGCGAGCTCGTCGCCGGCGTGCGCCATCTGCCGCAGACGATGATCAACGTCGAGGTCATGAAGAAAGTCGATCCGCATGCCGAGCCCGCGATTCGCGAGGCCGTCAGCGCCGCCGAAGCGCAACTCGGCGACCGCGGACGGGTCGTGCTGCGCGCTTCGGGCACCGAGCCCGTCATCCGCGTGATGGTCGAAGGCGAGCAGCCCGAGGCCGTCGAAGTGCTCGCGCGGCAGCTCGCCGCGTCGGTGCGCGAGGCCCTGGCGGGCTAGAGGCGACTCGGCGTCTTTCGCCTGGCGGCCCCCCGAGTCGCCCGCGCTGAACGCCGCGCCCGCCGCCGCGGACGTTGCCATTGGCGTCGTCGGCCCGTAAGCTCTCGGCCCGCCGCCGGCCGCGGCGCCTAAGGAGAACAGCGGAAGTGAGTTCCCGCGGAAGAACACCCCTCATCGCCGGAAACTGGAAAATGAACGGCTCGCTGACGGAGAGCCGCAAGCTGGTCGAGACGATCAAGGAGGGCGTGGCAGGCGGAGCCGGCCGGCGTGTCCTCGTCTGTCCGCCGTTCGTGTACTTGTCGAGCGTAGCCGGTTGGCTCGCGGGCAGCGATATCGCGCTCGGCGCGCAGAACCTTTCGGAGCAGCGCAAGCCCGGCGCGTTCACCGGCGAGATCGCCGGCAGCATGCTGAAAGACGTCGGTTGCGACTACGTCATCGTCGGGCATTCGGAGCGCCGCACGCTATACGCCGAGGACGACGCGACGGTCGCGGCGAAGTTCATGGCGGCGCAGGCCCAAGGCCTGACGCCGATCCTCTGCGTCGGCGAGACTCTCGAGCAGCGGCAGCGCGGCGAGACCCATTCGATCGTCGCCGCCCAGCTGCAGGCGGTGCTGGACGCGGCGGGCGTCGGCGCGTTTTCCCGCGCCGTCGTCGCCTACGAGCCGATCTGGGCGATCGGCACCGGCTTGACGGCGAGCCCCGAGCAGGCACAAGAGGTCCACGCCATGATCCGGGCGAAGATCGCTGTCCTAGATGATACAATCGCCGCAGGATTAGCGGTTCTCTACGGTGGCAGCGTCAACGGCGCCAATGCGGCCGAATTGCTTGCCATGAGCGACATCGACGGCGGGCTCGTGGGCGGAGCGTCCCTTAAAGCCCCCGACTTCGTTGCCATCTGCCGAGCCGCTTCACACTGAGCTGAGACAAGACGGGGCATGTTGCTTCAATCCATCGTACTCATCGCGCATATCGCCGTTGGGCTCTTGATCATCGGTCTGGTGCTGTTGCAGCGCGGCAAGGGCGCGGACGCCGGGGCCGGTTTCGGCGCTGGGGCCTCGGGCACGGTGTTCGGCGCGCGCGGCGCCGCGAACTTTCTTTCGCGGGCCACGGGCGTGCTCGCGACCCTGTTCTTCGCGACCAGCCTCGCGCTGGCTTATCTCGCCGGGCAGCAGCCGCCGCCCACGAGCCTCATGGAGCAGGGCATGGAGATGACCGAGCCCGGCGTCACCGCGCCCGAGGCCACGGGCACCGAGGAGCTGCCGGAGCTGCCGGTCATCGGCACCGAGGAGGCTCCGGCCGAGGGAACCGAGGGCCGCGAGTGAGGCAGATCGAGCTGGGTTTCCGGATTTGCGGATGTGGTGGAACTGGTAGACACGCTGTCTTGAGGGGGCAGTGGCGCAAGCCGTGCCGGTTCGAGTCCGGCCATCCGCACCAAGCATCGGAGGAAATCACGTCGACGAGAAACGCCGGTCGCGGCTGATACACAGGCGCCGGCTCCATCGCGATCAGATCAGGCATGCTCGCCAACTACGCGCCAATTCTCATCTTTCTCGGGATCTCCGCCGGCTTGGGAATCCTGTTGCTGGTGCTGGGCCTGACTTTCGGCGGCGGACAAAAAGATCCCGAAAAGCTGTCTCCCTACGAGTGCGGCTTCGAGGCGTTCGAGGATACCCGCATGCGCTTCGACGTGCGCTATTACCTCGTCGCCATTCTGTTCATCATTTTCGATCTGGAAATCGCATTCCTGTTTCCCTGGGCCGTCTCGCTCCGCGAGATCGGCGTGTTCGGCTTGGTGTCGATGGGGATCTTCCTCGCCGTGCTGGTCGTCGGCTTTATATATGAGTGGCGGAAGGGGGCGCTGGAATGGGATTGAGCCAGGAAACGCCGATCGATATCCCGCAGGTCATGGAGCGCGGCTTTGTCGTAACCAAGCTCGATAGCCTCATCAATTGGGCGCGTACCGGGTCGTTGTGGCCGATGACCTTCGGGCTTGCCTGTTGCGCGGTCGAGATGATGCACGCGGCCGCGTCACGTTACGACATGGACCGCTTCGGCGTGGTGTTTCGACCGAGCCCGCGGCAGTCCGACGTGATGATCGTCGCCGGCACGCTGATCAACAAGATGGCTCCGGCGTTGAGGAAGGTCTACGATCAGATGCCGGAGCCGCGCTGGGTGATTTCGATGGGGTCCTGCGCGAACGGCGGCGGCTATTACCACTACTCCTATTCGGTCGTTCGCGGCTGCGATCGAATCGTCCCGGTCGACGTCTACGTTCCGGGATGTCCGCCGACCGCGGAAGCCCTGCTTTACGGAGTCGTCCAGCTGCAGCAGAAGATTCGCCGCACGAACACGATAGCGCGCTGATCGAAGTAACACGGGGTAACGGGGTCGGGCAGCCCGTCAGGGGGCTCCACGAGCACGAGAGATAGGGAGATCGAAACTGACCGCAAGTAACACCAAAGCACTGGCTCAGGCGATCGAGGCCCGCTTCGGCGAGCTCCTGACGCGCGTCGCATGGCGACCGGGCGAGTTGCTGTACGAGACGGCGCCCGCCGGTCTGCTCGAGGTCTGCCGGGCGCTCCGCGACGAGGAGCCTTTTAAGTTCGAGATGCTTCAGGATCTGGCGGGCGTGGACTACCTGGACTACGGCCACGCCGAATGGGAGGCGGAAACCGCGACCAGCTCCGGGTTCAGTCGCGGAGTGCACCGCGACGACAGCTTCGCCCGCGAGAAGCTCGCGGACACGCGGTACTCGCCGCGAGCCCGTTTCGCCGTGACCTGCCAGCTGCTGTCGATCAGCCTCAATCAGCGCCTCAGCCTCAAGGTGCTCTGCGACAGCGACGAGCGGCCCGCCATACCGTCGCTCATCGATATCTGGGCTTCCGCGAACTGGTATGAGCGCGAGGCGTTCGATCTGTTCGGCATCGTTTTCGTCGGGCATCCGGACCTGCGCCGAATTCTCACGGACTACGGCTTCATCGGTCATCCGTTCCGCAAGGACTTCCCCTTGATCGGCAACGTCGAGGTGCGTTACGACCCCGACAAGGGCCGGGTCGTCTACCAGCCCGTCAGCATCGAGCCGCGGACCTTGGTGCCGAAGACGATGCGCGACGACAATCGCTACGCCGGGGATCTCAAGGACTAAAACGGTGCCTGAGATTCAGAATTTCACGGTGAACTTCGGGCCGCAGCATCCGGCGGCGCACGGCGTGCTGCGCCTGGTGCTCGACATGGACGGCGAGGTGATCCAGCGGGCCGATCCGCACATCGGCCTGTTGCACCGCGCGACCGAGAAGCTCGCCGAGAGCAAGCCCTTCAATCAATCGATCGGCTACATGGACCGGCTCGACTATGTTTCGATGATGTGCAACGAGCACGGCTACGTGCTCGCCATCGAGAATTTGCTCGACATCACGCCGCCGGAGAGAGCGCAGTACATCCGCGTGATGTTCGACGAGCTCACACGGATCCTGAATCACCTCATGTGGCTCGGAACGCACGCGCTCGACATCGGCGCGATGACGCTGTTCCTGTGGTGCTTCCGCGAGCGCGAGGACCTCATGGACTGCTACGAGGCGGTCTCCGGCACGCGCATGCACGCGACCTATTACCGGCCCGGCGGTGTGTTTCTCGACCTGCCGGAGAGGATGCCCAAGTATCAGCCGTCGCGCTATCGCAAGGAGAAGGACCTGAAGCGTCTCAACGAGGCGCGCAGCGGCTCCTTGCTCGACTTCATCGAGGATTTCACCAACCGATTTCCCGCCTGTATCGACGACTACGAGACGCTGCTGACGGACAACCGGATCTGGAAGCAACGCACCGTGAACATCGGCATTGTGAGCCCCGAGCGCGCCAGGCAGCTCGGTTTCTCGGGGCCGATGCTGCGGGGCTCCGGCGTCCTCTGGGATCTGCGCAAGATGCAGCCCTACGAAGTCTACGACCGCATGGACTTCGATATTCCGATCGGCACCAACGGCGACTGTTACGACCGCTACCTCGTGCGCATGGAGGAGTTCCGCCAATCGAACCGTATCGTCAAGCAGTGCATCGACTGGCTAAGGGCCAATCCGGGCCCGGTCATCCTCGACGATCACAAGGTCACGCCGCCGCGGCGGATCGAGATGAAGGACGACATGGAATCGCTGATTCACCACTTCAAGCTGTTCACCGAAGGCTATTGCGTGCCCGAAGGCGAAACCTACGCCGCCATCGAGCACCCCAAGGGCGAGTTCGGCGTGTATCTGATCTCCGACGGCGCCAATAAGCCCTATCGCGTCAAGATCAGAGCGCCGGGGTTTCCGCATCTGGCGTCGATGAACGAGATGGTGGCCGGGCACATGCTCGCCGACGTCGTCGCCGTCATTGGCACCCAGGACATCGTGTTCGGGGAGATCGACCGGTGAGCGCCGTCGCCGGGCAAGCGCTCTCCGAGCACGTCCGCGAGGAGATCGACCGCTGGGCAGCGAAGTTTCCGGCCGGCCGGCAGCGCTCAGCCGTCATCGGAGCGCTGCAAGCGGCGCAGCACGAGAACCAAGGCTATCTGACGCCCGAGATCATGGACGCCGTCGCCGCCTACCTGGAGCTGCCGGCGATCCAGGTCTACGAGGTGGCGAGCTTTTACTCGATGTTCGAGACCAAGCCCGTCGGCAGGCACAGCATCTCGGTGTGCACGAACATCTCGTGCATGCTGCGCGGCGCCGAGGAGATCGTGGCGCACTTGGAGAAGAAGCTCGGCATTCGAACCGGCGAAAGCACCGCCGATGGCCGAATCTATCTCAAGCGGGAAGAGGAGTGCCTCGCGGCCTGCTGCGGCGCGCCGATGATGATGGTCGATCACGATTACCACGAAAACCTGACGCCCGCGATCGTCGACGAAATCGTCGACCGACTGAAATAGGACGGCGATGGCGAAGTTCAATCAAGTCTGCTTCAGCACCTTCGGAATCGAGAAGGAGTGCTGGTCGCTCGAGAGCTACCTCGGCATCGGCGGCTACCAGGCCTGGCAAAAGGTGCTGGACGGCAAGCTCGATCGCGCCGCGATCATCGACGAGGTCAAGAAATCGGGTCTTCGCGGCCGGGGCGGCGCGGGATTCCCCACGGGGCTCAAGTGGAGCTTCATGCCGAAGAACGACAAGATCGAAAAGTACCTCGTCTGCAATTCCGACGAGAGCGAGCCGGGGACCTGTCACGACCGTGAGATTCTGCGCTACAACCCGCACGCGCTCATCGAGGGCATGGCGATCGCGGGTTATGCAATGGGCGCGACGGTCGGCTACAACTACATCCGCGGCGAGTTTCTGGGTGAGCCCGTGCCGCGCTTCGAGGGCGCGCTGCAGGAGGCCTACGAGGCCGGCTGGCTCGGCAAGAACATCAAGGGCTCGGGTATGGATTTCGACCTGCATACTTTCGTCGGCGCAGGCGCCTACATTTGCGGCGAGGAGACGGCGCTGCTCGAGTCGCTCGAAGGCAAGCCGGGTAAGCCGCGGTTCAAGCCGCCGTTTCCGGCCAACTTCGGCCTCTACGGCGCGCCAACGACGATCAACAACACCCAGAGCCTCGCATCGGTGCCGGCGATCATTCGCAACGGCGCCAAATGGTTCGCGGAGCTCGGCGTCGAAGGCTCGGGCGGCACGGCCATATTTTCGGTTTCCGGGCACGTCGAGAAGCCCGGCAACTACGAGCTGCCGCTCGGCATACCGTTCAAGGAGCTGCTGCAGATCGCCGGCGGCGTTCGCGGCGGCCGCGCCCTCAAGGCGGTGATCCCGGGCGGCTCGTCGGTGCCGGTGCTGCGTGCCGAGGACATCATGGATCTGACGATGGATTTCGACAGCATCAAGAAGGCCGGATCCGGGTTCGGCACGGGCGCGATGGTCGTCATGGACGAGACCACCTGCATGGTGAAGATGCTGCGGCGGATCTCGCGCTTCTACTACGCGGAATCCTGCGGCCAGTGCACGCCCTGCCGCGAGGGCACGGGCTGGCTCTACCGCATGCTCACGCGGATCACCGAAGGCAAGGGCCGGCGCGGCGACCTCGACATGCTTCTAAGTGTCGCCAACAAGATCGAAGGCCATACGATTTGCGCGCTCGGAGACGCGGCGGCCTGGCCGGTGCAGAGCTTCCTCAAGCGTTTCTGGCACGAATTCGAGTACATGATAGACAACAACGGCCGCAGCGTCGTCGACAGCCCGAGGACGGCGGCGGCCTGAGCAGCATAGATGAGCGAGAATCTGGTCAACATCGAGGTCAACGGCGTGCCGATGCAGGCGCGCCGCGGGCAGATGCTCATCGAGGTGACGGATCGAGAGGACGTCTACATCCCGCGGTTCTGTTACCACGAGAAGCTGTCCATCGCCGCCAACTGTCGCATGTGCCTCGTCGAGGTCGAGAAGGCGCCCAAGCCGCTGCCTGCTTGCGCCACGCCGGTGACCGAAGGCATGAAGGTGTTCACGCGCTCGAAGGCGGCGATCGCCGCGCAGAAGGCGACGATGGAGTTCCTGCTGATCAACCACCCACTGGATTGCCCGATCTGCGACCAGGGCGGCGAATGCGAGCTCCAGGATCTCGCGATGGGCTTCGGGCGGGACGTGTCGCGATACACGGAGAACAAGCGCGTCGTCAAGGACAAGAATCTCGGGCCGCTGATCTCGACCGATATGACGCGCTGCATACATTGCACGCGCTGCGTGCGCTTCGGCCAGGAAATTGCCGGCATTCAGGAGCTCGGCACGACCGGGCGCAGCGAGCACATGGAGATCGGCACCTACATCGAGCGCAGCGTCGATCACGAGATGTCCGGCAACGTCATCGACGTCTGCCCCGTCGGCGCGCTCAACAGCAAGCCGTATCGCTTCGCCGCCCGCGCCTGGGAAATGATCGCCAAGCCGCTGATCGCTCCGCACGATTGCGCGGGCTCGCATCTCTACGCGCACATATTGCGCGGCAAGCTCAAGAGAGTCGTGCCGCGCGGCGAGGAGTCGATCAACGAGATCTGGCTTTCCGACCGCGACCGGTTCAGCTACCAGGGCATCTACTCGGACGACCGGCTCATGACGCCGCAGGTCAAGCGCGATCAGGAGTGGGCCGAGGTGTCCTGGCCCGAAGCCCTCGCAAGGGCGGCCGAAGCTCTAAAGCACGGCGCCGCCGACGAGGGTGACGCCTTGGGGGTGCTGGTCTCGCCGAGCGCGACGCTCGAGGAGATGCATCTGCTCGCGCGTATCACCGAGCATCTCGGCAGCCACAACATCGACCATCGGCTTCGCATCCGCGATTTTCGCGATCAGGGCGGCGATCCGCCGTGGCCGTGGCTCGGCACCGACATCGCCGCGATCGACGCCTTGGACGGTGTGCTCGTCGTCGGCTCCAACTTACGCATGGAGGTGCCGATTCTGGCGCATCGACTGCGCCGGGCCGCGCTCGCCGGCGCCGCCGTCGGCTTCGTCAACCCGCAAGCCTACGAATACCACTTTCCGCGCCGCGCCTACGTCGCCGCGCCGCTCGAGACTTTCGCGCAGGCGTTGGCGGGCGTAGTCGCCGCCGCCGGCGGCCGGAGTCCGGGGCTCGCCGGCGTCGCGGTCAACGGCGCCCACCGGGATGCCGCGGCCGTGCTGGCGGAGAGAGCGTCCGCCGTGGTTTTGCTCGGGCAGATCGCCCTGCGGCACCCGCGCGCGGCCGATATCCGCGCGTTGGCGTTGGAGCTTTGCCGTCTGACCGGCGCGCGCCTCGGCTACATTCCCGAGGGCGCCAACGCCGTCGGCGCGGCGCTCGCAGGCGTGTTGCCGCACCGCGGCGCGGGCGGCCGGGTGCGCGAGGCGGTGGGCCGCACGGCGCATGCGATGCTGGCCGCGCCGCGCAGCGTTTACCTTTGCTTCGGCGTCGAGCCGGAGCACGACTTCGCCGACGGCGGTCTCGCGGAGCAGGCGTTCCGGGCGGCCGACTCGGTCGTGTGCTTTACGCCTTATGTGACCGACACCATGCTCGAATGCGCCAACGTGCTGCTGCCGACAGCGACGTTCGCGGAGACTCCCGGCACCTACGTGAACGCCGAGGGACGCTGGCAGAGCTTCGAGGCCGTGGCCCGGCCCGTCGGCGATGCGCGCGAAGGTTGGCGCGTGCTCCGAGTCCTCGGCAACGAGCTCGAGCTGCCGGGCTGTGAGTACCGCAGCGCCGAGGAGGTCAGAGACGAGCTCAAGCAATCGCTTGGCGTCGTCGCCGCCGACAACGGCACTCATGGCGAATGGGAGCCCAGCCTCGATCCCGTCGAGATCGCGGGTGAGATCGACGTGCCGATCTACTCCGTCGACGCCGTCGTGCGCCGCGCGACCGCGTTGCAGCAAACGCGCACAGCCCGGGATGCCGAGGCGCGGGCGATGCCCAGGAAGGAGACGGCGTAAGGACCGACTAGGGTAGATGAACGCGCTGTTTGCACAACTCGACGCTCTGCTCAGCGGTTTCGGCCTGCCCGCGCCGCTGCCGTTCGTCGTGACGGCGTCCGCGAAGACGCTGTTCGTGCTGGTGCCGGTGATTCTCTCGGTCGCCTATTTCACTTACGCCGAGCGCAAGATCATCGGCTACATTCAACACCGCCTGGGCCCGACCCGCGTCGGTTGGCACGGCTTGTTGCAGCCGTTCGCCGACGTCATCAAGATGCTGCTGAAAGAGGTCATAGTACCGGCAAACTCGAACCGCTTCCTGTTTCTGCTGGCGCCGCTGGTGTCGCTGGTCACGGCTCTCGGCGTCTGGGCGGTCATCCCCTTCAGCAACGAGTTCGCGATCTCGGAGATCGACGCCGGCCTGCTGTACGTGCTGGCGCTGACTTCCTTGGGCGTCTACGGCGTCATCATCGCCGGCTGGGCGTCGAACTCGAAATACGCTTTCCTCGGCGCGATGCGCTCCGCCGCGCAGATCGTGGCTTACGAGATCGCCATGGGGTTCGCGCTCGTCGGCGTGCTCATGGCCGGCGGCAGCTTGAAGCTCGGCGATATCGTGCTGGCGCAGCAGGGCACGAGCTTCCTGAGCTGGTTCATCTGGCCGCTGTTTCCGCTGTTTCTGGTCTATTTCATCTCGGGTCTCGCGGAGACCAACCGCGCGCCCTTCGACGTCGCCGAGGGCGAGTCCGAGATCGTCGCCGGCTTCCACGTGGAGTACGGCGGTATCGCCTTCGGTCTGTTCTTTCTGGCCGAATACGCCAATATGATCCTGATATCGGCCTTGACCGTAGTGTTTTTCCTCGGCGGCTGGCTGTCACCGTTTGCGGGCATCCCGGGGCTCGCCGAGCTCTGGTTGGCGGAGCCCGGATTCCATTGGCTGGCGCTCAAGATGCTGTTCTTCATGTTCTGCTTTCTGTGGGTGCGCGCGACGTTTCCGCGCTATCGATACGACCAGATCATGCGCTTGGGCTGGAAAGTGTTTCTGCCGGTGACCCTGGTATGGATTTTCGTCGAGGGCATCCTGGTGCTGTTGGAGGTGGGGCCATGGGCAGCATGAGCCAACGGGAGCCGACCATGCTTCAAGGTCTCGTCAAGACGTTCTTGATGACGGAGCTCGGCAAGGGTCTGCGCCTGACGTTCAAGAACCTGTTCGCGAGGAAGTTCACGGTTCAATACCCGGAGGAGAAGGCGCCGCAGTCGCCGCGCTTTCGCGGCCTGCACGCGCTGCGCCGTTATCCGAACGGTGAGGAGCGCTGCATCGCCTGCAAGCTTTGCGAGGCCGTGTGCCCGGCGCTTGCGATCACGATCGAGTCGGACGTCGCCGAGGACGGCACGCGGCGCACGACTCGCTACGATATCGACCTGTTCAAATGCATCTATTGCGGATTCTGCGAGGAAGCCTGTCCCGTGGATGCGATCGTCGAGACCCGCATTCACGAGTACCACATGGAGGTCCGCGGCGAGAACATCATGACCAAGGATAAGCTGCTTGCGATCGGCGATAAGTACGAAGCCATGATTGCGGCCGACAAGGCCGCCGACGCGCCTTACCGCTAGTTTCGGATTTGTAGGTGATAACAACAATACTGTTCTACGCCTTCACCGCCGTGCTCCTCGTTGCCGCGCTCGGCGTGATCACCAGCCGTAATCCCGTGCATTCGGCCCTGTTTCTCGTGCTCGCGTTCTTTCAGAGCGCAATGCTCTGGCTGCTGCTGGAGGCCGAGTTCCTCGCGGTCGTGCTCGTGCTCGTCTACGTCGGCGCCGTCATGGTGCTGTTCTTGTTCGTGGTGATGATGCTCGATATCAACATCGAGCAGATGCGCCAGGGCTACACGCGCTATCTGCCGCTGGGCATCGTCGTCGCCTCCGTGGTCGTCGTCGAGATCGGGCATGTCATCTGGTACCGGAGCCAGGACTTGCCTTTGCTCGCGACCCCCGCTCCCCGGCCGGCCGACTACAGCAATACCAAGGCGCTCGGCAGCGTGCTCTACACCGAGCACGTCTACGCCTTCGAGCTCGCGGCGATGATTCTGCTGCTCGCAATCGTCGCCGCGATCACGCTGACGATGCGCCGCCGTCCGGGTCTCAAGCTGCAGAACGTCGCCAAGCAGGTCGCCGTGCGTCGCGAGGACCGGCTGCGCGTCATGAAGGTCGACCCCGTGCGGACCGCGGATGATTGAGGGCGCCGGCGTGGTCACGATCTCACACTATCTGATCCTTGCGGCGGTGCTCTTCAGCCTGAGCGTTGCCGGAATATTCATCAACAGGAAGAACGTGATTCTGCTGTTGATGTGCATCGAGCTGATGCTCTTGGCCGTCAACTTCAATTTCATCGCGTTCTCCAGGATGCTCGACGACGATCTCGGGCAGGTGTTCGTGTTTTTCATTCTGACGGTGGCCGCGGCCGAGGCGGCGATCGGGCTGGCGATTCTGGTGGTGCTCTTCAGGACCCGCAGGAGCGTCAATGTCGAAGAGCTCGACACGCTGAGAGGCTGAGGATGGAAGCGGTCTACCTAGGCATCGTTCTGTGCCCGCTGGCGGCGGCGATCGTCGCCGGCCTGTTCGGCAAGCAGATCGGCCGCAGGGGAGCGCATACCATCACGATCGCCGCGGTGGCCGTCTCGTTCATATTGTCGCTCGTGGTGTTGAAAAACGTCGCCGTCGACGGCGCGCCGGTGTTCAACGGCAGCGTTTATCGCTGGGCGTCGATCGGCGGCATGAGCATGGAGATCGGCTTTCTGATCGACCATCTGACGGCGTTGATGATGACCGTCGTCAGCTTCGTCTCCCTGGCCGTGCACGTATACACGATCGGCTACATGCACGACGACGACGGCTATCAGCGCTTCTTCAGCTACATTTCCCTGTTCACCTTCGCGATGCTCATGCTGGTGATGTCGAACAACTTCCTGCAGCTGTTCTTCGGCTGGGAGGCCGTCGGTGTCGTCTCGTATCTCTTGATCGGCTTCTGGTTCAAGCGCGAGAGCGCCATCTTCGCGAACCTCAAGGCCTTTCTCGTCAATCGTGTCGGCGACTTCGGCTTTCTGCTCGGCATCGCGACCCTGGTTATGTTCACGGGCTCGCTCGATTACCTGCAGGTATTCGGCCACGCCGAGCGCTTGAGCGGCGAGACCATGGAGATTCTCTCGGGCAGCCAATGGTCGGTGCTCAGCGTGGCCTGCATCGGGCTTTTCGTCGGCGCGATGGGCAAGTCCGCGCAGGTGCCGCTGCACGTCTGGCTGCCCGATTCCATGGAAGGCCCGACGCCGATCTCGGCGCTGATCCACGCCGCCACGATGGTGACCGCGGGCATCTTCATGGTGGCGCGGATGTCGCCGCTGTTCGAGTATTCCGCCACCGCGCTCAGCTTCGTGCTGGTCATCGGGGCGACCACCGCCTTTTTCACGGGGCTGCTCGGCCTGGTGCAGAACGACATCAAGCGCGTGGTCGCCTATTCGACCTTGTCGCAGCTCGGCTATATGACCGTCGCGCTCGGCGCTTCCGCGTACGCGGCCGGAATCTTCCATCTCGCCACCCATGCCTTCTTCAAGGCCCTGCTGTTCCTCGCCGCGGGCTCGGTGATCATTGCGCTGCATCACGAGCAGGACATGCGCAAGATGGGCAATCTTCGCAAGTACATGCCCGTGACCTACTGGACGTCCCTGATCGGCTGCCTGGCGCTGATCGGCTTTCCGGGGTTCTCGGGGTTCTTCTCCAAGGACGCGCTGATCGAGGCCGTGCATCTGTCAACCACGCCGGGCGCGGGTTATGCCTACTGGTGCGTTCTGCTCGGGGTTTTCGTCACGGCGCTCTACAGCTTCCGGATGTTTTTCCTGGTATTCCACGGTGAGGAGCGCATCGATCCGCATGCCAAGGCGCATCTGCACGAGTCGCCGGCGGTCGTCACCGTGCCGCTGATCGCCTTGGCGATCCCGTCGGCGATCATCGGCTGGCTGACGGTCGAGCCGGTCCTGTTCGGCGAATTCTTCGCCGATTCGATCTTCGTGCTCGAGGAGCACGACGTCATTCGCGAGCTCGGGCTCGAGTTTCACGGCGCCGCGGCCTTCGTCGCCCATGCCTTCACGAGCTCGCCGGCGCTGTATCTCGCCGCCGCCGGCGTGCTCGCGGCCTGGTTCCTCTACATGCAAAGGCCCGACATGCCGGCAAAGATCCAGCAGGCGGCCGGGCCGCTCTACGGGCTGCTGGTCAACAAGTATTACTTCGACTGGTTCAACGAGCAGGTCATCGCCAGGGCGACGCGCATGATCGCGGCCGGCACCTCGCGCGTCGGCGATCAGCTCATCATCGACGGCTTGCTGGTGAATGGCAGCGCGCGCGTCGTCGGCGCATTGTCAGGCGCCGTGAGAACGCTGCAGTCCGGCTATCTGTATCACTACGCGTTCGCGATGATCATCGGTCTCGCGGTCTTCCTCGGTTGGCTGATCGCCGGAAGCTAGGTCGAGCATGAACGGCTTGCCATTGCTCAGCATCGTGATCTGGTTGCCGATCGCCGCGGGTATCGCGGTGTTGGCGCTCGGGTCGGGTTTGAGAGCGGGGCAGGGGAAACAGCTTGCGCTCGCGGCGAGCATCGCGACCTTCGTCTTCAGCATCCCGCTCTACACCGGTTTCGACACGACCACGGCGCAGATGCAGTTCGTCGAGCGCATTTCGTGGATCGAGCGCTTCGAGGTGTTCTATTTCCTGGGCCTGGACGGCATCTCGCTGCCACTGGTGCTGCTGACGACGTTTCTGACGCCGCTGGTCGTGATTGCCGGGTGGGAAGTCATTCAGCTGCGCCCGGCGCAGTATTTCGCGTCCTTCCTGATGCTCGAGGGCTTGATGATCGGCGTGTTCGCGTCGCTCGATGGCTTGCTGTTCTATGTGTTCTGGGAGGCGATGCTGATTCCGATGTTCATCATCATCGGCATCTGGGGCGGCGAGCGGCGTATCTACGCAACCGTCAAGTTCTTCCTCTACACGTTCCTGGGCTCGGTGTTCATGCTGGTCGCGCTGATCTACCTGTACTTGCAGGCAGGCAGCTACTCGATCCTCGATTTTCACGCGCTGCCGCTCGGCATGACCGAGCAGCTGCTTATTTTCCTCGCGTTTCTACTGGCGTTCGCCGTCAAGGTGCCGATGTGGCCGGTGCACACCTGGCTGCCGGACGCCCACGTCGAGGCGCCTACCGGCGGCTCGGTGATTCTGGCCGCGGTGCTACTGAAGATGGGCGGTTACGGCTTCGTCCGTTTCAGCCTACCGATCGCCCCCGACGCGAGCCAGGCGCTGGACTGGCTCATGATCAGCCTGTCGCTGATCGCGATCGTCTATATCGCCTTCGTCGCGCTGGCGCAGCAGGACATGAAGAAGCTGATCGCGTATTCATCGATCGCGCACATGGGCTTCGTGACCCTGGGCTTCTTCGTGGTGTTCGCGATCACCGCCAACGCTCCGGCGAGCGCCGGTGCGCGGCTCGCCTTGCAGGGCGGCATGGTGCAGATGATCTCGCACGGGCTGATCTCTGGCGCGTTGTTCCTGTGCGTCGGCGTCATGTACGATCGCCTCCACAGCCGCGCCATCGGCGACTACGGCGGCGTCGTCAATACGATGCCGAAATTCGCCGCGCTCATGGTGCTGTTCGCCCTGGCGAACGCCGGCCTCCCGGGCACCTCCGGGTTCGTCGGCGAGTTCCTCGTGATACTCGGCACCTTCCACGCGAGCTTCTGGCTGGCGTTTCTTGCCGCAACCATCTTGGTGCTCGGCGCGGCGTATACCTTGTGGCTGGTGAAGCGCGTGATCTTCGGCGAGGTCGCGAACGACGGCGTCGCGTCGTTGAGCGACGTGAGCCCGCGGGAGTTCTACATGCTCGCCATCCTTGCCGTCGCGGTGCTGCTGCTCGGCATCTGGCCCGCGCCGCTGATCGACCTCATGGAGCCGACCCTGGGTCAGCTGCTCACGCATATCGGCCAATCCAAGCTATAGGCGGGGAACTAACGGATGCCCGAACTGCAACTCGCCGCCGCCGAAATCTTCCTGGCCTGCGCCATTTGCGCGGTGCTGCTCGTCGACACGTTTTTGAGCGACGCGCAGCGCGGGCTGACGTTCCGCTTGACGATGTTGTCGCTGCTCGGTACGGCGGTGTGCTCGTTCTACTACATACCCGACGGCCGGGTCACGGCGTTCAGCGGCAGCTTCGTGCTGGATCCGGCGAGCTCGGTCATGAAGCTGTCCGCCTACCTGATCGTCGCGCTGGTTTTCCTGTACTCGCGCGATTACCTGATCAGGGCAGGGCTGTTCCGCGGCGAGTTTTTCGTACTGGGCCTTTTCGGGCTGCTCGGCATCATGGTGATGCTGTCGGCCAACAGTCTGCTGACGCTCTACCTCGGCTTGGAGCTTTTGTCGCTGTCACTGTACGCGCTGGTTGCGTTCGATAGGGAATCCGCGACGGCGGCCGAGTCGGCGATGAAGTATTTCGTGCTGGGGGCGATCGCCTCCGGCACGCTGCTCTACGGTATCTCGATACTCTACGGCGTGACGGGCACCGTGAATCTCGGCGAGCTCGCCGAGCACTTCGCCGTGCGCGGCTCGGTCACGATGCCGGCCTTGCTCGGGCTGGTGTTCGTCGTCGTTGGCGTCGCCTTCAAGTTCGGCGCCGTGCCGTTTCACATGTGGCTGCCCGACGTCTACCAGGGCGCCTCGACCCCGGTGACCTTGTTCATCGGCACGGCGCCGAAGATCGCGGCCTTCGCGCTCGCTTGGCGCGTGTTGACCGAAGGCCTGCAGGATCTCCACGGCGGCGGATGGCAGGACATGCTGGCGGTGATGAGCGTGCTGTCTTTGGGTATAGGCAACATCGTCGCCATCGCTCAGAGCAACCTCAAGCGGATGCTCGCCTATTCGACGATCTCGCACGTCGGCTTCATTCTCATGGGATTCGTGGCCGGCACGGAAATGGGCTTGCAGGCGGCGATGTTCTACACGCTGACCTATACGCTCATGGCCGCCGCGGCCTTCGGCATGATCATCGTCTTGAGCCGCAAGGGCTTCGAAGCCGAGAACCTCGAGGACTTCAAAGGTTTGAACGCGCGCAGCCCCTGGTTCGCTTTCATCATGCTCATGGTGATGTTCAGCATGGCCGGCGTGCCGCCTTTCGTCGGCTTTTACGCCAAGCTCGTGGTGCTCGGCAGCGTCATCGACTCGGGCCAGCTCTGGCTGGCCCTCGCGGGCATCGTGCTCGCCGTCGTCGGCGCGTTCTATTACCTGCGTATCGTGTGGTTCATGTACTTCGTCGATCCGGTCGACGAACGGCCGCTGGAAGCGGCCCGCGACGTGCGCTTCGTGATCAGCGCCAACGGCCTCGGGTTGCTTGCGCTGGGGCTCTTCCCGGGCGCGCTGCTGACGCTGTGCGCGCGGCTGCTTGCCTAGATTGCGCGTCTCCCGGGGATTTCTTGCAGGCCCATAGCCGGCCTAGTATCATCGCCGCTCTTCAATTGCGGGGTGGAGCAGTCAGGCAGCTCGTCGGGCTCATAACCCGAAGGTCGCAGGTTCGAATCCTGCCCCCGCTACCAAAAATCAAGTACTTATAT
>Ga0214472_10001743_pt1 | contig 23846 bp, 20 predicted proteins | sample RVTome_6_FD_207662 | JGI IMG/M metagenome (GOLD analysis project Ga0214472, IMG submission 207662) | Soil microbial communities from uranium-contaminated site in the Upper Colorado River Basin, Wyoming, United States - RVT140D175 | ecosystem: Environmental > Terrestrial > Soil > Contaminated >...
GAATGACAGATTCGGACGTCATATCCTTGCCACCGCAAGGTCTGCGATACCATCGCTGCCAATGCCGGGTCCGGATCACAAACCAAGATGCGCCCTGCGGATTCCGTTCGCGGATTCTCCTGCTCCGTCTTGATCTCTGATTCTTGAGTCGGAAGCGAAACCCAGAATTCCGATCCGCGCCCGATTCCACTATCAACCCACGCAGCTCCACCGTGTCGTTCCACGATCCGTTTCACGATGTAGAGCCCAAGACCGAATCCGTCGATCTCCGCCACGTTAGGATCGGCAAGCTGCGAAAAACGATCGAAAATCTGGTCCCATTTGTCACGCGGAATACCGGGTCCGGAATCCGCCACCCGCAGTAAGATTTCTCCACCGCGTGCTTCAGCGGAGAGTTGCACCTTTCCTCCCGACGGCGTGTACTTCATGGCGTTGGACATCAAGTTGCTGAGCACCTGTGCGATCTTGTCTGCGTCTGCTTGGGCCGGCGGAAGCGAGTCGGGACAAGCTACTACCAACTCAATAGATTTGCTGTTCGCCAGCGCTTCAAAGACTCGAGCGCAGGTGCGAATGGTTTCAGTCAGATCCTGCGGTTTCATGTCCCATCGCACACGATCGGACTCCAGGCGCTGCACCTCAAGCAAGTCATCAACCAACCGCGAAAGGCGATTACATTCGTCAGCAATGATTCCCAGGAACTTTGATTGATCTTCCACGGAAAGAGCGCCCAATTCCTCGCGCAACATCTGTGTATAAAGCAATATCGAAGTCAACGGTGTACGAAGGTCATGGGAAACGATGGAGAGGATATTGCTCTTGATTTGCGTAACCTCTTCGAGTTTCTGCCGCTGTGCGCGCTCGTCGTCCTCTCGTTTGCGCCACCGCGCCCCAAGCGAAAGAACCGCACGCCGTAAGCTGTCCAGTTCTTGCGACGGCGCCTCCACAACAAGTGAAGGATCGGCGTTATCACGCGCTACATCACGAATGGCCGATCGCAACGCCATGAGGAATTGAATCTCCGGCGCGACCAACCTCCATCCAATCACTCCCGCGAGACCGCACACGCCCAAGAAAGCCAGGGCGAAGAACGCGGCGTTCTCACCACTGTTGGCCCACATCCAAGCCGACCAGGCCGCGGTCAGCGCTCCGGCACTTGATGATGCCACCGCTGCAATCATGCACCGCGTCCGTATCGAGTAACGTTTGGGCCGATCCTTTCCGTGACGCCCAACAGTCTCCGCGTCTGGTGAATCCCCTTCCAAAGCTCCATCCTCAAACGGAAATTCTTCGGGGGAACAGGAATACTCAAATCGCGCGCCGACCAAATGCCCTTGAATACCCGTCGTGCAGTGCGTCACCCATGCCGGAAGCCATTCACCCGACTTGGTCTCCAGCCACTCTCGGATGAAAATGCAATCACCCTTCTCGAGTTTGCGCTTGGACCAGAATCCGAAACCACCACCGGAAACATTATGCATCACGGCGGGCCAGGTGTCTGACGGAGCGGAACCGCCCGTGGTCACTTCAAGACGTAAGCCAAGCTGATAGCGCACCCACCGGCGCTTGCCCAAGAACGCATCGGCCTGCCCCACCTCGCGGGCCTTGCCCACAAGGCGGGCGACCTCTTGGACACCCGCCGCTTCAGCTTGTTGTTGCACGTTTGCCATAAAATGATAGCGCGGGATAATCCCGCTCGAATCGCATCAGCCCTGAATCAGACTACATCGCCATTGCTTGTCCATGTCACGCTTGCGACTTTTTCTCAGATGCGGTTATCGGCCGTAGCAGGCAAGCCCGATGACACCCGGTTTAACGTCGGTAATTCCGCACCCCATAGTTGGGTTAATCGATGGACTTTCATCGTCCGAGTTTTCAGATAAGTGGCGAACGTGCGTTATGTGAAGGGATCGGCAATCCTTGCACCACCGGTTTTGCCTTGCCTGGAGTTGGAATCGTCTGAGAGCAAATCCGAAAACAAGTGCCCTTTCTCTCCCCCCCGTGAGCAACGTCCGATAGATTGCCTGCGCCCCGCCATCCATTCCATACGGACTCTGGCACAAGATTCAGTCGCAGATCACCGATAACTAGCAGGATTCTCTGAACGCGAACTCAACAGTACAGATCAGGACAATCTTGGGGCGTACAAGAAAATGAAAATCAATCCCGTAGGTCATCCGGCGAACGTAATACAGCCCAGTAAACATGAGCCCATTCAATCAAGCTCTTCTCAGTCGGAAAGTGCAAACTCGAAGGACATCGCCGCAGCCGCCCCCGTCGACCGCGTAGATCTGGCGGCGCCGGTCGATAATCAATTGACCGTAGTTAACGGTTCCAGCACTGAATCATCCAACACCCCCGGCGTGATCCGACTGCTCGAGGCCGGTCATTTCAAGGGCGTTGCGGACGTTCGTCTTCGAATCAACTTCTTCGATGAGCTTTCGGAGAGACGCGGCGAACGCACAACCCCAGTGATTAGAGAACACGCGGACGAATTTGTCCGAACGATCACCGGCCAAGTGGATCATTTGATCGGCCCTCTTACACCGAATGAAGAAGATCAGGCGGCCGTCGCTGAACTCGTGGGGCAGTTTAATGCCCAAGTGCAAGATGCGGTCACGTCAGCGTCGCCCGACAACATCGACACGCTGGTTACAAGCCTCGGGTCGGCGTTTGATGCACTGGATTCACAACTGCGCGAATTGCTCACGGCGACGGATGCGTCGGGGAGCGACGACGCAACGAAGCTGACGATAGCGGACGGGCAGCCCGCACCGACACAACTCACGCCCATCTTAGATGAAAGAACTGAACTGGATTCCGGTGCGTTGACCGGTTCTCAAGACCCGGCGACAGCCGACGGCTCCAAGCTCATCCGAACCGGGGATGCCGTCATCGTCGAGCCACTTAGTCCGAGGGAAGATCAAACGAAGGACACCTCTGTGTCGCTAGACGATGCGCTTGCGGCACTGCGCCAAGCCTTCGAAGGCGCTCTCACATCGCTGACAACGGCCATCAGCGAAGTCTCGCTAATCCCCAATCCTACGGCCCCCAATGGAAACGGCGGAGCCTATGCCAAGTTCCTCGGGGCCTACAACGAACTAAGAGGTTCGGCATCATCAATGATTGAGTTGTCAGCCTAGCGCTCCGAGTCAAGTAACGAAACGCCGGTCATCGCGCGTGGCTTGGGAAGTCCCAGCAAGTCCAGTATGGTCGGCGCTACATCCGCCAACCGACCTCCGTTTCGCAGGACGCGCCCTTTATATCGCTCATCAACAATGATGCACTCGACGTCGTAGGTCGTATGAGCCGTGTGCGGTTTGCCCGTCTGAGGATCGATCATCTGTTCGCTGTTTCCGTGATCGGCCGTAACCACCAATCCTCCTCCACACCGCAACGTCGCTTCCACAATACGACCCACGCATTGATCGACGATTTCGACCGCACGAATCGCCGCCGGCAAATTTCCCGTGTGGCCGACCATGTCTCCGTTGGCCAGGTTGATGACCATCAAATCGTCGACACCCGTGGCGATGCGGTCCAGGACTCCCTCGGTCACTTCCAACGCCGACATCTCGGGTTTCTGGTCGTAAGTACTCACCTCACGCGGAGAAGGGATCAGGCGACGCTCTTCGCCCGGAAAAGGTTCGTCGCGATAGTCGTTGAAGAAAAACGTGACGTGTGGATACTTTTCGGTCTCCGCAGTGCGAAACTGTTTCAAGCCCTGCTCGGCTAAATACGCCCCAAGAATATCCGTCATCTTTTCGGGCTTATCAAACGCAACGGATACCGGAAGACCGGCTTCGTACGCGGTCATCGTAACAAAATTGAGATCCAACTTGGGGCCGCGATCAAATCCTGTCATTTTCTTGGCATCCCCCATCTCGGGGAAGGGAAATTCGTCAAGGGTGAACGCCTTGCACAATTCACGGGGACGATCCCCTCGGTAGTTGAAGAAAACAACGCTGTCGCAGTCCGCGATTCGCGCAACGCCTCCATCCGCCTGAGCGATCAAGCACGGCTCCACGAACTCATCGCCACAACAACTTGGATCCGAGGGATGATCGTAATAGTGGCGAATCGCCTCACGTGCGGAACGGAAGCGAGTGCCCACGCCACCGGTCAACAATTGATACACCCGCTCCACCCGCTCCCAACGGTTATCACGATCCAGCGCGTAGTAACGGCCAACGACGCTGGCTATGGGATTGATGCCTAGGTTCCGACACTTCTTCTCGATCGCCTCGACAAAAGCTAACCCGGCCGTTGGGGGTGAATCCCGCCCGTCGGTGAAGGCATGCACGAACACCCGATCTCCGTGGAACCCGTATCGTTGCGAAAATTCCAGCACGGCATAGAGATGTTCCAAGTCGCTGTGAACCCGACCATCACTGCACAAGCCCATAACATGAACGTTGCCGCCGCACCGGACCGCACTATCGAACGCACCCGTGAGTGCCGGGTTGGCAAAGAATGAACCATCGCGGATACGGCCGGTGATACGCACCAGCTCTTGCTCGACGATACGCCCGGCGCCGATGTTTTGATGGCCGACCTCGCTGTTACCCATAACGCCCTCAGGCAATCCCACATCGTTACCGCTGGTGCGGATCAGCACATGAGGGTATTGTGTAAGGAGGCGGTCATCTACCGGTGTTTGTGCCAAATGTATGGCGTTGGCATGATTCCATTCGGGGAAAGGGTTATGCCCCCACCCGTCGCGCACGATCAAAACTATGGGCTTGGCTCTCTTCTGATGCGTCACCGGATTCATTCCTTTACACGGGTACCATGCGAGAACGTTACCCGAAAAGCCGCGATGGCTAAAGCACCGGATTCGCCGTGCGGAAAACACCCCCCAAGTTACTTCGGAAAGCTATGGAATCTGATCGGCGTACAAAGCAAGTTCTTCCTCGAACGACCGCATCTGAATCTCGAACAACTCCTCGGCGATCGTGTGATCGCAAATGCTATTCTCCTGAGCCATCGCAACCTGGCCGGCGTCGAATCGATATTTTCTGATGGATGGGGCGAATAATTCAGCCACGGACATAGGCGGTGCGGCCAACACGGCCAGCGTCTTGGCCAACGCAGGAGGTAGGGAAATGAGCGGTTTCCAGTGCTTCGCTAATGGCATTAAGGCGCGACAGGTGTTGTACAACTCGATCCAGGAATAAGACCGGGGACCTCCCAGTGGAATAATCTTCCCAATTGTCTGCTCACGGAACAGCGATTCCACAATACAATAGGCTACGTCCTTGACGAATACCGGCTGCACCTGCGCCCGCCCGCTGCCGAAATACGGAATCATCGGCGGCACGGATGAACAAACAAACCGTTTAATCAACTGCATTAACTCTCCGGACGGGCCGTGGATCAGACTGGGGCGGAATATGGTGAAGTCCAGTTCGCTTTGTCCGACAAACTCTTCCGCAGCCCACTTGGTCTTATGATAGGTTGATGCCGCGTCGGCTCGCGCACCCAGCGCTGACATGTGAATCAAACGTCTGACCTTTGCGAGTCGAACTGCCTCGACGACGTTCTCCGTACCACGGGCATGAACGCGCTCAAACGTTTGCCGGGAGAACCGTCGGGCGATGATAATGCCCACCAGATGGATGGCCGCCTGACTCAACTCGGCCGCATGCTGCAATGCGCCCCGATCACTAACGCAACCGATCACGCCTACCAGCCTCTGGGGATCAACGTGCGGATGTTGACGAAGAAGCTTCTCGGGTGATCGTACCAAACAGACCGGAGTCAGGCCACGCAGCAGCAATTCGCGCACCACACTGCGACCCACAAATCCGGTCGCCCCCGTCACCATCACGCTATGTATGTCCGGAGTCGTGGTCATTCCCGCACACCCTACGTCAATGCGGCACTATTCCAACATGGAGGCGATTTCGTCCGTTGTTGGCGCCACGGGGATACGCTGCACGGGTTCATTGTGTTCGTTCAGACGAATAACGCGCGGCCGGTATCGACCCGCTTGCACGTCTTTCTCAGATACCAGCGCAAACGACATGATGATCACACGATCGCCAACGGCACCCAATCGAGCGGCCGCACCGTTGAGCACGATACGCCGTGAGCCGAACGGTTCGGCGATGACGTACGTCTCCAGGCGGGTTCCGTTGTTGATGTTCGCCACCAGCACTTTCTCGTAACGAAAAAGACCGACCGCTTCCATCAAATCAACATCAATGCCCAGGCTACCTTCGTACTCCACATCGGCGTGCGTCAGGCACGCTTGATGCAACTTGGATTTTAGCATTTCCACGTTCATGTTCATTGGCCCTTATCGGTCATCAAGACCCTGACCATTGTTGCACTTTGCGGGCAACATGTCAAAATACGAGACGAATAGTGCGTAATCGGGAACTGCGTTCATCGGGAGACGTAACATGCTCGGAAAGCTCGCCCTGGCAGCCATGGTCATTCCGGCCATCGGAATAGGCCTGAAAATCGGATACTGCTGAGGTCATCCCCTCAATGTGCTCGGTACGGGCATGATGCTCGCTGGAATCCCTCTGTTTTTCGCCATTTCAAAAAAGAAGTAAATGGCTCAATCGTACGGCATCAGGCCGGTCCGGCGCCGCTTGTCAGCCCTGCTGAGTGCTGTTCCGATTCGGCAACCCGACTCCATCTCTTCATGTCGGACGCGAATCGGCACGCCCTTCCGGTATCACTCCCATCACTGATGAATACTTCGTCTTCTCCGCTGGTTCGATACCCAAACCGGCAAACTGTGCCGTAACCTGCCCGACCCAATCTCGATTCGCGGCCGGGCTCGCGGGGCTGGGATGCAAAATCGAGCCGATCGTAACATCGAGACCATCCAACGCAGACCTGGCGCGACGCTCGGCAAACTTGCCGATCCCGATCACGAAACGAGGTTCAAAATACTTAACCGAACGTCGAAGTGCCAGATCACAGACATCTTGCAGCCTCGACAGTTCAGCCTTTGGCAGACGATCCGGCGTAACATTGCGACCGCCCTCATCGAGAAACGCCAACGGACAATAGTTGGCCACGAAAAAGCGTGAAAAGAAATGCCCCGGCGTACCGAACGAATCGCGTGCCCATCCCCACAGTCGCCGCCCGCTCACTTCACTGCGCGTGCAGGCGAATCCCGTCACCGGTCTCTTGGGATGCTCGTTTTGCGGACGTGACACCGATCCGCGCACGCCAAGCCAATCCCGCACCAAACTCACTTCTCCAAACGGAACGCCGGTTTGTACCATCCCCCACGGACCGGGGTTCATACCAACCAACACGACCTCGCGCGGTGCCTTTCCAAAACGCTGCAAGTAATCGCGGTGCGGCGCCCACGCATATTCCAGGGGGTTGTACACGTGTGCTACGGGACGATCGAACACCAAAGGCTTCAAGTCGTTGATCAGCGCTTTGGCAATGGCGGGGAGTTTCATGAGGTTGGAGGCTAAAGTCCAGCCGGCTACAGCGATGTCACCCAATCAGCCACGGCACCAATGCCTTCGTCGCGCACGGCGCTAACTTTCCAAAACGGACGGGCGTCGCCCACGGCACTGCGCAGCTGCGCCTCGGTAGCGTCGGCACCGGGAAGATCGCACTTGGCGAGCACGAATCCAGCGGCAATCTCCATGATCCCGGCCTTGGAGAATTGAACGGTGTCACCTGATTCGGGCATCAGAAGAAGCAGAATATTATCTGTTAGTTCGCGTATGGCCACGTCACCCTGCCCGGCCCCCACAGTCTCGACTAGGATGTAGTCAAACCCGAACCCATTGAGAAGATCGATGATGGTGCGGCAATGAGGCGCCAGACCGCCTTGCACATCGCCGGATGACAGACTGCGCACAAAGAAATCTTTATCAGGCTTGCCGGCCATCATGCGTAGCCGATCGCCCAACAACGCTCCGCCGGTGACCGGGCTGCTGGGGTCGATCGCCACGACGGCTACCTTCTTTCCCAAATCCCTGAGCATCTGCCCAAGGCGCCCGATGAAGGAGCTCTTACCCACGCCGGGCGAACCAGTGATTCCAACCACGGTCGCTTTCCCCTGCGGGGGCTTCCAGCCATCGAAACTTTCACCACGCTGCACACCGGTAATAAGACTGGCGAGCGCGCGGGGATCGCCCTTGGCGTAGTCGCTGCATGTTTCCTTCGGACTGATGGGCGTATGCCGCGACGTAAGCGTGCGCATCGTCTCGAGAATCTTGTCGATCGGGGAGCCCGGGTTGAACACCTCGGCCACGCCCATCTCCTTGAGCTTGGGATAATCGGCGGTCGGAACAATCCCACCCAGCACGATCGGAATGTGCTCAATGTTGAGTTGTTTGGCGAGCTTGAGCATTTCCGGCATGACGGTCATGTGCGAAGCGGATAGCAGGCTGACGCCGATCACATCGACATCCTCCTGCAGCGCCGCATACATCGTCGCCTCGCAGGTCTGCCACAGACCGGTGTAGATCACTTCAATCCCGGCGTCGCGAAATGACCGTGCCAAAACTTTGACACCTCGATCATGCCCATCAAGCCCGATCTTCGCCAGTAATATACGTGATGGAAACTTCATCTTCGCCAATCTATTTACCTCCCAGGTTGTCCGCCAACAGTCCCGCAGGGACGTTTGATCTTAGCCCAGCGTTTCAACGCTGGGACCGCAAGGGCAATTTTACCAACAAGTCCCATAGGGACGACTGATCCCTAACCCCAAACGTAACGCTCGTCATAATCGATTCCGTGCCTCTTGAGAAAGGCAACGAACTCGTCTTCGAACGTGGTCGTGCGATGATGCTGCTTCTGCCGGTTGATGTAGGACACCGTCTCTTCAATCCCGGAGATGCCACCAACGTAAGCCCACAGACGTCCGCGAAGTTCCTCGGCGATCGTCTTCTTCCTACCTTTAGTGCTGAATACGTAGTGGATCAGACAACTCGAATACGAATGTGGCATGATTCCTCACATCGGTCTGTCTGGTGTGGATTGAATGCAGCGTCGCTTCGATTCGAGCCACGCCCGGAGAAATACGATCGATCGTCGAATCCACAAGAACACCCGTGATGGTAAACGAAACATAGATTCATCCGTCCCTACGGGACTCGGCGTTCCGACAACGCCCTTGTCCCAGCGATAAATCGCTGGGCTAATCTCATTTGCCCCCGGGGCTCAGCGCTGGCACGGACTCGCCAGCTCTGGCTCTCCAAAGCCTAAGAAAAGCAGCCACTGGATCTGCAATCCGCATTCTCATCAAACGCAGCGCTGGGCTATGTATCGAAAACCTCTAGCGCAAAATTCGTTGCGATTCTTTCGATAACACTGAAGGCCATCACGCCGCCCTCTGATCTAATATCGCCCTGGATTCTGTTCCACACACCATCGCTTCGGATTTTCTCAAGGAATTCGTGGCCAGCCCACGTCAGTTCAAATGGCGAAACGCATATGACACGATCGCTGGTTGATGATCTCATCGGTTCGCACCGGAGGAACCCCGCGTCGTACAGAAGTACAAGATGGTACTTGATCATCATGTCATCGTACCCCTCGACACTCGGAACTTTAACAAGCTCCGGCGTTTCTTTCTGCTCGAAGTAAAACAGCAACTTTCGAATTACGTCGAAATCACGTTTCAATGGCTACGCATCTTCAACATCCGTTTCTCGGTGGCACGTCAGGCGATAGGGTTGTCTTCCCTACCATTCCGGGCCGCCGTCGTAGCGGCCGAAGACGGTTTGCATGGTGGCCATCATTTCGCCTACCGTGGCGTCTGCTTTGGCGGCCTCGATCAAGGCCGGCATGACGTTGATGTCGGCTTTGGCGTCGTCGCGCAGCCGATTGAGCGCCGCCGCGTGTTTGGTCGAATCCCGCGACGTTTTAAGGGTTTTGAGTCGCTTGACCTGTGCGTCTTCCGACTCTTGAGAAATCTGCAAGATGTCGACGCCGTGCGGTTCGTCATCCACAAAGTCCGTTACGCCGACGATTTTCTGAGTACCGTCGTCAAGGACTCGTTGCTGCGCCTGGGCTGACTCCGCAATGCATCGTCGGAAATAACCCCGATCAATCGCCTTAAGCACCCCCCCCATGGCATCGATCTGATCGAAAATCGCATAGGCCTTGGCCTCAATCTCGTTGGTCATTTTCTCAACGAAATAACTCCCCGCTAACGGATCAACCGTTTGTCTTACGTGGGTCTCGTGGGCAAGGATTTGCTGCGTGCGCAACGCCAGCTTAGCGGCCTCCTCGCTGGGCAATGCCAGCGTTTCGTCCATGCTGTTGGTATGCAGTGATTGCGTTCCCCCGAGCACGCCGGCCATCGCCTGGTAGGCGACACGCGTCAGGTTGTTCTTAGGTTGCTGCTCGGTCAACGTAACGCCGGCGGTCTGGCAGTGCGTACGCAACAATAGACTTTTGTGATTCTTAGCCTTAAAGCGATCCCGCATCACATGGGACCAGATTCTTCGAGCCGCACGCAGCTTGGCGATTTCTTCAAAGAAGTCGTTGTGCAGGTCAAAAAAGAAACTCAGACGCGGCGCAAACGCCTCCACGTCCATGCCCCGCTCGATGGATGCTTGAACATAGGCCATCCCATCCGCCAGAGTAAATGCCAGCTCTTCCGCAGCGGACGAGCCGGCTTCACGAATGTGATAGCCACTGATGCTTACTGTGTTCCATTGCGGGACGTGCTCGGTGCAGTATTCGATCGTGTCCACCACCAGCTTCACACTGGGAACCGGCGGGAAAACGTATTCGTTTTGGGCGTGGAACTCCTTAAGGATGTCGTTTTGCAGCGTTCCACGGAGACGATTCAGTGGCACCCCTTTCTCTTGACCCACGGCAATGTAGAAGGCGAGCAAAATCGCTGCCGGCGCGTTGATGGTCATGCTGGTACTGACCGCCCCCAGATCAATCCCATCAAATAGCCGCCGCATATCGCACAAAGAAGAAACGGCCACCCCACACCGACCGACTTCGCCTAGGGCCAAAGGATCGTCACTATCTCGTCCCATCAATGTGGGGAGGTCGAAAGCCGTGCTCAAACCGGTCTGCCCGTGCTCCAGCAAATACTTAAACCGCTCGTTGGTGTCTGCGGCGGATCCAAACCCCGCGAATTGCCGCATGGTCCACAGGCGCTCGCGGTACATGGTTTGGTGAACGCCGCGGGTAAAGGGAAACTGCCCCGGCTCGCCCAGCGCCTCAGCAGGAACAAACTCGCCGAGGTCGTCGGCATCGACCCAAGGCTTTTCGCTCGTTGTCTCAAGCGAAGGTGGATTATATGTCGGCTTCACGCTCATCGTTTACTACTACTCCTCCACCATCCACGCCGCCGGTCGTTTCTCCAGGAACGCACCCAGCCCCTCCAGGCAATCGTGGGTCTTGAAGCAATCGGTAAACGCCGACAGATCGTCCATATCGCGCGATGCACGTTTCGCCAACGCCACAGCGGCCGGCGCTGCAGCCCGAAAAGATTTACAGAACGCAGATACGCGCGACTCCAAGTCCTCCATGGAGTTTACCACCTCGTCGACGAGACCAAATGCCATACCATCGACAGCAGAAACTCGCATCCCGCTCAGATACAATCGCTTAGCATGAGACGGTCCAACGAGCTTGGTCAGCCGTGGAATACCGTTCCAACCGGGGATCAGCCCCAACGTCACTTCCGGCAAGCCAAGCTTTGCAGACTTCACCGCGATCCGAAAATCGCAGGCCAGCGCCAATTCCAACCCACCGCCCAGCGCCGCACCGTTAATAGCCGCGACCGTAATCGAGGGAAGCGACGCGAGATCGTTGAACACGCCCTGCCCCAAGGTTCCGTAGTCCCGGGCCTCATCCGTGCCAAAGTCCGGCATCTTTTTCGCATCCGCGCCGGCCAGAAAGACTTTTCCAGCAGCTTGGATCGTCGTCGTGCGGATCCGTGCATCTTGTTTTACCCGTGCCACCGCAGCGCCGAAACTATGCAGCACCTCCGGCGAAAGCACGTTAAGCCCGCCCTCGGTGAAAAACGTAATCGCAGCCTGCGATCCTTCGTTGGATATTCGAACTTGTGTTTGACTCATTATTGCTCACACCGAGTCCGCAAACCCGACCTATTCATAGCGAAAGAAACCTTGCCGGCTCTTACGACCCAATCGCCCCGCCTCCACCATTCTGCGCAGCAGCGGGCAGGGACGATACCGATCCTCGCCCAGGTCACGATGAAGAACTTCCATAATGAACAGGCATACGTCCAATCCGATGAGGTCGGCCAGTGCCAACGGCCCCATCGGATGATTCATGCCCAGCTTCATGATGTCGTCGATCGCCTGAGCATCGGCCACGCCATCCTGCAGCGCAAAAACGGCTTCGTTAATCATGGGCATCAGCACGCGATTGGAGACAAAACCCGGATGATCGTTGCACTGCACCGGCGTCTTACCCACCGTCTTGGCCAGTTCAATCGTTCGATTCACGGTCTCGTCGCTGGTTTGCAGACCGCGTACCACCTCAACGAGCTTCATCACCGGTACCGGATTGAAAAAATGCATACCAATAAATCGATCTGGATGATCCGTCTGAGCGGCCAGACGCGTAATACTGATGCTGCTGGTATTAGATGCCAAAATGCCGCCATCCGTCACTAACGATTGGACGGATTTCAGTGTCTCAATCTTGATTTCAGGATCCTCAATAATTGCTTCCACCACCAAACCGCAAGGTGGAACGTCGGACAACGCCGCAACCGGCTTGATCCGCCCCTTCGCGGCCGCCCCTCCGTCAGCCGACATTTTCCCCTTTTCCACCGCCCGATCGAGCATCTTCCCGATCTGTCCGACGGCGGATTGAACGGCCTCTGGAATCGCGTCAAACAGATAGGACTCAAAACCCGCCTGAGCGAAGACTTGCGCAATACCCCGTCCCATCGTTCCTGCCCCGATCACAGCCATGTTTTTGTCACTATCACCACTCATCGTGCTAATTCCCTTGGAATCCGAAAGCTATTACATGCATACACCCTTTCGGGCAATGCTGGTCAGTCTAATGTTTCGGCCCAATGTTCATAATGAGGCCCATCACTTGGTCTCGCCTACGCGAGCTTGCCTTGGAGCTGGCAGAAATCAATCGATCCGTCTTGTACGCTTTCTTAAGCCACAGCTTTGCTCGCTCCGGATGTTGTGGGACGTCCACGCCGATGACGTAGCAGCGAGCAATCTCGTACATTCCATCGGACACACCGTTCTTTGCTGCTTTTTCAAACCATCGAGCAGCAAGCCGCAAGTCCTTCGGTGCCTGGACGCCATCGGCATAACACTCTGCAACGAACAAGATGGCTGTAGCGTTGCCATTATTCGCAGCAACCAGATTATCTTCGAAGTTATCCAGCCGATTCATGGATGCGCCGCCTCCGGCTTTCTCATCACTCAAAGTGGCCATTGCCCAGCTTGTTTTCACTACGCTAATTCATCAATCGACAGAAGGCTTCACCCATGATAATGAAGTCTCATTCGACCGCATCACGGACCAGTTGCATTTGTTCGTACTCCCCTAGTGTACGTCCGTGAGCCTGTTGGAGAATGAACTCTGCAGCATCCACGATATCGTGCAACAGTTTGACCGGATCATGTGGCATAAAGGGGTCGCCGGGGCTCGTCTACGCCTCGCAAAAAGTACGGATTCCTGATAGATTTGGGCGTCACCAAGTCCACTTTTCGCTGAAAAACATTCTCCAATTCACCCAATAGACCAAAATATGCTTCGGCAAGGAAACCGGGCTCTAGCGGCTGAAACTCAACAAGGAAATCTACATCGCTCCGAGCCGGATCCAACGTTTCGTCAGCGGCGGACCCGAATACCTCCAGACGCGCGACACTGAAGCGCCGGCACAGCGTCTCGACTTCTTCGCGATACTCCTCAATGATTGCAGTCAGCATAATCCACTCATCCGTCGTTGCATCTGGGCAAACGCTTAGCGCTCGAGATTACTGAAGCGAACGCGCAATCACCAACCGGTGAATTTCGCTCGTGCCTTCGTACAGCTCGGTGATCTTTGCGTCGCGCAATAATCGTTCGACCGGATAATCGTTGCAATAACCATATCCGCCGAACACCTGCACCGCGTGGTTCGCCGCCTTGGAACAGCATTCGCTCGCAAACAACTTGGCCATGGCCGCGGCCTGAACATAATCTCGACCCGTATCCTTACACCACGCGGCACGATACACCAATGCCCGGGCGGCCTCGATCTCCACGGCCATGTCCGCCAACTTGCTCTGAATCGCCTGGAAATTCCCGATCGGCTGCCCAAACTGGACGCGCGTTCGCGCATACTGCGTGGACTCGTGCAAGCAGGCCTGAGCGATACCCAGCGCCTGTGCGGCGATGCCGATCCGCCCACCGTTGAGCGTCGTAAGGGCCACGCGCATCCCACGACCCCGCTCACCGAGCAATGCATTCTTCGGAACCACACAATCCTCGAACACGAACTCCGCCGTCGACGAACATCGAATGCCGAGCTTCTTTTCCAACTTCCCGAGCCGAAGCCCGGGCGTCGTGTTGTCGACAATAAAGGCACTCAGGCGCCGCTTGGGCTCCTTCGGGTCGGTCACGGCGATCAAGACCATCACGCCCGCTTCCTTCCCATTGGTTACGAAAATCTTGGCGCCATTGATGTGCCAGCCGTCGTCTCTTAACTCGGCTCGACAGGTCGCGGCTCCGGCATCGCTACCGCTGCCGGGTTCCGTTAGTGACAAACATCCGACACAATCCCCGGCAGCCATCCGAGGTAGATACTGCTCTTTCTGCTCGGGCGATCCAAACGCTAGAATCGGTTCAACACACAAGGATGTGTGCGCGCTCAGCAACACCCCCGTGCCGGCGCAGGCCTTCGATACCTCCTCCACCACAAGCGAAGAAGCGATCGTCCCCATACCCGCGCCACCGTACAACTCGGGAATGGTAATGCCCAGCAGACCCACACCCGCAAGCTGTCCAATCAATTCGGCCGGCATTTCGGCTGCCCGATCGCGGTCAGCCGCACCCGGGGCGACCTCTTTCTCAACAAAGTCACGCACCTGCTGCCCGAGCATATCGTGATCATCATCAAAACCGTAGTCCACCGAATTTGTCCTTACAGTTCGAGCAAGTGCCGTGCAATGATCATCCGCTGAATCTGACTTGAGCCTTCACCAATCTCGCAGAGCTTCGCGTCCCGCATGTATCGCTCGACGGGCACTTCCTTGGTGTAGCCCATGCCGCCATAAATCTGAATCGCGTTCATGCCCGCGCGTGTGGCCATTTCGCTCGAAAACAATTTTGCCATGGAGGCCTCAATATTGCTTGACTTTCCGGCGTCCGAAAGGATGGCTGCCTTGCGGGTGAGCAATCGGGAAGCGTCCACCTCCAACGCCATATCCGAAAGCATGAACTGAATCGATTGTTGCTCGAAGATGGGTTTCCCGAAGGCGATCCGTTGCTTCGCATAGGCCAGCGCATCCTCAAGTGCACCTCGACCCAGCCCCACGGCAATCGCCGCAATAGTGATTCGACCGCGCTCCAAGACCTTCATCGAGTCGCTGAACCCCCTGTTCAGTTCACCGCAAAGGTTCTCTTTCGGGATCCGAACATTGTCCAAGGTCAGCCCCACCGTGTCCGACGCCCGCATGCCGAGCTTGTCTTCCTTCGCACCAGTGGAGAATCCAGACGTGTCCCGCTCGACGATAAACGCGCTAATACCTTTCGGGCCGCCCTCCGGCGTGGTCTTGGCCATCACAACAAACACGCGAGCGTAATGACCATTGGTGATCCATTGCTTCGCCCCGTTGAGCACCCAGGTATCGCCGTCCAACTCGGCCGTCGTGGTCAACGCCGCCGCGTCGCTTCCGCACCCCGGCTCGGACAGCGCCCACGCCCCCAGGTACTCGCCGCTCGCCAGTGCGGGTAAGTATCTGGATTTTTGCGTCTCATTAGCCGCGATCAAGAAATGGGCGCAACACAGGGCATTGTGGGCATCGAGCATCAGCGCCGTTGCACCGCAATGTCGAGCGATCTCCTCGATGAGTACCGCCGCCCCTAAATCCCCCAAGCCGGCGCCGCCGTAGTCGTTGGGAATAAAAATCCCGAGGAATCCGGCCTCTGCTAACTTGGCTACCACCTCGCGCGGAATATCCGCCTCTCGGTCCCATTTCCGGGCGTCGGGGGCAATTGTTTCCGCCGCCAACCGCCGCGCCATATCTTGAAGAACCACCAGATCTTCAGGGAGATCAAAGTCCATCGGCTATTGTCCTGAATTCGCAACTTCAATCGTTGCAATGCCTTACGTCCAACACCACCGTGGCGAACACCGATGGTACATGAAACCGCCTATTTCGTCACGTGCCCAGTAAAGCTCAATCAAGTGGCGTACCGCGACGGGAGAATCATTCTCGTCAGCTCCACTGAAGCCGGCAGGGACCCCTGCTCTAGTCTTTTCTGAAAGAGCCTAGATCGGCGTGAGCTCGCGAGCGATGACCAAGCGCTGAATCTCGCTGGTGCCCTCGTAAATCGTCGTTACCCGGGCGTCGCGGTAGAGCTGCTCCACGCGACATTCATGCACATACCCCGCCCCGCCGTGAACCTGAACCGCCCGATAGGCGATTCGGTTGGCGGCCTCCGATGCGTACAGCTTGGCCATCGAGCAGGCAAGGCGTGACGTTTGACCAGATTCGATCGAGCGCGCCGCGCGCCAAGTCAGAGCCTTGGCCGCCTCCAGCTCAACCGCACTCTGCGCGATCATATTGCCCACACCTTGAAACGCCCCGATCGGACAACCGAACTGTTCGCGCTTTCGCGCGTAGGACACCATTTCATTCAAGCAGGCTTCGGAAATCCCTGTGGATTGCGCAGCGATCCCCACGCGCCCCTGATTGAGGCTCGAAAGGAATACGTCGAGACCCTGCCCATGCTCGCCCAACAGGTGATCATCGGGCACGAAGACATCCGAGTAATGAATCACAGCAGTTTCGCTGCCGCGCAGCCCCATCTTGCCGAGAATGGGATGACGATCAATGCCATCCGATTGTCCATCGATCATCAAAGCACAAAGGCTCGCAGCCTCGGTGGTATCTTGCAGTCGAACCAGCGTCAGAATCCATCTACCCGTAAGGCCGTTGGTGATCCACATTTTCTCGCCGCTAACGCGATAACCGCCATCAACCTTCTTCGCCGACGTGGTAATGGCAGCCGCGTCGCTACCCGCACCGGCTTCGGACAACGCGAATGCCCCGAAACTTTCCGCGTTTCCCCACGATGAAAGTAATTCGGCTCTCAACGGTTCGGACGCATGGCGTTTCACAATCCCACCCGCAAGACTATGCACCGCGACCGTTACGGCAACAGCGGGAGAGTAAACCGAAAGCTCATGAATAATGGATGCGTAGGTTGAATAAGAGCAATCCAGCCCGTTCAACTCCTCGGGAACCAGCAGCCCCAACAACCCCATGTCGGCAAGATCCGGCAGGATTCCGGTAAGCTTGCTCTCGTCTTCGTCCCAGCTTCGATCGAGGGTCAGAAGTTCCTCGCGTGCGTACGTTCGCACCGCATCGATGATCGCGCATTGATCGCTGTTCAACTCAACGTGATTCGGAACAAGCGGCATCTACAGACAAACTCCCAAGACCAAAATGGAAATTCAATAGAACCGATCGATGGCGAGCGAGCGAAAATTGGCGCGTTAAAATGCACCCTGCTCGGCCCAATCGGAAAGGCGTTCGGTAAGTATAATCGGTGAAAGGTGAAATGGTCAATGTAGAAAAGGTTGGGCGTCGTTTGGCGTAGGCTCTGTCAAAAAAGAGTGGAGCCGGCGTCCCTTGGAGGGGGATAACCTTGTTTCGAAGGTTTCGCGTAAGAACCCACAAAAAAACGCGACCGGCATGTGTCCCCCCACATGCCGGCCGCGTTTACTGTATACCCCGTCCTGCTAGCCGACCATGACTGAGTCCCCCAGTCGGTCTTGCAGGCCCCCTTTTTTTCCCTAAGGCCCGAAAGTCACATCCCGTTACCCCGTTCTGTCACCCCGGTGTTGGCTCCCATGCGTCGCTTTGGCTTTACTCACGAAAGCGACGGCGGCGTTTCTTTGTTACCGCCGATAAGCATTTGGGCATTCCGTGTGCCAAACGACAAGCCGACCGAACACCGCGTCAGAACCACGATTCCGCGATGTTATTGAACGTTTCTAGTCGGTGCGACAAACACGCGCGGTAAAGAAATGGGTAAGAATTGGGCAATCGTTGAACAAAATTACCCACTGGTTCCCCAGGAATGATGGCCCTGCCTCTCAAAGATCTAAGGCGGACAGCGATGTAGGCTCACGATCTTCCGTCGCTCACCCTTCGGGAAACGAGCGAAGCGAGTCTGGCAATCGCCGCATCCTCAAGCTTTCGGCGACTTTCCGCTCAACAAAGAATAAAACACCGGAAGCACGAGCAGTGTCAGCATGGTCGACGTAAGTACACCTCCGATGACGACCGTGGCGAGGGGGCGCTGAACCTCCGCACCGACGCCGGTGTTGAAAGCCATCGGAACGAAACCCAATGCGGCCACCAGCCCCGTCATTAGCACAGGACGCAGGCGCATCATGGCTGTTTGTTCGATGGCTTCATACATCGCCACGCCCTTATCGAGCAGGCTCCGCAGGTACGACACGAACACCATGTCACCGAGGACGGAGACGCCGGACATGGCGACGAATCCGACGCCTGCTGAAATGCTGAACGGCATATCCCGAAAGTGCAATGCAAGGATGCCTCCCACGGCGGACAGCGGGAGCGTCATGAAAATGCGGATCACATCCGTGACTCGACCGTAAGTGACATACAGCAGGAGGAAGATCAAGCTCAGCGCTAGCGGCACGACAAACATCAGACGGGTGGCGGCTCGTTCCAGATGTTCGAATTGCCCGCCGTATCGAACGAAGTAACCGGGAGGGAAGTCAACCTCTGATTCGATTCGTTTCCGCGCCTCGGCGACCAAGGTGGCTACGTCGAGACCGCGGGCATTGCACTGAACGACCACGCGGCGTTTGCTCCATTCGCGATTGACCGTGGATGGCCCATCGACGATCTCCAGTTCCGCCAGACGCGAGAGCGGCAGGAGTTGTCCCGAAGCGGTGGGGATCAGGAGGTTGGCTACGCGCTCAGGGTCTGTTCGGTACTCATCGGGCAACCGCACGGAGAGTGGGAACCGAACCTGTCCTTGGCGAATCTCACCGATCCGAATGTTGCCGATGGCGGCGATGAAATCCAGCACCTCGCTGGCGGGTACGCCGTGTCGCGCTAGTTGGTCTTGGCGCAACCGAATCTTCATCGTGGGCAATCCCGTGACCTGCTCGGTTACGGTGTCGGCGGTGCCGGGAATAGATTTTAGAATTCCTTCGATCTGTCCGGCGATGGTCTTGAGTTGATCGAAGTCGTCTCCAAAGACCTTCACGCCTAGGTCACTACGGATGCCAGCCACCATCTCATTGACCCGCATCTCGATGGGCTGCGTAAAGATGGCTCGCATGGCGGGCATGGTGGCCAGCTTGCCTTCCATCATAAGTACCAGTTCCGCCTGCGTGCTTGCTTTCTGCCATCGCGCTCGTGGGTGCAGCGTGATGAACACATCGGTCAGTTCGATTCCCATCGGATCGGTCGCAACCTCGGCCGTCCCGGTACGCGACCAGATGTCATCGATTTCGTCCGGGAAGCCGTCCAACAAGACCCGTTCGATCTGCGTTCCGTAGCGCACGGATTCTTCCACGGAAACGCCCGCAAGGCGCACGGTGTTGATGACAATCGCTCCTTCGGAGAGGCGCGGTATGAAGACCGCGCCGAGACTCAAGGCAATCCATACCGCGCCGACAAGAGCGACCGCCGTGACGGAAAGAACCGCCGCACGAGCGCTGAGGACATAGCGGAGCATGGGTGCGTACACCCGCTTTGCGAGTCGGATGATATACGGCTCACGATCCTTGACTTGCTTCGGCAGACACAGGCTGGCGAGCACGGGCATGAGCGTTAGCGACGCAATCATCGAGCCGGCGAGTGCGAAGATCACGGTGAGTGCCATGGGCGAAAAGAGCTTGCCCTCGATCCCCTCCAACGTGAGTATCGGAAGGTAGACGATCATGATGATGAGTTCGCCGAACATCGTCGGCTTGCGCACCTCAATGGCCGCGTCACGCACGATCTCGATTCTGGATCGTCCGTCCTTGCTGTCTGCCAGATGCCGGACGCTGTTCTCGATCATGATGACCGAGCTATCGACGATTAGGCCGAAGTCGATGGCACCCAAGCTCATCAAACTCCCCGCGATTCCGGCTCGAAGCATCAAGTTCCCGGCGAACAGCATCGAAAGTGGGATCGCCAACGCAACAATCAGTCCGGCACGGAAGTTCCCCAGAAAAAGGAACAGGACGACGACCACGAGGATCGCACCCTCGAACAGGTTGGTTCTCACCGTGCCGAGGACGAGATCGACCAACTCCGTCCTGTCATAGACCGTTTTGACATTCACATCCGGGGGAAGCGATAAGCTGACTTGCTCCATGCGTGTTTTCAGCCGTTCGGTGACTTCGCGGCTGTTTTCGCCCATGAGCATGAAGCCAAGCCCAAGCACGGCCTCGCCCTTGCCGCCGTAGGTGACGGCACCCCGGCGTACCTCGTGGCCATCGACCACAGCGCCGAGATCGCGCACATAGATGGGTACGCCGTCTTGGGCGGTGACGACGATGTTCCCGATCTCTTCGAGGGTTGAAACGAAACCGATGCCCTGCACCAGCAACTGTTCGCCGGATCGCGTGATGTTGCCGCCGCCGACATTGGCGTTGTTGCGGCGGAGCGCATTGAATAAATCCAAGAGCGACAGGTCGTACTTGGTTAGCTTGGCCGGATCAACGACGACCTGATAGTGACGCTCGTGTCCGCCCCAACTGTTCACCTCCGCCACGCCGGAGACACTACGAAGCTGCGGCTTGATGATCCAGTCCTGAATCGAGCGTAGCTCGCTGAGGGTTTTGGTGTCGCTGGTGAGTATGTAGTGAAAGACCTCTCCCAGACCCGTGGCGACTGGCCCCATCGCAGGTTGCGCCAACCCTTCGGGCAATTCGACGGTACTCAGGCGTTCCATGACTTGCTGCCTGGCGAGGTAGATGTCGGTGTCGTCGTCGAAGATGACAGTAACCTGCGAGAGGCCGAACTTGGAGATAGAGCGAACTTCGACAAGTCCCTTCAACCCACTGATGGTCTGTTCCACCGGGAAGGTGATTTGCTGTTCGATTTCGACAGGCGCCAAAGCGGGCGCAACGGTGTTGACCTGAACCTGCACGGGCGTGGTATCAGGAAAAGCGTCGATAGGTAGCCGCGACAGCGAGAAGGCACCCGTGAAGACGAAACCCACGGCAATAGCGATCACGAGAAAGCGATGCCGGAGTGACCAGTAGATGATGGCGTTGAGCATCGTGTCTACCTTCCCGGTTCCACATCGCAACAGCCGGCGCCGATGTTGGACTTGAGGATTTCTGTTTTCATCAGGAAGCTGCCAACGGTGACCACCGCTTCACCCGTCACGAGACCCGCAAGGATCTCGACATGCCCGTCGGCGCTGGCGCCCAAGGAGACCTTGCGCGGTTCAAAGAGAGTTTCGTCTTGCTTGACGAACACGAGTTGACAGCAGCCGTCGGTTTGGACGGCTTCGCTGGGGATGGAAACCACCTCATCGTTGTCATGTACGATGATCCGCGCAAGCCCGAACATGTTGGCACGAAGCAAGCCGCTCTCGTTTGGGAGATTCGCTCGAACTTTCACGGTGCGGGTTCGGTCGTCCACGGTGTCGCTGATCCACGAGACAACTCCATCGAATGCGTGGCCGGGCAAGCCGTCCACGGTAAACAGGATCGGGAGACCGACGCGCACGAGCGCGAGATCGCGCTCACGCAAATCCATCATCACCCACATCGTTGAAAGATCGGCGACGGTGTAGAGCGCGTCCCGCTGCTCGACGACTTCGCCGACGACCGCGCGTCGCTGAACAACGCGACCCGCCGCAGGGCTGCGCAATTCGTATCGTGAAAGTGAGAAGCCTGACTCGCTGCCAAGCACCGCCGACTGCGATTCATTCAGGCCGAGGGTGTGAAGTTCGCGTGCGACGGCATCCAGTTCGCTCTTGGCCACCTTAAGCGTTCGCATAGCCGCGAGGCGGTCTCGCTCGCTGTCGAACGCGACGGCCTCTCTGGTGGCGTAAAAGCCTGCTTCCGCCGAAACCAGGTTGCTCTTGGCCGTCTCGAAGGATTGTTCGCTGCTTATCTTCTTGTCCAACAGCGCACGCTCCCGTTCGAGCGTTGAACGGGCTGACTCCAGTGCGGCATGCGCCTGCAGTAAGCGACTCTTGGCGTTACCGACTCGAACCTCGTTGAGTTCGTGCCCCACTTCATTGGATGGGGTTGATGCCGTGCAAACCTCCAGCATCCGTTGCGTTCCCCGGTAGATCGTGTCCATGCGCTCGAAGTCAGTCGTAGCGAGCAGGTGGCCTTCGCGCATCCTGATGTAACGGCTTTTTGCTTGTCCGAGCGTGGGACTCTCCAACACGGCGAGTAGATCATCCGCGCTGACAAAACTCCCGATCTCGACGGAAGCCTCCGTAACGACGCCCGGCACGCGAGGTGTGATCCTGACAAGTCGCGTTTGATCGAATCCCACTTCCGCCGGACATTCAATCGTGTTGGATAGGCGGCGGGCTTGCACGACCTCTGTCTCTATGCCCGCGTTGCGCGCCGTTGTGCCGTCGAGGAACCGAACCTTCAAGCGATCCACCTGACACTGACTGTCGTTGCTCCCCGTGAGAAGCCGACGATTAGGCTCCAACCGAATCGGCGCTTGCGCGTCGCTGTCATGACGGGCCACGGCTGTCGGCTTCAGCGCGTTCCATTTCGCTCTCGCTTCCGGGTTGCAGAGCGTGCATTGCGATTCGGGCAACCCGTGTTCGCCGCACCAGTCGTTCGCCTCCTTGAAGCCAGCGATCAACGATGCGTCGCATCGCGTGCAGACGGAGTCCGGCACGCCATGCTCCGCACACCATTCTCCCGTCAGGCCTGCTCGTTGCTCGCTTGGATCCTTATCGCTCCGGGTATCAGTCGCATCACCGCTCCGATTGTCTTTCTGTTTGGCTGGATTGAGCTTGGCCCATTCCGCCGCAACCTCTGGATGACAAGCCAAGCACTGCGACTCAGGCAGGTCGTGTTCTTCGCACCAGTCGCCCGCTTCCTTGAACTTCTCTGGCGAAGCGCCGCATCGGGTGCATACCGACTCCGGCACGCCGTGTCCGTTGCACCAGCCATCTTCGAGCGTCGGTTCGACGGCGCTTGACGCTGGCCCAAGCGCGGGCTTTGCCTTTTCCCTCATGGGCGCTTTGCCAACTCTTGCTGGCTTCGTCGCGTTGGCTGGATTCAGCGCCGCCCATCGTTCACGCGCCCCCGGATTGCAGTTCGTACACTGCGACTCAGGCAGACCGTGTTCTGCGCACCAGTCCTGTCCCTCTTTAAACTTCGCAACCAGTGGCGATTTGCATTGCGTGCAGACGGACTCAGGCACGCCGTGTCTGGCGCACCAACCTTCGGACATGTCAATCGGAACCGCGCTCGTGTCGGGACCGATCACGGAGGCTGTGGCGGGCCTCGCGGGCGGCTCGTTGCCTCTTCGTTTTTCTTGCTTGCCACTCTCCTTACAGCCGCCCAAGATGGCCAGTGCAAGAATTACAGTCAGAGCCACGCGACAGCGATGGTCGCATACTGTGTTCATCATGTTTCTCCGTATCTTCGTGATTAGAACAATAGCGCCGCCGCTATGTTCCGCAGCGGAACCACTGCAAAGTCTTCGAGT
>Ga0214472_10001745_pt1 | contig 23834 bp, 16 predicted proteins | sample RVTome_6_FD_207662 | JGI IMG/M metagenome (GOLD analysis project Ga0214472, IMG submission 207662) | Soil microbial communities from uranium-contaminated site in the Upper Colorado River Basin, Wyoming, United States - RVT140D175 | ecosystem: Environmental > Terrestrial > Soil > Contaminated >...
CGGACGGGCCAGTCCCGGAGCAGCCCGGCGCACACGACCGCGCTGAACGCGTCGCCCGCACCGACCGAATCGACCATGTCGGCGACGAGCGGCGAGGGCACGCGGACGGGGTCGCCCGGGCCTCCCACCGAGACCGCGCCCCCGGCGCCCCGCGTGACGATGACCTGGTGGAGCTGGTGCCGACGGGCCAGCGCGCGCGCGGCCTGTTCGCAGTCCTCGGCCGTGCCGGTCGGCGCCGACGTGATGCGCGCGAGCTCGTGCTCGTTCAGCTTGAGCCAGCGCGCCGTTTCGAGGCACCAGTGGACCCGGTCGGGCGCGGTCCACGGATCCCGGAGGTTGAGGTCGACGAAGGCCGGCACCACCTCGCGGGTCAGCCGCTTGAGCGCCCGCCAGCTCGCGTCGCCCCGCAGGGCGAGCGTGCCGTGGTAGAGCAGCGGCGGGGCCTCGCGAATCAGACGGCTCGCCGGGCGATGGCGGATGAAGTCCCAGGCCTGGTTCGGCGGAATCACGAAGCGATTCTCGCCGCGCCCCGGCGTGACGGCGACGCGTCCGGTCGGGTGTCGCCGGTCCGTCTGGACGCCTTCGGTGTCGAGGCCCCACGCCTCGAGCCGTTCCACCACCTCGCGGCCCGCGGCGTCGTCGCCGACGGCCGAGATGATCTGCGGGCGAAGCCCCAGACCCTGCAGGTGCCAGGCGACGTTGAACGGCGCGCCGCCGAGCAGGCGCGTGCCGTCGGGGAACTCGTCGAACAGCACCTCGCCGAACACGAGCGGACGGACGCCCTGACGGCTGGCGACCGGCGTCGATCTCGGGCGGTCTGGCTCTGCGGGCATGGCCTCCTGGGAAGAGCCGGGCGGAACGGACCCTCTGATCGTAAACTGTTTCACGCGAGATGCCATCACGCGTGATCGCGTCGGACCTCGACGGCACGCTGATTCCGCCCGAGCTCGACGAGGCACGGCGCCGCGACATCGCGCGGTTCGGCCGGGCCGCCGCGGGTCGAGCGCTTCGGCTCGCGTATGTCACGGGCCGTCACGCCCCGCTGGCGCTCGCGGGCATTCGCGAGGCCGGGCTCCCGCCGCCGGCCTGGCTGTTCGCCGACGTCGGCACCAGCCTGCACGTGCCGGACGGCCCGGCGTACGCCGAAGATCCGGAGTTTCACCGCGCGATGATCGACGCGCTCGGCCTCGCGTCGTTCGACGAGATCCGCCGCCGGCTGGCGGGTCTCGCGGGCCTCGAGCTGCAGGACGCGGCGAAGCAGGCCGAGTTCAAGCTGAGCTACGACGTGCGCGGCCGCGACCCGGCCGACGTCGTGCCCGCCGCGCGGGCGCGGGTGGGCGCGCTGGCGGGACGGCTTACGTTCGTCGCCAGCCGCGACCCGATCACGGGCCACGGGCTGCTCGACGTCCTGCCGGCGGACTCGGGCAAGCGGTTCGCGCTCGAGTGGCTGCGCCGCGCCGCCGGGCTCGACGCGCCCGACGTGCTCTTCGCCGGCGACTCCGGCAACGACCGCGACGCGCTGCTGAGCGGCCACCCCGCCGTGCTCGTCGGCAACGCGCCCGGGCCGCTGCGCGAAGCGCTGCGGCGCGAGGCCCGCGAGACCGGCGTCGAGGACCGCGTGTACTTCGCGCGCGCGTCATTTGCCGCCGGCGTCCTCGAGGGCTGCCGCCACTTCGGTTTCCTCTGAGGAGAACCGAGAACCGCGAACCGCGAACCGAATGCTATAGTGGGCTTCCGACACCAAGGAGTTCGCCGTTTCTCACCGCCAGCGTTTCAAGCGTCGGGCCACCGATCGGCAATCCGCCTCCCGCGGCCGCGAGACGATCAATCGCCGGATCATCATCGGCGCCGTTCTCTTGGCCGCGGCCATCGGCGCCGTTTTCGTCTGGCAGCGGGTCGAGGGCGTGCCGGTGCGCGACGGGGCGCCGAGCTGGTCGCCCGACGGCACCGAAATCGTCTACTTCTCGGAGCAGCCGGACGGCAACGCCGACCTGTTCGTGATGAACGCCGACGGCACCCGCGTCCGGCGCCTCCTCGAGACACCGGACGACGAGGGCGGTCCGGCGTTTTCACCCGACGGGTTGACGATCGCCTTCGACACGGACCGCGACGGGAACTTCGAGATCTACCTCGTGGGCGCCGACGGCGCCGGCCTGCGCCGTGTGACCGATCATCCCGGCCGCGATGTGGCGCCGGCCTGGTCCCCCGACGGCCAGTCGCTCGTCTTCATGTCCGATCGCGAGCGGGCCGAGTTCGACGTCTTCCGCATCAACGTGGACGGCACGGGCCTCACGCGGCTGACGCGCGACGGCAGCAACTGGTTCCCGCAGGTCGCGCCCGTCGAGCCCGCGCGGCTCGCCCTGCACGTGTGGCGCGACGTGCACGTGCTCGACCTCGCGACGTCGGAGCTCGCGCGGCTGACGACGGCGCCCCACGACGGGATGTACCCGACCTGGTCGCCGCACGCGACGCAGATCGCGTTCATGAGCGCGCGCAACGGCCCGACCGAGATTTTCGTGATGAACGCCGACGGCTCCGATCAGCGCCGGCTCGTCTCGATGGCCAGCGGCAGCGCCATCGACCCGCGCTGGTCGCCGGCCGGCACCCACATCGCGTTCATCCACGTGCCGGAAGAGACGGCCGGGGCCGGCCAGGACGCCGCCCAGGAACGCGCGATCTATGCCGTCGAGATCGCCACCGGACGCCTCACGCGGCTGTCGCGCTAACCAATTGTGAGCGAATGAGTGAATGGGTGACCGAGTGAACGAGGGAGGGCGTAAATCGGCGCAGCGTTCACCGGTGGGGGCATTCACTAATTCGCTGAACTCACTAATTCGCTAATTCAGAATCGGGTCCCTCCGGACCGTGATGGTCCCCGTGTGGGTCTGGCCGTTGGCCGTCATCGTGACCCGATACGTGCCGGGCTCGACGAGGCCGGCCGCTCCGCCCCCGCCACGGCCGCCGCCTCCGCCGCCGCGCCGGCCGCCGGCCCCGACGCCGTCGGCCGCGCTTGCGGGCATGAGGCACGCGGGCGCGCCGCCGCGGCCCTGGCCGGCGCCGAAGCCGCCGCCGCCCCCCGGACCACCGCGCCCGGCCGGTGCGGCACCGCCGGCGCCGGGTCCTTCGGACCAGCGCATCGTCCACTCGAGGCGGCCGACGCCCGTTTCGGCCGGCACTGTCGCCTTGCACGTGTTCGTCCCATCCGGGCTCGTCACGGTGAATTCGACGTTCCCGGCGATCCGGCTGCTCAGGTAGTAGTTGATGACCGCGTTGCGCGTGGGATTGCGGCCCTGGAAGGCGAGCGCGCCGCCGCCATGCTGCGGCTGGATGTTGAGCCACTCTGTCGCGACGCGGTTCGCGAGGAGGCGCGCGTCGGCGCGCTGCACGTCCGGCGTCAGCTGCTGCAGCGGCGTGATGTCGTCGAGGATCCAGAGCCCCCGGCCGTGCGTGCCCACGATGAGATCGCCGTCGCGCGGGTGAATCTCGATGTCGTGCACGGCCACCGTCGGCAGCCGGCGATCGGCCGGCCCGGCGCTGCCGTTGAGCCGCTTCCAGGTCTGGCCGGCGTCGAGCGAGTAGAACGCCGCGAACTCCGACCCGGCGAACAGCAGGTCCGGGTTCACCAGGTCTTCTTTGATCACGTACATCGGGTTGCCCGGGATGCCGCCCGGGATGCCCGTCGTGATGCGCGTCCAGGTGCGCCCGTAGTCGACGGTCCTGTAGACGAACGGCTCGTAATTGGCCATCCGGTGGCCGGTCACCGTGACGTACGCGGTGCCGCGTGCGTGGTGCCCCGCTTCGACGCGGCTCACCCAGAAGTCGGTGCGCGGCAGTCCCGGCATGCCGGCCGTGCCGACCTTCGTCCAGGTCGCGCCGTAGTCGCGCGTCACCTGCACGTTGCCGTCGTCGGTGCCGACCCAGATGTTGCCGGGCTCGAGCGGCGACTCGGACATCGTGATGATGGTCGCGTGGTACTCGGCGCCGCCGCCCGGATCCTCGTCGGGCGTCATGCCGCCGGATCGCCGGACGGTCCGCTCCGGGTCGTTCTGCGTCAGGTCCGGGCTGATGAGCCGCCAGGTGTTGCCGAAGTCCGGCGTCATGAGCAGGTGATTGGAGCCGACGAAGATCGTCTGCGAGTTGTGCGCCGAGATCTTGAAGGGCGTGGACCAGTTGAAGCGGAGCGCGCCCATCTGCTGCGGCTGCCGTCCCCAGTTGCGCTCCTCGGCGAGCCGCTCCATGTCAGGCGTAATGTACTGGTCCCAGTTCACGATGTTGTTCTTGTTGGGCCGGATGTTGCGCCGGGTGCGCGTCATCAGGTCCGACACGCCGATGTTGCCGCCCTGTCGATCCGGCTGCGATTCGGTGACGACCAGATGCGGCTTGTCCACGGGCGACTCCGCGTGGTACCCGTCGCCGCCCGAGAGGTTGACCCAGTCGCTCGTGTAGATGGCCGAGGCCCGCGTCGCCGACGGGCCGCAGGAACTGCCGGCATCCTGCAGGCCGCCGCAGACCCAGTACGGGTCGGACGCCGTCAGGCCGACGTCGTAGTACTGGGTGACGTTGAGGTTGTTGAATCGGAGATCGGTCTGCCCGTCGTCATGGGTGAGGTTCAGGCCGCCGTCGCTGCCGACGTAGTAGCGGCCCTTGTTGTGCGGGTCGTGCCACATCGCGTGCCAGCAGTGGCCGCCCTGGCCGCCGCCGCCGGCTTCCCAGGTCTTTCCACCGTCGCGCGAGCGGCGGTAGTCGATGTTGAAGCTGAAGATGTACTTGTCGTCGAGCGGGCTAATCGCGACGTGGTTGTAGTAGAACGGCCGCCGGAAGTACCGGTTGACGAACGTCCACGACGCGCCGCCGTCCTCCGAGCGGTAGAGGCCGGCGCCGAGCTGCGTCATGTCGTCGCAGGCGGGATCGGGCGCCGGCGGCGGCTCACCGCCGCGCCCGCCGCCCCCCCCTCCGCGCCCGCCGCCGCAGTTAGGCTGGAACGAGTGCTCGATGTGCGCCATCAGCACGCGCGGATTGCTTCGGGCGATGGCGAGGCCGATCTTGCCGACGTCGCCGGTGGGCAGGCCGCGCGTGAGCTTCTGCCAGCTGCGCCCGCCGTTGGTCGACTTGAACAGCCCGCTGTTCGGTCCGCCGCTGTTGAGCGCCCAGGGATAGCGGATGCGCTGCCAGAAGCCGACGTAGAGCACGTCCGGGTTGCTCGAGTCGATCGCCATGTCGATGGCGCCCGTCTGCGCGTGGTTCGGCAGCCCCTCGGTGAGCGCCGTCCACGTCGCGCCGCCGTCGGTCGTCTTGAACACGCCGCGCCGGCCGATCGGGCCGTAAATGTTGCCGACCGCCGCCACCCACACGGTGTTCGGATCGCGCGGGTGCAGCACGATGGCGCCGATGTTGAACGTGTCGTCGAGCCCGGCCTTCGTGAACGTCGCGCCGCCGTCGGTGGACTTGTAGACCCCGTCGCCCCAGGCCGCGGAGTTGCGCCCGCACTCCTCGCCCGTGCCGACCCAGATGATCTGCGGATTCTGCTGGTTGATCTTCACGTCGCCGATCGACGCCGCCCCGTAGTGGTCGAAGATCGAGTTCCACGTGATGCCGCCGTTGGTCGACTTGAACACCCCGCCCGACGCGGACCCCACGACGACGTGCGTCCAGTCGTTGTCGAGCGCGGCGATCGACGAGATGCGGCCGATGAGGTTGGCGTTGCCGATGTTGCGCCAGCGCAGGTCCTTGAGAACCGGGTCGCCGGCCTGGGTTCCGGACTGGGCGGCGAGCGCTGCCCCCGTCATGGCCAGGATGGCGGCAAGGTGGACGAACCGGGACGGACGGACGAGGCGGGTGAAAGCCAGCATCGCGAGGCTCCTTAAAAGGGTGGCGGCATACTACATGGAATCGGGGAATCGGGGAATCGGCATTCATCTACTAATTCGCTGGTCCACCCGGCGAATCAGCCAGTCGCGTACTATCCTGAACGCGACGCCCCGGTGCGCCACGGCCAGCTTCCGGTGGTCGTCGAGCTCGCCGAAGGTGGCGCCAAACGGCGGGTAGTAGAAGATCGGGTCGTACCCGAAGCCGTTCGTCCCGCGCGGCTCACCGGCGATCTCTCCACGGACGATGCCTTCGGCGGTAAACAGGCTCTCAGTGCCGTCAACGATCGCCACCGCGCACACGTAGTGCGCGTTCCACGGACGAGGATGCGCCGCGAGCTCGCGATAGAGGTTCGTGAACTTGTCCGGGTAGGTCGCGCCCGGGTAGCGCGCGCTCTCGACGCCGGGGCGGCCGCCGAGCGCGTCGATCGCGAGACCCGAGTCCTCGGCGATTACGACCAGGCCGGTGGCACGCGCGTAGTGGCGCGCCTTGAGGAGGGCGTTTTCCGCGAACGTCCGCCCGGTTTCCTCGGGTTCGTCGACCGGCGACAGGTCGGCGAGCGTGCGGAGCTCGACCGGCACGCCCTCGAGGGCGAGCCGGATCTCGCGGATCTTGCCCGGATTGGTCGTCGCGAGCAGCATGCCGCGCGATTGTAGGGTTTTCCGGGCTTCCGGCTAAACGGCAAGGCGGCCGGCGTCGCTATAATTGCCGTCCCAGTCTGTTTTCGTGTCCAACACCCGGAGGACCGGCCCAATGTCTCGAAATCGAACCCTTCTCTCGTGGTTGCTCGCTGGCGCGGGCATGGTGACGCTCGTTGCGGGCGCGACGGCCCCCGAGGTCGTCGGGGCCGTGACCCTGGACCCGGCCGTGGCGGTCGCCGAGGACGCCATTCAGGGCCGCGGGGGTGGCCAGGGGCAGGGGCGCGGCGGTGGCGCCGGCAACCAGAACCAGGGCCCGCGGCCGTACGAGGAGGTCATCACCGCAGAGGCGAAGACCGACACGGGCGTGTTCAAGGTGCACCGCGTCGGCGAGACGGTCTATTACGAGATTCCGAAGTCCGAGCTCGGCAAGGACTTCCTCTGGGTCAACCAGATCAAGCGCACGGCCAACGGTGCCGGCTACGGCGGGCAGTCGGCTGGCAACCGCGTCATCCGCTGGGAGCTGAAGGGCGACCGCGTCCTCATCAACAACATCGACTACACCGTCGTGGCCGATCCGAGTCAGCCGATTGCCGACGCGGTAGCCGATGCCAACATGCCGGCCATCATCCGCGCGCTGAACGTCGCCGCCTACAGCGCGGCGGGCGACCCGGTCGTGGACGTCACGCCGCTCTTCACCTCCGAGGTGCCGGAGTTCTCGGTGCGCGGGCGCGTCGGCGGCCGCGGCATGGACCAGGCCCGGACGTTCCTCGAGAAGATCACCGTTTTTCCCGAGAACATCAACGTCGAGGTGATTCAGACCTTCAACATGCCCGAGCCGTCGGCGGGGGCCGGCGGCGGACGTGCCGGTGGCCGCGGCCGCGGGGTGTCCGGTCCGACGGCGACCGTGCTCACGCACTACAGCATGGTGAAGCTGCCCGAGAACGCGATGATGCCGCGCCTGTTCGACGAGCGCGTGGGCTACTTCACGCAGTCGCTCTACGACTACGGCTCGGAGGAGAACCGCGCCGACCAGCAGCGGTTCATCACGCGGTACCGGCTCGAGAAGAGGAATCCGAACGCGGCCGTGTCCGATCCGGTCGAGCCCATCGTCTACTGGGTCGATCCGGCGACGCCGGCCAAGTACGTGCCCTACGTGAAGAAGGGCATCGAGGACTGGCAGGCCGCGTTCCTCGAAGCCGGGTTCAGCAACGCGATCGTTGCCAGGGAAGTGCCGCCGGGCGACACGACCTGGAGCGCCGAGGACGCCCGGCATTCCACGATCATGTGGCTGCCGTCGACCACCGAGAACGCGTCGGGCCCGCACATCCACGACCCGCGCACCGGCGAGATTCTCGAGGCGGACGTGAACTACTACCACAACGTCCAGAACCTGGCGAAGAACTGGTACTTCGTGCAGGTCGGCCCGCTCGACCCGCGCGCGCAGAAGCTCCCGCTGCCCGACGACCTGATGGGCGAGCTGATGCGCTACGTCGTCGCGCACGAGGTCGGACACACGCTCGGCTTCCAGCACAACATGAAGGCCAGCTCCGGCTACACGATCGAGCAGGTCCGCGACCCGAAGTGGGTCAAGGAAATGGGCCACACGCCCACGCTCATGGACTACTCGCGCTTCAACTACGTCGCGCAGCCCGAGGACAAGATCGACCCGGCAGACCTCATCCCGAAGATCGGCCCGTACGACAAGTGGGCGACGATGTGGGGGTACAAGCCGATCCCGGGCGCGACGACGCCCGAGGCGGAGAAGACGACACTCGACAAGTGGGCGCGCGAGCAGGACACCAAGCCATACCTGCGCTTCTCGACCGAGGGCACGGGCGGCTCCGACCCCGGCGAGATGACCGAGGCCGTCGGCGACATCAACGCCGTCGAGGCCACCCGGCTCGGCCTCAAGAACCTGTCGCGCGTCTCCGAGATGCTGCTCGCGGCCACGAGCACGCGGCCGGGCGAGCCCTGGACCGAGCTCGAGGAGGTCTACAATCGCATGGTCAGCCAGTGGCGGACCGAGATGAACCACGTCGCGCAGCTCGTCGGCGGGTTCGACTCGCAGCAGCGCCACATCGGCCAGGAGGGCGTGCGCTTCACGCCCGTGCCGCGCAACAAGCAGGAGGAGGCCGTCCAGTTCCTGCTCGACAACGCGTTCCAGACGCCGCTCTTCATGATCCGGCCCGAGATCCTCCGCCGCATTCAGGTCACCGGCGTCGTCGAGCAGATCCGCACCACGCAGAACGGCATCGTGGGCAGCCTCCTGCAGGAAGCGCGACTGATGCGGCTCGTGGAGCACGCCGCGCTCGACGGCGCGATGGCCTACAAACCGATCGAGTTCCTGACGAAGCTCCGGCTCGGCGTCTGGGCCGAGCTCGATCGGCCCGGCTCGACCATCGACATCTACCGCCGCAACCTCCAGCGGTCGTACCTGGACAACGTCGATAACCGCCTGAACGGCAACACCGAGCCGAACGACGAGGTGCGGTCGCTGCTCAAAGGCGAGTTGCGTGCGCTCGACGGCCAACTGGAGCGCGCGCTGCCGGCCGCGTCCGACGAGGTGACCAAGCGTCACCTGCAGGATTCCCGCGATCAAATCGCGACGATCCTCGACCCGCGCGCGATGCGCACGCGCGACGCCGGAGCCGCCGCGGCCGGGCGGGGAAGGGGAGGGATCCGGTAGGGTCCGAAGGTTCGCGGTTCTCCGTTCCCGGTCTCTCCGCGAACCGCGAACCGCGAACCGCTAATATTTGAGTATCTTCCCGACCACCTCCCGCTGCTTCTCGAACAGCAGCGCGAGCCCCGTGTCCGCGAGCGCAAGCAGCTCGTCGAGCGTCTTCCGATCGAACGGCTCCGTCTCGGCCGTGCCCTGCAGCTCGATGAAGCGGCCGCCGGACGTCTTGACGATGTTCATGTCAACCTCGGCGCGCGAGTCCTCGTCGTAGGCCAGGTCGAGCAGGGGCGTGCCGGCGACGACGCCGACGCTCGTCGCGGCGACGTATTCCTTGATCGGCACGCGCGGGATGACGGTCTGCTCGCGTAGCCGCTCGAGCGCGAGTACCAGTGCCACGAAGCCGCCGGTGATGGCGGCCGTGCGCGTGCCGCCGTCGGCCTGAATCACGTCGCAGTCCACCCACACCGTGCGCTCGCCGAGCTCGGCGAGCGAGGTCACCGTCCGCAGCGACCGCCCGATGAGCCGCTGGATTTCCTGCGTGCGTCCGCCCACCTTGCCTTGTGACGCCTCGCGCGCGGTCCGCGTGGACGTCGCGCGCGGGAGCATGCCGTACTCCGCAGTGACCCAGCCCTTGCCGCCGCCGCGGAGGAACGGCGGGACGCGCTCCTCGATCGACGCCGTGCAGATGATCTTCGTCCGTCCGGTCTCGACGAGCACGGAGCCTTCCGGGTGCATGAGGTAGTCGGGTGTCAGTCGGATCGCGCGCGGCGCGCCGGCGGCGCGCCCATCGAGTCGGGTCATCGGGCGTTACTGTCCTTTCCGAATCCACTCGCCCGATCGTCTGAGCGGGTAGCGGAGATCGAGGTGGCCGGCAATGGAGTCGACCTCCCGGCCGTCCACGAGAATCTGCACGGCCGAAACGTCGGGCAGGTTGACGATCATGGCGTTCACCAGCGCGTGCACGGCCAGCGCCTCGTTGAGCGAGCCGCCGGTGTGGCCGCTGATCATCTCGGCGCTCAAATCGACGTAGGCCTCGCCGCGCGCCGTCAGGTAGACGGTCCGGACTGTCGTGCCGGCCGGCAGCGCCGTGAGGAGCCCCTCGGGCGGCGGCTGCAGCTGCGCCTCCGCGATGCGCCGCGCCTGCGCCGCCGTCGTCTCGCCGTACGGCACGTCGCGCGTGACGGGCACGAGCTCGACGCCGCTGCCGGCGACGTAGTAGAGCGTCGCGCTGATCGTCCGCTCGGCGCCGGGCGCGACGGCGTCCACCGTGGCGCCGGCGGGCGGCGGCGCGGCGTCCGGTCCGTCGAGCGTTGACGACAGCCGACCGATCAGGATGACGACCAGAATCAGGAGAATCCCGGCCCCGCCGGCCAGCGCGAGGCCGATCGTCTGCGCCGACGGGCCGGAGCCGCGGCGCCGGCGCGCCGTCATCGACCACCCCGGTCCGAGCCGGGCGGCGGCAGGCGGCGGCGGATCTCGGCAATGGTGGCCACGATCGAGTCGATGATGGCGGCCGACCGGTCCGACCCGGTCAGCGCGCGTTCGTCGTCCGGGTTCGTGAGGAAGCCCATCTCGATCAGCACGGCCGGCATGTTCGTGCCGACCAGCCCGCGCAGCGGCAGCGTGGCCGGCGCGGTCCGGAAGAGCGGTACGCCGTGCGCGCCGAGCTGGCGCAGCAGCAGGCCGCCGATGGCGGTGGACCGGTCGACGTAGGGCAGCTGGGCCAGATCCCACGGCACCGCCTCGATCAGGCGGGTGCCGCCGCCGATGACGGCGAGCGGCACGCCGGGGCCGCTCGCCGACCCGGCGCGATCGCGGTACGCCTCGAGGTTGAGCGTCGAGACCTGCGTGCCGCCGACCGACGCGGCGACCGACGCGTTCGCGTGCAGGCTGATGAACAGGTCGGCCTTGTTGTTGTTGGCGAACGCGGAGCGGCGATCGATCGGCGTGTCCACGTCGGCGTCGCGCGTGAGCAGCACCCGCAGGCCCAGCCGGCTCTCGATCGCCGTCCGGAGCCGGCTCGCGACCTGCAGGGTCAGCGTCTTCTCGAGCGTGCCGCTGCCGCCCCGCACGCCGGTGTCGCTGCCGCCGTGGCCCGGGTCGATCACGACCGTCTGCAGCACGCCCGGCGCGGCGAGGTCCACGACGGGCGGCGGCCCGGCCGGCGGCGGGACGGGCGCCAGGGGCGCCGTCGACGCCGGAGGCAGCAGGTCGAGGCTGAGGCGGGTCTCGTCCGGGGCGCTGTCCGCGCGGAACGTCGCCACCGCCGGCCCGAGGTCGATCGTCAGCGTCGCGTCGGTCACCCGCGACCCGGCGACGAAGTCGTCGTCGGCCGCCGGGAAGCGCGCGAGGTCGAGCGCCGCCGCGTCGAACTGGACGATCAGGCGGTCGCCCTCGCGTGTCACCTGGTGGGGCGTGGCCGGCTCGATGTCGAGATCGATCCGCGCGCGCGGGCCGACGCGCTGGAACCGGACCGTGACGCGCGGCACGCGCACGGACCCGACGACGATCACGCGGCTGTCGCGCCGGATCTCGACGCGCTGCCCGAGCGCGCGGCCGACCGCGCGCGACAGGAAGTCGATGGGGACGAGGTAGCCGCCGCGGTCGCGCTCGACCGGCGCCGAGAGCGAGTCGATCCGCCCGCCGACCGACACGAACGCCTGGTTCGGGATGAGCGTGATGCGCTGATCGCGCGTGACGATCGTCACGCCCTCGACGAGCGGGTCCTCGGTCACCGTCAGCCCGAACAGCTCCGCCACCCGATCCAGCGGCACGAGCACCGTGTCGCCCGACACGCGCACTGGCAGCGACCGGCGTCCCTCGCTCGTGTACACCGTGTAGGGCGTGCCCTGCGACGCGGGCGTCGCGAGCCAGAGGGCCGCCGCGAGGGCCGCAAGCGCGGGCACGATCGTACGTCTGCGAATCGGCAACGACTCATTCTACCCTTCGGTTCGCGGTTCGCGGTGCGCGGTGCGCGGTGCGCGGTTCGGGGTCCGCCCGCGTTACGATCACTGCATGGCTGCGACCGCCGGGTATTCGGGCACACCGCTGGTCAGGAAGCTGGGGATCAAGTCCGGGATGCGCGTGGCGCTGGTGTCGGCGCCGTCGGACTTCCGGCGGCTGCTCGTCGGCCTGCCCGGCGACGTGCGGTTGAGCGATCGGGCGGCGGGCTCGCCCGATCTCGGAGTCTGGTTCGTCACTCGTCGTCGCGAGCTCGATCGGCGCATCGAGGCGCTCGCCGGTTGCCTGGGGCACGCGCTGTGGATCGCCTGGCCGAAGAAGACGTCGGGCGTCGAGACCGATCTTACGGAGGACGTCGTCCGCAACGTGGGACTGGCGCGGGGCCTTGTCGACTACAAGGTGTGCGCCATCGACGCGACGTGGTCAGGGCTGAAGTTCGCGCGGCGTCGGCCACTGCGCTGAGGGACGACGATCCCGAAACACCCACCGGTCGGCCAGCACGAAGTTCAGCACTCCCGACGCCGCGATCGCGACGGCGTTGGCCGGCACCGGCGGCAGCCCGGCGCCGCCGGCGAGCGCCAGCATGACGGCTACGTTGCCGACCATCGACACCGCTCCGTTCGCCAGCAGGAAGCGCGCGAAGGACCGCCGCACGCCGGCCCGGCGGCGACCGGGCGACCGCCACGTCCAGAGCGCGTGCCAGATGAAGTTGTGGACGATGGCGGCGCCCACGGCGATGACGGTAGCCGGCAGATACGGCAGGCCCGCGCCTGCAGTCAGGAGCGCAAGCGTGCCGAGTTGCACCCCGATGCCGAGCACGCCCACCACGTTGAATCGGGCGAACGCCTGCCAGAGGTGAACGGACACCGGCGCGTCACTGCTCATCAGGGAATGCGCAAGCGCCGCGACGGGAGGCTCAGGGCTCGCAGCGCCCAGGAGAGGCTGGCTTCAGCCGGCCTCTTCGGCGGTGTGGTCCCCGAGCGCGGCCCGTGAGGTCGCCGGCTCAATCACCGTCGCCGCGAGCAGGATGACGGTGGCGGCGGCGATGAGGACGACACCCACGGTCGCGCGCGAGGGCAGCAGCCGCGCGCCGGCGGTGGCGAGGACCCCGACGACCGCCGCGTCCGAGACGCGCAGCCAGAGGCGCGCGTGCGCCCGCTGGCGCGCGAACTCCGACGGCAGCGTGCTCGCCGTAAAGAGGAGGTGCAGGCGGAGCACGATCGCGGTCGCGACCGCCATGGCGCCGGCGAGGAACAGCGTCAGGCTCGTCGCGTCGGGCAGCCAGTGATGCGAAAACCACAGGGGGACGAGCACCAGGGCATAGATCGCGCTCGTCGACACCTGATGGAACTTCCACCACCAGAACGCAGCGGCCGCCAGGACGGGCATCATCGGTCTCGGCGCCCACGACGCGTCCGAGCCGCGGCGGAGGTACTCGAGCGACTCGGCAATCGACTCGGCCGACGAGTAGCGATCCTCAGGCCGCTTCTGGAGGCACCGGCGCACGATCTCCGCCAGGTCGCGCAGCTCGGGCCGCACCGACCCGGACGCGGTCAGATCCGGCCACGGATGGGGGTCGGCCTCGAGGATAAGCGCGAGCGTGGACGCGGAATCCGATCCGGCGAACGGATGGCGGCCGGTCGCCAGCTCGAACAACAGCACGCCGAGCGCGAAGACGTCGGAGCGTCCCTCGACGGCCTGGCCGCGGATCTGTTCCGGCGACATGTACGCCGGCGTGCCGAGAATGGTGCCGTCGCCCGTGAGCGCGGGCCCGGCGGAGGTCTGGTTGCGCAGCCGCGCCAAACCGAAGTCCAGGATCTTCACGCCGCCGCCGGGCACCGCCATGACGTTCTCCGGCTTCAGATCGCGGTGGATCACGCCGTGGTCGTGCGCGGCGGCAAGCGCCCGCGCGACAGCCACCCCGACGTCGAGCACGCGGTGGAGGGGCAGCGGGCCGCGCGCGAGCTGGTCGCGCAGCGTCTCGCCCGGCACGAACTCCGTCACGAGGTACATCTCCGAGTCGATCTGCTCGAGCGCGAAGACCGTCGCGATGCCCGGATGATTGAGGCCGGCCGTGGCCTGCGCCTCCCGCTTCAGGCGTTCGCGGCGCGACGGGTCGTGCGTGAATTGCGGCGCGAGCGCCTTGAGCGCGACGACCCGGCCGAGCCGGGTGTCCTTCGCCTCGTACACCACGCCCATGCCGCCGGCGCCGATCCGGCGCGTGACTTCGTAGTGGCCGACAGTCCGGCCGACGAGCGGGTCGTCGGCGCCCGACTCGGCCCAGGGCGAGGCGGCAGGCCGCTCCATGAACCCCGTCGCCCGCTCGTGCGCTGCGAGCAGGGTCGTCACCTCCGACTGCAGGCGCGGCTGCGAGCAGTGCTCGGCGAGGAACGTCGTGCGGTCCGACGACGGAAGCCGCAGGGCGCGGTGGAACAGGTCGTTGACCTTCGCCCACTCCTCCGGCGAGAGCGGGGGCCTGTCGCTCACCGGCCCTTCGTCCCGTCGAGCTCGCGCAGCAGCCACGCTTTGGCGAGCGTCCAGTGCCGCTTGACCGTGGCCGGCGAGAGGTTCATGGCCTCCGCCGTCTCCTCGACCGACAGGCCGCCGAAATACCGCAGCTCCACGAGGCGCGCCTGCTCGGCGTCGAGGCGGCCGAGGCGCTCGAGCGCGCGATCGAGCGCCACGAGATCGACCGGCGCCGGTCCGTGGCCCGCCGCCAGCAGATGCTCGTCGAGCGTGACCGCGACGCGGCCGCCGCCCCGCTTGGCCGCGCCGCGCGCCCGCGCCCGTTCGACCAGCAGCCGGCGCATCGAGATCGCCGCAATGGCGACAAAGTGCGCACGGTCCTTGAAGGCGGGGACCCGGCCCTGCGCGAGGCGCACGTACGCCTCGTGCACGAGCTCGGTGGCCTGCACGCTGCGGGCCCGCTCCCGCCGGACGTAGCGGCCCGCGATCCGCCGGAGCTCCAGGTAGACCGAATCGACCAGGGCGTCGGCCGGACGATCGGAAGGCACGAAAAAGATACTAGGGCCGGCCACCGGCACTGTCGAGGCCCGCCGCGCCCAAACGACCAGGGATCGAGGCCCGGCCGGCTGTCCGGAGTAGCACACGTTGCCCAACGGCGGTGGGTTCGATATGGTAGACGGCTGAGCGAGGCCGGCTCGACCCAGCCGTCCCTCCAGAAGGCCTGATTGCTCCACTTTTCCGATGAACGGATTCCCAGCATGACGAGGACAAGCTCGCGTTCTTCGCTTTTTCTTCACCATGGCCGCATCGCGGTCGTGGCGGCGGTGCTGTTCGCCGCGGCGTGCGGAGCCGGCGGTCCGCCGGGCGCGCCGGCCGGCATGCCGCCGGGCGGCATGCCGCCGACGCCGGTGACCGCCATCACGCTCGCCGAAGCACCCATCGAGCGCGTGTCGGACTTCGTCGCGACGGTGAAGTCGCGGCAATCCACGACCATTCAGCCGCAGGCCGAAGGGTTCATCACGCGCATTGCAGTGGCGTCGGGCCGGCGGGTGGCGCCGGGCGACCTGCTCTTCGAGATCGACGCCGCCTGGCAGCAGGCTGGCGTGGCAAGTCTGCAGTCGGTGCGCGCGGCGCGCGAGGCGGAGGCCGCGCTCGCGCGCCAGCAGGTCGCGCGCGCGCGGACGCTCTACGACGCCGGCGCAGTCAGCCTGCAGGAGCTCGAGCAGGCGCAGGCGACCGAGAAGGCCGCCGAGGCGCAGCTCAGGGCGGTGGACGAGCAGATCCGCCAGCAGCAGACCGAGCTCGGTTATTACCGCGTCGTCGCGCCGATGGGCGGGGTCGTCGGCGACATTCCGGTGCGCGTTGGCGACCGGGTGACGCGGGCGAGCATGCTCACGACCGTGGAGGACAACAGCGGCCTCGAGCTGTACATCAACGTGCCCGTGCAGGACGCGCCGCGGCTCCGAGTCGGGCTGCTGGTGCGCATTCTCGGACCGGACGGCTCGGTGGCGCAGGCGACGAAGACGTCGTTCGTCGCGCCCTCGGTTGACGAGGCCACGCAGACGGTGCTCGTGAAGGCGCCAGTCAGTCCGCGCGCCGGATCGATTCGGGCGGACCAGTTCGTCAAGGCGCAGCTCGTGTGGGGCAGCGAGCCGGGGCTGACGGTGCCGGTCACGGCGGTCACGCGGGTGGGCGGGCTGTATTTTGCGTTCGTCGTCGAGCAGGCTGACGGCGGGCTCGTCGCGCGGCAGCGCCCGGTGACGCTCGGCCCGGTTGTCGGCGACTCCTATATGGTCACGGGCGGCGTCACGGCGGGCGAGCGGCTGATCGTGGCCGGCACGCAGAAGATTTTCGACGGCGCGCCGGTCGATCCGCAGGGGGCGGGGCCGCCCGCCCGGGACGGCGGCGGCCAATCGGGAGGCGGGTCGTGATCAGCCGGCTCTTCATTCACCGGCCGATTCTCGCCACCGTCTGCTCGTTCGTGATCATGCTGGCGGGCGCGGTGGCGATCCCCACGCTGCCGATCGAGCGCTATCCGGACCTGTCGCCGCCGTCGGTGAGCGTGCAGGCGTTCTACACCGGCGCGAACGCGCAGGCCGTGGAATCGAGCGTGACGACGCCCCTCGAGCAGGTCATCAACGGCGTGGAGGACATGATGTACATGACCTCCTCGAGCACGAACTCGGGCGCGTCGAGCATCACGGTCGTCTTCGAGATCGGCGTCGATCCGGACCTGGCCGTCGTGAACGTGCAGAACCGCGTGAACCAGGCGCTCGGGCGCATGCCGTCCGAAGTGCGGGAGAACGGGATCATCGTCCAGGAACTGAGCTTCGACTTCCTGATGGGGGTCGGCTTCTACGCGGACGACAACCGGTACGACTCGCTCTTCATGAGCAACTACATGGACCTGTACGTGCGCGACGCGATCCGCCGCGTGCCGGGCGTCGGCAACGTGATGATTTTCGGGGAGCGCAAGTACGCGATGCGCCTCTGGCTGGATCCGGCGAAGCTGGCGGGCCGGGGCCTCACGGCGGGCGACGTCGTGCGCGCGCTGCGCGAGCAGAACGTGCAGGTGGCGGCCGGCAGCGTCGGCGACGCGCCGGCGCCGCCCGGTCAGGCTTACCAGATCAGCGTCCGCGCGGAGGGCCGCCTGTCGGATCCGAGCCAGTTCGAGCGCGTGGTGCTCAAGGCCGGGCGGGACGGCGCGCTGGTCCGGCTGAGCGACGTCGGCCGCGTCGAGCTCGGCGCCGAGAACTACGCCTCGCACCTGCGCTTCGAGGGCGGCGAAGCCAACGGGTTCGGCGTCCAGCTCACGCCCACGGCCAACGCGATCGAGACGTTCGAGGGCGTGATGGCCGAGATGGCGCGGCTCGAGCAGAGCTTCCCGGCGGGCCTCCGCTGGTCGCTCGCGTTCGAGCAGGTGAGCGTCGTGCGCGAGTCGATCCTGGAGGTGCTGAAGACCCTGCTCGAGGCCATCGGGCTGGTCGTGCTGGTGCTCTTCCTCTTCCTCCAGAACTGGCGCAGCACGCTGATCCCCGCGATCACGATCCCGGTGTCGCTCATCGGCACCTTCCTGTTCATGCGGCTGTTCGGCTTCTCGATCAACACGCTGACGCTCTTCGGCATCGTGCTCGCGACGGGCACCGTCGTCGACGACGCGATCGTCGTCATCGAGAACATCGAGCGGCACATGCGCGAGTACGGCAAGAACGCGCTGCGGGCCTCGATTGACGGGATGCGGGAAGTCTTCGGCGCCGTCATCGTTATCGGCATCGTGCTGGTCGCGGTGTTCGTGCCCGTCGCGTTCTTCCCGGGCACGACCGGGCTGATGTACCAGCAGTTCGCGATCACCATCGCGTGCGCGGTCGTCCTCTCGGTGTTCAACGCCGTCACGCTCACGCCCGCGCTCTCGGCGCGGCTCCTCGACAAGGAGCCGCACACGCACGGGCGCTTCTTCACGCTGGTGAACCGGATCATCGACGGCGGAACTGCCTCCTATGTGGCGAGCGTCCGCCGGGCGCTCCGCTGGCGCGCCGCGATGCTCGTCGTCTTCGCCGTCGGGTTGTGGGCCACCTGGTCGGTCTACCAGGCGGTGCCGTCGTCCTTTGTGCCCGACGAGGACGAGGGCTACTTCATGGCAATCGTGCAGGCGCCGGCCGGCGCCTCGCTCGACTACACGGTCGGGATCATGGAGCAGGCCGAGGCGGTCATCAACGCGCAGCCGGAGGTGCTCGCCGTCTTCTCGGTCGCCGGCTTCGGCTTCACGGGCCCGGCCGCGAACCAGGGGGTGATCTTCGTGCCGCTGAAGTCGTACGCGGAGCGGACCGATTCGAGCCAGTCGCTCGTCTCCGTCCTCAATCGCGTGCGCGGCCCGCTGATGTTCGGCATTCCCGGCGCGCTGGTGATTCCGATCGCGCCGCCGTCGATCGAAGGGCTGTCGTTCTTCGGCGGCTTCCAGTTCGAGGTGCAGGACGCCTCGGGCGGCGACATCGCGAACCTGGCCGCCGTCACGCAGCAGATCGTCGCCAGGGGCAACCAGTCGGGGCAGCTCGCGGGGCTTTTCAGCAGCTTCACGGCCGACGACCCGCAGCTGCGCGTCACGATCGACCGCGACCGCGCGCGCAGCTTCGGCCTGCCGTTGCAGGAGGTGACCGACGCGCTGCAGGTCTTCCTCGGCTCGCAGTACGTGAACGACTTCGACTTCAACAACCGGTCGTACCGCGTGTACGTCCAGGCCGACGAGCCCTTCCGGGCGCAGCCGTCCGACCTGATGCGGTACTACGCGCGGGCTGACACGGGCGCGATGGTGCCGCTCGGCGCGGTCGTCTCCGTGTCGGAGACCACCGCGCCGTCCGTGATCAGCCACTTCAACCTGATTCGGTCGGCCCAGATCACGGGCGCGACCCTGCCGGGCGTCACGTCGGGCCAGGCGATTCGCCTGATGGAGCAGATCGCCGGTGAGACGCTGCCGGGCGGGTTCCGATACGCCTGGTCCGGGCAGTCGCTCCAGGAGATCCGCGCCGGCTCGACGGCCGTCTGGATCTTCGCGGTGAGCATCGTCCTGGTCTACCTGGTGCTGGCCGCGCAGTACGAGAGCTGGGTGCTGCCATTCATCATTCTGCTCGGCGTTCCGCTGGCCGTCTTCGGCGCGCTGGGCGGCCAGCTGCTGCGGGGCTTCGCCAACGACGTGTTCTGCCAGATCGGGCTCGTCATGCTCGTCGGGCTGGCGGCGAAGAACTCGATCCTCATCGTCGAGTTCGCCGAGCAGCTGCGCGAGCGGGGTCAGTCGATCGTCGACGCGGCCGTCGAGGCGGCCCGGATCCGGCTGCGGCCGATCCTGATGACGTCGCTGACGTTCATTCTCGGCGTCATGCCGCTCGCGCTGGCGACCGGCGCCGGCTCGGGCGCGCGCAACTCGGTCGGGACGACGGTCGTCGGGGGCATGGTGGCGTCGACGTTCCTGTCGGTCGTCTTCATTCCGGTGCTGTACGTGACCATTCGATCGCTCTTCCCGGGGCGGGTCCGGGCGAGCGTGGCCGTCGAGCCGGCCGCTGAGGCGGGAGGCCTGCATGCGTAGACTGCTTCTCGCGCTGGCGACGTTCGGCGCCGTGGCCACGCCGGCTCGGGCCCAGACGCCGCCGGTGGCCACGGTGACCTTCGAGGAGGCCATCGCGCGCGCCATCGAGCGCAACCCGACAGTCGCGCGCGCGGCGACCGCGATCGCGCGCGCCGAGGCGCTGCTCGACCAGGCCCGGGCGCTCACGCGGCCGAACGTCTCCCTGCGCTTCGCCACCGTGACGCTCGACCGCGGCGTGTCGTTCGACGACGCGGACGTCATCCCGCGCAACCAGTCCACGCTCTCCGCCACGGCGAGCGTGCCGCTCTACGCGCCGGCGCGCTGGGCGCGCGTCGTCCAGGCGCGCGCCCAGATCGACGTCGCATCCGCGTCGGCCGCCGAGGTCCGCCGCCAGATCGGCGTGGCGGCCGCCGAGGCGTACCTGGCTGTCATCGCCGCGCGGCGCCAGCTCGAGGTGGACGAGCGGTCGCTCGAGACCGCGCGGGCCCATCTCGACTACGCGCGGCGACGGCTCGAGGGCGGCGTGGGCAGCCGGCTGAACATGCTGCGCGCGGCCCAGGAGGTCGCCGTGGACGAGTCGCGCCTCGAGGCCGCCGGCCTCGCCCTGCGCCAGGCCCAGGAAGCCCTGGGCGTGCTGCTCGCCGAGGGCAGTCCGGTGGACGCCGGGCCCGAGCCGGGGTTCGACGTGCCGTCGGTCATCGACGAGGCCGCCTGGATGGCCGCGCGTCCCGACCTGGTGACGCAGGGGGCGATCATCCGCGCTGCCGAGCGCGTCGTCCGCGACAGCTGGAAGGACGTGGCGCCGCTTGCGACGCTCGCGTTCGACCCGCAGGTGGTGACGCCGGCCGGCCTCTTTCAGCCGTCGCGCACCTGGCGGCTGACGCTGGAAGTGACCCAGCCGATCTTCCAGGGCGGCCTGCAGCGCGCCGTCTCACGCGAGCGCCGGGTCACGCTCGACGCGTCGAAGATTGCGCTGACCGATCTCGAGATCCAGGCGCGGTCGGAAGTCCGCCTCGCGCAGGTCGCGGTGACCAGCTACACGCGCGCGCTCGACAGCGCCCGGCGCGCCGCCGGGCAGGCCAACGAGGTGCTCACGATCACGACGACAGCCTTCGAGGTCGGCGCGACGACCAACATCGAGGTCATCGACGCCCAGCGGTCCGCGCGCGACGCCGACACGGCCGCGACGCTTTCCGCCGATGCGCTGCGGCGCGCGCGCCTGCACCTCCTCGTCGCGCTGGGGCGGTTTCCGGGCTGAAGTCAGGCGAACGGAGCGGGCATCGCGTGCGGCCCTCCGGCTCGCACGCTTGCCTCAGCCTGCCGGCCTGACGGTTCGCAGGCCTCGGCGCTCGCAACGTCGGGCCGCACGCGATGTCCGCCCCGTTCGCCTGACGCCAGTACCAGGGCCCGCCTTTTTGGCGCAGGATCTCCTGCCTTGCGGTGACGCCGCGACGGTCGTAGAGTGACGGCTTCATGAGTCGCTCACAGGCGCAACCGCCGGATCTCCTGCTCGTCAACGGCACGGTGCTCACCGTCGACGAGGCCGACACGATCGCCGAGGCCCTTGCGATTCGCGCGGGCCGCATCGTGGCCGTGGGGACGACGAGCGAGATCAGCCGGCTCGCCGGGCCGCGGACCGGGGTGATCGACCTCGACGGGCGGACGGCGACTCCGGGGCTCATCGACACGCACCTGCACGTCTCGCCCCCGTCCGACCAGCTCGACCTGAGCGACCCGGACATCCGGACCATCGCGGACCTGCAGGCCAGGCTGAAGGAGGAAGTCGCGAAACACCCGCCCGGTGAATGGGTCCGCGGGCGGGGATGGGACGAGGGCAAACTGGCTGAACGCCGGTTCCTGCGCGCGTCGGATCTCGACGCGGTGTCGCCCGCCAACCCGGTCTGGCTCACGCACACGACAGGGCACTACGGCGTCGGCAACAGCCTGGCGCTGAAGCTCGCCGGCGTGACGCGCGACACGCCGGACCCGCCGGCCGGCACGATCGAGCGCGACGCCGCCGGTAACCCGACCGGACTCATGAAGGAGTCGGCGACGGGCCTCGTGACGCGCGCGATCGGCGGCGAGGGCCGCGGCCGCGGGCGGGGCGGCGCCGGGGGCGGGCTGGCCGCGGCGTTGGCCGGCTTCAACCGCGAAGGCCTGACGGCGGTGAAGGATCCGGGCGTCAGCGCCGCACGGTTCGAGCAGTACCGCCAGATGCTCGAGGCCGGAACCCTGACGGTTCGCGTGTTCGCGCTCTGGCGCGGCGGCCGCACGGTCGAGTCGGTCGACCAGACCATTCGCCAGATGAACGGCTATCCGCGCCTGCCGCAGACGATCGGCGACGGGATACTGACGTCGGGCGGCGTGAAGCTCTACATCGACGGCAGCGGCGGCGCGCGCACGGGCTGGATGCACGACGACTGGAACCTCGACTCGACCGGCGTCGAGGCCGGCAACAAGGGCTATCCGACGACCGATCCGGACGTCTACCGCGAGCAGATCCGCCGCCTGCACGAGGCCGGCATCCACGTCGGCACGCACGCCGTCGGCGACCGCGGCATGGACGTCGTCGTCGACGCCTACGCCGACGCGCTGCGCGCGAGGCCCACGCGCGGGCTCCGGCATTCGATCATCCACGCCAACCTTCCGACCAGCCACGCGATCGAGACGATGGCGATGCTGCAGAAGACGTACGACGCGGGCTACCCCGAGCTGCAGCCCCCGTTTATGTGGTGGATCGGCGACACCTACGCGGGCAACTACGGCCCGGCGCGTTCGCGGCGTCTCTTGCCGCTCCGGACGTTCGCCGAGCAGGGCATCCTCTGGGCCGGCGGCTCCGACTACAGCGTGACGCCGTACGCCGCCCGCTACGGCCTGTGGTCATCGGTCGCGCGGAAGACTCTGCGCGGGACGTACGGCGAAACAGCGTTCGGTCTCGACGAGGCCGTGGACGTGCGGACGGCGTTGCGGTCGTACACGATCTGGGCGGCCCGCCAGCTGTTCCTCGAGGACCGCATCGGCTCGCTCGAGGTCGGGAAGGACGCCGACATCGCCGTCTGGGATCGGAATCCGTACACGATCCCGGCCGACGACCTCCAGAACCTGCGTTGCGAGATCACCCTCGTCGCCGGGCGCGTCGTCCACCTCGGGCGATAGGGAGCAGGTGCGACGGGTACGACGGGTACGACAGGTACGCTTCTCTGTCAGGAATGCGTGAATCTCGGGTGCGGTCAGCCCGCGGGCATCGGGATCCCGCGGCACGTCGATCGCCCCACACACAGAATCCCTGACATCCTCGGACTGGCGGGAGTGAAGAAGCTGATACGAATGCAGGTTCCTCGTACCTGTCGTACCTGTCGTACCCGCAGATAATACCTGCCGATGTCGCTCGCCGACCAGGCCCTGACGTACGCGCGGTTCCTCCAGGGCCTCCCGCGGTACTTGGGCCACACGCTGACGCTGCCCGAAGCGCAGGCGGCAATCCGGGCCCGCCTGGACGAGCGTGACGCCCGTCTGGTCGCCACCGCAAGGAAACTCGTCTTCGAGTACGAGCACAGCCCGTATCGTCCGCTGCTCGAGCTGGCGGGCTGCACCTTCGCAGACTTCGCGGCGCTCGTCCGGGCCCACGGCGTCGAGGCAGCGCTCGGCGACCTCCGCGAAGCCGGCGTCTACTTCACCTTCGAGGAGTACAAAGGCCGCGCGCCGGTGGTCCGGCGTGGCCGCGAGATTCGCGTCGAGGAATGGCAGTTCGACAATCCGTACCTCGCCTACTACTTCCGCACCTCGACGAGCGGCTCGACCGGCCGTCCGACCCCGACGTCCACCGGGCTCGCGCACCTGGCCGTTCAGACCGAGCTGCGCATGGCGCTCCTCGACGCGCATCACGCGCTCGGGTACCCCGTGGCCATCTGGCGGCCGGCGCTGCCGTCTGCCAGCGGCCTGAACAACGTGCTGCGGCAGGCAAGGATGGGCCGTAACGCCGTGCGCTGGTTCACGCCGCTGGTGCCCGGGCAGTACCGGCCCGCGCTGAAGTACCGGATGGCGACCGGGGCGGCCGTGCTCGTGGGGCGCTTGTGCGGCCACCGGCTTCCGCGGCCCGAGCCCGTGCCGCTCGACGATGCCGCACGGGTCGCCCGCACGCTGGCGG
>Ga0214472_10001746_pt1 | contig 23833 bp, 23 predicted proteins | sample RVTome_6_FD_207662 | JGI IMG/M metagenome (GOLD analysis project Ga0214472, IMG submission 207662) | Soil microbial communities from uranium-contaminated site in the Upper Colorado River Basin, Wyoming, United States - RVT140D175 | ecosystem: Environmental > Terrestrial > Soil > Contaminated >...
CCTTTCATTTTTGTCCGCGCTGCGGAAGCACCCTGTTCTGGAAACCGTCGCGCAAGCCGGACCTCATCGCGGTGGCCGCCGGGGCTTTCGCCGACCCGTCTTTTCCCGCGCCGACGAAGAGTGTTTTTGAAGAACAGCGGCATCCCTGGGTCGGGTTATCGCTGTGAGCGCCGCTTCAACACCCCGATAATCTCCCCGGCAGACTCCCGCGCAGCCCTCAGCCTTCCCGGCGTTTCATCGCCTGATGTTCGTCCTCGACCAGGCCGATTTTCCAGTAGCCGGAGATGTAGGTGTCCTTGCGCGGTACCTGACGCTGGTTCGCGAGATGGTCGCGCAGGGTCCTGATCACGCCGCTTTCGCCGGCGATGCAGGTCTGGACGACGCCTTCGGGCCAGTCCAGGGCGGTGATGAGATCGACCTGCGCGGCTGAGGCCCGATGGGAAACGGGGTGCAGCAGCCAGCGGATGTCGATCCCCTCCGGCGCGGCGATGTCCTGCTTGTCGTCCGGTTCGGTGATCTCGAAAATCGCCAGTCCCCTGGCGTCGCGGGGCATGGCTTCCAGCGTTGCCGCCGCCATGGGAAGCGCCGACATATCGGCGGCGACCAGATACCAGTCGGCATGGAATTCCTCGACCTTGATCGGGCCGGGGCCGCCAAAGCCGCAGAAATCGCCCGGTTTGACCGACAGCGCCCAGGCGCTCGCCGGGCCGTTGTCGCCGTGGTCGACAAAGTCGATGTCCATTTCAGGCTCGGACGCGTTCTGGCGCAGATGCCGGACCGTATAGGTGCGGGTGGCCGGGCGCGGTCCCTCTTCGAGCTGGCTGGCAAAGGCCTCCCGGGTCTGGTTCGCGGCGGGCAGCATGAGCTTGCAGTGGGCGCCTTCGCAACCGGCGCGGATCGTGGCGATCTCCGGCCCGGCAAAGGTGACGCGAATCATGTTGGGGGTCAGCCGGGTCTTGTGCTTTACGGTCAGAATGCGCGGCGCCGGGCGCTTGCGCGGCATGGTCAGCTCGAGGTCGGGAAGGGCCATGGGGACTCCGGGAGTTTCAGATCGGGAGCTTGAGATATTGGGGGCGGGGATGACAGTTGCAAGAGAGTCGCAATTAGGGCGGTGGTCTTATAGTGCCGGTGGGGCGGGAAGACGGGGGCGCTGCTGTCGCCACCTTGCTTAAGGATTGCCTGGGGATAGAAAGGCTGTGGAGCTCAATAGGTTTGAGCCGAGAGCGTATTTACCTGTCTTTTCCTCCCCTACCTCAACGCGCCCGTCACCTCCTCAACAGACTCCCGCAGAATCCGTCCGATCTTCCCGATCTCCGCTTCCGTTAAAATCAGCGTCGGCGAGAGGATGGCGATGTTGCCCAGGGGGCGGGCGATCAGGCCGCGTTTCTGGGCGGCCCGGGCGATGCGCAGGCCGACCTGATGCTCGTCGGCGAAGACCTCCCGGGTGGCTTTGTTCTTGACGAACTCGATGCCCATCATGAAGTGGCTGCCGCGCACCTGGCCGACGATGTCCAGATCCTCCAGCCCGCGCAGGGTGTTCTCGAAGAGCTTGCCGGTGGTGCGGACCTGTTGCGGCAGTTCCTCGCGTTCCATGATGGCGATGTTGGCGAGGGCTGCGGCGCAGGCCGCCGGGTGGCCGGAGTAGGTCATGCCGTGAAGGAACATGCCGCCGGGGCCGGAAATCACCTCGTAGATCTCGTCCGAGATGATGGTCGCCGACAGGGGCTGGTAGCCGGAGGTCAGGCCCTTGGCGGTGTTGATGATGTCGGGCGTCATGCCGAAGACGTCGCGGGATGCGAACATATGGCCGAGGCGGCCGAAGGCGGTGACGACCTCGTCGGCGATGTACTTGATGTCGTTGGCGGCGCAGACCTCGAACATGCGCTCGTGGTAGCCCGCGGGCGGGACGATCACGCCGCCGGCGCCCATGATCGGTTCGGCCACGAAGCAGGCGATGTTCTCGGCGCCGAGGCTCTCTACGGTCTGGCGCAGATCCTCGATAAGGGAGTCGAGGAACTCGGCCTCGGTCATTTCGCCGGCCTCGCGGTAGGCGTTGGGGCATTTGAGGTGATGCACCAGCTCGTTCGCGCTGTCCCAGCCCTCGCTGTAGAGCGGGGTGGTCATGGCCATGGTCAGGTGGGTGGAGCCGTGATAGGCGCCCAAGCGCGACAGGATCTTCTTTTTGTTCGGGCGGCCCAGACGGTTGTTGTAGTGGTGCAGCATCCGGATCGCGGTGTCGTTGGCGACCGAACCGGAGTTGGCGAAGTAGACGCTGTTGAGATGACCCGGCGCCAGCGATGCGATCTTCTCGGCCAGCAGGGCGGCGGTGGGGTGGGTGAAGTTGTAGAAGGTCGAGTAGTAGTCGAGCTGGCGCAGCTGGGCGGCGATGGCGTCGATGATCTCTTCGCGCCCGTGGCCGACGTTCACACACCAGAGACCGCCGATCCCGTCGATCAGCTCGTTGCCCTCGCTGTCGCGCACATAGGCGCCGCTGGCGCTGACGATTGCGGTGCGGGCGCTGTTCTGCTTGAGCGCATCGAGGTTGGCGAAGGACTGGATCAGATGCGCGTCGCTGGTGAGAATCTGGTCGGTGGTGGGGATCTGCATGCTGGTCATGACGGGCGCGGGGCCTCCCTTGGTTCTTGTGGCCTGTAATCTTGCTGTTGGGTGCTGACGCGGTAGGGATCGATGGGGGCGGGGCCGCCGAGATCGGCGATCAGCAGGGTCTCCCTGTTGCCGGCTTTGGCCAGCATCCTGGCGTCGGGGCCGAGGAGGAGGGAACCGCCGCCGAAGCTCAGCCGGTTTTCGCTGTCGGCGTCGTCTTCCCTGCGGTCTTCGGGACCGCAGTAGTTGGCGTAGGCGATGGTCAGGTTCATCTCGGCGGCACGGGCGGGCAGCAGTATGTCGGAGACATGCTCGAAGCCGGCCGGGTTGGCGGTCGGCACCAGCAGCAGCTCGGCGCCGAGGTCCTTCAGAGCCCGGCAGTGGCCCGCGAACTCGACGTCGTAGCAGATCAGAAGCGCCGTGCGATAACCGGCGAAGTCGAAGATGCAGTAGTCGTCACCGGGGATGAAAACCGCGTTTTCCATCGGGCCGTAGAGCTGAATTTTGCGGTAGTGGCCGATGCGGTTGCCCTGTCCATCGAAACAACTGGCGGCGTTGTAGAGTATCTCGCCGTCGCGCTCGGCCCAGCCGATGGTCAGGCCACAGCCGGCGTGCCTGGCCAGCGCCGCAAAATGCGTTTCCCACGGCCCGCCCTGGGGCTGGGCCAGGCTGCGGTGCAGGGCCGGCTGATTGTAGCCGGGCAGAAAGAGCTCGGGGAAGACCAGCATCCCGGCCCCCGCCGTGGCGGCGGCCCGAAGGCTGGAACCGATAGTCACGAATGCCGCTTCCGTCTCACCGGCGGGCGAGGCCCCCTGATAGAGCGCAAGTTTCATCTGCTGTCGTTCCCCGAACTGATTCTGCGTTTACGTGTCATTTAAACGGAGGCTGATTCACGCCTCTCCCCGGTTCGGGAAGAGACGATCAGGCTCCGGCTACTTCTTCAGATTGGTCCAGATGGCGTCGTAGAGCTCCTGAACCTCCTGCGGGCAGGCCTGCACGAAGACGCCGACGGGTTTTGCCGGCGGGTTGGATTCCGGCGAGTTCCTGACTTCGTCGGTGAGGAAAGGCTCGGTGCCGGAAACGCCCGCGGTATAGGCGGCGTAGTTGGTGACCGCCGCCGCATTCTCGGGCTCGAGCAGGAAGTTCATGAACTTCAGGGCGTTCGCGCGGTTGGGCGCGTCCTTCAGCAGAACCACGTTGTCCATCCAGACGATGTAGCCCTGTTTCGGGTAAGCGTACTCAACGTTGGCGCCCTCGGCGCGGGCCTTGGCGGAAAAGCCGCTCCAGATCATGCCGACGTCGACGTCGCCGGAGACCAGCACATCCTTGGCGGTGTCGGAGCCGAAGGAGGCCCAATGCTTCTTGGCGCCCTGGACCAGGTTGTTCAGAGCCTTGAGCTGTTCGCGGTCGGAACTGCACTGGGGAATGCCCAGATGGATCGAGGCCAGGGTTAGCAGCTCGCCCGGGGTGTCCAGCACGTTGATCCTGCCGCTGAGTTCGGCCGGCGGGTTGAAGAGGATGTCGGTGGTGTTGATGTCGCCCTGGTATTTATCGCGGTTGACGGCAAAGCTGGTCGAGCCCCACTGATAGGGGATCGAGCTCTTGCGGCCCGGATCGAAGCTGACCTCCAGCCACTGCGGCTGAATGTTGGAGAAGTTGCTCAGCTCGGAGGACTTGAAGCTGTCGAGCATGCCTTCGCCGGCCATGATCTCGACCATGTAGTCGCCCGGCACCGCCACGTCGTAGCTGCCCAGCTTGCCGGCCTTCAGAGACGCCAGCAGGGCTTCGTTGGAATCGAAGGTGTCCATGGTCACCTCGACGTCGTATTCCCTGGAGAAGCTGTCCAGCAGCTCCTGCGGGATGTATTCGAACCAGTGATAGATCGAGAGTTTCCCCTCGGCCTGGGCCAGACCGGAAAAACCGGTCAGGGCGATGGCGGCAACGGCTGCCTTGAGGGCCGTGCTGGTCAAAGGTGTTTTCATCTTGTGCTCCACTGTTAGAGTTTCTTGTCGTTATTGATTTGCGTCTTTGGGTTCTGGCCCATCCGGCTGGCCAGATAGGAAAGCGTGACGAAGCCCACCGAGACCAGAAGCAGCAGGGTGGAAATCGCCATGATGTTGGGCTTGATGCCCTGTTTGACCGATCCGAAGATCGCGGTCGGAAGGGTCTCGATCCCGGCGCCCTTGACGAAGTTGGTGATCAGGAAGTCGTCGAGGGAAATGATGAAGGCCAGCAGGTAGCCGGAGAAGATCCCAGGCAGCATCAGCGGCAGCAGGATCAGGCGGAAGGCCTCGGCCGGGGTGGCGTAGAGGTCCATCGCCGCCTGCTCGCAGGTGTCCTCGATGGACTGCATCCGCGCGGCGATCGGCAGGTAGGCGAAGGGAATGCAAAAGACGATGTGGGCGACCAGAATGGTCAGGTAGCCGGCGGTGAAGCCGATGGCGGAAAAGAAGATCAGGCTGGCCACGGCGGTCACGATCTCGGGCACCATCAGCGGCAGGTTGATCAGCGCGAAGCTTGCCGTACGGCCGCGCAGGTTCCGGGCCCGCAGCATCGCCACCGCAGCGCTGACGGCGATTGCCGTGGCGCAGGTCGCGGCGGCGAAGGCGATGGTCAGGGAGTTCAGCGCCGCCTGCTTGAACTTCGGCGCCTCCAGCCCGAAGAAGACGTCGTCGTACCAGCGCAGGGAAAAACCGCTCCAGAGGGTGATCGAGCTGTTGTCGTTGAAGGAATAGACCATCACCACCAGCAGCGGCGCATAGAGCATCACCAGGCACAGCAGGGTCAGCGGCAGGAAGCCGGGGAAGCGACGCAGGTCGATGATTTTCCCGGAGGTTTTTCCCATCAGCGCGCCTCCCGCCGGGTCTGAGTGCGTGCGTAGAGCAGCAGCAGCATCATGACGATGGTCAGCAGGATCATCGAGACCGCCGCGCCGAAGGGCCAGTTGCCGGCATTGCCCTTGAACTGTTCCTCGATCAGCGAACCGATCATGAAGGTCTTTGCGCCGCCCAGAAGATCCGGGGCGAGAAAGGCGCCCAGACTGGGCACGAAGACCAGGATCGACCCGGCGATGATCCCCGGCCTGACCACCGGCAGGATGATCAGGCGCAGGGTTGTCCAGCGCCCGGCGTAGAGATCGGCGGCGGCCTCGGACAGGGCGAAGTTGTAACGCTCGGCAGAGGCGTAGACCGGCAGCACCATGAAGGGCAGGTAGGAATAGAACAGCCCGAGCTGCACCGCGAGGTTGGTGTTGATCAGATGGACCGGCTCGGCGATGACGCCCAGCCACAGCAGGAACTCGTTCAGCGGGCCGCTGTCGCGGATCAGGAACTTCATCGAGACCGTGCGGATCAGCAGGTTCACCCAGTAGGGTACGGTGATCAGCAGCAGCCAGACGGTGCGGTGACGCGGCACCCGCGTGGCGATGAACCAGGCGGTGGGAAAGCCGATGACCAGGCACAGCAGCGTCGCCAGACCGGCCTGCCACAACGAGCGCCAGAAGATGGTGATATAGGTCCATTCGATCACCGGCGCCTCGTCGCCGAACAGCCCGCGGTCGAAGAAGAAGCGGTCGTAGGCGGCCAGCGAGAATTCCCAGATCACCCCGCCGCGGAACTCCTTGGTCAGAAAGGAATAGACCAGCATCATGATCACCGGCAGCAGCAGGAAAAACCCGATCACCAGCCAGCTCGGCAGGATCAGCCAGCCCGCGCGGCCCCTGTAGATGCCCGCGCCTGTGCCCGCGCCTGCGTCCGCGATCCCGCCCGCCATCAGTCGGCCAGCAGGCGGGCCGCGCCTGCCTCCAGGGCGATGCCGACCGGCGCGCCCAGTTCGGGGATGGTGGTGGTGTCCGAGTTCTGCAGCCGCAGGGTCATCACCTCGCCGTCGTCGAGGCGCACCATCACCTGCATGTCGGTGCCGAGATAGACGTGGTTCACGACCGCGCCGCTGAGCAGGGTGTCTGATTCAGGATCGGTGGGGGTCGTCAACCGCATGCGCTCGGGCCGCACCGACAGGTGGCCGGGGCCGGGATCGAGAACCGCGGCGGCGGGACAGTCAATCGCCCGCCCGCCCGGCAGGATGCAGTTCGCCCGGCCGCCGGTCACCGCCGTTACCGTCACATCCAGCAGATTGGTCTCGCCGATGAAGTCGGCGACGAAACGGTTGCGGGGCGTCTCGTAGATCTCGCGCGGGCTGCCGACCTGCTGAACCTCGCCCGCCGACATCACGGCGATGCGGTCCGACATGGTCAGGGCTTCTTCCTGGTCATGGGTGACGAAGATGAAGGTGATGCCGGTTTCCTTCTGGATCTGCTTCAGCTCGACCCGCACCGCCTGGCGCAGTTTCAGATCCAGCGCCGACAGCGGCTCGTCGAGCAGCAGCAGTTTCGGCCTGGGCGCCAGCGCGCGGGCGAGGGCGACGCGCTGCTGCTGGCCGCCGGAAAGCTGGGCCGGGGTGCGCCCGGCGAAGTCGGAAAGCTGCACCAGCTCCAGCACCTCGGCGCAGCGCGCGCGGGCCTGCGCGTCGGGCTGCTTCAGACGGCGTAGGCCGAACTCCACGTTCTGCGCCACGGTCATGTGGGGGAAGAGGGCGTATTGCTGAAACACCGTGTTCACCGGCCGCCGGTGCGGCGGCAGGCCGGCGATGTCCGCGCCGTAGAGGCGGATGGCGCCGCCGGAGATTTCCTCGAAGCCGGCGATACTGCGCAGCAGGGTGGTCTTGCCGCAGCCCGAAGGACCCAGCAGGGTAAAGAACTCGTTGTCGCGAATCTCCAGGGACACACCGGACAGCGCGGTGAAGCTCCCGTAGTTCTTGGTCACGTTTTCAATGCCGACCGCGACGGTCTCCGACAAAACTCTTTGTAACAATGTTTCGCCTTATCTCTTTCGAGATACCCCCTTATGATCTAGATAAGTCTACAGACAGTCGTTTGCGGGGGTATATACCCCCAAGGTGGTATAGCGCGCCCGAAGGCGGCGCGGCGCCCCCCAGAGTGGAACAGTGTCCCCCCAGAGTGGAACAGTGCCAGGGTGAGAACGTCATGGAAAAGCTGCCCAATGCCGCCGAGTCCAGCCTCGGGGTCGTGATCGCCGCGCTGAACGGCGAGAATTTCGAGACCGCGCTGAGCCACTGGCTGGGCCGCTGTCTGGAGATCGACAACGTCACTCTGCTGGCCTACTACCAGAACCGCGCGCCCTCGGCGCTCTATACCCAGGCGGCGGACCCGCGGGTGCATGCGGAGCTGGCAAGCACCTATATCGGCGGCGCCTATCTGCTGGATCCCTTTCACGAGCTGCATGTGAAAAAGGCCCCGCGCGGCCTTTACCGCCTGAAGGACATCGCCCCCGACCAGTTTCACCGCAATCCCTACTACAGCCGTTATTACCGCTGCACGACCCTGATCGACGAGCTGGCCTTCGTTGCCTATCCGGGCACCGGCGTTTCGCTGCACGTCTGCCTGGGCCGCGACGCCACCAGCAACCGCCGCTTCGCCACCCGCGAGATCGAAACCGCCCAGCGCATCGCCCCCATCGTCATCAGCCTGACCGAAGTCCGCTGGTCCGGCCTGCGTTCCAGCGGCAGCGATCCCGAGAGCTATCAGGACAGCGAGGTCGCCCGGCGCCTGATCGACGCCGCCAGAGCCGAACACGGGGTCTCGCTGAGCGGGCGGCAGGCGGCGGTGGCCCTGCTGATCCTGCGTGGGCATTCCTCGGCGTCGATCGGGTTGCGGCTGGGGATCAGCCCGCAGACGGTGAAGGTGTTCCGGAAGCAGCTTTACCGGAAATGTACGATTTCATCGCAGGCGGAATTGTTTTCGCTGATGATGCCGTTGTTGCGGGGGTAGGGGGTATTTAGACAATGTAATCCGTCCTGTTGATGGCTGGTTCATAAGCGGGGCGTATGCGGAAGTGTATCGGCGTAGCGGCTCCGTCCGAGCAATTCTTTGTTATAGCCGCCCGTTGAAAAGGGCTTTTCAATACCCTCTTTGTTAGCTTGTTCGATGATACACAGGCTCCGGTGCCATTCGACCAAAGCGATCTCGTATAGTCGGAGGGCATCTTCGTCATTCTGCCAGAGAAGTTCCTTGCTACTGACCAGAGCGGTGTCGGGTTCTATAAGGCGGCGATACGAGACTGTTTGGACAGCAATATCCCAATCCCATCGCTTAATTGTTTTATCTCTGCCACTTCGCACAAACTCCTCGAGAATTGGGCTTTTGCCACCCCATTTTGCTTCATTGAAGTCGTCGAAAATTGCTCTGAGCAAATCGGATCGCGTTCGATCTTGCTCTTTCAGACAATGCCAAATCGATCGTAGTGCCGTCACTCCTGCCAGCCAGTAGATGTCCCAATCTTCAAAATCTCCGGGAGAATCAAGAGGGCAAAGACGGGCGCCAATTCTAACAGCCAGATCGTATGGCGCTCGGGCGTTAAGCCTTTCGCAGGCATCGTCTGCGCCGTTTCCGTTGTCATTGGCCATATTCGCAACAAGCTCGCTTGTGGTGGCATTATTGGAGAAACAGCGATTCATGGGGACTTCACGAATACCCCGTGCATTCGGCCTCTATAATGATTTTATAGCATTTATCTCAAGCGTTTATCTGGCCGGAATTCGTCACTGCTTGAAACAGTTTTCCCTGTGCCATGACAAATACGCAGGATGAGGTCTTTGCAATTTCCCATCCGGGATTCTGGCTTTCCCCGTTTTGTTGACGAGGCTCTCAATCTGCTCAGGATCGTTCACCTGTCGGGAGATCAGAATATCATAGTCGTTCGACAGGCTGATCAGACCGCGATCAAACATCCAGTGTACCGTTCCCGAGAGGGCCAGCCCATTCCAGACGGCATCCGGGCCGTTATCCGCGACCGGTTTGATGTGCGCCGCCTCGACCTCGGCGCGCCCGCCACCGTTGATCAGTTTCAAGCCCGTGAAGGCGCAGCGGCTGTCGTAGGCATCCAGAACCAGTCTTCGGAAAACCCGGTTCCGGTCAATCTTCGAGATCGTTCGCTCGACTCTGATGCGGTCCGTATCGAAATCGAACGGCTGGGGGGCTTCTGAAAGTCCGTCAATTGCTGTGTCGCCGGGAGCATCGCCGGTACGGGGCAGCAAATCGTCTGTTTCGATATATCCGGCCTGCAGAATCCGGTCAAAATCGTGATCCGATATCGGTCGTACAGCCCATTGAACAAGCCCCTGATTCAGGGTGCCATTTGGTTTGGCGAGAGCGGATTCCAGAAATCCGCTGTTTCCCCGGTAGGGAACAAATTGCGTCAGCGGTATATAGGAACCGGCCTCGATAATGGCGAGAAACCTATCTTTTTCCGAGGGATCTTCGATCACCTGCCGAACCCTGGCTATCGCGTTGTAGCCCATCCGGCCACCACCGCCTCTCGGTTCGTAATAGACAATCCAGTCCCCCACACAGGGCAACACACGCTTCAGGTATCGTTTGGGAAACTGATAGCGTTCGGTCGGGAAGTCGTCATAGACCGAGTCCGCACGGTGAACGAAAACGCCCTTGGCCATATCTACGCTGTTCCCAGGCTGAAGTTCCGCTGAATTTTCCAGTACAACCCAGGAGAGAGCCGAAGCGGGTAAATGTCAATATTCGATCCTGTTCCTCGAATTTACCGGCGAAACCCGCGACTCCTGATCATCCTGCCGCCGCTCCCTCCTGCGCCAGATATGCTCGCCAGTCCCCCAGCGCCGTGATGTCGCGGGCGCCCTCGGTGCCGGCGGCCTCGCAGATGAAGCCCTTGACCCAGGTGCCGTCGGACAGCTCGACGGAGCCCAGGCCCAGCGGGGCGGGGATGCCGGCCAGAAAGCTGCCGACGCCGTGCATGGGCAGGGACCAGATTTCCACCCTGATCGCCTGTTCCTGCGGGGCCTGCGTGCGGACCAGTCCGGGTCGCTCGGGCGGGCCGCCGGCGAGGGCGTAGAATTCATAGCTGCGGGCGGTTGCGGCGGCGCGCAGGAAGTGGCCGCCGCGTTCGGTCAGCTGACTGTTCAGGGGCAGACCGGACATATGGGCGCCGCAGACGGCCAGCTCCATCTGGTCCGGACCGGTCCCGGGTTGCAGGGTTGCCGGAGGCAGGGAGGCGGAGGGCAGGGAGGCGGCGGACGGCAGGGGTGCGGGTGCCGGAACCGGGGCTTTTGTCGCGCCCAGACTGCGGGGGCAGTCCTGCTCGAAACCGCGGGCGACGGCGGCGGCCAGGGCATCCTGCCCGGCGGCGGCCAGCAGGGTGACGCTGCCGGGGCGGCCGTCCGCGCGCGGGGCGGTCGGCACGGCGACGCCGCAGAGATCCAGCAGATTCACGAAGTTGGTGTAGGTGCCGAAGTTGGAATTGGGCCGGACCGGGTCGGCTTCCAGATCGGCAACGCTGTAGAAGGTCGGGATGGTCGGGACGCAGAGCAGATCGAGCGCCGCCAGAACCGGCTCGGCCAGGCGCTTGAGTTCCTGCAGGCGGTAGATGCCGCGAAAGGCATCGGCGGCGGACATGGTCTCGGCATGGCGGATGATCCGGCTGGTGACCGGGTGGATGGCGCCGGGATCGGCGGCCAGAAGATCCTCGATCACCGTGTAGCGCTCGGCCACCCAGGCGCCTTCGTAGAGCATCCGGGCGACGTCGAAGAGCGGGGTGAAATCGACCTCATCGATTCGCGCGCCGGACGCGGCGAGCCGGGCGACGTCGCGGGCAAAGGCGCGGGCCTGAAGATCGTCGCCGAAGAACTCGATGGAGGCGGCGTCCGGCACGCCGATCCGCAGATCCTCGGGCACCGCCGCAAGCGGTCTCGTGGGGATGACTTTGGAATAGGCGTCTTCGGGATCGTAGGCGGCGGCGGCGGCGAAGACGGCGTAGGCATCGTCCACGGTGAGGGCAAAGATCGAGATGGTGTCCAGCGTGCGGCAGGCCGGAACCACACCGCCGGCCGAGAGCGCTCCCAGACTGGGCTTGAGGCCGACGATGTTGTTCAGGGCGGCGGGCACGCGGCCCGAACCGGCGGTGTCGGTGCCGAGCGAAAAGCTCACGATGCCGTGCCCGACGATCACGCCCGAGCCGCCCGACGAGCCGCCGGGCACGATCAGCGGGTCGATTGCGTTGCGCGGCGCGCCGTAGGGGCTGCGCACGCCGACCAGGCCGGTGGCGAACTGGTCGAGGTTGGTCTTGCCGATCACCAGCGCCCCGGCGGCGCGCAGCCGGGCAACCACGAAGGCATCGCGCCCGGGGGTATAGGCATAGGCCGGGCAGGCGGCGGTGGTTGGAATGCCGCCGACGTCGATGTTGTCCTTGACCGCGAAGGGAATGCCCCAGAGCGGGCGCGCGGGATCGTAAGCGCCCAGGGCCTCGGCCTCGGCCCGCACCTCCGCCCGTGCGCGCAGATGGATGAAGATCGCCGGGTCGGCGACGGCGTCCAGCCGGGCAAAGACCTCGTCGACGATGTCCGCCGGGCGGGTGCCGGCGGCGTAGGCGGCGCGCAGTTCGGGCAGCGTAAAGGTCAGGTCGCTCGGCATAACTCTTTCTCTCTTGCTTTTGCTCTGGTCGGGTCTTCGGCTTGCGGGGCTTCAGGCAACGGCGCGCCGCAGCGGCGGTGTCGGCGCCGCTGACAGCAGCGTCCTGGTGTAGGGATGCTGCGGGTTCTCCATCACCGCCTGGGTCGGGCCCTGCTCGACGATCTCGCCGGCCTTCATCACGACCACCCGGTCGCAGAGCAGGCGGACCACATGCAGGTCGTGACTGACAAAGAGGTAACTCATCCCCAGCTTCGCGCGCAGATCGACAAGCAGGTTCAGCACCACGGCCTGAATGGAGACGTCGAGCGCGGCCGTGGGCTCGTCGAGGATCAGGAACTTCGGGTCGAGGGCGATGGCCCGGGCGATGCCGACGCGGGCCTTCTGGCCGCCCGAAAGCTGATGCGGGAAACGCTCCAGCAGGGCCAGCGGCAGGCCGACCAGCCCCGCCAGTTCCTCGATGCGGGCGGCCAGCGCCGCGCCGCGCAGTCTTTCGCCGAGGCGCCGCAGGGGCTCGGCGATGGACTGGCGCGCGGTGTGGCGCGGGTTCAGGCTGTCGGTCGCGTCCTGAAACACCATCTGGATGTCGCCGCGCCGGGGATCGCGGCCAAAGGCCGGGGCGGGAACCTCGGCGAGGTCCCGGCCGTCGAAGAGGATTTTGCCCGATGTCGGGTCCAGCAGGCGCACCAGGATCTCCGAGGTGGTGGATTTGCCGCAGCCGCTTTCGCCGACCAGTCCGACGCTCTCGCCCTGCAGGACGGAAAAGGAAATGCCCCTGACCGCCTGTACCGGCCCGGACTTGCCCTGATAGGTCTTGGTCAGGTCGCGGACCTCGAGCAGCGGGCGGTCGAGGATCCGGCGGGCCGGCTCGGGCCTGCGGTCTTCGGCCGGCAGCAGGCTGCGGATCGATTCCCCGTCGCGTGGCGTGGCGTCCACCAGCTTGCGGGTATAGGGGTGCTGCGGGTTGCTGAAGATATCCAGCGGCAGGCCCTGCTCGACGATGGCGCCGTCCTTCATCACCAGAATCCGGTCGCAGTACTGCGCGGCCATGCCGAGGTCGTGGGTGATCAGGATCGAGCTCATCCCGCGTTCGCGGATCAGGTCGCGCACCAGATCCATCACCGCTTTCTGGGTGGTGATGTCCAGACCCGTCGTGGGCTCGTCGGCGATCAGCAGCTGCGGGTCGCAGGCCAGGGCGATGGCGATCACGATGCGCTGGCACATGCCGCCCGAAAGCTCGAAGGGATAGGCTTCGCAGCGGGCTTCGGCGTCGTTGATGCGGACCGCTTCCAGCGCGGCGATGGCCTTGGCGCGGGCATCGTGCCGGGTGGCCCTGGCGTGCTGGCGCAGCACGTCCGCGATCTGGTGACCGACCTTGCGGATCGGGTTGAGCGCGGCGCGGGGATTCTGGAATATCATCGAGATCTCGCGCCCGCGGATGTCGCGCATGTCCTTTTCCGAAGCGCTGTGCAGGTCGATACCGGAATAGACCGCTTCGCCGGCCCGGATGCTGCCGCCGGCGTCCAGAATGCGCATCAGCGCGTAGGAGGTCACCGACTTGCCCGACCCGCTTTCCCCGACGATGCCCAGGATCTCGCCCCGCCCGACATCGAACGAGACGCCGCGCACCGCATCGACCGGTCCCCGGCGGGTCCGGAAGGTGACCGCGAGATCTTTCACGCTCAGCATGGCTCAGGTCCTCTTGCGCGGGTCGACGATATCGCGCAGGCCATCGCCCAGAAGGTTGAAGGTAAAGACCGCGATCATCAGCCACAGGCCGGGAAAGACCGCCATCCACCATTCGCCGGAAACGATGAAGTTCGCGCCCTCGGCCACCATGATGCCCCACTCGGGCGCGGGCGGGCGCACGCCCAGACCGATGAAGCTGAGGCCCGCCGCGTTGAGGATCGCCCAGCCGAGGTTGAGCGAGACCTGCACCATCATCGGCGGCAGCGCGTTGGGAAAGATGTGCAGCGCCAGCACCTGGACGTCGGAGTTGCCCGAGAGCTTCGCGGCGCGGGCAAAGCCGGCCTCGCGGCGGATGTTGACCTCGGCCCGGACCAGGCGGGCGTAGAAGGGCACGTTGATGATGGCGGTCGCGTAGATGATGTTCTCGACGCTGTTGCCCAGCGCGGCGACGATGCCCATGGCCAGCACGAAGAGCGGAAAGGCCATGATGGTGTCGAGGATGCGGTTGAGCAGGATGTCGAGCCAGCCGCCCCAGTAGCCGGCAATGCTGCCCAGCACCGACCCGGCGACAAAGGACAGCGCCACGGCGGCGATGGAGATGGTCAGATCCAGACGGGTGGCGGCGATCACCCGGCTGAAGACGTCGCGCCCGACATTGTCGGTGCCGAACCAGTGATCCCACGAAGGCGGCTGCAGCGCCTTTGCCGCGTCGGTCTGCAGGGGATCGTAAGGCACCAGGGCGGGCCCGAAAACCGCCGACAGCAGGATCAGCGCGAAGAGGATGAAGGCCAGCAGCGTCACCGGATTGTCGCGCAGGACATAGAGCATGTGGTCCAGGCTGCCGGAAGATTTGGGTGAGCCGGTTGCGGGAATATCGGTCATTTCGCCGCGAACCCGATGCGCGGATCGATCGCTGTGTAAAGCAGGTCGATGATCAGGTTGAGCAGCACGAACAGCAGCGCCATGATCAGCACGAAACCCTGCACCGCGGCGTAGTCCGAGACCACCAGCGCCTCGACCGCGTAGGAGCCGATGCCCGGCCAGGCGAAGACCTTTTCCACCAGGACGTTGGCGCCGAGCGCGAAGGAAAAGACCATGCCCAGCGTGGTCACCACCGGCAGCATCGCATTGCGGAAGGCGTAGCCGAAAAGCACCATCCCGCTCGACAGCCCGGCGGCCCGCGCGGTGCGGATGAAGTCGGAGGACAGCGCCGTCAGCATCGCCGCGCGGGTCATCCGGGCGATCGGCGCCAGGGTGAAGAGCGCCAGGGTGACGGCCGGCAGGATCAGCTGCTTCGCCGCGCCGGACCAGGTTTCCCAGTCACCCGCGAGGGCGGCGTCGATCAGATAGAATCCGGTCACATGCTCGGGATCGAGATAGATGAAATCGAGGCGGCCGAGCGGCGAGGGGGCAATGCCCAGAAGGTAATAGAAAAAATAGATCAGCAGAATGCCGGTAAAGAAGGTCGGCAGGGACACGCCCGCCGTCACCAGCAGGCGGCAGATGTGATCGATCCAGGATCCCGGCTTTGTCGCCGCCAGGATGCCCAGCGGAATGGCGATGCCGCAGGACAGCAACAGGGCGGTCAGGGTCAGTTCCAGCGAAGCGGGCAGGCGCTTGGCCAGATCGGCGGCGACCGGCTGCCCGCTGGAGACCGAGCGCCCCAGATCCCCCCGCAGCAGGTCTGCGCTATAGATAAAGAACTGCTGGATCAGGGGTTTGTCCAGGCCCAGCGCCACCCGGACCTGCTCGATGGAAGCCTCGTCCGCGGCCGCCCCGGCGAAATAGGCCGCCGGATCTCCGGGCAGGGCGCGGGTCAGCAGAAAGCTGATGACCACAACGCCGACCACAACCGGAACCGACTGCGCGACACGCATCAGCACTGCGCGCAGCCGGGGGTAGGAGGCCATCGCTGACAAGATCAGGCGCCGCTGAGTGAACGGGCGTCGAGTTGACGATGGAACCAGAACTCATAGCCCTCCGCGCCATTGGCGGCGACGTTCAGTGCCGGCTGGTAGAGCGGAATACGCGGCAGGTCTTCCAGCACGATCTCCATCATGCGCCTGATCTTCGGCGCATAGTCCGGATCGTCCATGGGCATGTGCAGCGTCTCGTTCACCAGCGTCTCGACCTCGTCGTTGCGATAGTTGGAAGAGTTGAAGAGATGTCCTTCCTGATAGGCCCAGAAGAAATAGTAATCGGGGGTGTTCAGCCAGCCGCCGAAGTTTTCGAGATGCAGCGCCAGACGCTTTTCCACCAGGGCGGCGGTGCGCCAGTTGGCGCCCGGAATCTTCTCGATCTCTGCCCTGATTCCAATCTGCGCGAGATTTTCCTGAATCAGCAGGGCCGTCGGCTCCATCCAGGACGCCAGATCCTGACTGATTGACAGGGGCACTTCGAAGCCGTCCGGGTAGCCCGATTTCGCCAGATGCTCCCTGGCCCTGGCGAGGTCGGTGTAATACTGCGTCTTGCGCGGCCAGGCGATGTCGGCGATCTCGGCCTCGCCGCCCCACAGCGGCGCGCCCCGGCCATAGGCGGCGGTCTGGAAAATCGCCTCGTAGGGGACGGCGTAAGCCACCGCCTTGCGCACATCGGCGTCCCGGAAGGGCTCGAACCTGGTGTTGGTGCAAAGACAGTTGATGCAGTTCTCGATCGGCGTGGAGTAGACGCTGACCTTGCCGGCCAGTTCGGCGGCGTCCTTGTCGGGAATGCCGAACGATACCTGCACGTCGCCCCGTTCGATCAGGGCCCGGCGGGTCGAGGGGCTGGGGACTTCACGCACGACCACCCGCTTGACGGCCGGCAGCGGACCACCGACCCAGGCATCGTTGCGCTCATAGACCAGCTGTTCGCCGGGCGCCCAGCGCAGGACCTTGAACGCGCCGGATCCGGCCGGTGTCTTGTGCAGATACTCCATTGCCCAGGGGTCGTCTGCGGTCGCATTGGCTTTGGCGACTTTCGAGTTGATGACGAAGGGCACCGGCACCGCGAGGTCGGGAATGGTCAGCTTGGACCGGCGGTCGAGCCTGATCACGAAGGTCTCGTCGTCCGCCGCCGTGAACTGATCGGGGCGCAGGAGACCGCCGGCCTTCATCTGAACGGTCGGGAAGCCGCCCACCGAAACGGCGCGGTCGAAGGACCATTTCACATCGGCGGCCGTAACCTTGGAGCCGTCCCAGAACGTCGCGTCCGGTTTGAGTTTGAAGGTGATGGTCAGGCCGTCGTCCGAGGTCTCCCAGCTCTTTGCCAGCTCCGGCTCAATCACATCATAGTTGTAGGACAGTCCGCCGCCGGGCGCGTCCTTGGTGCCGAAGGACACCAGGCGATCGTAGCAGTTCACCGCCACCTGATAGGAGGCGCGGTTCGTACCCGTACGGTGAAGATCCAGGCTGTTGATCGTCTGTCCCGTCACCACCACCAGAGTCTCGCGCCCCTGTGCGGCCGCCGGCATGGACTTGAGGAATGAAAGTGCCGAAAAGCCGACAACCCCACCGCTGATCTTCAAAAAATTACGTCGAGACGTGGTCTGTTCCATTGCTTTCGCCTTTTGCTGTGGGTCATCCGCTTGGGCTGCGGCGGCATTCGGAGAAAACATTGACCGGGATTTACGTCTGCTTCTAATGCTATAAATTCACTATAGCGGTGCAAAAAAAGCAACGGATTAAACAAAGCGGAACAGAATGAGACACTTGAAGACATTTGAGTTCATCGAAGCCGTCATGCGGGCCGGGTCCATTCGCAGGGCCGCCGAAGATATGAACATCACCGCATCCGCCCTGAACCGCAGAATTCAGAACTTCGAGGCCGAGTTCGGCTGGGAAATTTTCGAGCGGCTGCCGCGCGGGATGCGTCTCAACCCCGCCGGAGAGCTGCTGATGCAGCATATCCGGTCGCAGAAAAACGATCTGGCGCGCGTTCAGTCGCAGGCGGCCGATCTTTCGGGGGAGCGGCGGGGACACGTCTCCATCGCCTGTTCCCAGGCGCTGCTGCCTTATTTCCTGCCCCGGCAGATCGCCGTCTACCGCGCGGCGCATCCCGGGGTGACCTTCTCGGTACATGTGCGGGACCGGGAACAGGCAGAGCGCGATCTTGCCACCTTCAGCAGCGATCTGGCGCTGGTGTTCGAACCGGTCCATCTGGTCGAGTTCGACGTCATCTGCGCCCTGCCGCAGCCGGTCAATGCGGTGTTCAGCGCCGGAAGTCCGCTGGCCGGGAAAGCAACGCTGCGCCTGCGGGACTGTTTGAGCCAGCCGGTCATCCTGCCGGCCACGCCCTACGGCGTGCGGCACCTTCTGGAGATCGGCGCCCGGAAAATCGGCCTCAACCTCTCGCCCATGGTCGAGACTGAATCTTTCGAGATGATCCGGCATTACGTGGCGCAAGAGAACGCGGTCGGCTTTCAGATTCCCATCGGTCTGGAAAAGACGATGCGGGACGATATCGATTTCCGGCCGATTTCCGACCGGGACGTGCCGGTCGGGCAGCTGCTGCTGGGGCAGATGAAGCGCCGTGCGCTGCCCGTGGCGTCTTCACGCTTTGCCGACCAGCTGGTCACCGCCCTGAGTGCCGCCGAGCTGACTTCGGTTCCGACCGGATAGCCGAAGCCCTCTCACCCTGCGGCAATCACCTCGATCTCCACCAGCCAGTCGCTGGCCAGCGTCCCGACGACGATCGCCGTCGTTGGCACCCGACGTTTTCCCAGCCAGGACAGCGAGATCCCCGGCGCCTGATCGACGCCGTCAGGGCCGAACACGGGTTCTCGCTGAGCGGGCGGCAGGCGGCGGTGGCCCTGCTGATCCTGCGCGGGCATTCCTCGGCGTCGATTGGCTTGCGGCTGGGGATCAGCCCGCAGACGGTGAAGGTATTCCGGAAGCAGCTTTACCGGAAGTGCACGATTTCATCGCAGGCGGAATTGTTTTCGCTGATGATGCCGTTGTTGCGGGGGTAGGGACGCCTGAGGCGCGATTGCTTTCATCGTTGATGAGCGCCCAGTTTATCCCAATAGCTAAAGATAATCGCTCGATTCCCGATTTTTACCTGCTCCTGGGCGTTAACCTTGCTAAAGCCAACTGTGTTATATTTTATGCTGGCGATTCGAATTTCCGCCTCCGCCTGTATGAACTTTGAACATGGTGCTAAACTATGCTGATGTCAGTGGACCGACGGCCCACACTTTACAACCGGCAAAAAGTGTTAATTGCACTACTGCAGGCTTTCGGAGGGACACTGCCTAACGTTGATATGCAGAAATATTTGTTTTTGTTTGCTAATAATTGCGAGCTTGAACCAAGTTACGAATTTGTTCCTTATCACTTTGGGTGCTTTTCTTTCCAATCCTACGCAGATCGTCGGAAACTGATCGAGTTTGGTATCTTGGTTGATAGTGATGGCTGGGTCTTAACCGACGATGATGAGAAATTACCAGCTGATCTCGTAAAAAAAGCAGGACTATTCGCGGATAAATATCGCACCCTTAAGGGCGATGAATTAGTGCGATCCGTCTACCGCGATTATCCCTACTATGCGATCCATTCGGGTATTGCCAGTCGCTTGTTGACTCCAACGGAGATGGCAGCGATTGAAAAAGCGAGGCCTGAAGAAAAGGCGCCTGCCTTCTTCACCATTGGGTATGAAGGTCAGTCATTTGAAAACTATTTGAATCGTTTGCTGAGGAATAACATTCAATTACTCTGCGACGTTCGTAAAAATCCGTTAAGCCGTAAATATGGCTTCTCTAAGAAAACATTGTCGGAAACGCTCGCCAAACTTGGGATTCAGTATCTACATTTTCCAGAATTGGGGATCGTATCGGACAAACGACGTACGCTTAAAACGAATGCTGACTATCAAGCTTTATTCGCGGAATACGAAGTAACGACCCTACAATCAGAGCAGAAGGCCCTAGACCGGCTCGCCGGACTAGCTCAACAGCACCAACGAGTTGCAATAACTTGTTTCGAAGCAGAACACTGCATGTGCCACCGTAGCAAAATTGCTTGCCACCTAGAAGCACGTCCCGATTGGCACTATCCGATTTTGCATATTTAAAGGCTCGGGTATGACCAAAGAACGGGTATTAATCGCAGTTAAGACCTATCCAACACTATCGAAAAGCTACACGGAGTTAGTTTGCACCGCTGGTTTTCGAGAGGATGGCTCTTGGGTGAGAATTTACCCGTCTCCATTTCGGTTCCTGAACGACACGCAGCGTTATCAGAAATATCAATGGATCGAATTGGATCTAGCTAAGAACCTGAAAGATGTTCGCCCAGAGAGCTTTAATCCAACCAATATCGATGCGATTGAGTTGCACGAAAAGATTGGCACAGAGCGTGAATGGGAGAAGCGCCGCGACCTGATTCTTAATCAGAATCAGGTATTCACTAATCTCGCTGAAATCATTGCTGGCGCAAAATCGAATGAGATGTCATTGGCTGTATTTAAGCCAACTAAGGTGTTGGACTTCAGTGCTGAATCTGTCGCAGGTGAGTGGGAGCTAAGCAAGAAGGAGGCGGCCTTAGAGGCTCGTAAACAAGGCTCTTTGTTCGATGAAACAGACTGGTCAGACTTTAAGATTGTCCGAAAGCTACCTTGGAAGTTCAAATACCGCTTCATCGATGATGCTGGTAAAGAGGCGACTTTGATGATTGAAGACTGGGAGGTCGGTCAACTCTATTGGAATTGCGAAAAGGGTCGAACGCCAGAAGAAGCAGTTGCAATGGTGCGGCGGAAGTACTTTGACGATTTTGTCAAAACAAAGGATCTATATTTCTTTTTGGGGACGACCCGAGAGTGGCATCAACGGGCGCTAAATCCATATGTAATCGTTGGGACATTTCATCCACCGTTTCAGACACAAATCCCATTGTTATAGGTGTGATGAAATTGCGTTAGTTGAACCTACTTTTTGGACGTCTATTTTAAAATTTCAGGCTACGATTAAGATCTAAAGTCCTACTACAGCCTGGAAAAAATTAAAGGCGTTTTCCCATGTGTGAATAAGTGCTGCAATTCCAATCAGTATGGGCAAGCCGCCGAAAAAAAATAGTCTAATCCATCGCACAAATACTGGAACCATGCGGTTTCCAAGCTTTGCCTCAATCTTTCTTACGCGCGCCAGATGTTTGTCATATGCTTCTTCGTATTCCTCCCAGTATTCCTCGATAAAATTATCTTCGCGGGCCCTTTTCTCTGCAGAAAACTCTGCTTCTTCTCTCGCACGGGCAGAATCACGAGCGCGCCGAATATGCTCGATTTCAATGAATTTCTTGGCGTAGGCCCAGTCCTCATTCGCTCGAAGAAGGTCGTTTAAGGCTCTCAGTATGTAGCTTATGAGCAATGCGAAATTAGTAATTGCCAGAAAAATTATTAAGCTGTTGGGCTGTTTGGAGAAATCCAGTGGCACTAGGGGAGTCGACTTTACTGCAACATCAAAAACAGCTGTGATGAGAGTTACTGTTGCGATTAAGAGTAAGTTTCTCCCACACTTCTCTGTCCCTTCCGAGAATGCATTTCCGTAAAGTGCTTCTCTGATTACATTGGGGTCAAAACCGTCTTCGATATCATCTGCCACTTAGATCTGCTCCTCTGGAACTATGGCAATATCATACATAATTATGTGTCTTTTTTCTCAGTAATCTTGCTTGAAGCGACTCTAATGCTCTATCCATCACCCCGCCGCAATCACCTCCACCTCCACCAGCCACTCACTCACCAGCGTCTCCACCACAATCGCCGTTGTCGGCACCCGCCGCTCGCCCAGCGCTTCAACCCGCGCCGCCTGATTGGCCTCCACATAACCCGGATCGCGCAGGTAGCTGGTCACGCGCACGATGTTGTCGGTGGTCATATCCGCCTCGGCCAGGATGCGGCGGAGGTTGGACCAGATCTGTTCAAGCTGGCGCGCGAGGTCGGGCGGGGCTGAGCCGTCGCTCTCCAGGCCCATGGTGCCACTGACGAAGAGCAGCCGTTGCACGTGGCTGACCTCCATAGCGTGAACGTAGTCTTCGGTGGCCGGGTAGATGCCGTCGGTTGGATTTCTCGGAGTCATTTGCATGGTGAAGATCCTTTCGGCATTCTGGCTATCAGGGAAATAGATCCGGCTAAAAGGGAGAAATCGCCTGATGGATGGAAAAACAGAAGATTTTCAGCCGAACGGCAGGGCGGCCCGTTCTCTCGATGCCTTCGACCGAAAGATCTTAGGCGCGCTCTGCGGCGATGCGCGCCTGACCTATGCGCAGATCGGCGAGGTGGCCGGGCTGTCGGCGCCCGCGGTACATGAGCGGGTGAAACGCCTGAAGGCGTCCGGCGTGCTGGCGGGGACCTCGGCGCGGATCGACGGGGCGGCGGTGGGCAAGCCCTTCCTCGCCTTTGTGCATGTGGATGCGGACGGCTGGGGCAAGAGCCGGCGGATGATGACCCTGCGCCGCTTCCCGGAGGTCGAGGAGATGCATTCGGTCGCCGGGGACGCCTGTGTCATTCTGAAGGTCCGCACCGCCAGCGCGCAGGCCATGGAAAGCTTTCTGTCGCAGCTCTATATCCTGCCCGGCGTCCGGGGCACGAAAAGCTTCGTCGTGCTGTCGAGCTATCTGGAGCGGCCGGTGCAGGCGGAGGTCACGGCGGACTGGCCGGAGATTCCGCTGCCGCCGGAATGACGGGGGTGAATAGCGGCACAACGCCCCTCGACGAAGCCCCGCCGTCGCATTACCCTGAGCCCATCGCAACAGACCGTCGGTCCACGCCCGGCCCGCTGACAGGGCCGCAATTAGACAGCCCGCGGACAGACTGCCTAATTTTCAGGCAGTTTCCGGGGGCGCGGCCAAGGGGAACAGCCGTTCCTCGGGACCTGGGCCGATGGCATGCGGATTGCAGCGCAGGGGGCGTTGCGGCCGGCCTGGAAAAGCCGGGATCCGCGCAGACATAAACGGGGAGATATCAGGAAAATGTTCGAATTCAAGCTTTTGCGCAAAAGCGCGCTGACGGTTGCGATCACGGGCGCGATCACAGGCGCCTGTCTGATGCTTGCGGCGCCGATGGCTTCATCTCCGGCGCGGGCCGAGGTGGATGTCAAGTTTACCCTCGACTGGAAATTCCAGGGGCCGACGGCGGCCTTTCTGGTGGCGGCCGACAAGGGCTACTACAAGGCCGAGGGGCTGGACGTCACCATCGACAGCGGCAACGGCTCGGCGGGGGCGGTCACGCGGGTGGCCAGCGGGGCCTATCAGATGGGCTTTGCCGACATCAACGCGCTGGTCGACTTCAACGCCCAGAACCCCGGCCAGCCGGTCAAGGCGGTGATGATGGCGTACGACGCAGCGCCGTTCTCGCTCTTTACCCTGGCGAAGAACAACATCAACACGCCGGCGGATCTGGTCGGGCGCAGCCTCGGCGCGCCGGTTTTCGATGCCTCCTACAAGCTCTTTCCCGCCTTCGCCCATGAAACCGGGATCGACGAGAGCAAGGTCGAGCGGGTCAACATGAACCCGGCGCTGCGCGAAACCATGCTGGTGCAGGGCGAGGTCGATTTCATCTCCGGGCACTACTTTTCCTCGATGCTGGATCTGAAGGCCAAGGGCGTGGCGCAGGAAGACATCAGGTACTTCCTCTACGCCGACTTCGGGATGGATTTCTACGGCAACGCGGTCATTGCCTCGGGCAAGTTCATCGAGGAGCATCCCGATGCCATCGCCGGTCTGGTTCGCGCCACGGTGCGCGGCTGGAAGGACATCATCGCCGATCCGCAGGGCGCCATCGAGATCGTCGCCAAATTCGATCCGCTGATCGAAAAGAAACTGGAACTGGAGCGGCTGCAGCTGGCGCTCGACGTCAATGTGCTGACCCCGTATGTGCTCAAAAGCGGGATCGGCGATGTGGACGCGGCGCGGCTGAAGAATTCCATCGCCCAGCTGGCGCTGGCGTACGGCCTGAAGTCGACGCCGGAACCGGAGGCGGTCTGGACCTCGAAGTTCCTGCCGCCGGCCGGCGAGCGGATGCTGGCGCGCTGATCCGGTCCGCTGACGTGTCACCTGT